>JADMIO010897317.1_pt1 | contig 78104 bp, 66 predicted proteins | sample 8958161 | NCBI WGS metagenome assembly JADMIO01 (sample SAMN16585339, study PRJNA669376) | soil metagenome | isolation source: Crop rotation soil | place: USA: Cullars Rotation, Alabama | collected 2011 | reverse complement strand
GCCGCGACTTCAAGTCACGTGAATTCCAAGCTTCGGATCCCACTGTGCTGGAAAGTGGGACCATACTCGCAGCTTTATTGCGAGCGCTGTCGCGCTGGTATTCGCTACTGAGCGAGCCGGGCGGTCGTGAAAAGATTGTCGCTGCGTGGTCCAGCAGATCTTCTTACGCGAACGGCAGGTTGGTTAGAGTCAGCAATGGCGACGAAGTTTGGCAGGGAACGACTTGCGGCGTCGAACACGACGGCGCGCTGCGTCTGAACACAACGAACGGTGAGATGAAGTTGGTGAGAGCGGGAGACGTTTACAGTCTCAGATAGGTTCGATATCGCGTTTGGAGTTCAAGCTTTAGCTTGTTCGAAACGCAGTCTAAAGGCTGAACTCCGAACGCAGCTTAAAAAGCATGCGGATTATTCTGAACACCTGGGGATCGTTTGGCGACATTCATCCATACATGGCGATTGGGATGGAGTTGCAGCGGCGCGGCCACGTACCCGTGATTGCGACGATGGAGGTCTATCGCCAAAAGATCGAAGGCATCGGTTTGGAGTTTGTGCCGGTTAGACCAAACATTCCACAGCCGAAGGAACAGTCGCCGGAGCTGCTCGAAAAGATCATGAACCCGCGCACCGGACCGCGGTTCCTGACTGAAGGACTCGTCTTCCCGGCCGTGCGCGATGCTTACGCCGATCTGCTCAACGCAGTTGCCGGCGCCGATCTGCTCGTTACTCATCCGGCGGCGCCTGCTGGTCCACTGGTGGGGCAAAAGACGGGAATGCCGTGGATCTCGACCGTGCTCGCGCCGTTTTCATTCATCTCGGCATACGACCCGCCGGTGCCGCCGTTTTGGCAGTGGACCAGCAGGCTGAGTGTGCTCGGTCCGGAAGTCATGGGTTTTTTACTCAACCTCTCGAAGAGCACTTACAAGGCAAAAGCAATCACTGATTTTCGCGATGAGCTTGGCCTGCCGGACGTGGGCAATCCGATGTTTGAAGGGCAACACTCGCCGCTTCGTGTGCTGGCGTTGTTCTCAAAGGTGTTCGCCCAACCGCAACCTGACTGGCCGCCGCAAACCGAAGTCACCGGATTCTGTTTCTACGACGGTCACCATGAAGTCGAAATGCCGCCGGAGCTGTCGCGGTTTTTGGACAGCGGCGCGCCTCCGATTGTCTTCACGCTGGGTTCGTCTGCGGTTTGGGTCGCGCGTGATTTCTTTGCCGAGAGCATCGAGGCTGCGAAAGGCGTCGGGCGGCGCGCGGTGCTGCTGATCGGTGATGAACGAAACATGCCGCGCATGTATTCGGAAGGCGTGATCGCCGTCGATTACGTGCCTTATCAATCGTTGCTGCCGCGGGCGTGTGCGGTGGTCCATCACGGCGGCGTCGGCACAACTTCGCAGGCGCTGCTGGCCGGTATACCCACGCTCATCGTTCCTTTTGCTTTCGATCAATCAGACAACGCCGACCATGCCCGCAGGCTTGGGACCAGTCGAACTCTCTACCGCAAAAATTACGCCGCAGTGAGAGTTGCGAACGAGCTGAACGAACTGCTCAGGCATCCTGGTTACGCTCGCAACGCGCTTGAAGTCCGCCAACACCTGCAACGAGAGAATGGGCCGGCTCGCGCCGCCGATATCATCGAAGATGTGATGTCGCGTCCGAAACAGAGCGCCGAGGAACTCGCGTATGCTTCTGGTAATTGACGCCGGTAACACAAACGTCACGCTCGGACTCTTCCGAGGCGCGGAGCTACTGGACCAGTGGCGCTTGACGACCGATCGGGAACGGAGTAGCGACGAGTATGGAACGCAGGTGCGTGAATTGTTCGAGCGCGACCACATCGAGCTGAAGCACGTCGAAGCGGTTGCGATCGCGTCGGTTGTGCCGCATCTGAACCCGTCGCTCAGGAGGATGGTCGAAGTATATTTTGGACTGACGCCATTGTTCGTCGATCACACGACCGTCACTGGTTTGAAGATCCTCTACGACTCGCCTGCGGAACTCGGCGCGGACAGGATTGTCGATGCGGTTGCAGGCGTCGCTAAATATGGCGCGCCGTGTATAGTTGTCGACTTCGGTACGGCCACGACGTTCAATGCAATCAATGCTGAGCGTGAATATCTGGGTGGAGTGATTGCTCCGGGGATAAAGATCTCGGCCGAGGCTCTGTTTTCGCGCGCCGCGAAATTGCCGCCGGTCGAGATCAAGCGACCTGATCGAGTGATTGCCACTTCAACCGTGGGAGCGATGCAGTCAGGGCTGTTTTATGGTTATGCAGGGTTGGTTGACGGCATTTTGGACAAGATGATCGCGGAGATGGGGACAACGCCGCGCGTGATCGCAACGGGCGGCCTCGCGCCGTTGATCGCAGGCGCATCGAAGTTCATTGAAACAATCGACCCAGCACTTACGCTCGACGGCCTACGTCTCGTGCACGAAAGAGTTCGTTCAGAGTTCAAGCTTTAGCTTGCCTGTTGAATTCAACACGTGCAAGCTAAAGCTTGAACTCTGAACCAGCAGCATTGAACTACTTCAATTATTTCACTGAAATCGAAGACGCATTCACCAGACGCCGTGGTAAGCATCTCTTTGTGAGTCCGTTAGACTGGGCCTTGATGGAGACATGGAAGGAGCAGGGAATTCCTTTACACATCGTGCTGCGCGGGGTTGAGAAGTCGTTTGACTCTTATGAATCACGACCGCGCAAGCGAACCATGAAGACCCTCTTCTATTGCCAGGAGGAGGTCGAGGCGCAGTATGCGGAATGGGTCGAGGCGCGTGCCGGTTCAGGCGCCGTGGTTGCCGAGATCGACGCCGACAAAACACCATTTTCATTTGCCGCCATCAGCGAACATTTGCAGCGCTGCCGCACCGCGCTGACCGAGCTCGCCGCACGGAGAAACGATGACCTGTCCGAGACGCTCACGCGTGCGGCTACTTTGCTTGCTGAAATTGAAGCCGACTTCGCGAGCGACGCAACGCTCGACACGCGCAAGCTCGAAGACTCTTTGACCGGCCTCGAAAGAATGTTGAACGACTCGATGTTATCAGTCGTTAAAGCAACTACGCTCACCGAGTTGAAAACTGAAGTCAAGGAACAGCTCAAGCCATACCGCAGTCACATGGAAATCGCTGTTTACAATCAAACTTTCAATAACCTGCTGCTGAAGCGTTTGCGGGAGCAGTTTGCGATACCGCGCCTCAGCTTGTTCTACGTTTGAATGCAAAGGAGAACGCGATGGCTGAAATGACAATCAAACGCTTCGCAGTTTTTTCGGTCGCGAAGATGTACGGGCTGCTTTCGTTCATCTTTGGACTGATCATCGGGGTCATCTATGGGCTGTTCTTCATGATCTTTGGCGCGGCGATGTCGGCATTTGCGCCGAGCGGTTCGAATGCAACTGCGGGTACCGTCGGTCCCGTAGTGATGGGATTGATGTTCATGATCATAATGCCGATCTTCTACGGGCTGCTCGGACTGGTTGCCGGAACAATCGGTGCGCTCGTTTACAACGCTCTCGCCGGCATTGTCGGTGGCATTCGGTTTGAGCTTGAAGGTGTGCGGGAGTACGAGCCGCCGCCACCGCCGCACCAGTGGGTGCCGAATCAGTATCCGGCGCAGTAGGACCACGATTTGCACGCGGAGAGTGAAGTTCTCGAAGTCGAGGTGGAGCGAATTCTTCCCGGTGGCATGGGGTTGGCCCATGCCGGTGGGAAGACTGTTTTCGTCTCGCTTGCCGCGCCCGGCGATCGACTTCGCGTGCGGATCGATCGCCGGCAGGGAGACCTCTTATTTGCTTCGATTGCAGAGATCCTCACGCCGTCGCCGTTGAGAGTTGAACCGCCGTGTCCTTACTTCGGCCGTTGCGGTGGCTGTGACTTTCAGCAGCTCACGTACGAAGCTCAACTCGCAGCCAAGGCGGAGATCATTCGAGATTGTCTTCACCGCATCGCGCGGCTCGAAACTGTTCCTGAGATCGTAATTACACCTTCACCAAACAACTGGCGTTATCGCATGCGTGCGACGTGGCAGATAGATCGGGAACAACGTCAGATTGGGTATTACGAGCGCGGCTCGCGACGCGTGTGCGACGTCGCCGATTGCGCCGTGTTGCAACCGGAGTTGCAGGAAACACTCGAACAGGTGAGAGCGACTGACTGGCAGCGGTTTCCGACGGAGTTGAAGCATTTGGATGCGGTCGAAGGTGAGAATGGAGTGTCGTTGTCGCCTGCGTTCGCGGAATTTCACACGAGGGAGTTGATCTTAAGGGTCAATGGCGAGGTCTACCAGTACAATGCGGAAGCGTTCTTTCAAATAAATCCATCGTTGCTGGGGTTGCTCGTTGACTTTGCGATCAAGGATGCGGCTGGTGAGAGTGTGCTTGATCTGTATTGCGGCGCGGCTCTGTTCACGGTGCCGTTAGCGCGCCGGTTTCAGAGTGTTATCGGAGTCGAATCTAATGCGGTGGCTGCTCGCTTCGCGCGCCGGAATCTACAGAATGCGGGATTAACGAACGCGCGTGTGATGACGGCGACGGTCACCGACTGGTTTCGTTCCGCGCCGGCTGGTTCCGTTGATTTTGTATTGCTCGATCCACCGCGCGCTGGCGCGGAGTCGGCAGTGATCAAAGGTATTCTCGATCTCCATCCGGCAGAGATCAGTTACGTGTCCTGTGACCCAGCGACACTCGCGCGCGATCTGAAGAAGCTGATCGCGGGCGGCTACGTCACCGATTCAATTGCCGGCTTTGATCTCTTTCCGCAGACTCACCATGTGGAGACAGTTGTGCGGCTCACGCGTTCGGCATAATATCTTCCCGTTTACTCACAACTGCAATGAATCCTCACCGAAGCCTGTTCAGTCAGCACCCTCTTGCTCAACTCGCCATCTGTTTGTCTGCCGGTATTTGTGCAGCGAGCTACCTGCCCAACAAAGTTGCATTGTCGATTGTTGCCGGCGCGGCGTGTTTGATTCTTTCTGTGATCTTTGTGTTGAAGAAACGGACCGGGTTGGCGGGTTTGCTGTTGTTGATGGCGTTGTTCTTTACCGGTGCGACACTCGCGATTCTGGAGACCCGATCTGAACAGGCGAGTGACGTCAAGAGGCTTGTCGAAGAGGATCCATGCAAGCCATTGACGTTGACCGGTGTGCTGGATGGCCCACCAGAGTTCGCTCGTGACAAGGTTTACCTGTCGCTGCGTGTTGAGCGAATCGCGACTGAAGCGGCGTCGGGTCGCGTGTGGTTGTTGGTGCCAGAACCATACAGTTCGCTGCAACTTCACAACGGTGCTCGCATTCAATTGACAACTACTCTCGATCGCATTGGAAATTACCGCAATCCCGGTGTCTCGAGCCTTTCCGAATTTCTCGATCGCAGAGACTACGACGCGACAGGGATTGTCAAAAACCCAGCCACCATCGTGCGACTCGAAGACGCACGAGTCTTCGCTCTACTTACCCTCCTTTATCGCTGGAGAGAACGCCTCCAACACACCATCGACGCGCGATTCGCACCCGAAACGGCCGGTGTGCTCGACGCCTCGTTACTCGGTAATCGCTACACCCTGTCGCATGACGCTTCAGAACGGTTTCGCGAGGGCGGAACTTTCCATGTGCTGGTGATCAGCGGTCTGCACATCAGCTTCATTGGCGGCCTCATGTTTCTTTTCGTCAGGCGCCTGAGCAAACGCAGACTGCTTCAGTTCCTTCTTCCTGCTGTCGTCGTTTGGGCATATTCGCTCGCCGTGGGCGCCGAGGCTTCGGTTGTGCGCGCGGCGTTGATGTTTACGTTTACAGGGCTGGCGCCGATTGTCTTCCGCCAGGCTTCATCGCTCAACGCGCTCGGCGGTGCAGCCCTCGTGCTGCTCGTTCACAGCCCGAAACAGATCTTCGATCCTTCATTCCAGTTAACGTTTCTGTCGGTCCTGGCCATCGTTGTGATCGCGTGGCCGTTGCTACTGAATTTCTCGGCGATTGGTATGTGGCACCCGACTCGATCGGCGCCGTTTCCGCCCGCCTGCTCGCGCCTGCTCAAGAATGTTTGTGAAATCTTGTTTTGGAGCGAACGCAAATGGCAGCAGGAACTAGATCGCTCGGCGCATCATTGTCGTTTGTTCAAGGCGAGTCCGGCTGCATGGCTCGAGCGCTACCGCTTGCAGCACTGTTTGCGCTACCTGTTTGGAGCCGTCGTGGTTTCGGCCAGCGTGCAGGTCGTGTTGTTGCCGTTGATGATCGTCTACTTTCACCGGTTATCGCTCGCGTCGCTGGTTTTGAACATTGTCGTAAGCATCTTGCTGGCGGTGTTGGTGGGAGTCGCGTTGCTGGCACTGCTGATTTCGCAAGTGAGCGCGGCGCTCTCAGCGCCACTCTTCAAACTCGCAAACGCAATCAATTGGCTGATGGTCCACAGCGTGGATCCGTTTTCACGTTTCGGCATCGCCGGCATTCGATTGCCCGAGTATTCAGGTCGCGCCGCGTTCGTTTATGCGGTTTACTACGTCCCTTTACTGCTACTCGTGATCGCTCTATCACACTGGCAACCGCTCGGCTCGCGGCGTGAGAGACGATGCGGGTTACATAGATTTACACTGCCGCTGCTTACTGCTCACCTGCTCCTGCTGACAGTCCTGGTCCTGCACCCGTGGAGCGCCGGTCGTGCGGACGGACGGCTTCGCGTCGACTTTCTGGATGTCGGTCAGGGCGATGCTGCACTCGTTACGATGCCCGACGGAACGACGCTACTCATCGACGGCGGCGGGCGCCCGTCGTTTGCAGTCGCTGCTGATGCGACGCGCAGAATTGGCGAGACGGTTGTTTCGGAGTATCTGTGGTGGCGCGGGTTGAGTGCCGTTGATTACGTGGTCGCCACTCATGCCGATGCCGATCACATCGATGGACTAAACGACGTACTGCGAAATTTTTCGGTAAAGAGCGCGCTGGTTGGCCGCACTCCAGCGGACGATCCCGAGTTCGCGAAGTTCTCACAAACGCTCGCCGAAACACACACTCACGTGGAGACGATTCATGTTGGAGATGTGATCAGGTTTGGCGAGGTCGAGGTGAGTGTTCTCTGGCCGCCTCCGAACGGCAGTGGATCAGACAACAACGACTCGGTCGTGCTGCGAATAAAGTTTGGCGAGCACTCGATCCTGCTCACCGGCGACATCGAAAAAGCCACAGAACGAGAGCTGATTGCTTCACAGCAACTAAAAGCCGATCTCGTGAAGGTGCCGCATCACGGGAGCAAGACATCTTCGACGGAAGGGTTTGTGCTCGCCACCAAACCTGCGTTCGCGATCATCTCAGTTGGTCGCAGCTCCATGTTTGGTCATCCACACAAAGAAGTCGTCGACCGCTGGCAAGCGAACGGCGCCACAGTGCTCACCACCGGCAACTCCGGGACAATCACCATCACCAGTGACGGCCACCACCTGAGTCTCAAGAAGTTTATTGGAGCCACAAAAAGGCACAAATTAATTCGGGAAAGCAAAGCCGTACTTTTGCAGGATCGCGTGTCCTTGTGGCCCGGCAACCAAGTCAGTGAAGGCGCGCGCGGCGGGTTCGTTTTTCGTGTGCTTCATGATTGCGAGCGCCTGATTGATCGGCTGGTGCAACTCTTCAGGAATCAACGTCCAGCGACCGTGGCTCTGCATGCTCAACGACAACGCTACAATCGCGACGTCGACGTTCCCTGTCTCCGCATACTGAAGTGTCTGACGAATGTTGTCGCCGTAAACCAATTTCGGTTTGACGCGGTCCCAAATGCCGGCGCTCTCGAGTGCCTGGCGCGCCGCGAGCCCGTACGGCGCATGATCGGGATTGGCGATTGCGATCCGCTGGACCTCCGGCCGCGCGAGATCCGCGATGTTCTCGAGTCGCAGGTTACTGCCATCAGAGGTCCACATCGTGATCCGGCCCCGAGCGTAGATCACCTTCGAGCCGGGAACGATTAGCCCTTTTTGTTCCAACTCATCGATGTAACTCACGTTCGCAGCGGCAAACATATCCATCGGGGCGCCATTCTCAAGCTGCTTCGTAAGCAGGCCCGTCGAGCCAAACACAAACACGACTTTCGTTTTTTGACTGGATTGAAACTCGCGCCCGATTTCTTCGAACGCCTCGGTGAGATCTGAAGCAGCGGCGACGGTTAATTCCTGCGGGTGAACTGTCGACGAGCGCCGGTTCTTGCACGCGGTGATGGCGCAACAGAGCGTCAAAAAAAACGCTGCAAGCAGCGCCACCCGCGTCTCAGGTCGGAAAATCATTAGGCGTGTAAAGGTCTACCTGCGAGCTACCCACCTTGTAGGTTTTCAACACACCGAGCGGCGGCGCATAAACGTGGACAGTGATGAGATCCTGGCCACTCACTTCCGGATTGCCAAGCTGATGAATGTCCGGAACTCCAGCACCTGTAACTGTGCCTGCCGGACATTCGCGACCCGTGTCGTAACACAATCCCCTCTCAGCGTCGAATGCAAAGATCGTCTCCCACATGAGGCCCTGCTGGACCAGGACAACTCCATGAGAACCGTTATGATCGTGAATCGGCGTCTTGTGGCCAGGCCGCCAGCAGATCACCAGCATCTCGACCGCTTCATTGCGACAAACCCGATGGCGCCAGTAATTTCCTTCTTTGAATCCGCTGTAAGGCTCCAGGTCGGATTCGAAAATCTCGACGTTTGACAGCCAGTCATTTAACTGTTCAAGAGAGGGTGGACTGGTCTGGCTGTTCAGACGTTCGATCAACTCTGAAAAAGTAATGGCAGTGCTATCGAGCGGTTTGGGAGTGGGAGTCTCAGTGTTTATAAGTGTGGACAAGGATGCTGCTCCGACGACTCCTTATATGCGTTACACAGTTGAGAGTCAAGAAGAGGAGCAGGGGCAGATAGCAGGGGCAGGAGTTACCTGCTTCTGTTACCTGCCCCCTGCTTCCCTTAGGACAATCCTTACGTCCCGAACATTTGTTTCGGTTGGGCCGGTAGAGATCAAATCGCCCGTACGCTCGAAAAAAGTGTACGAATCGCTGCGGGCGAGAAACTCGCGAGCATCGAGACCAAGACTGGCGGCACGAGCGAGCGTGGTTTGGTCAGCAACGGCGCCCGCGGCCGGACTGTTACCGTCGATGCCGTCCGTTCCCGCGCTCAAAATGACAGCCGGTTGATCTAGACCGATCGCACACCGCAACACAGTCTCGAGATTTCGACCACCGCGGCCATCGCCTCGGACCGGACAGGAGAACTCGCCGCCTGAGATCAGGCAAGACTTGTTATTCAATCTCGAAAGCAGCAGTTCGCAACCGAGTTCGATTGGTTGTTCGCAAATATCGTGAGCAACCTCGACATCAAAACCGAGTTGCTCAGCTTTCCTGGCTGCGGCTTCGAGCGCGGTCCAGTTGTCCAGGATGACTCGACGCCATCCGCTGATTGCTTCGCGCGGTTCGCGCGCTTCCCGGATCGCTCTCAGGATCGATTTCGGTAACACGTTTTCGAGATGATATTGCTCAACGACTTCGGAGGCGTTGGGCGCGTCTGGTGCAATTGCCAGCGTTGGACCGGAAGCGACGCTGGCTTCGTCGCCTCGGTTCGTGTCGGAGACGATCAGCGTGAACAACTGTGCGCGAGGGGCGCGCGCGGCGAGTTTGCCACCTTTTACAGCGGAGAACGCACGGCGAACTGCATTCATTTCCGCGATACGCGCTCCGCAAGTTACCAGCACCTGATTCGCTGCGCGCAGATCGGCAAGCGAGATGTCGTCGTTGACAGGCCATTCGATCATCGCCGAGCCGCCACCCGAGATCAGAAAAATCACGTTCGCCTGTTCGGCGTTGGCACGATCGAGCAAGGCAAACGCCGCGCGTGCGGATGCAAGGCTCGCCTCGTTTGGCAGAGGATGTGAACCAGCACTGATTACAGTCGCAGTCAGCCGCTCGCCCAACACGTCCTCAAGCCCGAGGGTCATTGATCGCGCGGCTTTGCCAATCGCGATCGCGTAAATGGGTCGCGACGAGATGTTGAAACTGATTGCATGCTGGACTGCCTGGCGAGGATCGACGGACGAGAGTGCAGCCTCGAAAATTTGTCTTACATGATTGGCCACAAAGGCACAAACTAGTCTTCCGATACGGCCATCGCGTCCCAATCGGCGACCATCTCGTACGCGCGGCCCAGCACAGGCCGCGGCCGCGAACCATCCGCCTGGCCGATCAATCCTTCGCGTTCCATGATGTCGAGAATCGCGGCTGCGCGACCGTAGCCGATTCGCAAGCGACGTTGTAGCACCGACGTCGACGCGCGTTTCATTTCGACGCAAATCCTCAATGCCTCTTCAAACAGTTCATCGTGCTCGCCTTCAGTCGTCTCGAGACCCAGTGCTTCCTCGTCGGATTGAGTGATGCTCTCGTCGTACGCCGGTGGACCTTGCGCTTTGATATGCGCGACGATGCGACTGATTTCGTTCTCGTCGATGTAAGCGCCGTGCACGCGAATCAACCGCGACGTGCCTGGCGGCAGAAACAGCATGTCGCCGCGACCGAGCAGTTGCTCGGCGCCGTTGGTGTCGATGATCGTGCGTGAGTCGATCTTCGAAGAGACGCGGAACGAGATGCGCGAAGGGAAGTTGGCCTTGATCAATCCTGTGATGACGTCGACCGAAGGTCTTTGCGTCGCCAGCACCAGGTGAATGCCGACCGCACGCGCCATCTGCGCGAGCCGCGTGATCGATTCCTCGACTTCGCGGCCCGAAGTCATCATCAAGTCGGCCAGCTCGTCGATGATGATGACGATGTAAGGCAGCGGCTTCCATGGTTCGCCTTTGTCGTCGTATTCCTTGATGAGATTGCGGCGCATGATCTCGGTGTTGTAGCCGTCGATATTGCGCACGCCCCAGCCGGCGAGGTCTCGATAACGTCGCTCCATCTCCGCCACCGCCCACTTGAGCGAGCGCGAGGCGAGCTTCGGATCGACAATGATCGGCGCCGCGAGATGTGGAATGTCTTCGTAAAGACCGAGCTCGAGTCGTTTCGGATCGATCAGGATGAACTTAACCTCATCAGGCCGCGCGCGATAAAGAATCGAAACGATCAGCGCATTCACACCAACCGACTTGCCCGAACCGGTGGTTCCGGCAATCAACAAGTGCGGCATCTTCGCGAGGTCGGCGACGTAGTTCAAACCATCGATCGTTTTGCCGAGCGCGATGGTCAGTTTCGAACTCGACTCGCGAAACGGCCGCGACTCGATCACTTCACGGAGGAAGATCGTCTCGCGACGCGGATTCGGCACCTCGATGCCGACGTGAGGCTTGCCCGGCATGCGATCGATGCGAACTGATTCTGCTTTGAGCGCCAGGCAGAGATCGTCAACCAGAGACACAACGCGCGAATACTTCACACCCGGATCCGGCTTGAACTCGTAGGTCGTCACCACAGGACCGGGACAGATGTGTTTGATCTGACCGGTGACATTAAACTCTTTGCATTTTTCAGCCAGCCGCGTGGCGAGTCCGAGCAGTTCCGTGTCGGCCTGTTCGCTGTGCGGGGGAGCTTCGTTGAGAAATTCGAGCGGCGGCAAACCGTAATCGTTGTAATCAACGCGTCGCGTGGCATCGAACGGGAGCTTGCCGGTTGCAGGTGCTTCGGTTTTGATTCGAACTACCGAAGCTCCCTTCACCATGTTTTCGAGATCACCCTCGTCATCCACGTCTGCTGACGGACTCGGAAAGATCGAACGCTTTCCAGAAACGTCGGTAACGACCGTCGCCGGCGGAATAGCAGTGCGAACACCCGGGGCACCCGCGCCCGCCGCGCTCGCTGCGGCAACGGAGGCTTGTGGCTCGGGAGTCGTGCGCGACGCGTCAATGCGAACAACCGGCGGCGCCGGCTGAGGCGCTGGCGCGACCGGTTCCTTCATAAACTCCGCCACACGATCCGCAGGAGTCAGATTCAACGTCTGCTTCAAAGCGCTTTTCGCCGCCTCACGTTCGGCCTTGATCGCGGCCTTAGTTTCCTTGCGCAGCTTTGCCTGTTCCATACGCGCTGCTCGCCACGCCCTGAACCGCTCCGGAAGTTTCGGCACGAAAGCGAAACGTGAACCAATCGCCTGCGCGATGATTTCGTAAAGTCGAACGAACGAGAAATTTGTCGCGAGCAGTAAACCACTGGCGGCGATCGCGATCAGCAAAATCGTCGCACCAACATTACTCAGCCCGCTCGCCAACCCCTGCGCGACCACCGCGCCAAGCAGTCCGCCCGGTTGCACGCTGCCGTCGAACAACGGGCGCAGGTGTGAGATCGAGAGCAGTGCGGCGGCGGCAACGACAAGAATTACAAGTCCAACGATTCGCGTCCATGGACTATGAATGCTCCGCGTGCGAAAGCGTCGCCATGCAGCGGCGAACAACAGCAACGGCAGCAGGTACGCGGCGAGACCGATGAATTGAAACGCGGTCGCGGCAACATTCGCGCCGATCGCTCCGGCCCAATTCTTCGTCTCTGTTTGTCCCGCCGAGTTCCATGAAGGATCGTTCGGATAGAAAGCCGCGGAGATGAGGCACAGCGCGAGCAGCAATCCCAGCGCGAGAAAAAGTATCGCCAGTATCTCGTTACGACGACTGGCGCGCGGAATTATGATGCGCGGCTTCTCTTCGATATGTGTAGTCGTTGCCATGAAAACTCCCAACTCCTGTGAACACTACGCGGCCTTGCGTGCGAGCAAGTAGGCTTTGATGAAGTCGTCGATGTCTCCGCCGAGTACTGCATCGACGTTGCCTCGTTCCAGTTTAGTGCGTGTGTCTTTCACCAACTGATAGGGCGCCAGCACGTAACTTCTGATCTGGGACCCGAATGAGATGTCGGCCTTGTTGGCTTCGAGTTCGGCCGTTTCAGCTTGCCGGCGTTCCAACTCGAGTTCATAAAGACGTGAGCGCAGCACCTGCATGGCAACTGCCCGGTTCTGATGTTGCGAACGCTGGTTTTGACAGGATACGACGATGCCGGTAGGTATGTGGGTAATGCGAACGGCGGAATCGGTGGTATTGATGTGTTGTCCGCCGGCGCCGGTGGCGCGGTAAGTATCGATGCGCAAATCTTTGTCGTTGATTTCTACTTCGATGTCCTCATCGATCTCGGGATAAACAAACAGGGAAGCGAATGACGTGTGTCGCCTCGCAGCTTGATCGAAGGGCGAGATGCGGACCAAGCGGTGGACTCCGGCTTCCGCGGCCAACAGTCCGTAGGCGTATTCGCCTTCGACTCTGAATGTCACACTCTTCAGTCCGGCTTCCTCACCTGGTTGATACTCGAGCACTTCGGCTTTGAAGTCGCGCTGCTCCGCCCATTTCAGATACATGCGCAGGAGCATCTCGGCCCAATCCTGCGACTCCGTGCCGCCCGCGCCGGGATGAATCGTGCAGATGGCGTTGCGACGATCGTTGTCGCCGGCGAGCAGCATTTCCGTCTCGGCCTGGCTTAACTCGTGTTCGAGTCGTTCAATCAACGATTGCAGTTCTTTGATTGACGTTTCGTCTTCTTCGGCAAACTCAAAGAGCACTTCGGCGTCCGCGATCTGTGATTCAAAATGTTCCTGGCGGTCAATCTGTTTTTCTAAACGGCTGCGGTTCTGGAGGAGTTTCTGCGCGGCTTCCTGATCGTTCCAGAAATCGGGCGCCGAGGCCTGCGTCTCGATGTGCTTCAGCTCCTCGCGACGTGCCGGGACATCAAAGAAACCTCCCGAGCTGCTCTACGCGCGCGCGCAGGTTGTCGAACGAAACTCTCAATTCCTGAATCGATATGTCAGTCATCTTTAAACCTTAAAACTCCTTCTCCTCGTCAACAGAATTGTGACTAGAGCCGCCAGGGTTAACAGCACGCACGCTTGCACAAAAACGTCGCCATGCTTGGTGTAGAACGTGCGGCGTGTCTTGGTGTTGGACTCCAAACCCCAAACGCGCACGTCCGTCTGAAATCCCTCGGTAGTCGACCCCCAAACAAAACCGTCGTAGGTGGTCTGCGCGGACAAACCAGTATTGGTAACTCGCACGATCGACGTACTGTTCTCAACGCTGCGAAAGATCACGTTAGCCAGATGCTGTCGCATCACGGCAGTCGGTCCAAGATACCCGTCGTTCGAAATATTGATCAGAGCGTCAGCGCCCTCCTTCGTCATTGTCCGTGCAATCCATGGGTAGGCCGACTCGATACAGATAAAAACACCCACGCGATGATCGCCGACCGGCATCAGCGTGTATCTCGATCCGGGAGTGAACTCGCCGACGATTCCAGTTATCAAAGAAGCTCCCGGTAACCATTGTGGGAGCGGCACATATTCGCCAAACGGCATCAGGCGAATCTTATCATACTGCGAGATCAGGCGGCCCTCTTCATTTACGAGCATTGCGGAATTGTATGAACCACCGCCAGGCGCGGGCTCGAGTGAATTGAAGAGCAGCGACGTGTGATTCTCTCTGGTGAAGTTTGCGATCAGCTCTTGTAGTGATCTGTCTGAAGAGTAAGTGAAGTTCATCGGCGACTCGGGCCAGACCACGAGCTTCTGATCGGAATCAGGAACGTGACTTAGCCCCTGCTTGCTGAGTGTCAGGTGACGCTCGAGCAATTGCTTCATCTCATCGGCGCTCTTATCAAGGTTCATCGGCACATTCGGCTGCAAGGCGACCACCCATATCCTTGGCCGATTGTCGAAAGTAACGAAATACTCTTGCACAGATCCGACGACGATTATGGCGACAAACAACAGCGCCAGCAGACCTGCGATGATGGCCCGCTGCGTGTGTTCGACAATCAGAAGAGCGATGCCTGAGTTGAACCCGACTATGAGAAAACTGACCGCGTAGACTCCACCCCACGTCGCCGCCTGGATCAAGTGGGGGTTAAAAGCTTGAGAGTAGCCTAGTGCGTTCCAGAGCTGACCGGTCACTTCCAACCTGGCCCATTCGAATGCTGCCCAAAACACGGGCGCCGCGAGCAGTGCCATGGGACCCCATCGTCGCACCGTCAGCGCCACCAACACGGCGAACAGTCCAGGAAAGATTCCGACGACCAACGCGCCCGGGATCAGCAGCAGGTAGGCCACGACGGTTGGCAACCCGCCGTAATGAATCATCGAGTAAGTGAGCCAGTAACAAGTTGCGTAAAAGAAGACTGTTCCGGTGGCCCATCCGAGGATAAGTGCGCGCAGCGGAGAGGGACGACGGGCGACGGCGACCAGCAGCGGCACCAGGCCGACCCACGCGAGCAGGTATGATTCGAAGTTGGGAAACGAGAGTATCAGGAAGCCTGCGCTGAGCGCTGCCAACCCCCACTCAACCAGCGTGGGAGCCTCGAGGCGCACTCGCGAGGTGATTTGCGACCATCTACCGGACGGAACGACAACCGCCGAGGAAACTACTTGCTCCATCACGGCGTGAGTTTAATCAAAAATATTTTTTTGAGCGAGGAATGAGGCTTTGGCGAGGGTGTCAAATCGCCCGAATTTTGACTCAAAAAGACAGAATCCGTCACCTTGAAAGTGACAAATTTCGGCAAGCCACCAAAAAGCGCAAAAAGAAATCTATTGTGCCTTTTTGTGGCTTTAAATGCGGGAGAACCCAGTCATCTCTGACTGGGTCCACGTTTCGGGGGGAAGCACTGAAGGATCGCTCGGAAGGTTAGCTGGCGCAGCGGCAGGCGGCGCTCAGGGGATGTAGGCGGCGGGGGCACGGTCAACGTTCTTGCGTGTATTCCGTGTCGTGCCGGTCGTCTACTGAGCACACCCTGTGCCAGAAACCATTGCTACCGCACCATGCGTCGCCATGCAGCGAGCCTTTCGACCGGCCTACTCTCGCCAGTGCACGACTATGTCCTTAGTCGTGAAGTCGTCGTTTCCCATCCGAACAACACTAATAGAGTTGGTCCCGCTGTGGAGAAGCCCAGACGGAATATGATCCATCCAGGTCTGCCAGCCATCGACTAGAGGCATGTCAAAACCAGGTAGCTCCTGATTGTTGATGGAGATCTGGTGGGTTTGGAACGTAACGCCGTGCGCCGTGATGAGCAGGTACGCATCGTCAATCGGAGTCCCGTCGATTGGAAACTCCACAACTAACGAGGGATTGACGACGTGAACTCGTGATTGAAAGGTATGTAGTTAAAATCTGATCGAGCCATAGTAGTATCTCCTGTCTTATGGAATGAATGTTGTTATTGGCCTGATGATTGGGATGACCGCGCGCATGCTTCTCTTGTCGCGATCAAAGCCTCAATCCCGCAAGCGCCACCGTCAGCTTCTCGATGGCAGGCTTCACCGCCTTCGTTTGCATTTCGGCGGCGCCGTTTGTCCTCATTGGGCTCGTGCTCCGCTGCGTGGTTTCGCCCGCGTGTTTGACCTTGCCGGTGGCCACCTCGATGAGCTGGGTCTTCAAGATCACAAGACCAAAGCCGTCGGCACCCTGCGGCATAGATCGCGGATGGTCCTGGCTTTATCGAGGTTCCGCCAAGTACCTACGACGTAATCATTAGCGTAACTGGCTATAAAGATTTAACCGTTGAGCTTTCTATGGAGGCCGATAAAGTAATTAGCTGGACAGATTTGAAAATGATGAAAGAGAAATTTCCAGCCTTATGAATCTCACCGTCATGGCGCGGCGACCGTGGCTGGCAAAATATACACTTTTCACCGAGCCCGGGAACTCAATCGCGAATCAACCGATCACCGAAGGAATTTGCTCCCTCTCGGGAGAAGAATCCAGCGATTCGACCTACTCAAGGAGTCGCTTCCTCGCTGTTTTAGCTCGAAGAAAGGCAGATAGGCGGGAGTTGGAAGATGGAAATACTCACTTACATAATTCTCGCTTTAACTGTACTCGCGTTCATCGTTACACGGATATTTCGCACTCGCCCTACCCCAAACGGATCGTCATCAGGAATCCGGTGTTAGGGGCTTTAAACGTTGCACTCTTACGAGCTTACTCGCCAATGCTCGGGACTCGGAGTGATTGGCAGATTTAGAGCCGCTTGTCGCACTAATTGTAAGAAACCGACCATTTCGGTTCGTTGCAGAAAAAAGTTGCGAAGATTGTCCACTGTGGGGAGCAGTTATCCCTAATAAAATCGAAGCAGAGGCCACCCGCAACGGTGGCCACGTTCTTATGAGTCGTGAATCTCAGGAATTACGTCTTCTCTCGCCGTGATTTCTTCTGAACACTGGTCAGTATCCTTAGCCATCCGATCAAACTTCATCAATCGAAAAGGTTCGCTCTTGACGTGTAAGCTTAGTTAGGTAGAGATTACTAAACACCGCCTTAGATTCTTAGGCTGGTTGTTTTCTATCGAACTTTCCGGGGAGAAGAAATCGGGTTCACATGATGACCAATGATGATATCAAAGCTATGGTCAAGGCTACTGCGGTAGTCGATGAGTGCCTTGTTGAAATCGGTAGGATTACGGTTCATTTCGCATTGTTGGAATTAGCCTTGATAGATCTAACGCATCGCCTGCTCGGTCTGCCTGAACGACGAGCGCGGATCATTACATCAGAGTTATCCTTTCGAGGCCTACAACAACTTGCTTCGTCTCTTGTGAAAGAACGGCGACCACAAGAGCTTCAGAGAATTGAAGCGATCCTTAAACGAGTCGCCGCTTGTGAAGACAAGCGTAATGTTGTGTCGCACTCAACCTGGGGCTATGGTGGACTGGCATCGGACGGCAGCTCTGTCGTAATTCGAACAAATATAGTTCCAAACAATCTCGGGGTTTGAGATTTATGCGTCAGGAGATGACCAAGATTGATTTGTATATGATAGCCAGGGAGATTTCATTAGTTACTTTTGATCTTGAGGGTTTTGCGTCATCCTTGGGATTAAAAAGGAAATCAAGTATTCACTCTTATGGCCTTTAGGTTTTGTGCAACGGGGGCCTCAATTCTGTTGTAGAAGCGATTTGTTACGTACTCGGTGCATCGCCTTGCGTGACCTATGAGTCTCTTTAAATCTACAATGGCCTAGCGAACAAGATGTTCGCTACGACGTACAAGGAAAGCGCCCAACCGTGATCGACGAGACCCTTCTTAGACGTATTACAGTGAACCCCGATATTTTTGGTGGTAAACCCATCATTCGGGGCATGCGCATCTCCGTCGAACTCATTCTCAGCTTACTTGCGCAAGGGGAAACTCCTGAGACCATCCTCACGGACTACCCTGATTTGGAACCTGATGACCTCAGGGCCTGTCTTGCTTATGCTCATGCCGTAATCGCGCACGACAAGCTCGACTTCGTCCATATCTCGGGCTAATGAGATTCTTAATAGACCGTTGCGCCGGTCAGCTTCTCGCTGACTGGCTTCGCAATCAAGGACATGACGTGGTCGAGTCTAGTGAACTCGGCCCGGACCCTGGAGATCGGGCATTACTGGATTGGGCGGTCAAAGAGCAAAGAATTCTCATTACGATTGACACCGATTTTGGTGAGCTAATATACCTCGAGAATCTTTCGCATGCTGGTCTCGTCCGCCTACCGGATGTGCCTGCCCGCGAACGCCAGTTGATCATGCAGGATTTATTAACACGTTACGAAAACGAACTGCAAGAGGCTGCGATCATCACAGTCAGAGGCGGCCGGATCAGAATCTCGACAGGCCCAAAGCAGAATTAGGAGGAAAGTTATATGATAGCCGCCCGCACAGGTGGCCTTTCCTTCAATCTTGCAGGATTGCAGCGGCGCAAATCCAAACCCAATTCTTTTGTGAATACCCGCAGAGAGTAGCCAAAGAATTGATATGAAGCGCGAGGTATAATGCCTGACAAATGCCCCGATTCCGTTATTAACGAAACACATCTTGATCCTGAGCCAATTGCGATCATCACTCTTTGTGTCGGCACGTTAGCGATGGTCGGTGTAGTAGCGAACACCTTCATCAATTATCGGAAGTACCTTCGGGACGAATCGGATCGTGAGCTAGAAGCAAAAATCGACTTTCTGAATAAGACTGATACACTCAGATCTGCCGGTGGGAGACTACGGCATGTGATTAGCCTAATAAGTCAGAACGGCGAAAGCGCTTTCGCACTAACCAGCCGTGTGTTTCACATCAACTCGTAAATGAAGAAGTAGCTCCTAGAATCCAATCGTTGACTCTCAGCGCAGGTGAGACATCGATCGATTTGGACTTAGACGAACGTGAAATATGGAATTCACTCGTAAGCCAAACAGCACAAAGCGTGGAACTGATGAATTCTGCCATTCAATACTATGAAGAAGCGCTTTCGGCAATCCTCGCGGCGGGACGAAGACTCGATAGTCTCTCAGGTTTGGGTTTGGAATCACTGATTAGCAATGTAGTGGATCATGGCATCAGGTTTCGGAAAGCACTTGATTCTTATCAAACGTTGCGAGCCAGTAGTTCTGTCGAGCAAGCAAAGCAACGCTTTACTCAATTGGTATACGCTGCCGAAGCTATGGTCGAAGCTGCTAACGGTTTTGCGAGACTATGCCGTATGTTCTTGGAACTAAAGAAAGGCGAGGTATAACTTTTCCTCGCGAACCTGAATTCAATCCATCATCAATAGCCAACAAGTACGGCAGATCCCAATCAGAATTCCCGAAGTCGCCCAGCTTTAAACACATTTTCGCCTATACCAATTAACGAGAAGGCAATCTCCTAAGAGCTCCGAGCGCCCGTGGGAAGAAACTGAGCATTTCCGTCATTGGCTTAGTAAGAAAGTTGCGAAGATGGTCCACTGTGGGGAGTCACGATTTGAAGAGTGGCCACTGGATCAACTCCAGTGGCCTTTTTGCCAAGCTGTGTAGTCCTCCGCCGGGATTGCCTGCGGGTCTTAGCACGTCAAGTAAAACTAACCAGTTTGAAAATCTCTACGTTGTGAGTGCCTGAATCAAGTTTTTGATGCTTGGCACACCGATGCCGGTAACCAGATCGTAGCCGGATCCAGCGTTGAACTGTCCATTGCTTCCCGACGTGACGTCGCGGAAATTTGCAGTGCCCAGCAGCGGATAGAGCAACGGATTTAGGAACGGCAACGCAGGCTTGTTCTTTTTTATGCGCGCCTCGTTAAGCAAAGCGCAGAAGCCCGCCCACACTGGTGCGCTCCAACTGGTTCCTCCGAACTGTACGTTCTGTCCCTGAAAAATTACCAAACCGCCTGTGCCAGGATCGGCTGCCAGACTTACGTCCGGTACCAACCGGTTGTTTCCAGCGGGTACGCCGTTTCCGGTCTGCCAGGAGGGACGAGCGAAAAAGATGCTCTGCCCGCCACCACTGCCAGGCCAACCGTCTTCTTTAAAGACCCCGCCGTTCGCAGTGAGCATCAACGATGTGCCCCCAACTCCGATCACGTTCGTATCGGAAGACTCGTACTCCGCCTGAAGAGGTCCGTTCGAGCTGTGTCCGCTGGCGCTGGGATTCGAACCTGCGTCGCCGCTGGAGACGAAAACATTCACTCCGGCGGCAGCGAGGCGAAGAAACTTCTGGTGCTGCACCCTGACTTCGTCAGGCGCCATAAAGGTTTCCCCCAAACCTAAACTAATTGAGAGTTGTCGCATCCCCGGCTGCGTAGGCAGATCGGCAATAATGCGGTCCAGTGCTCTGTCAAGGTCCACAAAACTGAGCGAGCCCGAGGCATAGATTCTGACCTTCGCGCCGGGGGCAATCCCGCTCGCCCATTCAACGTCGAGCGTCTCTTCGCCCTCGCGTGGAGGCAATGGTCCACTTTTAACGTTTATCTTCTCGATTCGAGAGATTTTGACCGGCAGGTTGTTGCGTTGCCAGAACGTTTTCAGATCCGAGTCGGCTGGAAAAGTGTCGATCAGGATTGCGATGGTTTGTCCCTTGCCGGTTACCTGGAGACCGTCAGCATTGTATGCCTTCAAAATCTCACTCACGAGGTATGGTGGGTTATTGGCTGTGTTGGTCACAGGGCCGTCGATTCCTGTGCCGGCTTGTTTCGTGGCGGATTTCTTAGTCGAGTTGTTTTTCGTCCTATTCTTTTTAGCAACGGCTGTTCCGTTTAACGACGCGCGGTTGCCGTGAGACGGGGTGCACATCCGGCTGTGCTTGTATGCGCGCCGGAAAGGCTGCAAGCCGATGATGGCATGCACGCTGTCCCCGACATTTGTAGGCAAACTAGGCGCGTCTTGCGCGGCGTTGTATGTTATGCCGTCCTTGGTAACGCGAGTCATGGTGACAGCCAGGCTTTTCTCTATTTGGCCCACGGTGCCACGCGCGTAGACGCTGGCGCCGTCCTTTGACTCCTCGACGATCTCGAATCCCTCTTTCTTCAGCCATGCGACCAGGGAGTCACGATCTTTCGCATTTGATCCATACATCTTTTCCAGTTCTGCGGGAGAGACGACTTCCCCTTTGGCTACCTTCGCTTCCAATTGTGTCTGGACTTCAGACGAAGGCGCAAAGGAGAAGAGGATCGTCATCTTCTCGTCCTTGTTTTCGGGTTTCGCAGCGCTGAGGAGCAGGCCATTGTGAACAAGTCCTTCACCCTGCTGCGGCGGCAATTCCGTTACACTGTCGTTAAATACTTTTCGATTACTCATAACATGCCTCCATTAAGTATGTTGATTTCGAGGCAGGGCTCTGCCGCACAGCAGGAGAGAGGGGATTCTTGTTCGAAAAGTGATGCCAGCCGGGCTGTGACGAAACCCCACTCCCGCTGTCGCAGCAAACATTGCTGCGGCAAAGGGCGTCACCTCACATACCCTTAATGAAATTTTTTGTATTTCTATTTCAACGTAAGCCACTCGCGAGTTGGTGAGGCACTGCGTGAGCAAGAGGATAACTCTTCAATTGCGCGGTGACTGATTAAAACTAAGGGGTGAATCTGCGCCTTATATCAAGGCTCAGAGCGCTGCCTGGATTGGTTGTAGGTTCGAGTCCTAATTGCGGAGCCAGATAGGACGAAGGTCGCTGGAATCGGCTCCGGCGGCCTTTTCTCTTTGCCAAGTCGTGTTCGTAATTGCTAGTAGATCAAACGGTTGGCGAAACGTCGCGGTGAGAGTGTGGTCCTTCCATATTGAGTTCGAACACACGAAATTGAGCAATTTTCGTTTTTCGCTTGAATCTTGCTGTTTGTATAGAAAATAGGCCTTTTTTGAGAGTTCTAGTAAGCGAATACCATCTTGCACATAATCATTTGCAGCTTCTTGGTATTCGGTAATTTGATCAGCAAGTCGCTTCTGTGTTTGTCGCCACTCGCGCGACTTTCGCTCAAAGAAGTCCGGTTCGATAAACCCGTCAAGCCGATCATCGTATAACCTATCAAGGCGGTTCTGAATCTTGGTTTGTTCTTCTTGCAAGCGAATGATCGCATCTTCTCTGAAACGCTTCTCGTCCGCGTGGCTCTGATGCAAAGCCTCAACGATCCAATCCATAACTTGATCGTCAAAGACCAGACCTTTGAGTAAGTCAGCAAAGCACTCGTCCAGCACTTCTTCTCGCGTGTAAGGTTCGGGGCATTTTCCTTTGTTGCCTGTGCAGTGGTAGTAAACGTATTTGCCTTTCTTCTTCTCAGCCACAAGCGCGCAGCCACAATGCCCACAGTTCACAAGCCCTGAGAACGTAAAATCGTGCTTGGTTACTTTCTGTTTGGTCGAGTAGCGCCCGTCAAGAATCTCCTGTACACGCTCGTACAATCCGGTGGAGATTAGTGGCTCATGGCTGCCGCGATAGGTCTTGCCCTTCCAATCAAAGTCGCCTGTGTAGAAACGCTTTCGCAGCAGATAATGGATGTTCGATTTGGAAACTGGCTTTTTTAAGTGTCGCGAAACTAACCCGGCGCGGCAAGCTCGCTCAGTCACTTCAGCTAGGGAACATTGGCCCGTCGCGTACCACTCAAATATCTGTTTAATGATCGGCGCAATCTCTGGATGAGGCTCAACGATTCGCTTCCCATTCGGCCCCATCACGTTTCGGTAGCCGATTGGCGCAAAGGACGGATAGATCGACTGCTCGGCCTTTTCGAGCATTCCCTTTTTAGTTTCCTCAGAGAGATTGTCGATAAAGTTCTTCGCCATTAGGACTTTGATTCCGTGCATGAACTTCTCGGATGATCTTGAATCCTGCGAAACAACTACATTCTCTTTCACAAAGTGGATTTCCAGATCGAGCTCGTCCACAGTCACGTAGTCTTTAAGGTTGCGATAGAGGCGATCCGTCTTTTCAACCAACAGCACACGAATGGATGAGCGTTTGAGGAACTTGATCATTTCCTCAAAGCCCGCCCGCCCTGGCTTCTTGGCCGTTTCCACATCGACGAATTCACGCACCACTTTCAGCCCTTGCGACTTGGCATATTGATCGAGCAACTTAAATTGAGCCGGAATAGAAAAGCCTTCCTTCTCCTGCTCCTTTGAAGAAACCCTGCCGTACTTCACGGCGTCTTGTCGGGGCATTGTGTGAGACTTAGATTTGCGCATGTCGGGCCTCGTGGTAACTAAATAGAATTTTGATGTAAGCGCGGGATCATAGTTTTGTATTGCCAAAGGAGACGGGGAGAATGACGCGACTGAAAACAATTTACGGACTTGAAATCAGCCGTGACATCCTTAATCTATTTCGCTGGTCACATTTCGACGATGATTTTGATGCGTGAAATGTCCACACCAAGTGAAAGAGATAATCCACGTTTCGCGTCCGCTATGATTTTATCGAAGCTCAGGACGGTCTCCGAAGCGGTTTGCTCAGGCTCCTTACGCACCATTTCCTGCGTATTTCCTCGCTGAAGCGGGACCTCCGCAATTGCCGGATGAGCATGCCCAGCCCCTGCCCCAACCATATTCACAGGTTCACTTTTGTCCTCACCATAAAAATAAATAAACATAGGTTTTCCGGTGGATATGGTATGTCCAGCGGCAAGCCGTGCCGAATACGCTCGGTTAAACCGGTCGCGCATTTCGTCGCCGGGTATCAGGTAGGCGCGCGCCAGCTTAGGATTGTCGCGATCATCAACGGAAACAACGACGATCCAATCCATGTCCGAAAGGGTGTTCCACCCTTTGCCATTTCGTTGAAATCCAATCCAGAGGTCTTGAGTCGTTCGGATTGCAACCTTGGAGCGCTTATTTCCTTTAACGGCTAGTCTTACGCTTGATTTACCAATTCGTGGAATCCTCTCCGTCTTTCCAAGGTGTTCCTCAGTCGCTTCAATGCCTATTCGGAACATCTGTTTGCGCAGCTCACGCTTTTCGGGAGTTAGGTTGATATTTCCCATAACGAATTCTCCTTTCTCAGAACTTATAGCACAACGCATTGAACATCACAACTGTTCCAACGTTTTTTGAAACAATTTCTATGAACAAATCGAGAATTCTCAGAACAATTCGCAGAACATTTGACCGAACACCGGAACGCCACCAATGTTCGGGGCGTGGTCGCGGAAACGCGCATCAAGTTTGCTGTACAACATGGAGTTCGGCATCGTCAGTCGTTTCAGTAATAGGCCAGCTTTCCGGCGGTTGTTTTTCTCGCTTCTGGACCACTCACTAATGCGATGAACATGGCTTTGGGTCTTTATAGTCTCTATCACTAACGACTACTCCGACAAACGTTCCATAACTCACACGTTCGCCAGCTTGCGGGGTTTGAAAGATGATCGTGCAAGGCTCATCCGGTACGTCATAACGATGGGCCAAAATACGGATGTTAAGGTTCGAATGATGCACTTGCGTTTCGGCACTTTCATACTTTAGTCCGACAAGCGAAGGCACTGTGGTTTGTGGCGGTCGTGAAGCTCGTTCGCGCATCACGTCTAGGCCAAGCAAGGAAAGAGCGATTGCGGGAAGTACCACACAGAACAGGAGCATAAGCACCATAAACACCGCAAGCGTAATGATCAGCAAGCGCTTTCTGCCTCGGATGTAATAGCCCCACAGGACGCCAAGAATGAATCTCATAGTCAGTTCACCTTTCGACGGAAAATAGTTAGTCCTCATGCAGTCGATCCGAAAACCTAATTGTCATGCGGACTTTGCGTAGTGCGATTCATCCTGGCCGCCGCCCTTTTTCTGTTGCTCATTGGTTTCCCACTCTAATAAAAGCGTGAAGAAGCCTGTGACGTTCTCAAGTATTGCTCGCGCGTCTTCGTCCGACAGCCGATTTGCGTTGCGCGGCTGCCAAACTTCGATCGTGCGATCAATCAGATTGTCTTCGGTCTTCTTCATCAGAAACCCAAACTAAAGAATCAGTCCGAGATCGAGTTCCGGGCCTTCGATCTCAAGCTCGGCGGCTTTCGTTGGTGCTGGATCAGGGTGGATTTGGGTTTGCGCTTGCTGCTGTTGCGGGGCGAGAGAATCCTGACTAAATTTATCGCGATCTTTCTTTACCTCATGGGCGTCGTGTTGCGTCGCTGCAAGCGGCGTGGCGTGATTCAGAGCGCGATCGAGAGTCTGTAGATGATTCGGCGTGGACTCGGTAGCGATCGCGGGTTCATACCTCGCTCTGGCAATCTCAATCGGGATTTCTGTCGCAAACGTGGCGGCTTGGGTCTGTGCTGGCTCTGGATAGGTGGGGCGTTGATCCAAGCTGTGATCGAATGGTAGTTGTTGCTGTTGCGGGGCGGGAGGTTCTTTAATCGCCTTCTCGCGATCTTCTTTCCTCTCGCGTTCGTCGTCTTGTATCGCTCCGAGCGCCGTTTCCTTTTCTATTTCGCGGTTGAGAGCATCGGATAGATTCTGCGTGGAGTCGGTATAGATCAGGGCGTCGTACCTGGCTCGGGAGATGGCAACATAGGCCGTGCGGCTGTTGAGTAGGCGAGCGGATTCCTGCGTATCAGCGTTGACTAAAACGCGATCAAAAGTTAGTCCCTGAGCCGAATGGCTGGTGACGGCGTAGCCGTAATCGAGGTGACGGAACTCGCGAAGGGCAACGCTTATTTCTCGCCCGTTGTCCATCGCGAGGCGCATCTTATCCGGTTCGATTTTGGTGATCGTTCCGAGCTCGCGGTTAGCGATCCGTTTCGCTCTAAACGGAGCACGAATTTGGAGGCGGTCGCCTTCTGCGAACGCGCGCTCTGCCTCGTAGTAAACGCTCACACCGGACAACCGCGTCGGGTTGTAAGTGAGCTTGCGGCCATTAAGAAAGCGAACGGTAATCTTGTTCGTTTCGTGGTCCGTATCTATTACTTTGGCGTACTCGCCTGCCTTCACTTTGTGGACTTTGCTGGCGCTGTTGTAGCGGATTATGTCTTCATCGGGTCGGTAGGAATTGGCGAAAGTGCGCTCCGCTCCGGTCATATCCTTGCGCTCGACATAGACCGTCGTTTGCTGTTCCTTACTGCTTACTATTCCCTCGCGCTGTAGCTCTCGATGTATCAGCGAATTCAGTTCGGAGCGTTCACGATTGGCGGGTGAAATGACTAACGTGCCGGTGGGGTTCTTGGCGTAGTCCTGGGCTATGGCTGCGAAGCGTTCGCGCTCGTCGGCGATCTCGATCACCTTGCCTCGGTGGACCAGCGCGGCCACTGCTTCGGGTGTGTTTCGGGCTGCTAAGTCCTCGACGTTTTGCTTTAGGTCTTTATCGCGCTGCCTGACGATCTCAGTCAGTGCCGCCGTGGTCATGCCGTGCTCTTGGAGTTGTTGAAACGGGCTGCCTGCTTCGACTGCCTGATGCTGGCGCACGTCGCCGACTAAAACCACCTTATCGTCCGGTTCGGTGAGGGCGAATAGTTTGTGTATGTGTTGCGTGCTGGCGAGGGAACTTTCATCCACAACCCACAGGCGGCTTTGGGTGGCGGGTTCCTTTCGCCGGCGCAAAAACAATTGGATGGTTTCGGTCTGAATGCCGCTTTCTGCGAGCTGCTGTGCGGCGCGAGCGGAGGGTGCAAACCCGCGCACCTGATAGCCTTCTTTTTCGACTGCTTCGCGCAGTATGGAAAGCGCCGTTGTCTTTCCGGTTCCGGCCCCGCCTTGCAAGCCAATAATCTGATCTCTGCTGGACAGGATTTGTTCAATCGCCGATCTCTGTTTCGTGTTTAGGGTGCGCTGCTGGCTCTCGGCTATGGCCGTCACAACTTCCTTGACGCGTTCTGCTTCGACCATTGCCGGACGGCTCTCTTTGCCTTCGAGCATGGTCTGGATATTTTGCTTTTCCATTGCCACCATGCTCTTTGTAGTAGCTTCGGGTTGGTGTTTTTGGCGGTTGATTGGTTTGAGCTCGCCAGTCTCCTGTCGGTGCTGCAATTCGGCGGCAACGGCGGCGACGTTTGTTAGTCCGAGATTGCGGCGCAACGCGTCGATCCGCACGGTACGTATATCGACAACGGCTTCCGTTTTGAGGGCATTATCGCGGGCAAAAGTCACGGCTTCCTGAGCGCGTTTTTCAATCTCGTTTTGTGACACGCGGAGCGGCAATCTGGCCCGCGCTTGGGCCACGATGCGGCGTGCCTGATTGTCGTGCTTGCCGTCCATTTCGAGAGAGCGTTCGTGCATTTTGCCGTGGTCAAAGTTTTTGCTGCGGCGATTATTCTTGGCGGCTGCTTGTTTCAATCTTGCGTTGTCCGACACCGTTTTTCCTTCGCGTTCAAAGCCGCTCCTTCATCTTTTCTTCTTCCTTCAAAACTTCCTTGCGGCGGGGGCTGCTGTCTTGCAAGTATTCTTCGCTGAAGCCTTTGATCTCCGGCGCTCCGGTGCGTGGATCAACTCGGATTTCGTACCCGAGTGCTTGCAGTTTTTCGGCTAGAAAAGCGCGGTAAATCGCGGTCGTATATTGCTGGCTGCGGTACAACTCAAGCGGCTGCACGGAGCGCACTTTTCCGTCCTCGGTTTGGGTCATGTTGAAGATCACAACGTGGGTATGAAGCTGCGGCGCGGCGTAACCATTTTCGCGGTCGGGCCGTGAGGATGTGTGCTCGAATTGAGCGGCTATCATCTTGCCGGTGGTGATGGCTGGCTTGTCGCCGCCGCCCCGCGCTTGCAGATATTTTTCAAGCTCTTTCAGCGTCTCGTTGACGCTCTCGCGGTGGGCGTCTCGGATACGGCCATCGCCGCCGACAAGCGCGGCTAAGGAAACGGATTTGGGGGCGCTGATGGTCGCGTCCCAAGCGGCGCGATGCTCGCTGGTGGTGATTTCGTCGCCGAACCTGTTAACGGTTTCGCGGGCTGAAACTACGCGGATTAGTTGCTCGCCAGTGTGCGGATCTTGACCGGCAGCTAGGCGGTCGTACTGCTCGCTAGTTACCTCGCCTTTTAGGTTCCATTCCTCGGCCAGGGTGCCGCACCAGCGGCCCTGAACTTCGCCTGCTTCGCGGTAGTAATTGTCTTGGGAATTGGTGAACTCCTGTTTGTAGTAATTCGACGCTTGCCCTGCGGAAATTGCTCTGCTCATGGTCATCATAAGTTCATACTCCTAAGGTCATCAGCGAGCTCGTCGGCGTCGCTGTTTTGGTTTAAGTTTTGCGCTCGTCGTCACGAGACACACTTCTCCCCTGTCTTCCTCGCACGAGGTTGACGCGCTTCAGTTATTCGTTGTTTGGTGACGCGAGGGTGAGAAACAAAGGGGCAATCAAAAGGTCTCGCGTGCTCTGCATCGGAGTCTATTTTTAAGAGATCGGAACTCCGATTTATCCGCTGAATCGACCGCCGGAACTTGGTCCAATGATGACCGATGAGCGATCGACTGATTCAAAAACGTTCATCGGCTGGTCTAAGCCGAAAATCTCTGATGGTCCAACATTACAATAGTTATGCCAGAGTTTGACTTTGCTTGGCGCGTACTCGGAATGTCAAAAATCTCTAGGAAATTCGATGGTGTCAGGTTTCTTTCGCTCGCCTGAGAGGCTAAAAATGGAAAGAATCCTTTCGGTGCGAAAGAATTCTTTCCACCGCTAACAGTAACTTGGGAGTGACGGAATTCTTTCCACCTGCCCAATTGCATTGTTTCGAGGCGCAAGGATTCTTTCACCATGCGAACGGCGCGTGACACGCGACAGTTAGGTTCTACAAGGCGCAGAATTCTCCCGTCGATCCTCGAACGAGGTTTATTCCGAGCGATGGTTTTGTGGTGACGCGAGGGTGGGAATCAGAGGGGCAAGATCAAGACTCTCGCGTGGTCTATCGGAGTCACTGAAACGAGATCGAAACGCCGACCTGGGCTGAATCGAGTGGCCCAATGATGGGCCATCTCATGCTCGATTCATTGCATTCAAGCATCGTGCGACTTACTAAGCCGCGATCTCTGCTCAAATTGCGGAACAACTGTTGTGCCACATGCCGAGTTTCAATAGCTATCTCGCAAGTGTCTAGCAAATTTAGAGGTGTCCGTTTTTCTTGCGGTGGGTGGACCAGTGAGTGACGATCGAAAGTTGTCCGTTATTCTTTCGCAGCGACGGGATTCCGGCGTTTTCAAGAGTAATTCGGGCGTGTAACACGCGACAATTAGTCATTTTCCCTTAGCGACTCTTACAGTCGGCTGGGTGCTTGACCGCACACCCGGAGGGCCGAAACGTCAGTGTAGGACTCGGAGCGAAAGCGGAGAGTTGTGCGGGCGGGCTGCCGACTGAGGATGCAGCTAAAGGGAAAACGTACAGGGTAATTTCCCCTGAAAATAAAATTTGTGCAGATCGAAAACAGGGTTTTTTACCCTGCTTAGAATTGTCTGCACTGATCAAAAAACTACCAGTGCGATCGCTGTGCTCGTGGTCGCAGTGGTAGATTTTTTCTCAGTTGACCGTTTACTGCTGTGTGATGGCGTCAGCATGGACTTAGCTTGAAGCCTTCGGCAGAGGGACCGCACTCGCTGATGAAAATGTGTTCGCTCTTTCCGGTTGGTGTCGGCTGGATCGGGGGCTAGCTGCGATTTAAACGGTAAACCATTGAGAGCTAAAGCACAGAGATAATTTTTTAAACGAGTCTCCAGGATCTCGACCGAGTTGTTTACGTGCAAATCATTGAAAGATAAGGACGTACGTATTTTGTTAACCAAAAAATCAGAAAAGTTACAGCGTAAACCATTGATGTAAAAACATATAAACGGAAAATTAAACGGTTACGCATTGCGTAACCGCGACAGCCCCGAAGCGGGGGTGTCGTGTCTGATTTCTTCAGGTGCGCAGCACCTTTTAGTTTTTTTCTCGATTGAAGTCGTAGGATTTGTAGCGAACGTGTGATTAGGCGGGTCTTGTGTGAGCCGTGCGGCGTCTGAGCATTTTGGAGAAGAAACGTTTGGTGTAACACCGTAGGATGTGAGGGCGGTGCGCGTGACGGCAATTAGTTCGGGCAAGAGTCAGAGTAACTAATTAAGCCAGAAGCGAAGTGTTTCATAATCAGTGCAATCGTACAGGTGCTCCCACTCAATCCATTTGTCCATTCCATTGTCTCTCTCGACAACAACGAAAAGTCCATCCGTTATAGGGAGTCCGCACTTCGCACAGATCATCGTATCGCTGGATTCATCCACTGTTAATAACCCTTAAAGACGAGGGCGCTACAAGTACCCACCTACAAGTAGCGCCCTCGGAAGCGTCACCGACCCTTTGCCCCCTCTCGGATCGATGACGCTAACTGTGGAGCGTCGAGCGTGGTGAGGTCACTCTGTGGTGAGGTCACAGCCCGACGCTCCGAGCCTCATGCGTCGCTGGGCATACGCGTGAGGCTGACTCGTACCTCATGCGTCGCTGGTCGTCGCCTGAGGCTTTCTCAAATCTTGGGAATCTTCTCTACGTAAAGCTGGCCTATAACTGCCGCAACTAGAATGCGATGTAATAAGACTTCAAGCGACACGCCGAGCCTGTTGGCCCATTCGCGCAGGAAGGCCCAATCTTTCGGCTCAAGGTCACTAGAAGTTAGGTTTACGACAGCGTCAGGGGTTTCGCTCTTGGCGTGAGTGTCCGTGATAGTATTATCCGGCATGGTCGATTCCTTTCGCTTAACCAGTGTAGGAGTCGGCTGTGTAGGGCTGGCGAGTGTTAGCGCACTTGCCAGCCCGCTCTTTTGGTGGGTGCGGTCACTATAGAGACAGAAGTTGCGCTTGTCAACAAAAATTATTGCGCAACCGCGCAATTTTCGCAGAATGCTATACTTTGGGCCATGAAGATCATCAGCACGACTGAGGCGGCGAGACGCTTAAACGTGTCGCCGAGTAGAATTCGGGCGATGATCGGCAGCGGACGCTTGAAAGCCATGAAGGTTGGAAAGGTATGGCTGATTGATCCGAAAAACCTTGACGCCGTTAAGGACCGCAAGGTGGGCCGACCGCGTAAGCTCCGCAAGACCTCAAAATCGTAACGGCTTGGAATGACCGGCAGATTTATGGCGCTCCTCGCAACTGTTGGAAGAAACTGACCATCTCTGTGGTGGTACTTAAGAAAGAGTTGCGAAGATTGTCCAGTGTGGGACTTCGCGAGGTGTGTCAGGTACTTGGCACGGACTTCGTCGCGTTTATCCGTAAACTCGATAAGGATTTGAGAGCGGACTGACGATGATGTTAGGGAGAAGTGTTGAACCATTTGACTGACACGAGTTACTCTGACGTACATGAACGATAATGCTTCTCAGAAACTTGGAGGGTAGGTCGATTATCGTGGAACGCCAACTGAGAGTCACTTTGCCTGAAGGCAGATTTCATAACGTACCACCAAAGGATTCGGCGAAAATGCGGGCCGTGCGAGGGAAGGGTAATCGTTCGACGGAGCTTCGATTTCAGATGGCTCTCGTCCGTGCCGGAATTCAGGGGTGGGAAACGGGTACTGTGGGTATCCCCGGAAAGCCAGACTTTCTGTTCCGTTCAAAACGGCTGGCCGTATTCGTGGATGGATGTTTCTGGCACGGTTGCCCAAAATGCGGCCATATCCCCAAAAAGAACTCATCGTTTTGGCAAATGAAGATCGAACTCACGCGTAGCCGCGATATTAAATCCACTAATAGATTGCGAGAGATGGGCTACTCTGTCCTTCGGTTCTGGGAACATGAATTGAGAGGACAACTCAGGGACTGTATTTCGACTCTGGAAACCACGATTACAGCTTAGAACGTATTCTAAGCGTTGTCCGTCGGTTTATTCGCCTCAATAATCTGTGCAACTATTCGATCAATTTTGCCCCAAAGTTCAGCACGTTCAGTTATCTCGATTAAAAGCATCGTATAGCGGCCGAAGAAGCGGAAATCGCCACTGATCTTCACTTCTCCGGCTTCCAAATTCTTATAAAAGCTGTCGCGATCTCCGGCATGTAACATTCGCCACACAATTCGGTCTGCCACAGCAACGACATCAGGATTCAAGGCCGAAATAGTATCCGGCACAATCTCATCCTCCCCAAGCATTCCCGTTAGTGAAACGACTCTACCTTTTACTATATTTATGACGATCCACAGGTTTGCAGTGCCACGCCGGGCTGCGTGCAACACACCTACTGCGAGCGTACTATTGAAGCTGGTCGGGGCGAGTAACTCAGGCGGGCAATCAACTTGGAGGTCAGTGAGCACTGTGGAGTCTTAGATTGTGGTTGTTTTTAGGAGTTCCATGAGGCCGTCTTTCTGCTCCACCGAAACTTCATAGAAACATTCGAGCAGGGCGTCATATGTAGTATCTGAGTTGCCAAGAAAATTCCAGAGACCCGGACCCATCAGTTTTTTTCCTCTCGCAAACCAATCGATTTTTGGATCTAGGAAATAACGCAAAGGTGGCCATGCGTACCGCCCAACAATACCATTCGGATTATGTGGAAATCCAGCAAGTGCTCGTACTCGCTGAGCTTTTCCAAATCGGACCGCATAAAACTGGAGAATCTGAGTTTTCACAGCCGCGCAGGTATCATAGTTAGGCATCGGTGTCTTAATCTGCAAATAATTTTCCACACCCTCGTCATCAACAAAATAGATGTCACTTTTAAGCTGTCGGGTAAGCGCATTTGCTTTAGTTGCCTCTACTGTCTCGCAGATTTTTTTTATTTCAATCTCAGTATTCGGAGGAATAGCCGCACGACCGCGATAGCTATTGATGATGGTCTCGATTAGCGTGATTGTTTCGGGCGAGATGTCACCAAAGAACTTGTAATCGTGTGTGCCATTTCCATAAGTCGCTCGAGCGATGTCAGCGGCAATATATTCAAATGCTTTTCCGAGCGAGGCGCTTAATGCTCGTTCGAACGAAGAAAAGATCTTTGCTTCTGGAAACAAAAGTTTGTGGAAGGGAGAAGCCGTTCCGTTTCCGGTTGAAGCAATTTCTGAACTGAAGAGTTCAGTAGCTCTCTCTTTGACACGTTCCACCGCGGTATTAACAGCACCCCTGATATGTTGCTTAACTGGCCCTAAGGGTACCGCCATACGCTTTTATGCTCCGTTCCTCGTCGCTGACATCGCTCCAACGATAGAGTCCCGCAATGGACAACAACGCCTCACCGATAGCCTTTGATAGTCTCGCTGGCACGGCATTGCCGATCTGACTATAAATGCTTGATTTGCTACCTGAAAAGCTATAGTGGGGCGGAAAATCCTGGAGTGCTGCATATTCGGGTATTGACAAAGGCCGCTCTTGGTCAGGATGACAGAGGCCCGTCGCAAGGTGCTGGGGCTGTGTTGGGAGCGTTGGAGTCGGTTTATCCCACGATAGTCTCCTCCAAAAACCGACTTTTCCGCCACCAGCCGTAAATCCACCCCCCATTAGGGTTTCCAGTCCTTCGGGAAAAAGCTTCGGGTTGTCTCGTATAAAAGTCCAATTTCGACCTGGTGGAATACGCTTCCATACAGAGGCACGCTCCGCGCTGTAGGTAATACACTGGTCTCGGCTGGGCGATCCGAGATGGGCTATCGCGTCCTTCAGAGTCCGCCAAGAACAAATTGGCTCATAAGGGGCAAATTTATGATGGGTTGGAGGAAGCAGATCGAGGGGCGTCATCAAGCGGCCGGTTTCTTTTCGGAACCTTCCAGCGCCAAACTCGCGATCCCGGCTACCCAAAAACAGGAGCCTATGGCGAACCTGGGCCGTGCCGTAGTCAGCAGCATTGACCAAGCCATAAACAACTTCGTAACCTAACCGATTGAACCGTGGCAAAACGAATTGCTGAAAAACAGATCCCAAACGGTATTCTTCATCGAGATCAGCTTCTCGATCTTGTCGCTCGCTTTCAATGCGCTCTCGATATGGGCGATGCTTGATTGCAACGGACAGGAGCCCTCTCACATTCTCGAACACGAAAAAGCGGGGACGAATTACACGTAGCAAATCAAAATAATGATCCACTACTTGTCCCCGTTGCTCGTGTACCGATTGGCGCAATCCAGCCGTGCTGAAGGCTTGGCAAGGTGGCCCGCCCGCTAAGACGAACGCCTCTCCGACATCGAGTCCTGCAGCTCCCATTAATTGCCGTGGCTTAATGGCGCGAATGTCTCCGAAAATCTTACCTTCGGCGTGAGGATGATTGAGTTTTAGGGTGCGACGGCAATCGTCGTCTTTCTCAACCCACGCACAAAACCGGATTTGCTTATTGCCCGCAAATTCGAGGCCTAAATCCATACCTCCAGCGCCCGAAAAAAGGGATACTGAGGGTAGGCCCTCTTGCCGAGTAGTTGCCAGTAGTTCAAGATGAAGCTGCTTGTTTTTCTGTTTCATAATGTCGAGCCGCAGTATGTCTTTGACTACACTTATCGTCAAGGGTTTCTGGAGTTTGTTCTGGTGTCCAAATTAGTTCGTGATCGTTCCCAGCGGTGAAAGCAAGTTGCGAAGATTGTCCACTGTGGGGTACACGGATTAGACGCTGAGCACTCTTAGGCGCTACGCGCGCAACGGTCGCGACTCGGAGTAACTGGCAGATTTAGGGCGCTTCTCGCAACTGCTGGAAGAAACTGAGCACTTCCGTGGTTGGCGTTAAGAGAAAGTTGCGAAGATTGTCCAGTGTGGGGAGCACCCCCAATTTACATCGTAACTCAATAGTAGGTGATCGTTCGTAAGCGGACAAACGGGGGAGTGAGCCGCCGAAGCCTATCAGTCACTACGTTCCAGGACATTGTTTGCTTGGTCCAATTGCCGTTTGAGTCAAACTCGTAGGTATAAGAACTCTTCGAGCGAACCGAGCCGTCAGCGTCAAAATCAGTGCGCTCAATTGTATTGCCTTTGTCGTCGAGTATGTAAAGATGGCGCCGAACGAGCGAGCCGTTCTCTGAGTAGACCAGCTCCTCCCTTTGGTTACCTTCATATTTGTAAACATAACGCTCGAGAAGATCGCCATTGCTAAAAAAGTCCGTCTCTTCGGTCAAACGCTTTTTCTCGTCATATTTGAATTCGAACCGGTGGTCGTAGCGACGGTCCGGATCTCTGTTCGAACGTCGTCCGGCACTCACAAAAGGAGGGCTGTATTCGCGCTGGATGACTTTGGACGCGGAGACTCTGCTGCCGTCCAGGTATCCGTATACCTCGATTAGGGAAAGGTTATTCTTGAAGTCATACGACTCTGTCCTGAGCTTATTGCCGTTCTTGTTATAAGTTGTGAGCCTTGTTTTCGTTGCTGCCTTCGTCAATACCGTTTCAGCGAGGTACTGGACTTCGGTGCGGACGCTCTTTACAGGGCCGCGTAAACCTTCGTCGCCCGCATCGGATCCAGCGCGCGGCACCTCCGGGGTCTGTGGCAATGGACTTGGGCCAGCTTTGAGGACCTCTTCAGTTATTTCCGCATCACTCAATAGCTTGAAACTATCGAGCACTCTGATAGCGTTGCCCTCATCTCGCTTACTGTTTGTCATCACGACGAGGGTTTGGTAGATCCGCCGCGAAACTAAGTACGTTCGTTGAATAAACGAGCTCTTGGACATGTCAGCACGCTGTTCAATTCCAGGGTGATTGTCGAGCGTGATCTGTTTGATTCGAGCGACGTCTCCATTATTTGCCACTGCAAGCTTTCTGAAGCCCTCAGTGACTGAGTCGAACAATTGTTTGACAGCTTCAGGCTGGTTGATAGGTTGAAGAGTGTCAGCATAGCCAACACCAAAGGTCACTTCTTTAATCTGCCATTCATATAGATACCCATAGGCGTCGTCCAAAGGTGTAGGAATCTTCAGCTTCGTCTGCTGCTTGAAACGATCCGGAAGTGAGATGGAGAATCGTCCTTCAAGTGAAACAAACTCAGGCGTGCCGGACGGCTGAACGCGACTCTCGCCGGCAGACACGAGTAATGCAATAGTGAGCGCAGTAATTAGAGCTGAGCGTAGCAATTGAATTCCCCATCGAAACCTAGAGGTTCTCATGGCTTGATGCAGCTGAGCGCGGAGCAGCATAAACGCCGTCACCTACCCGCCGTGGTAGAAGGCCGGAACGCCTTACGAAAACCAAAGGCGAGAAAAATTCACCTACCTTTCCTTTAACAAGACTCTTATTAGCAGCGCGAGGAACTCTCTGCTTAGGGCAATAGTTGTACCAGCATCCGGGAACGGTAAAAAGCGGGTTTCGTTTTCAAATGGATTACAGAATGTGCACAGCAGAGGACGAACTTGAACGGCAGGTGAATACTTTTGTTGACACCCACTTCCGAGTCGTTTTGACCCCTAGAGGACGACAAAGAAATAAAAGACACGCAAAATAATTCACACTCCGCATCTAACAAATTGAAGAAAAGTGCTCCTCGGACTTTGCGTCAGCGAAAGTTGCGAAGATTGTCCACTTTGGGCTAACTCAGGACTCTTCGAAGCTCCTGTGCCTTGTGTGCAAAACTACTGCGCCCGCGAGATTTGCAAGAAACCGAGCATTTCCGTCGTTGGCATCAGCAAAAAGTTGCGAAGATTGTCCAGTGTGGGGAGCACTTATTCGTTTATAGGTTCAAATCGAGGCCACCCGCAAAAGGCGGCCTCGAGTTTCTACCCGACGGCTTTTCGAGTTCAGAGCCCATAATGCGACCAAACCGGACTAGAGGATCTCTGTCAACAAGATGGTCCCTGATATACGATTGCCGATAGCAGGATCATGCTACGTTCGTTTCCTTTGACCTCACGCTCAAAGATCTCTATCAAATTTCTCAACGGACCCGCACTGATAACAACTTTATCTCCGGGTTTCAATTCATCATTTTCTTTAACAAAACCATTTTCGTCGATGTGAGCGCGAATAATATCGATGATTTCCTGATCCACAGGAGCGGGACTCTCCCCGAAACATACCACGTGATGGACTCCGCGCGTGAACCGGATCTTCGTTAGCTGTTCACGAACGTTGAACCTCGCAAATAGATAACGTGGGAATAATGGCTCCGTAATGTAAGTGGGCGCGCCAGTGAACTCATTGAAACGACGAGTTCTCACCTTCGCGTGCAAAGTCTCCACGCCCCATGACCTCAGGTTTTTGTTTGCGCGTTCTTCTTGTTTGAGATGAGTATGTAGAACATACCATTGACGAGTTTCCGCCCATCTTTCGATACCCATGATTCGGCTCCATTTTTTAGAATGGACTCACATGAGTTAAGCGCGATTGCGGCGAGGCGCTCATCAATTGGAAACGCATAACTCATGCGCAACAGCAACCAGCTAATCGAGGATTTCCAAAGTAAACAAAGCGGCACGAACGGGAGAATCCAGGCATGCTCGGCCGCTATGTCCTAGTGGGCGGGGTGAGAAATCGCAAAGAATCGTCGATCACTTCCGAACAGGCTGCCATTCTGGCGATAACTTTTTCTTCTGTGGGCCACTTTCATCCCGCCATGCAGAATTTCAATCGCGTTGTCTTTGAGTACCATGATGTATTGATTAGTGATTCGTTTGTCCGCACGTAGGGGATAGAATTTAAATGAATTGCTGTTAGTGTTTTGGCCGTGAACTGCGGCCGGACCACCATTGGTATTGAGATGCCTCCCAGAGCAAACAGCACAAACGTTTTCCTCATATCACTTCCACTCGTTTACAACAGTTTGCCGGTAAGGCTTCTGATGCTATACGCGACGTTTGCAGTAGAAAACTATCCTCCCAAGCTGGTGTTGTTGAGTCTTCCTCTGCGACACACTCTGGTTCTCATAAAGATTTCGCCAGGAAATCTCCGAAAGAACTCGGCCTTATGACTCAATCTCACGGCATTACTGAGTTGTTAATTCAGTGGAGTGATGGTGATCAGACGGCATTAGATCAGCTAATGCCGCTTGTTGAAAGAGAGTTGCGGCGCCTGGCGAGAAATTTCATGCGCAAGGAAAATCCGGGTCATACCCTTCAAGCGACAGCTCTCGTAAACGAGACCTACCTAAAGCTTGTTGATCAAAAACGAGCACAGTGGCAGAACCGAGCTCATTTTTTCGCGATAGCGGGTCAAATAATGCGGCGCATTCTTCTTGACTACGCAAAGAAACGGAATCGCGCAAAACGCGGCGGTCAGAGGCAACAAGTTTCAATTTCGGATCGACTGGCACTCTCTAACGAGAAGTCTGAAGAGCTGATTGCTTTGGACGAGGCGTTGGTTAGGCTTGCGACTGTTGATCCGTTGATGAGCAAAATTACAGAACTCCGTTATTTTGGTGGACTTAGCGTAGAAGAGACTGCAGAGGTGTTGGGGATCGCTCCAATCACTGTTATTCGGCACTGGAAGGTGGCGAGAGCCTGGCTTCGTCGCGAGATAGGCGGCAGATCCCAGTCTTAGTGAAGCAAGTCGATCTCTCCCCAGATAGACTTCACCTGGATTCGTCGCGTAATAAGCAAATAGACGGAAGCTAAGAGCACCGCTATGGAAAGCGAGCGCTGGCAACAAATTAAGAGTCTTTTTTATTCCGCCTCGGAAGTCGAGATGTCGGAGAGGGAAGAGTTTCTTAAAAAAGCATGTGAAGGAGACGCGGAGCTCTTTCAGGAAGTGCAATCCTTGCTTGTGGCTCATGAACAACCTGGCAGCTTCATGGGGAATTCGGCATTTGGGCTTGGCATGCAAGTATTAAATGATGAACAAACTGACCTGCAAAGTGGCACGCTGGGCCACTACAAAATAATCAAGCTGATTGGAAGCGGCGGCATGGGCGAGGTATTCCTCGCTGAAGATCCTCGGCTCGGCAGAAGAGTGGCGATCAAATTGTTGCCGCGTTCCTTTCTTGAAGATCCAAGCCGGATTTACCGGTTTCAGCAGGAAGCGCGCGCCGCTTCATCCATCTCCCATCCAAACATAGCGCATATCTACGAGATTGGTGTTGACGCTGGATACCATTTTACCTCGATGGAGTTTATTGATGGGATTACCCTGCGACAGCTAATGGCCCAACGCAGGTTAGAGTTGAAAGAGGCGGTGAATATAGCGCTGCAAGTGGGCTCCGCCCTCGTTGCTGCGCATAGCTCTGGCATCATTCACCGCGACATTAAGCCCGAGAACATAATGATCCACAGAGATGGGCACATCAAAGTTCTTGATTTTGGACTCGCGAAGTTAACTGACCGAATCAGTGAGCATTGGGATGTCACCACCATAATAGATGCTGTTGAAACTCAGCCAGGAATGGTAATGGGGTCACCTGCTTACATGTCTCCCGAGCAGGCACGAGGACTAGAGGTGGATGCCAGGACCGACATTTGGAGTCTGGGCATAGTGCTGTATGAGATGGTGACCGGCTGGACTCCTTTTCATGGCTCGACAAATATGGACGTGCTGGCCGGTGTCCTGAAAGAAGAGCCGACCCCGCTCATTGAACATATCGACAACGCCCCGCCCGGTCTGGAAAAGGTTCTTAAGAAGATGCTCAGCAAGGACAAAGATGAGCGTCACCTCTCAAGTTCTGACATGATCACCGATCTGCAGAACTTAGCGCGAAGTTTGCAATCAAATGGATTTAGCGAACTTCTAGAAATCGATGAAGAGGAAATTCCCTTTCTTTCTCGCCAAGAGCGCCGGGCAAGAATAAGGCACCTGCTCACAATAGTAGATAAATATGGCGAATTACCTGGCGAAACTATTTCCTTGGTCGAGGACGAATCCTATCTCGCCCTTTTCGAAGAGAATCTGAGTTTGTCTGTGCACCGCCGCGTATTGACTAATTCGTTATCTGCTCTTCTGATCCTAGCAACATGGTTCAATGGGCGAAGAATCTGTCGGCACTCTTCCATTCCGCTCCTTCTTAGTCTCTACGATGACGCTAATCGCGAAAACGACATGGAGATTAAAGGAGACGTAATTAGGATCCTTGCGTTGATCGATTCAGTTTCGACTTACGATTTTTTGTTGGCTCGTCTAGAAGAAGGAGAGCCAGAGATCGTCGCCGCAATTCTTAGCCGATGGGAAGACATGGACGAATGGTGGGAGGGTAGAAGTTTGATACCCAGAATTATCCCAGTACTTTACAACTTGATTGCTATGCCTCAAAACAAGTGTCTCTATTTCAACTGGGACGGTAGAGAAAGGGACTTCAGATATTGGGTGTTTCGTTTCCTCCAGAAACTCAGGCGAAGGGACTCTAGACAACACATCGAAACTTTTTTATCAACGGTTACTTGGCCCACTGAAGCGTTGGTCGAAGCTGCGATGGCGCATTGGTATGTTACAGGGTCAACTGCATATATTCCGATTCTTCGTCGCGCAGTCAAGCGGCCACATGATGATTCACGCGCAAAGTCTTACCTGAAAATAATTAAAGAGAATGAAAAGAAGGGATCAAAACACCGCCGCACGAGCGCAGGTTGAAACGCCATTTTCCTGAATATCACTGCGAAACATACAGACGAGTTTCAGTAACCGGCAGACGTTATACATAGGTTAAGATCGAATCAGAGATTTCAGGGTCGGGTCTCAAAAGAAGTTGCGAAGATTGTCCACTGTGGGCTGTGTCACGACTCTTAAAGCTCTTGAGTCTTGTGTGCCAAACCTACTGCACCCGCACGTTTTGGAAGAAACTAAGCTCTTCCGTTATTGGCGTCAGCAAAAAGTTGCGAAGATTGTCCAGTGTGGGGAGACATTGGCCGAGAAGACTCGGGGACAGGACGTTCGAAAGAATGCCTGATGTGGTCCGTCTTTTTTGCTTTGCTTTCCCTGACGGCATGTAATAATTGTGCGGTGTTCTTCCTGACTCCCACTGCACAAAGGAAGGCTCACATCATAGCCTTACCACGTACACGCGGCTTCTCTGCTGGTAACTGGCAAATACTCTTAACTAACAACCTTGAATGCGCCCACTGAGTTTGATAGGAGGTAATCAACTAATGTCTGAAACCAAAAAACTTCTTTAGCTTATCTATGATGTCGCTGATAAGCGTGCCGACATTAAAGAGTGGATGGGACTAATGAGGCGTGCGGATGCTAGCGTGCTTATTGAATTGATAGCGCCGATGACTAGTGATGAGGATAAGCGCGGATGTGATGTGGTAGCGATGGCATTATGGCTGACGAATCACTGCTTCAAGCGACCTATGAGGCCCGCAACAAGTTCGTGAGAAGCCTCGGCGTTGACTATAACGAGGTGCTCGCGCCGCTTATTAACCCTTCATTCTTGGGCGGCCCAATGTGGCCGAACTTGCGACAAGCGTGGCGTGTCATCGGCCAAGGAACGAACACGATCCTCATCAGCGATGGATTGTCCGATCCCTTCTCCGACGAACCGGAGACAAACGCGGGATTTGGTATCGAAGTCTTGGCGGAAACAACTGACCCGATGCCCGAGCAGCTTCAAGTCAGCTGGCTTTTCGATCTCGTTTATCAAGTATCCCAGCAGTGCGCCGCGCACGGTGGCGTGCGTGACCTGATTGACGAGTTCGGATTGGTTTCGCTCGAATTGCCGATGTCGGAGGTTTTTCAGCCAGTCGCCACGTCAAACAACTCAGCTGGTGTTCTCCTCGGTTTGCCGGCACCCGGCGTCCAGCCTGAGTTCGCTTTGCCCGGTGGGTCGGTTCGAGTGGTGACCGCGAAGTTGTTGTGGCCGTCCGAGTTGGAGTATGCAGTGTCCAAGGGCAAGGGGGGCCGCGAAGAATTGGCGAAGCGATTCGCCGCCGACCGTACGCACCATCGGTCTTCGATGTCACGCAAGGCAGTCATCTAGCGCCGCGCGGGAGGCGCGACATAATCCACGGCTGAAGCTGACCGGGGCCGCCACCATCCTGGTTTTTCGACCCGCAATGAGGGACTTCGATAATTTCAATTTGCCAGAGTAAACCGCTTTCATCTCAACTCCTGCAAGAAACTAAGCATTTCTGTCGTTAGCCAAAAAGAAGTTGCGAAAGATTGTCCACTGTGGGCTGGCCGTGGCTAAATCAATTATCCGTTTCGAAGAAACTCAGCACGTCGGTTGTTGGCGTCAAGAGGAAGTTGCGAAGATTGTCCACTGTGGGGAGCAATCATTCTTAACAAGTCCATGGAGAGGCCACCCGCGAGGTGGCCTCAACTCTTGCCCGCGCGACTCGTCGCCGTATCGGTTCTTTATGATGTTATTTCGCAACACAGTCCGCTGCAGCAAGTTATATCGATTGGTGTAAGGCTTACGCGACAAACAACCACGCTCACCGGTCCACTGCACATGATCTCCTGTCGCTGTCCCAGGGTTACTACGTAATCGTGGCACTTACGCAATAGCGACTGATTCTTAGATTGAAATGTTTCCGTCGCTCTTTTCATTTAACAATATAAGGAGTGACAGGACAGCTAGTTCTAGCCTGACTACTGGTAAACGTCTGCGCTCCGCCGGCCTGACGTGAACCGCTTCAACTCATCGGAAACCAAAGCTTGCGATTAGACTGAAGACCCTACGAAACAGGAACATAACCGCTGGTGTTTGAATGCTGGCGCATTAGTTATAAGGGACACATGAACAATACTCCACCCACCTCAACCGAAGAGGATAAACGAAACTGGGAAGTCGAAAAACTGCGAAGAGAAGTTCGAAATCTCAGTCGAACCTTCATTATCGCAGTCATCTTAGCTGCTTTTAGCGTAGTAGCAACGATTTACCAGCTTTATGGAGCCATCACAAGCATAGAAAATCGTAGATTTGAGGAAACAAAGCTTAACGAAAAAGTTGCTGAACTCGGGCGCAAGATCTCCGATCTGGATGCTGAGCGGGAACAGATCTCATCAGAAATTACGAACTACAAAGAAGAGCAAAAAGCCATAGAGATGAACCCTCAACTCACTCCGCAACAGAAAGTTGACGCACTCACAAGAGTGGCGCCCCTGTTTCAACTCCGAGCACCAGATGCGGTGCCTCACGCGAATCTTCCAGCACGCGTCTACCTTCAGTACCTAGACTCCCAAAAGGACCGAGTGTTTAGCGTTATTCGCAAACTAGAGGAAAGTAATTACACGGTGCGCGCTCGAGGTCTCCCAGGAAGCGCCCGGCAACGCATCTCCACTGTCCTGTACTACTATGAAGATGACCAAGATGAAGCACAGCGCCTCCTTGAATTGCTGAGGGTATCAGGTGTTCCTAATGTGTCGGCCAAGCCTACGAAGCTGCAAGGCTCTGCCCGTCCGCGCCATTACGATGTTTGGCTTGCGTTTCCAGATTAAGGGGTCTGACAGACCGGGGTTTATGTCAATCAAATTCTTGTACTTGAAGGAGAAATGCCATGAAGGAACGGCCTTCGTAACCATGAAAGTAGATTGCGGGCTGAGGAATGTAAGCGAACTTGTCTCATCCCAGTTCCGAAGATTGTACAATGTGGGCTAACTCAGGACACTTCGACGCTTTTGTCCCTTATCCACCAACTACTGCCCCGCAGGATTTCGAAGAAACTGAGCACTTCTGTGGTTGAGCGCGCCGCCGCGTCAACTCCGACGTTCGACTCGTCTTGAATGTGCAACAACGCGAACTGAGACCCATATGGCTACGATTGATCACTTAATACTTAATGTCAATGAAATAGCCTCAAGCGTGGATTTCTACGTCAACGTCTTGGGCTTTGAGCTGGAAGGTGAGGACGGACCATTCACGGTAATCAGAGTTAGCAACGATTTTACTCTGCAATTAGCGCCGTGGGGCACTAGCGGGAATGAACATCTTGCCTTTGCTTTGTCACGCGAAGCCTTCGATAACGCATTGGCGCGAGTGAAAGCCAAGGGAATCCCATATGGTGATTCATACCATGCGGTCGGTAATAATCTCGGTCCAGGAGTTGAATCTGGCGCCCGAGGGCCGGCCCCAACTCTTTACATGAATGATCCGAATAAGCATTTGATAGAAATTCGAACTTACGATTGAGTGCATGCCGCAACCGGAGCATCAGTTGCAACCCTCTGCCTGCACGGAGCCACGATTTCGACGGCCGTTGGAGATGAACTCCAGCAGCCTTTCTCTTTGCCAGGTTATCTTCTAGTTCAAGCACGCTAATTATTACCGGAAACGATTTTGACGCGGCTGTCATAGTAACTAGAAGTCTTCATTAGAAAACGGACCCGCATCCTGCAAAGAAGGCTTCCGGCGGCCAACCTTACCGGTTCTATGGTCGTCACATCCGTAGAATCAGGACCTTGAGCGTGATACACCTAAGGATCCTATAAGCATTGGAGTTGGTATGTACTGTCTATTGTTTATTACCGCCCTGCTAGGTCTACAGCAACAGTCAACGCCGGCAAACGTCAACCGTTTGGCCGACCTTTCATCCTTTGTTTTCCGCGGTCGAGTTCTTAAATCAGAAGCAACCACAATGCCCCAGGTCGAAGCGACTAACCAAACCGCCGTCGTCCTGGTGGAAGAGGTCCATCGTGCGGCCGACGCGATCCGGGACGTTAATGGCATGCAGATCACACTGATTCTCAAGCAACGCGCGACAGAAGGACGCTCTTACATTTTTTTCACGAATGTAGTGCTGTATGGGTCCAGCCTGGCCGCGCGCGAATCCGGAAGACTTCCGGTGGGTCGGAATAGCGACTACGCGCGCAGTTTGGTGAATGCCGCTTTCGACGATAAGGAAGATCGTGCGCTGCAACAACGGATCGCGCGCGCTGCTTTGGTAGTTGCTGGTAAGGTCCTGCGAACCGAGCCACTGCCGCGCGATCCGAGCTGGCCCGAGTCAGAGCACGATCCGCAATGGTGGACCGCAGTCGTGCAGGTCGATAGTTACGCCAAGGGACAGGGTCCCAACGAACTAACCATAGTTTATCCAAACAGCAAAGACGAACTCTGGATCGATGCGCCGAAGTTCAAGCCCGATCAGGAAGGTGTTTGGATCCTTCAGAGAAATACGAAGGAAAAGATGCCACCAATCTACGCCGTTCGAGGCCTGACCGCTCTCGACGCTAGAGATTTCCAACCCAGGCAGGCTTGGGACAAAGTGCGCCGACTTGTGGGTCGACGATAGCTATCCTCGCCGTCCCGCCCCGATTACAGGAGGCTTACAATGCGATCTCTGACCAACATTCTCACTATAGCTCTAGGACTGTCTCTAATCCTGCTCCCCACCAGCGCTCTTGCTCAGGTGAAGGTAGTGAACATGATCCCGAATTCTCTGAGCGCCGAAACGCAGCGAGATAGTGAACCCAACGTTGCCGTGAACCCGGCGAACCCAATGCGAATCGCCGCGTCAGCTTTCACGCCCGATCCCGGCAGCTCGGGCAGTGGTCCAATATTCGTCTCGACGGATGGTGGTAACACCTGGGTGCTCAACGTCGTGTTACCTGGTGGCAACAAAACGGGCGACACTTCGATCCGGTTTGGCGGCACTTCGGGTGTCCTTTATGGCGGCATCCTCAGGAGCGATTCTTTTCTTCGCATGAATATCCTCCGCAAGGCTGACTTCACTTCCCTTGGTCTGATGGATGTGCTTCTTACCCGCGACAGTGAGGATCAACCCTGGCTGGAGGCTGCCACAGCGGCTGCGCAAGATAGGGTGTTCGTCGGGAGCAACAACTTAGGCGTCAGCAGCTCTCCGCGACGAACCGCCAGCGTGGATCTTTCTCAAAACGCAGCTACAGCACCCGCTCCCGCAGGATTGTCAACCACGGTCATCGAAGCCAGAAGCACAGGTACGGCCAATCAGGATGGCCCGCCGATCCGCACCGCACATCATTCAAGTGGTCGCGTGTACGCAGTGTTCTATGCGTGGACAGCTTCCTCCGGATCTACGAAGACCTCGGACATCGTCGTTGTTCGGGATGACAACTGGGGCGCCAGCGCGACGCCATTCTCCGCGTTGACAGACGCAGGCGTTGCCGGCAGGCGCGTCGTGACTGGCGCCACCGTAGTTTTCAACCAAATGCTCGGTAACCAGCGCACCGGAGGGCAGGCAACGATCGCAGTTGATCCAAACAACAGCAATACGGTGTACATCGCGTGGGGCGATGGTACTCCCTTTACGCTCCATCTTCGACGTTCAACGGATCAGGGAGTGACCTGGAGTGGAGACCTCCGCACCGTCACTAGCGCGACCAATCCGGCTCTTGCCATCACCACTTCGGGTAAGGTGGGCTTTTTATATCAGCGGCTGGTGAGTCCGAGCGGCGGCAACAGATGGGAAACCCATCTGGAACAATCAACCGATGGTTTTGCCTCCGCGGTATCAGACATTGTTCTCGCCAATGTACCAGACAGCATGGGCTCCTACTCGGGCCCTAATCCTATCGGTGACTACTGTAATCTTGTGGCGGTCGGTAAGAACTTGTACGGAATCTTTTCCGCATTCAACTCACCGATTAACGCAAACTTTCCCACGGGCGTCACCTATCAGCGAAATGCAAACTTCAGCACCAACCAACTGCTGGCGCTGAACGGCACGACAGTAGTGGCAGATTCGATCGATCCTTTCTTCTTCAGTGTATTAGAGAGCGGCAACATCGTGGTGCCCGCCGGCGTAGCTTTTGGAACTGCCTGTGCTGGAAGTATCGGACATGCAACTCTCAACGTTTGCAATACCGGAGGCGCGGATCTAAAGGTAACAGGCATTTCATCATCGAATCCGGCGTTCGCCGTCACCACACCTTCCGGAGGTTTTCCGGTTGTAATTCATCCCGGCGCCTGCTTCCCGTTCGACGTGACTTTCACTCCATCCGGCGCTGGGCCTCAGTCGGGCACGATTACAATTTCAAGCGACGATCCGGCACATCCCACGGTGGGCGTACCAGCGACGGCAAAAAGCGCTGCGGGCTCTCTCGGACTGTCACCGAATCAACAATTCCCGCCCACAGTCATTCAAAGTGTTGGACCCTGCCGGTCGTCAAGACCTTTTGTGGTGTCAAACACAGGCACGTGTGATTTGACAATCACCAATATAACGATAGGAGGTGTGAATGCGACCGACTACACACTCTCAGGGTTGCCAGCATTCCCAATCACATTGCAACCGGGACACCAAGTCGGATCGGGAGACCTCAATGTACTCTTTGAACCTAAGGCACTGGCGCGTGAACGTACTGCCAACGTCTCGGTGACATTTGTCTCTGATCCAACGAGCGGCGCAACCAGCACACAGTCTCGCGAGCTGTGTGGCGAAGGCGTTCGCACTGGAGCGCGAGTGTTGGTTACACAAGGGGGCGTGCCGGTGCCCGTGGCGCACGAGATAAGTCTCAGGCGCTATTGGGGAAGATGGTTCGGATTTTCAAAGAAAGTTGAGGAGGTTGATGACGCACCGTTACAGACTGTGACTGGGACTCCCGGCACCGCTTGCGGATCAATTCAATTCCATCGTGAATATGGGGGAGTGTCGAATCCGAAACCTTTAACGCCAGGTGTTTATAAGCTCAAGGTGGAATTAAAGGTCGCAGGAAAAGAAGTGAGCAAGACGGTTAGGTTCAACGTTGACACCTGCGGCTTCAACGGAACTATCGTCGTCGACTTTTAGTGATGGCACTCGCATGAGGCCCGAGCAGTAAATTATGATTAAGGCCACCCACGACGGCGTGGCCTTAAGTTTGTAACCCTTCGCTTAAATCTGATGTGGAAGGCGCAAGTTCAACGAACATCAAATCACTTCACGATCTTGAAAACGCTGAAACGGACGAACCGTAACGATCTTGAATTGAGCCGCTGCTAGGGTCCAAAGACATAGGCCGAGCCTTGGTCGATGTTGTTGCCAATGTTGTCGTTTGGTGCACCGACGACGATAGTCGAGTCGCTAATCGAAACTGACCAGCCGAAACGATCATTCGACGCTCCATCGCTAGCGGCCAACTTCTGCGTCTCAACCCAACTTCCGTCCTGGCGATTGAACACATAAGCCGCGCCCTGATTGGTGATGCCGGCGATGTTGAATATTGCGCCCGCTACGATAGTCGATCCGCTGATCGCAACTGACCAGCCGAAGAAGTTATTAATTGTTTCGTCACTCGCAGTCAGCTTCTGCGTCTCGACCCAACTCCTGCCCTGACGATTGAAGACATAGGCCGCACCTCGAGAAAAGGGGTCGCTAATTCTGTTGGTTACTGCACCCACGACGATGGTCGAGTTGGCGGCCGCAACTGACCAACCGAAATGGTCACCCGTTACTCCGTCGCTCGCGGTCAGCTTCTGCGTCTCGACCCAACTCCCGCCCAAGCGATTGAAGATATAGGCCGCGCCTTGACCGAGGGTCCCGAAGTCGTCAGCGGATGGTGCGCCCACAACGATGGTCGCGCTGCTAACTGCAATTGACCAACCGAACTGATCACCTGCTGCTCCGTCGCTCACGGTAAGCTTCTGCGTCTCGACCCAACTTCCGCCCTGGTGGTTGAAGACATAGGCCGCGCCTTGACCAACGTTGCCGCCGCGGCCGCGGCCTATTGCGTTCACGACAATGGTAGAGCCACTGATCGCGACTGCGTTTCCAAATAGGTCATTTGTTTTTCCGTCGCTCGAGGTCAGCTTCTGGGTCTCAACCCAACTCCCGCCATGACGATTGAAGACATAGGCCGCGCCTTGACCAGGGTTGTCGCCAATTTGGTCGGTTTGTGCGCCTACAACGATGGTCGAGCCGCTGACCGCCACTGAGAATCCGAAGAGATCACTTCTCGTTCCGTCGCTCGCAGTCAGCTTCTGCGTCTCGACCCAGCTCTCGCCCTGGCGATTGAAGACATAGGCCGAGCCTTGAATGAAATTGCCGCCGACGCTGTCGAATGGCGCGCCCACAACAATGGTCGATCCGCTAACCGCGACTGAGGTGCCAAAGAAGACACTCGACGCTCCGTCGCTCGCGATCAGCTTCTGCTCATCGGTGACTAGCGGAGAAAGGACCAGGTTTTGTCTCCGCTGGGTGAGAGCCGCGTGCAACGCCACGTTCAGCGAATCGTAGAGCATGTGCTCTTTGAGGTATGTGATGGCCGCCGCGCCCTGCAACGACGGAATCGAATTCTCAGTCCCGGCATGGCGCCGGTTGAATCCGGTGGCTCCCGCAGACCAAGGCGTCAAACTGACGGTGGCGAGTAATAGGCCGACGCCCATTATGGCCATTATCCTGATCAACTTCAGATATCGGGTGTTCAATGATTTGTGAGTCATAGCCTTTCTCCTTGTGAGTTGTGAGTAGGAACAGGGGAGTTTGATCGCGGTGACTTCCTGTGGGTCGATTGTGCGCCTTCCTGTTCGGGCTCAGTGGTGATTTGATGGACTGCATCCGGGAACCTCGCTCGTAGCAAAGCCAAGTCTCGCGCGTGATTGAGACTAACGAGGGCTTGAGAGTTGAAAGAAAAGGCTGGGCAAGTTTGCGAGGACGCAGAGGCTCGAGATCAGCCTTCAACTTGAGATGGTGGGAGGTTATTCCTGCTATTAAGAAAAGTCAATGTCGCGATCTAACATGTCGCGATCTAATTCACGTGTCGGTGCATACGGACGAACCGAGATAAACGAGGTCAAGGTCAACTTCTTTGTATTTAGTCTGGTTTGCGTTCCGGTGTAGAGCCAATTCCTATTCCAAGACCCGCCCCTACAGGCAATATCGTGTTCATGGCTTCTGCCATTTCATTAATGCTTTTCTGATCTTCACCGGTGAAGGAAAATATTAGCGCGTAGCCTTTCTTAACAGTGACGTAAAGGATGGGTTGTAATCAAGCACAAGAAAATCAGCGCGGTGTCAGAAACGCTGCCGGCAGAAGAGAATGCCATCTGGATCGATACCAACGACATCACCTTTCCCGGGTTTATCGATCTACACAACCATCCCATGTACGCGATGTTTGAACCGTGGGATGCCAAACAACTCTTCAACAACCGTTACGAATGGCGCTCGCTGGATAAGTACAAGCAGGAAATCTCTACGCCAGCTCGTAACATACAGGATGATTCGCAGGGTTATTGTGACATCGCTGAGCTTGCTGAAGTGCAGGCAGTAACAGGTGGGACCACCACGTTCTCAGATACGTTTATCCCCAGATCATTCGGTACGACTTTTCCTGCCTGCCTATCTCGAATCGCGGTGAGGAAACTGGAGATTGACTCCGGATTTTACGCAGGGCACGGACACGAAAGAGTCCAAAATGTTCTTGGTGTCGGCCGGGATCTGAATGATGCGACCGCCGCTGAAGTGCGGCGCAAGGTTGCCGAAAAACACTTAGATCTTGTGCTGATCCATGTCGCCGAAGGAAAGAGGACAGATCCTGAATCAATTAAGGAATTCGACCTGCTTAAAGAGCGCGGATTTCTGACTCACACTACGGCCGTTATTCATGGTGTCGCTTTCGATAAGAGTGATTTTGGAAAGATGAGATTAGCGGCCACCGCCCTGATGTTTCGATCGCGTTGGCGCCGGATTGGGCGCCTTCGGGAGGCAAAAACATGTTGGCTGAAATCCAGTATGCCGCCAAACTTAACAAGACCACTCTCAACGGATTCTTCTCGAATCAGCAGTTATTCGAAATGGCCACCTCCGAGCGGGACGCTCGCTTTCCGAACCCCTGCGGTCAAGAAATACGGATTAATAGAAGAGGTGCAGACTATTCAAGCGCCGCTCGATATAGAACCGGAGGTGAATACAGAAGACGCATAGGGCGGTTGAAGAGCCTGCAACTAGGACGTTTCGTCATGGAGAATCCGACAGTTAGTCTCTCGGAAAACGTGGAAGGCGAAGGGGGATTAATTGGCGATGAAATCCTGTGCCGCTTCAAAGTGATCTTCGACTTCTCGCACCGCCGCATGATCCTGGAACCCAACTTACACTTCAAAGAGCCTTACGAAGAGGACATGAGCGGAATGTCTCTGACGCCGGAGACGGTTAATGGCACGAAAGTCTTCAGAATCCGTCAGGTCGTGGCGAATACACCAGCTTCGGAAGCCGGATTGCAGGCTGACGATCTCATCACAGCGATTGACGGGCAGCCCGCAGCAGATTTCACAGAAGGCCACATCGAGCATATGTTCACTCACGACGGGCAGGAGTTTGCTTTAACCATCAAACGCGGTGAGAAACTATTACAAGCCGGACTCAAGTTGCGTAGATTAATCTGACTGCCGTGGACCAAGCTCTGGTTCTCTGGTTGTCCCGTGACGATGCGGCTGTCCACATCCTCAGTTCCCCATCGTCACTTGTCGTTGCAACGCGATCGCTTCCTGGTTATTCGGGTCGATTGTGATTGCGCTCAGCGCATACTTTCGCGCCTCGCCCCGGTCACCACGGTCGAGAAAAATTTTCCCCAACAGAATATGGGCGTCGATGAGTTTCGGATCCCAGAAGATTGCCGTCTTCAACGCTGCGATGGCCGCTTCCTGATCGCTGCGACGCAGATTGATGCGACCGCTCAGGAGATAAGCTTCAGCATTCGTCGGTTCGATCATGACGACGCGGTGGAGCTCCGGTAACGCCTCTTCGTCGCGTCCGGCCTGGTAGAGGTCGCGGGCCTTCATCAGCAGATCCTGGGTTGCTGAACTCGGCGAACCGGTATCCGCGGTCATCCGCTTCTCGCGATCGAAACCAAACACTTCCTCACGGTTCAACACATCGCGCATGCGCAGCGTGACGCTGCTCGTTGTTTGCGACTTCTGCCATTCGGTTTCCCACTTCGCATACGCTGTGCGCAGGTACCTGCGAGCCATATCGTCCGCCGCGTTGGCCGCTTCAGTCTTGCCGAGTTTTGCGAGCGATTTCGCAAACAGGAAATACGCCTGCCCGTCCTGCTGATCGGAAGTAATCACGGGACGAAAATGTTCGGCGGCTTCGGCGTACTTGCCGGCCAGAAACAGCGCGTAACCGTAGTTGAAGTGCACCATCTGATCCGACGGCGCTGATTCTGACGCACGCGCAAGGAACTCGGTCCCCTGCGTCAGCAGCCGCGTGCGCTCAGCATCGTTCTTATTTTCTCTGGCAGCCTGCACCGCAACCGCGCCGGCGTTGTTGTAAACACCGATCAGGGGCAAATCGCTCGAAAGCGGCACGACCGTCGCTAAAGCACGTCCATAATCTCCGAGTTTCGTGTAGCCGAGACTCGCATAGAATGCTGCCTCCGCGTAATGCGGCTCTTTCTTCTGCAATTTCGAAAAGTATTCGGTCGCCTCTTTCCAATTGCCGACACTCATATAACCGCGGCCCAACTCGAATGCCGCCTGCGGATAGACCGCGCCGCCGAGCGCCTCGGCGTAGTAGTGCAACGCATTCTTCAGGTACTTCGACCGAAGCTCATGGCGCAGGTCGAGCTGAACTGCCTTTACATAAGCCTCGAAAGCCTTCTGCGGGATCTTGGTTGCTTCCTGAACGATCTGGTTTTGCGAGTAGGGCAGCGCTTTGTCGCGTTGGTAAAGAATCTGGTACGCAAGGCGGCCGTGAATGTCCTGAAGCGTGGTCAGGACTGCGCCGTAGTCGAACTGTCGCGTCGCCCAACCACCGTCGAGCACCTCGCCGAGAGTGCGGCCTTCGTTCACTTTGATCACGCGCGAAGTGACTTGAACGTAAGCGTCTGAGTTGTCGGACTTACCGTCTGTGTTGACGGGCGGTGTTACTGAGTAACTGCCGACGACAATCATCGTCGCTTTCGCCTGGCGGGCGAGCTTGATGGCGGTCGCTCGCGAGGGAATGACGGTTTCGGGCAAGCGAAGCTGCTGGTAAGCAAGCTCGCGTTCGTCGCTGGAGACGACAATCAGACCGGGCTTGTTGAGCAATTCCGCCAGCGCGTCGGCGAAGCTTTCGCCCACCCAGTTGTATTCGGGGCGGTTCGAGGTGTTTTCGAACGGCAGCACCATCACGACGTCAGCCGCCGGATTCTGCGCCTGCACCGCTGAAATTGCTGGGAAAACAGTAGTTGTTAGTAAAAGTGCAAAGATTAATTTAAGACTTAAAAATCGCATCGAGCTACTCTAGCAAAAACAGAACCGAGCGCGGTAGCGCCGGGTAGATGTCTGGCTAGCGGTTCGTTAGACGAGAGATCTACCCGGCGCTACCGCGCTCGGTTCTGTTACATGGCGTAGACGACCTCGTTCTCCGCCGCGGGGTTGAGATTGAGATCCGGTTCGAGATCGCGGTGCGCGTCCTGGGCGAGGAGCTTCACGACGCCTGCATTGTTAACAGGCCTCGAGAAGAGGAAACCCTGGCCGTATTCGCAGCCCAACATCTTCAGTTGCTGATGCTGCTCTTCCGTCTCGATACCTTCGGCAATCACTTCCATGCCCAGGTTTCGCGCCAGGGTGGAGATCGTGCGGACGATGGCGTTGTCATTGTCCGTCGTGAGACGCATCACGAACGACCGATCGATCTTGAGATAGTTGAGCGGGAAACGGTGCAGGTAACTCAGCGATGAATAACCGGTGCCGAAGTCGTCGATGCTTAGCTGCACGCCCAGCGAGCGCAATTGTTTGAACATCAAAGCAGCCGCCTCGGCATTCTCCATGACGACGCTCTCCGTGATCTCGAGCTTCAAACAATGCGGATTCAACTTGCTGGTTTCGAGTGCTTCTTTGATTCGATCCAACAGGTCCGGCTGAGCCACTTGTCGCGCCGAAAGATTCACGCTCAAGCTTAACGAACGATGGCTCGGAGAATTGATCTGCCATTCACGAATCTGCGCGCAAGCTTCATTCAACACCCACTGTCCAATCGGAACGATCAAGCCAGTCTCTTCAGCCACCGGGATGAAGTCGGTTGGATAGACCAACCCGCGGCGCGGATGGTTCCACCGCACCAGCGCTTCGAACCCAGCGAGCCGCCCCGTCTGCAACGAAACAATCGGCTGGTAATACACAGTGAACTCGTTCTGTTCCACTGCGTGTCGCAAGTCGCTTTCGAGTTGCAATCGCGAAACGGCACGCGCGTGCATACCGTGATCGAAGAGCTCGTAACGCGCTTTGCCGTTTTCTTTGGCACGATACATCGCGGTGTCGGCATCGCGCAGAATGTCTTCCGGCCTGTCGTAACCGCTCGCGCTCAGTGCAATGCCGATGCTGGCAGTCGCAAACGCAGAATTCTTATCGAGCACAAACGGCTGCGTTAGTTCATCCTGAATTCGCTGTGCGACTTTGACGGCATCGGTCGCATCCGACATCCCGCTTAAAAGAATCGCAAACTCATCACCACCGAACCGCGCCAGCGTGTCCACCGGACGCAGCGTTCGTTCAAGACGCTCGGCAAACGCAACGAGCAGCAGGTCGCCGTGCGTGTGGCCCAAACTATCGTTGATGTTTTTGAAACGATCGAGATCGAGGAACAGAACCGCGAATGTATGGCCGTCGAGACGCTTCGAGTTTTCGAGTTCAGCCTTGAGCAACTCGGTAAACATCGCGCGATTCGGCAGTCCGGTTAATGAATCGTGAAACGCCGCGTGACGGAAGTGGTCTTTGGTTTCTTCCAACACACGGCTGATGCGTTCCTGCTCGGCGATGTAATTGTTCAGTTCCTGAACGTGACGTTCCGCCTGTTCGGCGCGTTCGTGTTCAGCCTCGGCGCGCGCGCGTTCGGCTTCCTCAGCGTGTCGCGCAGAAGCTTTCACCTCGCGCATGTAACGGTCGTAGCTGAAATAAACAATGATGATGATTGGAATGGAGATCAGGAAAGCCCAGAATCGCGTTGTGCCAAGGCTGCTTACGATAAAACCAGCGCCCGCAGCACCCGCGAAATAACTGATCGACATCCACAGAAAGTTGCGACTCCACATTCGCCAGATCGACTCATCTGCTTTGAGTGCACTTGCCGTGGCGCCGATTCCCGTGTGGATCAGGTATTGGACCAGGCCCATCAAACACAGCGCAATAACTGCGGATGAGGCGCCGTGGTTTAGCAGGTGCGTGGTGGAACCAAAGGTAAGTTTTAAAACCGTGGACGTCGTCAGCACCGAACACGCAAGCGCGGCGCTGGCGAAGGCCACGGTTCTTACTTTGCGACTAATTCTGAGTGCGGAACAGATACCGGCCAAAGCGCCGATCATCACGGCCGCTTCACCGCCATACAGCAGCAGCGTTATGAAGACGAAAGTGTCGTCGACGGTGATGTTGCCGCTGATCTTCGGAATACGAATGGCGATTCGCGAACCTAAAACAGCCGTGATTAGCGTGAGTAACAGGAAGTAACCATCAATCAGGCCGGTGGGCAGCGTGATCGCGGCAAAGAGCACGCACGCACTCCCCACGGCCACGATCAGCCACATGTAAATGGCCATTGCTTGTTGTCGTAGACTTTTCATGTCCGCACGATTTGCGGCCGTTTACTTCATGCCGACAGTGTTGTCGCCGAGTGAACAGTCGCCCAGCACGTATCCATCGCCGAGGACATAGCCATCGCCAAGGACGTACCCGTCGCCAAGCACATAACCATCACCGAGAACGTAGCCGTCGCCAAGCACGTAACCATCGCCGAGCAGCATGACACTGGGGAAGAAGAAGGCTCCGCCAAACATCGTCGAGCCATCACTCTTCGTCAGGTAGTTTCCGAGTGTCACAGTCTTGGCCCACATGTTGTAGTTCAGACTTTGACTCGTGAGTCCCTCGTTGACGCCATCACCCAACAAGTAACCAAGACCGTAGCTGACCTGATACTTGTTGATTAAGTCCTTGCCGGTGATCGTCGCGCGCTTGAGCACGAGTCCCTGGGTCCAGGTAAAAGTCGAACTCGCAATTGTGGTCTGAGGGGCAGGAGCAGACTGAGTCAGCAAAGCGGATCCAAAGGAAGGTTTCAGCAGTCCCAACAAATCGCCGCGAACGATCTTCGCCATTGAAACAGCGCCCGCGATATTGAGTTGGCCCGCGCCCTGGTCGAAAGTACTGAAGCCAGAGAGCGGTTGAGCCGTGTACATCAGCAACATTTTGACGACGTTGGGAGTCAGGCTGGAGTTCGATTCAAGCAAGAGAGCGGCGGCGCCCGAAACCATCGGCGTCGACATGGATGTACCGCTGAGGTACATGAGCTTCATGTTTGTAGTGGAGTATTTGTTGGTTTCGAGTTCGGGAAATTTCTTGATCAGGGCGTTGCCGGCGGCCTCGGCGGAGATGATCTTGTTGCCGGGAGCGACGAGGTCGGGTTTGATGAGATTGTCGTAATGGACCAGGCCGTACGAGTCGGTAGAGAAGCTGCGTGTTGGACCACGCGAGCTGTAGCTTGTGACTGAATCTTCGTTGCGCGCATCGGTGCCGAAGCTGTTGCTGGCGCCGACAGTAATGGCCGAAGGCTCGTTGCCGGGGCAGTGAATCGCACCGTAAATCTTCTGTCCCTGGGCGTCTTTGCCGTTGTTTCCGGCAGCGGCAACCACGACCACACCCGCATCGACGAGCTTGCGCACGGCGTTGCAGATCGGATCGTCTTCGTAGGAGTTAATGGCGGGAGTGCCGAGACTCATATTCACAACGCGCACGTTGTAGGTGTTTTTGTTTGCGACCAGCCAGTCGAGTGCGGCAAGCACGCCACAAACTGTGCCGCTGCCTGCTGAGTTCAGTACGCGAAGATTGACGAGAGTCGCAGCCGGCGCGATTCCTTCGTATGCCCCGCTCGTGGCAGCGCCGTCACCTGCTGCAATTGCGGCGACGTGTGTTCCGTGGCCCCATGGATCGTCGGTGCGATTTTCGCCGGTGAAGTCTTTGCTGAATTTGATCTTGCCGGTGGTCGCGAAAGATTTGTGTTTGCTGTCGATGCCGGAGTCGAGCACTGCAATCGTGATACCGGAGCCGTCGAGAGTGTTGTTCAAGCCGAGCAGCGACTTCTGTGCGCGGACCTGTTGCGCGCCCGTTGTGTTGGTGATGTGGCCAAAGCTGCTCACCGGTGCGTCGAGTGAAACGTAAAGGACGTCCGGGTCGGTTACGAGTACCTGTACGTCGTTGGCTGCAACGTCGACAATGCGAATGTTCAGGTTTGAAAGTACGGCGACAAGCAGGCCGCCGACTGTGTTGAGTAGACCACCGAGAAGTCCCGCAGTTGAAGAAGGTTTGGATTGCACGATGACCTTCACGTGTGCGTCGCCGTTGCCGGAAAGAATTAGCTGACGCAGGTCAGGAGAGATCTTGCTGTTAGCAATCGTCGCAGTATTGTTTGCGGCATGAGCTCTCGAATGGGTGGATATGCACAGCGCTGAGCACAGGGACGCCAGCACTGCGGCGGTGACGAGGCGTTTAAGAACGTGGGGGCGAGACATTCAGTTTCTCCAGGGGGCGATAATCAAACTGCCAGTGCTCAGAAAGCGAGCGGTGGTCCTAGAGCGACCCCCGTGCCACATGTGGCATTTTGGTGCTTTTGCTGAGGAAAACGGTTGAAATCGAGGGTGGCGTTGTTGGACCAGACAGAGCAGAATGACGGGCGACGGGTCAGGTTGAAGAGATCGGTCTGACTGAATGCAGTTACTGGCGAACGTAAAAATTGTACGATATATTGCTGTGTGGACGTTGGGCTTTGCAGGTAAGGAGGTTGATCATGGCCGACAATACGCTTGATAAGATTATTCACGATGCTGCACGTCTGCCCCGAGATCAACAGCAACGTTTAATACAGATCCTCACAAGAGGTGCCTGTCAGCCTGTGCCCCAAAAAACGATCGAGCAAATTGCGTCCGAACAGGGTAAGGGGCCTCTCGACTTCTCTAAGCTACGTAAGCTGGGCTCATTCTTCCCCGAAGAAGAGAATGTTGATGATCTGATTCAACTGGTGCGGAGTGTGCGGCAGGATACATCGGCAAGGAACATGGATTGATGGATTCGGTGTTACTCGATACCGATGTCTTGTCGTACCTCTTCAAACAAGACTCTCGCGCTGAGAGGTACGAGCCACATCTCGAGGGAAAACTGGGTATTATTTCATTTATGACTGTGGCAGAGCTGGATTTCTGGGCCAATGTCAGAAACTGGGGCATCCAGCGTCGAGCAGCATTATCAACGTTTCTGGAACCCTACGCCGTCATCAACTCTGACAGGGAATTAGCTTTCATGTGGGCCACCATTCGTAGCGAGGTCATGCGCAGCGGGCATCATATTGATACCGCCGATTGCTGGATTGCCGCTACAGCGCGGCTCTATGGCATTCCGCTCTTGACCCACAACAATACTCATTTTGCGCACGTTAACGGACTCACTACAATTTCGGAACGTGATTTGTAGCCCACGCGCATCAACATGGGCAATCAATTGGATTGCCTTCTTGTTCTCGTTTGACGCAGTGTTTGTTTCCTCGCTCGGAAAGACATCTACAGGTTTTCCATAATCAGTGCCAGAGAATTTACGCCGATATGTGAGGGACTTAAGCCCATGACCACCAAGAACTCCAGCGAAAACGGTCAAAAGGTAGCTCCCAAGCGTTGTTTTGTCATCACTCCAATCGGAGCTGCAGATTCAGACACTCGGCGAGCTACGGATGGACTCCTCAAGGCAGTTATTCGTCCTACCCTGCAAGCTCTGGGTTTTGAAGTTTTTGTGGCTCACGAAATCGCAGCGCCGGGCTCGATTACTAACCAGGTAATCGACCACCTGCTCTCCGATCAGCTTGTGATTGCCAATCTGACGGGACTGAACCCAAATGTCATGTATGAACTTGCGGTTCGACATGCGGTAAGAATGCCAATTGTTACTCTAGCCGATTGCAATACGATATTACCGTTCGATATCTCAGATGAACGGACAATATTCTTTACCAACGATATGGAGGGTGTTACAGAATTAGTGCCGCGCCTTCAAGCGGTTGTGACAGAAGCCTTGAAGAATGAGAATCCTGATAATCCAATTTATCGAGTAGCACAAGCGAAGGTAATGAGAGAGGTCGCGAAAGGAAGCACAGAGAAATATATTCTTGCGAAATTGGATCAGATGGAAGATTTTTTGGGCAGACTCAGTGCGGAGCGTGGGGCTCGAAGCCGTGATTATGATTACACGTATGAATTTGTGGCTGAGAGCGAGCTAACTCAAGAAAAACAGCGTGAGATTCTTGACGTGCTAATGGATTTCAGCGATAGCACTTCAGGCATGTGGGGCAGGGTCGGTCCAAATTTGCATCTAACAATCTTTGGAGGTCGTTATGTGCACCGGAAGACGATGATTAAGACAGCAAACGATCTAGGTTTAAAATATCTGGGAATGGAAAAGATCCAGACGTGAGGCGTTGTCGAAAGTTAGTGACCGCCGATCAGTCGGTTGGGCATTTATATTCATTCAAACCCTGACGAAGTGCTTCGAGTGGTATCATCGTACGCTTCTTTCCACGATTATTGGGCAAGAGTGACGAGATCAAGTAGGTAGCTATCGTTGCGTGCGGTGTGTGCTTAAGGATTCGCCAGCGCCGCTTCAATGCTCCGATTGCAGTGCTGATACTCACCGGCCGCAACGGCGCGATCATCAATTGGACCACAACCGGCACCATAGCCGCCGAGACGAAGAAGTACGTAAACAGCAGGGTGATTACCATCAAGACAAACATCGTGATGCCCGCGGCCATTGATTGGGTCGGCGATAATCGTTGCGGATCGATTTCGTGCGGAGATGTGTGGCGCGATCGACGGCGCCCATACCTCCCTGCCCAAGGAGTTGCTCGACCTGGTACTTCGTCGAGTATTTCCATAGTGAATCGCGAATCGTGAGTAGTGAATTGCGATTGATACGATTCACGATTCACCATTCCATCCACGATTGAGTGCCCGCTATTGTAAAAGAAAGCGCCCCATCGATTGGAGCGATGGAGCGCATTCTGGTGCGAACCGGCACTACAAAGTTTTAGGTGCCTGCGGTTCTGCCGCGGGCAGCACCCGTGCTTCCGGTTCCCGTGGAACTCGACGTGCCGCTTGTGCCGGTAGTTCCGGTCGTGCCGGTGGTCCCCATTGAACTGGCCGTGGTGCTCGTTTCCGTGTACCGATCGAGATCGCTTCGCTTGACGCGGATGCGGTTCTCGACGTTAGTGACTCCGTTCACATCCTCGGCAATATCTTCAGCGCGCCGTTTGTCGGTTCGGCTATTCACTGTGCCCGTGAGTGTGACTTCGGAGTTCACCACCATCACCTCGACATCCGAAGCATCAAGATAGCCCTCGCTGAGCCGATCGTTGATATCTTCTTTAATGCGTTCGTCAGAACGTCGATAACCTTTCGGGCCTCGTCCACGGTATTGCCGACGTTGCTCGTCCATTCGTCGCCTTCGCTCTGCTTCTTCGTCACCAAACCACGAAGCAACGGTGTCTGTGGCACGATCGAGCCAGCCACGCTCCTCGCCTGAGTCATATTGATCACGGTCATATTCAGAACGACCGCGCTCACCATACGTTTGGCCGTAGCGGGTGGTCATCGGATAATTGGCGCCGGCAGAGCGTGAGCGCTCGTTATAACGTTGCGAGTAATCGCTCGAACTGTCGTCATAGTAACCGCGATCGGCGCCGTAGCCGCCGTACATTCTCCGGCCGCTGCCGTAGGTGCGACCGAGTTCACTCGAATAGTCGCGATCTTGCCAGTTGGATCCTTCACGACTCTGCCAGCCGGATCCTTCCCGACCTGATTGATAGTCACGGCCGTATTGCCCGCGCCATCTACTTTCACCTGCATACCTGTCTCTTTCTCTTTCGCCCTCATTGCGGCCGTACCGTTGAGATTGGTCGCCATAAGAACGGTCGTAATCGGAACCTGAGCGACTGCCGTAGTTTCTTTGACGACTCTCATAATCCCGATCGTACTCGGAGCCTGAGCTACCGCCATAGTTTCTTTGACGACTCTCATAATCCCGATCGTAGTCGGAGCCTGAGCGATTGCCGTAGTTTCTCTGGCGACGCTCATAATCCCGATCGTCATATTTCGTTGACATGTTTAGATCTCCTTCCTTGTTGACCCTTGCTCGTTCTCTTTAAATTGTTGCTCATGCATAGTAATGCGACAGTCATGCTGTCACCCGCGTTTCACAAACGTGTCTCCGAAGTGCAACGGAAGTGGCATCAACTGCGCGGATAACCGATCGAACTCAGGCTCGCAGTGATCTCGTCGATAACAGTGGGATCTTCGATGGTGGGCGGCATACGGTAGGGAACACCGTCGGCGATCTTCTTCACGGTGCCGCGTACGATCTTGCCGGAACGTGTTTTCGGAAGGCGGTCGACAATGGTCGCCGTTTTGAAGCACGCAATCGGCCCGATCTTCTCGCGCACTAACTGAATCAATTCAGCCACGATCTCCGGCTGAGATCTTTCGACTCCTTTTTTGAGCACGACAAGGCCGAGTGGTACTTCACCCTTCAATTCGTCTGCGACACCGATCACCGCGCATTCAGCCACAGCCGCATGTGCCGCAAGCACTTCCTCGAGCGCGCCCGTCGAGAGTCGATGTCCGGCAACGTTGATGATGTCGTCTGTGCGACTCATGATCCACAAGTAACCATCTTCATCTTTGTACCCGGCATCGGCGGTTTTGTAATAACCCGGATAAGCATCCAGGTACGACTCAACATACGCGGCATCGTTGTTCCACAATGTCGGGAAACACCCGGGAGGCAAAAGCAGCTTGATCACAATGTTTCCGATCTGATTCGCGGCTACTTCCTTACCTTCATCGTCGAGCACGCGAACGTCGTATCCCGGAACTGCTTTGCCACAAGAGCCGGGCTTCACAGGCAGCAGCTCTATGCCCGTGCAATTTGCGCCGATGGGCCAACCTGTTTCCGTCTGCCACCAATGATCGATCACCGGCACGCCTAACTGTTTCTCCGCCCACGCGAGCGTATCGGGATCGCAACGCTCGCCGGCCAGAAACAACGTACGAAATCCTTTGAGATCGTAACGGCGCAAATGCTCACCCGCAGCGTCTTCACGTTTGATTGCGCGAAAAGCTGTCGGCGCGGTGAAGAACACACGCACCTGGTGTTGAGAGATCACGCGCCAGAACGCGCCCGCGTCGGGAGTGCCGACAGGCTTTCCTTCGTACAGGATGGTGGTGTTTCCATTTAATAAAGGACCGTAAACAATGTAAGAGTGACCGACGGCCCAACCAAGATCCGAAGCAGACCAGAAGACTTCACCTGGCTCCATGGCATAAATATTTTTCATGCTCCACTTCAGCGCCACGAGATGGCCGCCGTTGTCGCGCACGACGCCTTTCGGAATGCCGGTTGTGCCGGACGTGTAGAGAATGTAAAGCGGATCGGTTGCCGCGACTGGAACACAATCGACGGGTTTCGCGTTCGTCAAAGCCTCTGACCAATCCAGATCGCGCCTGGCGATTAAAGATGCTTCGGTCTGCGGTCGTTGCAGGATTATGCAACGCTCAGGTTTCTGCTTTACCGCCTCTATCGCTTTATCAAGCATTGGCTTGTAAGGAACCACTCGATTCACTTCGATGCCGCACGACGCCGACAGAATCACTTTCGGACGGGCGTCGTTTATGCGAGTGGCAAGCTCATCTGCCGCAAAGCCTCCGAAGACCACCGAGTGAATCGCACCGATGCGCGCGCAGGCCAGCATTGCAATCAACGCTTCCGGCACCATCGGCATGTAGATGATGACGCGATCACCTTTTCCGACGCCCTGTTGGCACAGCGCTCCGGCGAACGTCGCCACTTCATTCAGAAGTTCGCGGTATGTGTAAGTCTTAACGACGTTAGTGACAGGACTGTCGTAGATGAGAGCAGGTTGTTCAGCGCGTCCATTCGCGACGTGCGCGTCGAGGGCGTTGTAACAAGTGTTGACCAGACCGCCGGAAAACCACCGATAGAACGGAGCGCGTGAAGCGTCGAACACCTGGTCCCACTTTTTGTACCAGTGAATAGATTCGGCTGCCTGAGCCCAAAAGCCTCCCGGATCCTGCTGCCAGCTACGATATACCTCGTCGTACATGATTCAATAATAATCCCAATTAGGACCACAAAAGCACAAAACACCGAAACGTTACCGCATGTTTACTGCAAGTTTATGACTTGCTCAAACGCCTTTCCTATCCTCGACACGCCTGATGAATAGAATCAGAGCTTTTATATATAAGGAGTGATGTAACGTGAAGAACTTTCTTTTTTTAGCGGGAGCAGTTGTCCTGCTGGCGCTTTTGGTGTCGTTTCCTATGCGTCGCGCGCACGGGCAGGACGGCTTATCAGAAGTTTCCGCAACCACCACTGACTTTGTTGAGCCAATCGTGTTTCAGGCCGCTGGTCCATCGGTCGACTCGATCCGGAGTGCAGTGGTTGAATATCAGCACGCCTTCCCGGGCGACAACAATGCGAGCAAGGGATCACAACCAGACGGCCGTCGTGAGATCAACTGGGACGGTGGCAACCCAGCCATAGTGACCACGGTCCTGACAGCGAATCCCTTTGACGGCTTTAAGAATTCACGGGGGGCATTGTTCACGACGCCTGATGGAACGGGTTTCGTGCAAGCGACTCCCACCGGATTGGCAGACGCAACAGTTTTCAATAACCCAACCTACGCCACGATCTTCGCGCCTTTCAGTAACTCGCGCCTGTTTGGCGTGATTGGCGGGACTATCACTGACGTAGATTTCTTCGTTCCAGGGAACGCCACTCAGCCCGCGACGACGAACGGATTTGGCGCGGTGTTCTCGGATGTGGACAAGCCGGACGGCAGTGGACCAGGCGACAAGCGTGGAAACCGCAAGGCGAGCACCTTGATCGAATACTTCGGCGTCAATGGCGAACTGCTGTTCAGCAGCTTTGTACCAGCGGCACCGGGGGACAAGGGTCAATCGTTCTTCGGAATCAAGTTTGCGGATTCACGCATTGCCAAGGTGCGAATCACGACCGGCAACGTGGCCGGCGGTCCGGACGATGGTGGGAAGCTTGATGTCGTCATGATGGACGACTTCATTTACGGTGAGCCGAAAGCGGCTCTTCCATAACGATCGAAGGAGAAATATGAGCAAACGTAGTAATGCACTTGCAGAGCGCCTGGAACGAGGCGCTCTTGCACTTGCCAACTTCGCTGAATCACTGACCGATGCCGAGTGGCAGCTTCGCGTGCCGCACGACGGGCGCAAGGTCGGCGTGGTCGTTCATCACGTCGCGATTATGTACCCGCTGGAGATCCAGTTGGCACAAACAGTTGCCTCAGGCGAGCCGGTGGTCGGTTTGGTGTGGGACAACGTCCACGCACTGAATGCCGAGCACGCGCAAAAGAATGATGCGGTGACGAAAGAGGAGGCGCTGGATCTGCTGCGGCAGAACAGTGTTGCTGCCGCAGCCGCCATCCGAGCTTTCGATGATGCGGATCTCGATCAGGCGGCGACCGTGTCGCTGAACGAGGATGCACCACTGACGTGTCAGTTCATTCTGGAGGATCACGCGGTGCGACACAGTTACCATCACCTCGCGATTTTGCAAGCGGCACTGAAACCGGTGTCGTTGCGGGCGGCGTAAGTGATTGTTTGGACGCGCCAGACCTGATGAAGACCCGGCGCGTCCACTGTATCATCTGCTGTTATGAAATTTGCGAAGACGGTATACCTGGTCGCCGGTGTTTACGGTCTACTGATCGTTGTTCCACAGTATTTTCTGGAGCACCAGAACAGCATTACTTTCCCGCCGCCGATCAATCATCCGGAGTATTACTACGGATTCATCGGCGTCACAGTCGCGTGGCAGATCGCATTCCTGATCATCTCGAGAGATCCGGAGCGATACCGCCCGTTGATGTTAGCGACGGTGGTAGAAAAATATACTTACGCATTCGCGGTGTTCGTCTTATATGCACAAGCTCGCATCACCAGCCAGATGATCGTCGCTCCAGCACTAATTGACCTCGTACTCGGAACCCTCTTCATCCTCGCCTACGTGAAAGTTAGAAGCAGTTGATAAATTTGTTCCTTTTGTGCCTTTGTGGCCGGAAACCTGAAACACAAATTCACAGAAAACGACTCCAGATCCTGATATGCTGAAACTTCACCCGGCGATACGTTCGTATTCGCTTACTGAAAAGTCCCCGGATCGAGAGGAGGCTCACCAATGTTTTGTCCAACTTGCGGCAGGGACAACGTAGCCGAACGTAAATTCTGCGCCTCCTGCGGAACGAACCTGGAGGCCGTCATACAGGCCTTGTCCGGTAACGATGACGACTTCTTCACCAAAATTGACTCGGGTCTCGACCACTTCCTCGGCAAATACGCCGAACACGTCTTCAAGAATGCCCCCGCACATGCGGCTGAACAGCGCATCGGAAGATCGTGGCAGATCCTGGGTCAAAGCGTGCTAACGTCGATCGTCGACCTGCTGCTCTTCTCGCTGATGTGGAACATCATTCCACTTCGATTCCTGCTGCTTTTGATCTCAACGCCCGTGCGCATGGTGACGCAGCGTGGCCGTCCCTCGAAGCCCAAAGTAAAAGGGGGCACCAAGCAGCCTGAGTTACCTGAAGCCATGCCTCAGCAATGGTTGCAAAGCTCCTTCGACAGTGTCACCGAGCACACCACTGCCATACTTCCCGATTCGGAACGTCCAAAGACTCGCGTCTAAACTGCGGTATCAACCAGCCGCGTGAGCGTGCGGCAACTGATCTAATAAGGCTTTCGCTTCACGCAAATCGAGGGTGTCGAAACCTTCCGTGAACCAATTGTAAATCTCTGTGAGGACGGTTCGCGCTTCGTGCGATTTGCCTTGTTGCTGGTAAACCCGGGCGAGACTTGTCGCGGCTCTGAGCTCCCAGGATTTTGCCTGCTGTTGTCGCGCAACCTTGATCGCCTGGTGAAAACATTGTTCCGCGCAATGCGGTGATTGCTTGAGCAACAGCTCGCCCTGGAGACGATACAGCTCAGCTTCGTAACAACGCTCACCGTTCCGGTTCACCATCGCCAGCGCTTCCCGCAAGAGATGGAGTCCCGCCTCCGTTTGCCCGGTCCGTCCCAACGCTTCTACCAGCAGCGCCAGAAAATGTGGACGAATCACTTCGGAACCGGTTGCCTGATGAACAGCAAGTCCCTGGCGCATTTGTTCAATCGAATCTGCTTCCAGTCCTTGTCCAATCAACGCCCAACCCTGTGTGACCGTTGCATATGCTCCAAGCGATAGTCCATGTGTGCGGGACACAGCGACCGCTGCTTCCGAGTGTTCCTGGGCCAATTGCGGTTCGCGCCGAAGTTGATGAAGGATGGCGGCAAAATAAGACGCGTAAGCAACTCCGGGAGGCTCGCGTAACTCCGTCGCCAGGTTAATCGCTTCCTGCATGCGCGCGAGTGCCTGATCGGGTAGACCACGAAACCACAGCGCCCACGCTGCAAAGCAACGCATCGCCACTCCAGGGTTCTGGTCGAAATACAAAGCATCATCGCGATGTTGCTCGGGATTGAGCAGCGACAGCGCTTTCTCGAAGTGTTCCAACGCCGGCACAATCTCGCCCTTGTGCACAAACGCGATCTCGAGTGCAAAGTGTCCGCGCATCGCCAGCCCCGGATACGGCAGTCGCTCAGACAGACGCAGAAACTCCTCCGCGATCTCGCACGCTTTTCCTAACTCTGCTCTCGATATGTAGAACGCGCGGAGTCCCCAGAGAGCTTCGGCGATATCAGGTGTGTCGCCTATCTGCCGGCAGAGGTCCCACGCGCGTTTGTAAACAATTCCGACTGCCGCCGCCGCGTAGCCCTCGGTCGCAATCAGCGGCACACCGAGCGTGAGTCGCAGACACAGTTCCTGCTTCGCATGTTCCAGACTGTCGGGCACGAGTGTGAGCAGTTCTAATCCTCTTCGTGCGAGCAGCACCGCCTCGCGATAGGCAAACCGGCGCAACGCATTGTCCGCGGCTCTTTGTAGATACTTCGCCGCACGCGCGTAATCGCAGCCGCGCTCAAAGTGCATCGCCAACTCGGCCGCAATCTCTCTCGAGCGATCGCCGTACACCTCTTCGCCGCGCTCGGCGATTCGTCGATGGAGTTGCGCGCTCCTCGACGCCGATACACGCTCGGCGAGCACGTTCTGATACAACGAGTGTATGAAGCCGTATCGTCCGACAGCCTCGCCGTTTGGCAAAACCTGAAGACCGCAGTCAGTAATAAACTGACGTCGTCGCGCGAGTTGATCGCAACGAGCTTCCACGGCCGCTCGATCCTCGTCGAGTCCGGCAACCACCGCGAGCGTCGAGAACTCGGCCCCGATAAGACTCGCCACTTCGAGCGTTCTTTGCGCGGCGGGATCGAGATTGTCAATCTGTTTCTCGATCATTTGCTTGATACTGTCAGGCACGCCCACTTCGATCTTTTCGATCTCTACACCCAACTCCCACTGGCCTTCGTGCTTGACGATCAAACCTTCGCCGACGAGGTAATCGACTGCATTGACCATGAACAGCGGGTTTCCCTCGGTTCGCTGGTGAATCAACTCAGCCAGCCCATCCGGAAACTGATGGTGTGGAAATCGCACCGACAAATACTTCGCAACCGCGGCTTCGTGCAGGTATGCAAGCTGCAACTCCTCACACTGTTGCTTCGCAAGCAACTCCTGTTTCACTGCTTTGAGCGGATGGCCACTCACAATCAACTCGACCGGGCGATAAGTTCCAATCAGCATCAGTTGCGCCGGCAAGCGTAGCGTGGCGAGATATGAGATCAGGTCGAGTGTAGAAGAGTCGCTCCAATGGAGGTCTTCGAGTATGAGCACCAGCGGCTGATCGGTGGTCAACACTTCCAATGCTTCAGCCATCTCGCGCAGCATGCGCTCGCGCGTCGCGCCGAGGAGCTCGCGACTCAACACCTCGCGCTCAGCGTGGCTCAACAGCGACGGCATTTGCAGCAGCCACAGCGGCGCATGTTCGCGGAGCACTTCGACCACGCGCTCATCTTCGCGACACAAACGGCCAATCGCTTCGAGTATCGGCAGGTACGCTTCGCTGATGCCGTACTGTTCGAGACACTGTCCTCTGCCGATGCGGATGTTGCGATCGAAAGCGATGTAGCGCGCAAACGTATCGACCAGCGCTGTCTTGCCGATGCCTGCTTCGCCGGTCACAAAAACAACCTGGCGTTCTGCTCCAACAGACTTCTCGAGCCAGCGTCGCATGCGTGCGAGCGCTTCGTCGCGTCCGACAAATCCGAGCGGCAGATAAACGTCGCGATGTCGCAACGTGTCATCGTGCGTCGTGTCATGGTTGGTTTTGGGCCGGGCGCCGTTGTGTGCAATCTGGCCGATAAAGCGATAGCCGCGCCGGTGTGCGGTCTCGATAAATGCGGGTGTCTTCGGATCGTCCTCGAGAGCGTCGCGCAATTGACGAACGGTGACCTTGAGCACTGCATCCGTGACAAAAGTTTCCGGCCAGACAGCGGCGAGCAGCTCTTCTTTTGTTACGAGTTGACCGGAGCGCTCGATGAGTTCGTTGAGGACTGCGTAAGCTTTGGGTCTGAGCTTGATGACTTGTGGGCCGCGCCACAGACACTCGTTGGCGCGGTCCAGGCTGAACGGCTCGAAGTTTATGCGCTGTTCATTGCCCAAGGTAAACACCGGGTTAACAGAATCTCACCAGTAACGCGAATTTTAATTATCGATTGGGTCTTTCATCTCAGAATTATTTTTTGCGAACGATCGGGCCGGTTCGGATTACCGAAACGTAACGGCATGTTTATGACTTGCGAAGGCATGTCCGCCTATCTTCGTGCTCGCCCGGTGCACGTGAGACGTGAGACCCGTTTCCGAGGCGACGCGAGCGTGTTGAGCTCCGGCGGGGGTGCTCAATACAGGAATCGGGTCTCCACTCACGCTCCGGCACCACCTATCTTGAAATGTACAAATTTAGAAAGGGGATAATGTTGTCTCGTACGACGCTGTTGCCGACGGAGACATCAACTTCTGATTCTTTTTAGCCGCAAAAGGCACAAAAATATCTTGTGTGATTTTTTGTGCCTTTTCGCGGCCATCCTTCCTGAAAATCGTTACCGAACAATTACCGCAAGTTTATGACTTCAATTCACCACTAACACTATCTTCCCGGTGTTGGAAGTCGCAGTAATTCTTAAGTGGAGGGAAATGTAATGAGGAAGCAACTTGTAAAAGCATTAACAACCATCAGTTTTGTGATCGCGATTGCGATGGCGGCGTTTGGATCTGCTCAGGGTCAATCCCTCGCAAATCCGATCAAGGTCCAGATTCCGTTCGAGTTCACCGTGGCCGATAAGACCATGCCGGCTGGAGAGTATTTGATCGGCCGCCTGCCGGAACACTTGTCCGACAACGTCGTGACGATCAGCAGCAAAGACAGAAGCCGTTTGGCCATTCGGTTGACCAACGCGGTGCAATCACTGGACTCGAAGGACAAGGCGACGCTGATTTTCCACCGTTATGGTGATCAGAATTTCCTTTTCCAGGTGTGGCCTGCCGGTGCGAGAACAGGCCGAGTCCTGATCAAGTCGAAGAGCGAGCGGGCAATCGAGAAGAACCAGGTGCTGGCACGTGTGAACAACACGCCGGCGATGGAAACCGTGACCCTCGTCGCTGGTCTACAGTAAGTCGATGAAGGTCCAAACCGCGGTAATGGTCTCAGATATGACGAGTCAACTGAGACCATCGCTGCAAGTCAGCAGATGTTTACCGTCGATCCAATCGTGCAACTCGCTGCGGCCGGCGACATCGGCGCCTTTGAAGAGCTTTATCGAATGCACAATCGTCGCGTCTACAGCCTGTGCCTGCGCATGACACGCAATGCGTCAGACGCCGAAGACTTGACCCAGGATGTTTTCGTGCAGCTCTTTCGAAAGCTCAAGACGTTTCGCGGCGAATCGTTGTTCACCACCTGGCTACACAAAATGACGGTGAACGAAGTGCTGATGCATTTTCGCAAGCGCCGCGTGCGGTTGGAGCAAACGAGCGAAGACGGCGCGATGCCGGTTGAAATTACCGCCGGCACGCAGAACCCCGACAGGATGCCAGTGGTCGATCGCATTGCTTTACTCGACGCGATCAGAAGGTTGTCGCCGGGTTATCGCGCCGTCTTCATTCTGCACGATATCGCCGGTTACGAGCACAACGAGATCGGGAAGATGCTCGGCTGCGCAGTCGGCACTTCGAAGTCGCAGTTGCACAAGGCTCGTTTGAAACTTCGTCGCTTTCTGAAGGCACGCAAAGTCTCCCGCGAAACCGGCAATGGGCCGGCGTTATCACTGAATTTAGATTTTCAAAAGTCCTCTGCGTAATCTCTGCGCCTTCTCCGCCTTTGTGGTGAGTGATTGGTGGCGCTCGATCGCACTGGTCGGAGAGGACGCAGAGACTACGCAGAGCAAAGGAGATGTCGTGAGAAATACCAAGTCGAATACTGTCTTCGCAATTCTAATCATCTTTGTTTTCAGCGCCGGCGCCTTCGCACAAACCAGCAAAGGGTTTGTCGTAGGGACCATCGTCGATCCCACCGGCGCCGCGATCGTCGGCGCCAATGTCAGAATTACAAATGCAGGCACCGGCGTTAGCCGCGAGAGTGTTTCCACCGCGGATGGGAGCTTCCGTTTCGACGCAGTCGAACCGGGCACTTACAAAATCGAGATTACGCAAAGCGGTTTCAAGACCGTGACGCGCGAGAACCTCGTCGTCGTGGCGGCGCAAACCTCCACCGCGCTCTTTCAACTCGAAGTCGGTGCGCCGTCCGAGGTAGTGAGTGTCACCGCAGGCGATGAAATCGTACTTCAGACGCAGGATGGCGCGCGTGTTAACACACTCGGCCGACGCGAGATCACAGACGTGCCTGTGCCCGCGCTCAATCCGGCGAACGTCGTGTTCACGCTGCCCGGTGTTGTCGATCCTGGCCCACTCGCAGGCGGGTTCGTTCAGGGAAATGAGTTTTCCGTGAATGGCCTCCGCCCTCGTGCTAACAATCAGTTGCTGGATGGACTCGACAATAACGACAACTCCATTGCGGGACAGTTTTACATTCCGATCTTGCGCGATGGCTACAACGAAGTGACGGTGTTGCAGTCCGATTACTCGGCGGAGTTCGGCCGCGCGGGGGGCGCGGTCGTCAACATCGTCACTCGCGGGGGGACGAATCAGTTTCATGGCTCGGCATACGACGTCCTTAACAACAGTGCTTTCAATTCGCTAACCGCCAGCCAGCGAGCTGACGGCACCACCAAGCCGGTAGTGGTTGAAAACACTTTTGGTTTTTCGTTTGGCGGCCCGATTAAGAAGAACAAACTGTTCTTCTTCGGCACGTATCAGGAAGATCGCTTTCGCTCCGGCACTGATGCGAGAGTTCGGGTGCCGACAGCGTCAGGCTTTGCCACGCTGCGATCGCTTTTTGCTCCAGGCACGAATCCCAACCTCGATCGGTATTTGAGTATTGTCGGAAATCTGAGAGGGGAGCGTGAGATCTCCACCGTCGCGCTGGGCGATGGCAGGCCCAACATCGACTTTGGTGAGACCACCGTCAGCAGTACTCAACCCGTGAATGATCGTCAACTACTGAGCCGCGTCGATTGGACGCCGACTCAAAAAGACAGCCTCGCTTTTCGTTACGTGCTTGACGATCAGACTTTCAATAACCAGTTTCCCAATGCGTCGTTCCCGGGATTTGAAGTTGATGTTCCGAGCCGGGTGCAAAACTTTTACGCCAATTACACGCGCAGCTTCTCGCCGCGCCTGACGAACGAGGCGCGTTTTGGTTATGGCCGGTTCAATGTCGAGTTTGCGCCACGCGATCGAGAGCTGGCGACCGGTGGTCCAGTGTTCACTTTCTCAGGGGCTGGCCTGGGCCAGGGAATCACTTCAGTTGGTCTGGCGTCCGGCTTTCCACAGGGACGAATCTTCAACAACTACCAGATCCAGGACACAGTCTCGTACACCGCGGGCAATCACAGTTTCCGGTTTGGTGGCGATGTGAATATTCAACGGTCTCGGCAGGAGATTCCTTTGAACTCGCGTGGCGTTCTAACGTTCGCGGGCGGCGGCGGATTTAATGGGTTCGGTAATTTTGTGGACCAGTTCTCGGGACGAGGCGCTGGCGGCGCCACGATTCAGTTGGGAAGCCGCGTGATTTTTCCAAACGCGTTCTACCAGAACTATTTCATCAACGACACCTGGCGCGTCAAAGAGAACCTGACGTTGAACCTCGGGTTGCGCTACGAGAATTACGGCACTCCATTCAACGCGATTCCTTTTCCAGCGTTTGGTGCCTTCGATCAGCCGGTGGAGACTGTCGTGCGCCAGCAGCGCGACAACAACAACTTCGCGCCGCGTTTCAGTTTCGCCTGGCAGCCGCGTTTCTTTAAAGGTGTGTTCGGTGAGAACAAGACGGTCATTCGCGGCGGCTTCGCAGTCAATTACGATTTCTTCTTCAACAACATTCTGGCCAATACAGCCAGCACTGTTCCGAATGCATTTGGCGTTACAAACTTCGGAGCGTCGTTGCCTGCGAACACTGATCCGCGTGGCATTGCCAAATTTGGCGCGGGTTCGTTGCCGACGGAAGGAACTCCGGATCCTTTCGCCACTGTAAATACGATTCCGCGCAACCTCGTGAACCCGGAGACTTATGTTTACAACTTCGGCATACAGCGCGAATTGCCGTTCAATCTCATTGCCGACGTCGCCTATGTCGGATCGCGCGGCACGCACTTGTTTGTAAACGAGCAGTTGAATCCAGGCATTGGCGGCTTCAACACGCTCGATAGAGCATTTCCAAATCGTGGCTCTGTCATCTCGCGCACCAACGGTGCCGATTCGAGTTACAACTCATTGCAGGCGCGTGTCGATCGAGGTTTCAAGAACGGCCTGATGATGCGGTTCGCTTACACGTTCTCGAGGGCGATCGACAACGTTGACAGCGAGGTGTTTCTAACGACCGGCGGCAGCAGCACCGGTTCGGATCCTTTCAACCGTAGAGTTGATCGGAGTGTAGCCTCGTTTGATGTACCGCACCGGTTCGTTGCGACTTTTATCTACGATGTGCCGAGCCTGGTGAAGTCGGGGTTGGGCCATGCGTTGCTGGGTGGTTATTCGATTGGCGGAGTTTACCGCATCCAGTCGGGCAATGCGGAGACTCCGTTTGTTGGCGGAATCGATCTGAATGGTGATGGCAACGGCTTTAACGACCGGCCGGTGATAAGCAATCCCAACGCGCCGGCAAATTCGGTCGGGTTCTCGAATTTCATTTCCGAGAACTTCATTTCGGGTGCGACTTCTCCGACCGGCTTTACCGATATCAATGGGAATCCTGTTAACCCAGGCGATGTTCGTTTCCTGGTGAGCGAATTGATACGGACTGGTGTTGCGGGCCGTAACATCCTGCGTGGGCCGCGACAGAATCGATTGGATCTCAGTCTGACGAAAGCGATCGACCTCGGCTTCACGCGCTGGGAGAACGATCGTTTCGAGATTCGCTTTGATTATTTCAACGCCTTCAATACGCCGCAGTTTGCACCGGGGAAAGGCGATGTGACTGACACCACTTTCAACGATTTCCACCCCAATTCCGGAAATCTCAACATCGGCAATGTGAACGCCGGACGGATCGGGCAGTTTCAGCTTCGCTACGTTTTCTAGGAAGCGAGGTAAAAGACCATGACCACTGAATCCGTAGTTCAGAATTATCTAGATGATTCGAAGGCGACATTCAGGTCTTACAACAAACTCGCAGAGACAGTCCGGCCAACAAGATTCTGTTCTTGCCTTTCGCTAGGTTGATGGCTCACAATGCCACTTGCTGAGAAGTCGGGCCCGGAGATATCGCGTTCGATTTTCGTTTGCCCCGTTCGGTTGTTCGTAGCAACTGGCGGGGCTTAATCATTGTCCTTGCAGATAAATCGGATGATTACGCGCGTGGCGCGGAACTATTGCGCGCAAGTAGCTGTCAGGGAGCTAAAGGGCGACGGCTCAACCTATAGCGTTTCAAAGTATTTGAGCCGCAGCTAATGGTATATTTATACATTGACTTATTCCTTGCGAAAAATATATTCTCTGGCAGCAAAATCGGCAGGTGAACTGACTAAATGAAGGTTCCCTTTACCCAACAGTTCACGCCAAAAGTAACACCGCTCACTCGGCTTCTCCCTATCCTTCGCTCTAATGCAGGCAATACAAAGTCCCTGAAAAGAGCAATAGCTTCGGCGTTTTTCAATAATAGTCCCGATCCGGCAAAGATGGCTGGGAATACCTTAATTGCGTTGCGGTACTGCGGCATCCTGGCCCACGGAGACACGCTATCGGATTTCGGAACAGAACTGATTGGTAGTCAGGACGAGCTGGACGAAGCACATCGGCTACTTGCGCGACACATCCTGCTCAATCTGGATGGCGTTGGCATTGTCGAAACGTTGCAGGAAATGGCAAGCGGCGGGATAAAGATTCAGCTTACTTCGCTACCGAGTGAACTGGAGCAGCGCGGCTTTGAAGATGTTAAGAATAACTCAAGTGACTTGTCGGGTGTTTTGGGGTGGCTCAGACAAGCCAACGTTTTGACGGGATATGCAGTCAATTCTGACACCTACTACTCACTCATTGGTTCGTCTGCGGAAACGCTGGAGTCTTTGAAGCAATTCAACGCTGAACAAGCCCACTTTCTGAGAGCTATGGCGGCGCTGAATGTCATTGACTGGACCGCCTATAACGTGATCGTAAAACACGCTGAAGAATTGTATGCGGGCGAAATCCATTTCAATCCGAAGATGATTGTCAATGAAGTTTTGAGGCCGTTGGAAGCGGCAGGGTTCATTGAAGTGCGGAAGCGCGCAAAAAAGGATAAGAAAACACCAGAAGGACGGGGCGGAAAGCCGGCCGATGTTAGGCCAACCGCAAAGTTTGAAAAGGAAGTGGCAGGGCCAGTGCTTAACGTCATGTATCGCGCGGCAGGCTTCACAGATATTCGCACCATTCGCAAAACTCCACTCCATCAAATAGTCGCAGACATAGAGGAAACTGCCGATCCAAATAAGCAAGGCCACGCTTTGGAACTTCTTGCAATGCGTATCTGTCAAATGATTGACTTGCAATTCATGGGATGGCGCGAAACGGATGTTAACATCGCTGGTGGAGGCGAAATCGATGGGATGTTTTATTCTTTGCGATTGGTATATTCGCGCTGGCAGATTCAATGCAAGATTGGGCCAATAACTGTTCAAGCAGTCGCAAAAGAAGTAGGAATGCAGAAGGTGACGCTTGGCAATGTAATTCTGATTGTTAGTAACTCATCGGCCACAGCGGGGGCGCAAACATACCGAAAAAAGATTACAAGCAGCACTAATCTCAATATTGTATTTATCGATGGTAGCGCGCTGAATCGCATTCTTGCTGATAACACGTCGCTTATACACATTCTCCGCCAACAGGCTCAGTACGCCATGAGCATCAAACCCAAAGTTGATGATCTGAAAGTGCCCGGATCAAACGACGATGGTGGCAATGGCACTGGGGAAGATAACGGCGGCAACGGTGAAGTTCCACCAAAAACTCCAGCACCCGTTACGTCTAATCAAAGCGGGAAATTGTTTACCCCAGCTTACACAACGCAACTAGGCTGCATGTACCAGGGAGATTCTCTCCAGGTATTGCCTTGGTTAATACAACAAGGCATTCGGGCCAAATTGATCATGACCAGTCCACCGTTTGCGTTGGTTCGGAAAAAGGAATACGGCAATGAAGATGCAGAGTCATACGTGCGGTGGTTTGAGCCATTTATAGACTTATTCAAGCAAGTGTTAGAACCTAAGGGAAGTCTCGTGATCGACATCGGCGGTGCATGGCTCAAGGGACTGCCAGCGAAGTCAATCTATCAATACAAATTGCTTGTAAAACTGTGCGAGAGTGGTTTCTATTTGGCCCAAGAGTTTTATCATTACAATCCTGCGAAGCTGCCGACGCCTGCGGAGTGGGTAACGGTGCGGCGCTTGCGCGTAAAGGATGCGGTCAATAATGTGTTTTGGCTCACGCTCGATCCATTTGCTGATGCCGATAATCGCCGCGTTCTCACGGAGTACAGCGACAGCATGAAGGCGCTAATCAAAAACGGTTACAAAGCAAAGCGGCGACCGTCTGGGCACGAAATAAGCAAAGAGTTTCAGCGTGACAATGGCGGCGCAATTCCGCCGAACCTCTTACAGTTTTCGAACACAGAAAGCAATAGCAGTTATCTGCGGCGATGTCGGGACGAAGGCATTAAGCCGCATCCGGCAAGGTTTCCACTTAGCTTACCGGGGTTCTTTATAAGATTTTTGACTCGCCCTAGCGATCTGGTTCTCGATCCTCTTGCGGGCTCAAACACAACTGGCGCAGCTGCAGAGCAGTTAGGACGAAGATGGCTCGGCATTGAAGAAAATGAAACCTATGTCGAAGGATCGGAATTGAGATTTAAGATACCTGAGCCAGCCGGACCTCTCACAACTTCAGCAATAATGGATGCAGTTAAATTGCCCGAGGAATTATCTCTTTTTACGCCCCTGTAAGTTAAATGTTTGTGGCCACCTTTTTCGATCATTCACTGCATAGGTATTACAGATAGATCAGCCACTCGTCCAAACTTAAAGCCTTAGCCGCTTTGTATCAATTCAATCCCGCACTCATTAGGAGTTGCACCTAACCGCAGTGTCTCAGCTAAGCTGATGATCTTCGGATCACTCAAGGATATCGACGATGCAGCCGCACACAGGACGGGAAAGGCCAAGAATCACGACACGTCAGAAGGTCCACATCGACGCAGATAGAAGTCGCACCGGAACCATTAGCTAAACCGGTATTCGCCGATGCCTAATAACGAGCCCACGTAATGATTGCTTGCCGCTGTCAGGCGCATGGCATTGTTACGTGAGATACAGATCTTTCAAAAGTAGCTCTGCACGAAAAGTTTAGATGTTATCCGAGAGTCCGGTGTATAGAGATTTTTCGGCAACGCTATCTTAAGGCGCTTAAGCCCACCTGTTGCATTCTAAAAAGCGCCACATCCACGCGAGCGCCCTTTGCGGCGCTCGCGTAAACCTTTGGGTTGTATTATGTCTGCTAAAGAGGAGACAAAAATGCGACCCAGAACCTACTCCATCTTCCTTGCCTTAATCGCGGCATTGCTTACCTCAGCTCCCGTCCCCTGCGCCCAGAACTCGAACAAATTCGAGGACGCACAGGAGCGTGCGAAAGATGCGGCGCGGATCATCACTTTGCTCGGCGTCTTGCCCGAAAGTGATTTACCGAAGGAGTTGATCGATCGCGCGCAGGCCATCGGAGTGTTCCCGAAGGTGAAAAAAGAAACGATCTACTTGTCGTCGTTCACGCAGGGTTATGGAGTCATTAGTGCGCGGACCGAAACTGGTTGGACCATGCCCGCGTTCTATGAATTCTCCGGTGGCGGCTACGGCAATCCCTTCGCGAGGCCTGAGACCACCGGCATCATGATGCTGTTCATGACGAAGGATGCGGTCAGTTGGTTTGAGAAGGGAGGCGTGAAGCTGAGGAATGAGAAGAAAGCGGTCGAAGGACCAGTTGGTGTTATTACTGATGTGCAACGAAAGGAGATCGAAGGTGCACAGATTCTCGCCTACGCGTACTACAACGGCAGACTGAGCGGCAAAGCGTTTGGCAAGAGCTTCTGGAAAAGCTTCCTGTTAAACCCCGACAACAACATCAACACGCCTTTATATGGCATGAAGGGCAGGGAAGTCCTCGCCGGCGCCAAAATCGCGACGACCACTCAAATACCTGGAGCCATCCCGACCTTCAAAGACGCGCTCGAGAAGTACTACAACACGCCAAAATCCGCGGTGAATTAATGCGACAACTCAGCCGAGCGAGAAAGACTATCGGCCAGAGTCTTATCTTCAAGAGAGTTCTTCAGAGCGCTACAGATTGGACCATCCAAACTAATGTCCTTGCCGTAACTACCCAAGAGATTCTTCACACCCGAGTATCCGTAGAAGTTGATATAAGCCAACAGAGTGAATCGCCACGCTACATCTTCCTCTTTCCAGCACATTGGGATCCTAAGCTTAGAATTCCACGTGGACAAGTTGTCGCGGCCGCTTCTATAGTGTCACCTAAATACTAGTGACTCCAGCGTAACTGGACTGGCCACAGTTAGGCCGCAAATGTAATCACACTGGCTCACCT
>JADMIO010852302.1_pt1 | contig 78110 bp, 59 predicted proteins | sample 8958161 | NCBI WGS metagenome assembly JADMIO01 (sample SAMN16585339, study PRJNA669376) | soil metagenome | isolation source: Crop rotation soil | place: USA: Cullars Rotation, Alabama | collected 2011 | reverse complement strand
CGCGACTTCAAGTCACGTGAATTCCAAGCTTCGGATCCCACTGTGCTGGAAAGCGCCAACACGTTCCCCACCAGCCTGCAGCAGATGCAGGACGCGCGGAAGCCGCTGCTGCTGCGCGGCGGCGGCAAGTGGCGGTGTCCGATCACGGGGAAGGAAGACGACTGGATCCTCGTCCCCGAACAAGCCGTCGCCAACAACGGCGCGCCGGTCGTCGACCCGAACGGCCGCAATCCGGTCACCAATCCACAGCCGGTACCGCCACTGCCGAACGGGCAGCGTCCGGTGACGAAGCTGAATAAGGCCCTCTCGCCGAAGGACTACACCGGACCGTTCGTCGGGGTGCGTCCGAATGCGTCGGGAAAGAGCTTCATCGCGTTCAACGAGGCCGAGGATTACAGCGAGTGGGTTTATACGGTGAATGATTTGCGCGCGGAGATCGCCGCCCGGCAGGCTGCACTCGCGCCGAAGTAAACGCGCCGCTCGGACTACAATCCGCGGCGAATGACTCGCAACTCCTCGCCGTGCTTCAAGACCACCCTCCCGTCCGGCCTCACCGTGCTGATCGAGACGCTGCCGTACGTGCGCTCGGTCGCGTTCGGCTATTACCTGCGCAGCGGTTCGGCCGTCGAGTCGGAAGAGCACGGCGGCGCGTCGCACTTTCTCGAGCACCTGGTGTTCAAGGGGACGGAGAAGCGCAACACGCAGGAGATCGCCCAGGTCATCGACATGCTCGGCGGCGACGTGGATGCGTTCACGGGGAAGGAGTACACGTCGTTCTACGCGCACGTGCTCGACGAGCAGCTGCCGCTCGCCCTGGAGCTGCTCACCGAGATCGTGACCTCTCCCCGCTTCACCAACGATGACGTGGAGATGGAGCGGGGCGTCATCCTCGAAGAGATCAAGATGGTGGAGGACACGCCGGACGACCTGGTGCACGAGATCTTCGTCACCGCGTTCTGGCCCGACCATCCGCTTGGCCGTCCGATCCTGGGCACGGAGGAAACGATCGGACGCCTGCCGCGCACGAAGATCATCGAGCACTATCAGGAGACCTTTCAGCCGTCGAACGTGATCTTCGCGGCATCGGGCAATCTCACTCCCGACGACGTGCTGCCGTTCCTGGAGAAGCATTTCCCGGTCACGTCGCGCGCGCCGTTCCGCCGCGAATGGAACGCGCCGACGCCGAATCAGCACGTCATCCTGCGCGAGAAGCGCGAGCTCGAACAAGTGCATCTCTGCCTCGGCTCGCGCGGTTTCCCGCAGCAGGGCGATGAACGCTACGCCGCCGCGCTCTTCAACGCCGTCCTCGGCGGCGGGATGTCGTCGCGTCTCTTCCAACGCATCCGCGAGCAGGAAGGGCTGGTCTACAGCATCGCGTCGTATCACAACGGCTACCTGCACGGCGGCTACGAGGCGGTCTACGCCGCGTGCGCTCCGCGCAATCTGAAGCGGGTGCTCGATCTGACGCTGGCGGAGATGAAGAAGATCAAGCTGGAAGGTGCGACGGCGGAAGAACTGGCGGGCGCGAAGCTGCATCTCAAGGGTTCCATCCTGCTCTCGCTGGAATCGACGACCAGCCGGATGTCGGGCATCGCGCGGCAGGAGTATTACTTCGGACGCCAATACACAGCGGACGAGATCATCGAGCACATCGACGCGGTGACGCTCGACGATATTCAAAACGTGGCGCGGGCGATCGTGGATCCCGAGTCGTTGTCGCTGACGTTGCTGGGGAATTTGAAGAATCCCGGCATCGACGCGGATTTACTGCGCGACGCGGTGGCGTAGGGAGACGGGGAACCGACGATCCGAGACAAACGATGTCCCAAAACATCGTGAACGATCTCCAGAGGTCATGAACGATCTCGCGGAGATCATCAACGATCTCCGGACATCGTGAATGGCAAGATTTACATCGTCCACGATCTCTCAGACATCGTTCACGATCTCCCGGAGATCATCAACGACCTCGCGGAGATCGTGAATGGCAAGCTTTACATCGTTCACGATCTCCGGGACATCGTTCACGATGTTTCGGCGATTGATCGCGTCATGGAAGGTTCGACCATCGGCAGCGCTGGGTTAGGCCGACACGGAGCCGCTGGCTAACACCTCTGAGCCCAAGCCCGGGCGTGCACGCATATGAACACGGTAAGCGAGTCGACGAATGATCCACGCAATCCCGGCAAAGAAGGACGCAATCGTAATCGTCCCAATGATTCCGGCGACACGGCCCTCGGTAGTTTCACTCGGGTCCGACAAGCCGATCGTCATTACGACGACGATCCAGATGATTGCCAGAAGAAACACGTAATAGAGGATGTGTAGTATCCGCCCACCTGTAGTCACAGGCTTGATCGGCAGCCTGAGTCGTCGCAACACATTGTCACCTTCCGCTTCGCGGCGGCTGTACTCCCAGATCCTGGTCACGTCCTGTTCAACCTCCGCCATCTTAACGAGTATCTGCTGAGCGTCAGGTGACTCGACGTTTCGGCGTAACTCTGTCATAGCGACGTGCCAGTCGCGGTAGAAGCTCACCAGTGACGACGAGTCAGCTATCGTACGGCGTGCCCGCGCATCCGCACGGCGGGCGCTCATCGACTGAGCCAGAAAAGAGAGGAGCGCGACGCCGCCCGTGACCATAGTCGCGAAAATTTGGGGCTCGATAGTAGGCACGATGTGATCCTCCCGTTTTCATGGGAGAGCCCCCATCCGACGAAATCCCCGGTACCAACGAGGGCGCACAGTCCGCCTGTACGTCGGGCAGGCTGACGCAGGAGCCGGCACGCTACCCCTACTGAACGAGGAGCGTGCCTTCTCTCAAGGCGCATCCCTTCCGCGGCTCGCGGCCGGCGCTCAGCTGCACAGCGCCACGCGCAAATGGTGGCGCTTGCGCAGCCGACGACGGCGCTGTGTCAGCTGCAGCGCGGAACCTACTGCGACGCCGTCTGCGCGGTGCGCGTGTCGACGAACTCCACCTGCACGCCCGGCTTGATCCGGTGCGCGACGTCGCGGGCGTCCCAGTTTGCGAGACGCACGCAGCCGTGCGAGGACGCGTAGCCGATCGAGTCGGGGTCAGACGTCCCGTGGATGCCGAAGTGCGGTTTCGAGAGCGCGATCCACACTACGCCGACGGGCGAGTTCGGACCCGGCGGCAGGTTCGCTTCCGGATCGCTGTCCGGCACCTCGTGGAACAGCGTCGGCTGGTAGTGGAAGTGCGGATCGAACGTGATTTTCTTGACCTCCACGGTTTCGCGCGGCGAGGGATCGTATTTCGAGCCCAGCGTCGTCGGCGAGTGGAACACCAGGTTTCCGGCGGCGTCGAACGCGTTGAAGGTATTGCCGCGGATGGAGATCACCACGCGGGCGATGTCCTGTTGATCCTGCGTGAGCGCGGTGCGCACGTTCGGCACCCAGATCGACTGACCGGCGGTGAGTTCGGAGAATTTCACGTCGGGATTCAGGAGGTCGAGAAAGTCGGTCGTGGTGTGGAATTGCTCCGCCAGCTTCTCCTTGAGCGACTCATAGCAGAGGCAATCGAGTTTCTCCTTGTCGTAGACATCTTCCGGAACGGTGACGAACGGCCCCTTCACGTCCTCGTCGGTGAGCGTGTGCTGCACGAGCGCCTGTTGGTTCGCGCCGACGGTTGCGGCGAGCGTGCGATAGGTCTGCTCATCCATCGCGCCGGGATCGGGGATGTTGAGGCCCCGCGCGCGCTGGAACCACCACAAGGCGATGGCGGTGTTGCGTCCCCAACGACCATCGAGCGCGCCGACGGAGAAGCCGGAGCGATCGAGGAACACCTGCGTCTTCAACACCGAGGGACCGGCCACGTCGCCTTTGAGCGGCACGACCACCGGCGCGGCGTTGATCGCGTTTGGATCGAGACCTTTGAACGACTCCTTGCCGTTCGGCGCGAACGTCACCTGCACTTCCGCAGGCTTCGCTTGCTGCGCCGCGCCGGCCTTCGCCTCGCGCAGCGATTCCAGCTGGCGCCATTGCTCGTCGAGGCGCTCCTTTTCGCGCGCCGCCGGATCCTCGCGGGAACCAATCGGCACAGCGATATCGACCGCGTCCGCTGCCTTATCGAGCGCGCGTGTCGTCGCATCCTGGGCGCGCTGTCCCGCCTCTTTCACTTCCTGCTTCGAACATCCGAGCGCGATCGCCACGATCGCCGCCGCTGCCAACAGTTGCTTTCCCATGAGTCCGATACTTAGCCAAGGTCGTGCCGAGGCGGGTCGCTGTACACTTTTCCGCGCGTGATCACGTACCTGAAAGTGCGCAACCTGGCCATCGTCGAAGAGCTCGCCATCGAGCCCGGAGCCGGCCTCAACGTGCTCACCGGAGAAACGGGCGCCGGCAAATCGTTGCTCATCGATTCGCTGGAGTTCCTGCGCGGCGCGCGCGGCTCGACGGAGATGATCCGCGCCGGCAGCGATCGCATGACGGCCGAGGCGGTGTTTCAGTTGCCGAAGAGCGTGCGAGCGGAGCTCGACGAGCTCGGCATCGAGTGCGATGTGACCGATGCCCACATCGAGCTCATCGTGCGACGCGAGATCGCCGCGGGTGGCCGCGCGCGCGTCCTCGTGAACGGCTCGCCGCTTTCCGTACGCGAGCTTGGCGGCGCAATGGACGCGGTGCTGGAGATCCACGGCCAGCACGAATCGCATCAACGCGTCGCCGGACAGAGCTATCGCGAGCTGGTCGATGAGTACGGCGATCACCGCGCGCTGCTCGATGCGACGCGCGAGGCGTACACCGACTGGAAACGCGCCGCCGATCAGCTGCACGAGATGACCGACGCGCAACGCGATCGCACGCTGCGTCTCGATCTCCTCAAGTACCAGGTCGACGAGATCGCGTCGGCGAAGCTCGATCCGACCGAGGAAGAAACGCTGCGCGGCGAGAAGGCCATTCTCAGTCACGCGCAGGAGATGATCGCGGCCACGTCGGGCGCGTTCCAGCTCGTCGATGAAGACGAAAGCTCGGCGATCGCGCAGATCGGACGCGCGCTGCACCTGCTGCAGCCGCTGACGAAGCAGATCGATGAGGTGGGCGCGGTTTCGGGCGAGATGCAGGACGTCCTCTATCGCCTGCAGGACCTCGCGCGGACGCTCGGCAATCTCGCCGAGAAAACGCGTCACGATCCGGCGCGTCTCGAACAGATCGAGGATCGTCTGGTGACGATCGATCGCCTCAAGAAAAAGTACGGCGGTTCCATCGAAGCCGTCCTCGATCACCTCGGCCGCGCGCAGGATGAGCACGAGCGCCTCGCCGATTACGAGGCGAACGTCGAAAAACTCCAGCAGGCCGAGGCGGCGCGGATGGCGACGTACAAAAAAGCAGCCGACAAGCTCAGCGCCGCGCGTCGGAAGGCGGCGCGTGCCTTCGAGCAAGCCATCCAGAAAGAGCTGAACGATCTGGCGATGGAGCGCACGACGGTCAAGGTCGACGTCGCGGCGCGCGATGGTGCGCCGGCGGCGGATGGATTCGATCGCATCGACATCCTCATCGCGCCGAATCGCGGCGAGGAGCCGAAGCCGATGCAGCGCATCGCCTCGGGTGGCGAGCTCTCGCGCATTCAGCTGGCGATCGCGGCGGCGCTCTTTCGCAACTCGACGCGCGCGGCGGCGGCGACGCTGGTGTTCGATGAGATCGACGCCGGCATCGGCGGCCGCGTGGCGGAGACGGTTGGGCGCAAGCTGCAACAGCTCGCCGCGCGCAACCAGGTCATCTGCGTCACGCATCTGCCCCAGATCGCGAGTTTCGGCACGACGCACTTCTACGTCTGGAAAGAAGATGCGGCCGGCCACACGCGCGCGCGCATCCGCCGGCTCGATGATGCGGAAGAGCGCGTCTCGGAGATCGCGCGCATGCTGGGCGGCGAGAAGGTTTCCGCCTCCGCGATTGCGCACGCGCGCGAGCTGCTGACGGCCTCCGTTCGCGCGTAAAGAACGTGGCTGCTCACCTTACGTCCGCAGCGCCACACTTCCCGAGAGTGGATGAACGATCCTTTACACAGAAAGTGTGGAAAACGCTGCGGAAATCGCTGTGAAAAACGCTGCAACCCGCAAAAAATCGCGGTTTTCAGCTCTTTGCACACAAGCCTGTGCGAACGGACCTAAGTCGTTGAAAAGACGAGCGTTCGACGAAAATAGACTCATCCGTAGATGGATGCCGAATGTCTCTTGACAAACGCCCGCCGGCTGGTTCAAGGGAGGTTGTGAAAGGAAAGCGCCCGCAAGCCGCCTGTTCACAGGGAGTTCACAGAGAAAACCAGCGCATGGCCATCGTGGCCATGCCCAGAAACAGGAAGAAACCGCCTGTATCCGTGAACGTCGTGACGAAGATCGAGGAAGCGACCGCGGGGTCGAAACCGAACCGCTCCAGGACCAGCGGGACGAGACCTCCGGCGACCCCGGCGATGACGAGGTTGCCGCACATCGCCAGGAGAAGAATGGCGGCCAGCACCCACTGATCGGTCCAGACGCCGACGATGAGCGCGGTGATGGCGCCGATGGCTGCACCGTTGGCGAGCCCGACCACGAGCTCCTTCCGGATCGCGCGCACGCCGCCGCTCCAGTCGATCTCGCCGAGGGCGAGACCGCGGACGAAGACGGTGAGCGTTTGGGTGCCGGCATTGCCGCCCATGCCCGCGACGATCGGCATGAACGCCGCGAGCGCGGTCCACTTCTGAATGGCCGGCTCGAAGAAACGCACCACCGACGACGCGATGAACGCCGTCACGAGATTCACCGCCAGCCACGGGAAACGCGTGCGCCAGGTTTCGCGCGCGGGAGTGGTGACGCGTTCGCTGATGTCGACGCCGGCGAGGTGGAGCAGATCTTCTTCGGCCTGCTCCTGAATGACGTCGAGCACGTCGTCGACGGTAACGACGCCGACCAGCGTGTTCTGCATGTCGACGACCGGCACGGAAAGAAGGTCGTACTTCGACACCATCTGCGCGACTTCTTCCGGACTGGAGTCGACCTGCGTGCGCACCACGCTCTGCACCATGATGTCCTTGAGGCGCTTGGTGGCGTCGGCGAGGATCAGGCTGCGCAGCGACAACACGCCGACCAGGTGATGATCGGTGTCGATGCAATAGACGTAGAAGAACGACTCCTTGCGCGGGTACTGGCGGATCGCTTCGATCGCCTGCGCGACGGTGAGCTCCTCGTCGAGCGCGAGGAACTCGGTGTTCATCAGCGAGCCCGCGGTCTCTTCCTCTCCTTCGAGCAGCGACTCGAGCTTCGCGCCTTGGGTGGCGCCGAGGAGCTCGAGGATGCGCGCGCGGCGATCTTCTTCGAGCACATCGAGAAGATCCGCGGCGTCGTCGGGAGCGGAGGAACTGCAGACCGAGGCCAGCGTGGGATCGTCGAGGGACTCGAGGATCTCGTCGAGATCGGTGGTGTCGAGATCGAGCAGCGCGCGCGCCGCCTTGCCCGCTTCGATGAGCAGCGACAGGATGCGCCGGCGATCTTCTTCGAGCAGCAGCGGCAGCACCGGCGAGAGATCGGCGGGCAGCGTCTTCTCGATGATCTTGCGCAGCTGCGGATAAGCCCCGTGCCGCAGCAGCTTGGTCAGCAGCTGCTGGTACGAACGCGCGTTGGACGGCGCGCCATGCGGTGCGGGTGCACGGGTAGCCACGGACCGGCATCCTAAACCACGGACGCACGGCTGCACAGCAAAGCTTCGATGCTGCGCGAGCGATACAATCGCGCCATGACCACGACCACCGTTCCCGAACCGCAGCCCGCGCCCGCGCAGTCCGCTCCCGCCGCACGACAGTTCGTCAACTTCATGTTCTTCCGCGTCGATCGCGCCTTTCGCGCATTGCCGGCGGAGACGCGGATGAGCGCGAAGAAAGAGCTCGCGGAGATCATCGCGCGCTACAGCGGTCCGATGATCGTGCTGCCGTATTCGACGGTGGGTCTCAAGGCCGGACTCGATTTCATGCTGTGGCGCATCGGCTACGACCTCGACCCGTTCCAGCGCATGGCCACGGAGATCAACAAGTCGATGTTCGGTCGTTATCTCGACGTGCCGGCCTCGTATCTGGCGATGACCAAGCATTCGCAGTACGTCGACGAGCACGTGCACGAAGGGCAGGAAGGTCGTCGCCTGCGCATCGTGCCGGGCAAGAAGCCGCTGCTGTTCGTCTATCCGTTCGTGAAGACGCGCGACTGGTACCTGCTGCCGATGGCCGAACGCCAGCGCATCATGAACGAGCACATCGCCATCGGCCACAAGTACCCGCGCGTGAAGATCAACACGACGTATTCGTTCGGCCTCGACGATCAGGATTTCGTGGTGGCGTTCGAAGCCGATGCCGCGGAGGAGTTTCTCGATCTCGTGCAGGAGCTGCGCGAAACGGAGTCGTCGAAGTTCACCGTGCGCGACACGCCGATGTACACGTGCCGGCGCAGCACGATGGAAGAGATTCTCGATTCGTTGGGGTGACCGCTCACCCCCATACGCACGAACCTACGGATGCACAGCGGAGCGGTGAACCGGAAGTTCGTGCGTATGCTGAGGACCAGCGCGTTTACTCGGTCGGCTTCACCACCGGCGCGCCACCCAGTGCCGCGATGCCGCTCATGCCGCCGAGGCCCATGGTTTCGACGGCGCTGGAGGGGACGATGACCATCGAGCCCTTCTCCTTGATCGCCTCGTAGAGCATGTTCATCGCGCGCAGGTGCAGGGCGACGGGGCGGTTTTCGTACTCGGCGCCCGCTTTGACGAACCGCGCGGCGATCTCGGTTTCGGCGGTGCCGAGGATGATGCGGGCCTGGCGTTCGCGCTCGGCCTGGGCCTGGCGGCTCATCGCGTCTTCGAGTCCCTGCGGGATCTTGACGTCGCGGATCTCCACCGAGTGCACGGTGATGCCCCAGGCGTTCGTCTTCTCATCGAGGATGCGGCGCAGCTCGGCGCCGATGTGCTCGCGCTCGGTGATCATCGCCGCCAGCTCGGCGCGGCCGATCGACTCGCGCAAGGCGGTCTGCGCGGAGAGGGCGATGGCGAAGAAGTAATCGGACACTTCGAGCACCGCTTTCTGCGCGTCCCACACCGTCCAGAAGACGATGGCGTCGACATCGACCGGCACGGTGTCGCTGGTGAGCGCGGATTCGGCGGTGACGTCGGTGACGCGCACGCGTTGATCGATGAGATGCGTGACCTGATCGACGATCGGCAGGATGAAAAAGAGTCCCGGGCCGCGCAGTCCGCGGAACTTGCCGAAGCGCAGCACGACCGCGCGCTCCCACTGGTTGGCGACTTTGATGGCGAAGAGGGCGATGATCGCGAGCAGCGTTCCGCCGAAGAAGACGAAGACGCCGTTGGCGTCATTCGAGCGGCCGACGACGGCGGCGGCGATGATGCCGACGATCCAGACGATCACGGCGGCCAACGCGCTGACGGGGTTGGCGAAGCGGCGCGGTCCGCCGCGCACGTCGTCTCTCGACTCGACGGGGTTGTGTCTGACCGGCGAGGATTCGCCTTCCTGCTCCTGGGCTCTTTTGCGTTTCTTTGCCGCGATTACCGGAACGATCATGCTTCTCTCCCTCGGGCTGCTTCAGCCCTCTCGACGAGCGCTTCCACGAGATCCTCCATCGGGATCCCGAGCGCTTCTCCATTGGCGATGACGCGGTCCACCAGATCCTGCAGCGCTTTGCGGCGCTCGCGGGACTTCGCCGCCGACCTCGCGGCGACGAATGTCCCGGTGCCCTGCTGCGTCTGCACGATCCCGCGGATCTCCATCTCGCGATAGGCCTTGGCGATCGTGTTGAGATTCACCGAGAGGTCCACCGCGAGCTGACGAACCGTGGGCAGCTGCGTCCCCGCCTTGAGCCGCCCGTCCGCCACCGCCAGCAACACCTGATCGATGATCTGCCGGTAGAACGGGACGCCGGAGGAGGAATCGAGCCGGAACGCCATTGTCATAGTTGACTAGTACAATAGGTCCGTGGGACGGGAGTGTCAAGGGGGTGGGCGCGCTTCGCGCTGGACGCGCTTCGCGGGCTGTTGAGCTGTTGAGCTGTTGAGGGGGACCGGGCGGGGGAGCTGTAAAGCTGCAGAGCTGCAGAGCAACGGCCGCACATCCCGCTGCCGGAGCTGATGAACGATCTCATCGCGCACGGCCCGGTGATCCGCAGCGATCAAACGGCGGGAAGCGGCTCTGCAGCTTCGAAGCGCGTCAGCGCTCGTCCTCCCCTTTTTCCGTCTCGATGGCCGGCCGTTCCACTTCGTGCAGGCCGTCGCCGTACGTACCGCCGCCGCTGGTGCCGAAGACGCCGCCCTGCCCTTCGGGCACGCCGTAGCGGCCGGGGCCGCTGTGCGCGGCTTCGTCGTAGCCGGCATTGGTCGGATCTTCCTTGTCGCGCGGAGGGGTCGCGCCTTCCGCGGTGTAGTCGATGTCGTCGTTGTCTTTGCGAGTGACCATAATGCAGCTCGACAGTGCAAGCGCCGCTCCCGATCGACGGGCTCATCGATGACCTCGTGCACCTGGTGCGCAGCGAGCGGCGTGCAGTCGTCGTCGCACCGCCGGGCGCCGGCAAGACCACGCGCATTCCGCCGGCGCTCTGTGCGCTCGGCCGCACGATCCTGCTGCAACCGCGACGCGTGGCCGCGCGTGCGTTGGCGCGGCGCATCGCCTTCGAGCGCGGCTGGACGGTGGGCAACGAGATCGGCTGGCAGATCCGTTTCGAGCGCCGTTTCAACGCGAAGACGCAACTGCTCGTGGCGACGGAAGGGATTCTCACCGCGCGCCTGCAATCGGATCCGCTGCTGAGCGATTTCGACGTGGTGATCCTCGACGAGTTTCACGAGCGCAGCGTGCATGCGGATCTCGCGTTGGCGTTGGTGAAGCAGGCCGCGGACACGCGCGACGATCTCGCGGTCGTGGTCATGTCCGCCACCATGGACGCCAACCCCGTCGCCGCCTTCCTCGGCGCAAGAATCATCACCGTCGACGCGCGCACGCATCCGATCGACATCCGCTACGCGTCGACGTCGATGGTCGATGCGATCCGCGAGGTCTCGCGCGACACGCGCGGCCACGTGCTCTGTTTTCTGCCGGGCATGCGCGAGATCGAGGACGTGCGCCGAGCCGTTCCGAACACGCTGCCGTTGCACGGATCGCTGCCGGTCGAACAACAGGAGCTCGCGCTCGCGCCGTCGGGCACGCGCAAGATCATCCTGGCCACGAACATCGCCGAGACGTCGCTCACCGTCGAAGGCGTGACCGATGTCATCGATGCCGGACTGCAGCGCGTGCTGCGTTTCGATCCGGAGACCGCCGTCGATCATCTCGTCACTGAGCAGATCTCGCGCGACTCCGCCGATCAACGCGCCGGCCGCGCCGGCCGCACTGCGCCCGGTCGCGCGTTGCGGTTGTGGGATCCGCGCGCGCTTTTGCGTCCGCAGCGCGAGCCGGAAGTGCGGCGCGTCGATCTCGCATCGCCGGTGCTGGACATCCTGGCGTGGGGCGGCGATCCGCGCACGTTCGAATGGTTCGAGCGGCCGCCCGAGGAACGCATCGATGCGGCGATCGAATTGCTGCGACGGCTTGGCGTCACCGATGCTCGTAGTGCAGCCACCCTTCGTCGCATTCCATTGCATCCGCGACTGGCGCGCGTGCTCATCGATGGCGGTGAAGCAGCGGTGCGCGTCTGCGCGTTGCTCTCCGAGGACGTGCGGAATCTGGGCAGCGGCGACGCGTTGACGCTCGCCGACTCGCCGCGACTCGACTTCGCCGCGCGCGAGCTCGCGCGATTCGCGCAGGGACGAGGCGACGTGCGACGCGCGTTGCTGGCCGGCTATCCCGATCGCGTGGCCATGCGACGCGAGCCCGGCTCGCTGCGGCTGCTGCTTTCGAGCGGCACCGGCGCGACGCTGGCCAAGGAAAGCGGCATGCACGCGGGAGAGTTCGTCGTCGCACTCGACGTCAGCGGCGGCGCGGAGTCGCTCGTACGCATCGCCAGCGTCGTCGAACGCGACTGGCTCACGCCGACGCATGAAGACGTCGTGCACACCATCAAGGGCGACGGCACCGTGCGCGCGACGAAACGCGTCTGGTACGACGCGCTGCTCCTGCGCGAGATCAACGTGCCGCCCGATCCGCTCGAAGCGCATCGCCTCACCGAAGAGTGGAAGCGGGCGAATGTCGATCCGGAGTTGGTGCGCCGCATTGCCTTCGCCGGCGGCGACGAGCGCCGCGTGCAGCAGCTCGCGCCGGAGCGCATCGACCTGCCCAGCGGCCGCACCGCAAAATTGCAATACCAGGAAGACGGCTCCGTCCTCGCGTCGGTGAAATTGCAGGAGCTCTTCGGCCTCGCCGACACGCCGCGCATCGGACCGCGGCAGACGCCGGTCACGTTCGCATTGCTCTCCCCTGCCGGCCGGCCTGTGCAAGTCACGCGCGACCTGCGCAGCTTCTGGAACGGCGCGTACCAGGAAGTGCGCAAGGAGCTGCGCGCGCGGTATCCGCGGCATCCGTGGCCCGAGGATCCGTGGACGGCGCAGGCGACGCACAGGACGACGCGGAGGAAGTAGTTAGTCGGCGGTCGGCGGTCGGCGGTCGGCAGTAGGAAAGGCACGACCGCGGCATGGTCCGTGGACGGCCTCTTCCACGGCCGACGGCCGACTGCCGACTGCCGACCGGCGCATGACTAGTCGGCGGTCGGCCGTCGGCGATAGGAAAGGCACGAGCGCGGCACGGTCCGTCGACGGTGCTTCTTCCACTGCCGACCGCCGACCGCCGACCGCCGACTGCGCACCGCGCCGACCAACTGCCGACCTGCTTCACTACAATGCGCGCGAAAGGAGACTGACCTTGTCTCGATTTCTGACCGCGCTGGCGTTGGCCGCGATGATCGCCGTGCCTGCCGCCGCGCAACAGCAACCTACCTGGATGAATGAATCGATGCAGAAGCTCGAAACGGAGCTCGTCGCGAAATACGGGGAAGCGCAGCGCGCGCGATTGCAGCGCGGGATGAAGCAGGTCGCCGATTTCTGGCGCGCCGAGGACGGCGATCAGGCCGCCTACGAAGAGTTGATCCGCACGCACTTTGCCGGCGATCCGACGTCGCTCGACGCGCTCTTCAACCGCTTGCAGTTCGTGCTCGAATCGACGTACGGGCACATGCAGGAGATCGGGCGCGATCTGCGTTGGCAATCCGATCTCGACCTCGGACCGGTGATGCCGTTCGACGAGATCCTGGCCGGCTACGATCCTTCCGCGCACCTCAACGACGACTTCTTCCAGAACAAGATGGCGTTCGTGGTGCTGCTCAACTTTCCGATCACCACGCTCGAACAGCGTTTATCCGAGGGCGAGAGTTGGTCGCGGCGGCAGTGGGCGGAAGCGGCCCTCGGCCTCACCTTCTCCAAGCGCATCCCCTCCGACGTCAACATGGCCGTCTCCAAAGCCTCGGCCGATGCGTCGCAATACGTCGCCACGTACAACATCTGGATGCATCACCTCGTCGACGCCAAAGGCGTCCGGCTCTTCCCCGCGAAGATGCGGCTGCTCGAACACTGGAACCTCCGCGACGAGATCAAGGCGAACTACAGTGACCCGAAGAACGGGCTGACCAAGCAGCGCATGATCCAGCGCGTGATGGAGCGGATCGTCGATCAGTCGATCCCCGAAGTGGTGGTCGACAATCCGCACGTCGACTGGAATCCATCGACGAATGAAGTGACCGCGACGACGGTCAACGACGCCGATGCCGGCGAAGGTCGCGCCGCTCCGGCGAAGGTCACGAGCACGCGCGAGCCGGACACGCGTTACGCGCGCATCCTCGATACGTTCCGCGCCTCGAAGCTCGTCGATCCGTACTCACCCACCGCGCCGACGCATATTCGCCGTTCCTTCGAAGAAGGGCGGCAGATGCTCGAATCGCGCGTGCAGGCCACGCTGGAAGAGTTGCTGGCGTCCCCGCACGTGCCGCGTGTGGCGAAGCTCATCGAGAAGCGCCTCGGCCGCAAGCTCGAGCCGTTCGACATCTGGTACAACGGCTTCCGCCCTCGCGGCGCGTACAGCGAAGCGGAGCTCGACGCGATCACGCGCAAGCGCTACCCGACGGCCGAGGCGTACAAGAAGGACATGGCCAACCTCTTGGTGAAGATCGGCTTCACGCAGGAGCGCGCCGACTATCTCGCCGCGAACATCGAAGTCGATCCAGCCCGCGGCTCCGGCCACGCCCTCGGCTCCGCCCGACGCGGCGACAATCCTCGCCTGCGCACGCGCGTGGGGAAGGAAGGGATGGATTACAAGGGCTTCAACATCGCGGTACACGAGATGGGGCACAACGTCGAGCAAGTCTTCTCATTGAAGAACATCGACTACTACACGCTGCAAGGGGTTCCGAACACGGCGTTCACCGAGGCGCTGGCGTTCGTGTTTCAGGCGAAGGATCTGGAGCTGCTCGGTCTCTCCAGCCCGACTCCGGAATCACGCGCGCTGGAAACGCTGAACGTGTTCTGGAACGCGTACGAGATCGCCGGCGTCGCGCTGGTGGACATGGGCATGTGGCACTGGATGTACGAGCATCCCGACGCCACGCCGGAGCAACTGAAGAACGCGGTCGTGCAGATCTCGAAGGACATCTGGAACAAGTATTACGCTCCAGTCTTCAACAAGCGCGACGTGGTGCTGCTCGGCGTGTACGCGCACATGGTGAACAACTTCCTCTACCTGCCGAACTATCCGCTGGGTCATCTGATCGCCTACCAAATCGAGGAACAGATGGAGAAGGCAGGAAACGTGGGCGCGGAGTTCGAGCGGATGGCGCGTTACGGAAGCCTTCCTCCGGATCAATGGATGAAGCACGCGACCGGCGCGCCCGTCGGCGCCTCGGCCCTCCTGCATGCAACCGAGAAGGCTCTGTCTGTGGTTGCCAAATAGGGTTGCCGTGTGCCACCCGCCCGGGGGACGACCGGGGGCCTCCGGCGGCTGGGCCCACGGGCCCAGACCCGTTTGGTTGGCATAGCCCTCCGGCGAGACGTTGTCGCAAGCTTGGGAGGCTATGTCGCCGGAGGGCTATGCCAACCAATGGGGTCTGGGGCCTTGGCCCCAGCCGCCGGAGGCCCCTCGTCGTTCCCGGGCGGGTGGAAAAAGCAGCCTACTTAGCCACAGCAGCCGGAGCGGCCTTCTTGTCCATTTCCAGGTTGATCGTCACTTTCACATCGTCGCCGAGCAGGTAGCCGCCCTCGTCGAGCGTCTTGTTCCAGAGCACGCCGTAGTCCTTCCGGTTCAGCGTCGTCTCGATTTCGAAACCCGCCTTTTCGCCGCGCGCCGTGTTCTGGAAACCGCCGAACGTCACCGGCAGCGTCACACGCTTCGTCACCCCGTGCATGGTCAGGTCGCCGGTCACGTCGAAATCATTCTTCGACTTCGCGGTGATCGACGTGCTCTTGAACGTGATCGTGGGGAACTTCTCCACGTCGAAAAAGTCCGGGCTCTTGAGGTGCGTGTCGCGGTTCGCGTTGCCGGTGTCGATGCTCGCTGCCTGGATCGTGAATTCGACCGAAGACTTCGCCGGATTCGCGCGGTCGACGTTGACGTTCGCGTTGAAGTCGCGGAACTGCCCGACCACGTTCGACACCATGTGGCGCACCTTGAACGTCGCCGTCGAGTGATTCTTGTCGACCACGAACGTGTCCGCGGGTGCCTGCGCGACGAGCGGCAGCGCCGCGAGAACGGAGAGAGCGAGAAGACAGCGAAGAGCTTTCATGATCGCGTCGCAACGCGGCGGCGGTCTCTACGCTTCCCCTGTCGGCAGATTCGCCGCGGCGTGCAAGCCGGCCAGGCGCCCGCTGGCCCATGCCCATTGAAAGTTGTAGCCGCCGATGCGCCCGTCGACGTCGAGGATCTCGCCGCAGAGGAAGAGCCCGTCGCAACGGCGCGAGGCCATCGTCGACAGCTCGATCTCGCTCAGCGGCACGCCGTCCGCCGTGACCTCGGCGAAATCGAAGCCGCGATCGCGAATCACCGGCACCGGCACGTCGACGATGGCGCGAATGATCTTGCGTCGCTCGTCCTTCGTGATCTTCGCCAGCGGCAGCGGCTCGCCGGTGATGGCGGCGAGCAGGCGCTCCGGAATGCGCCCTCGCAGCAGGCTGGCGATCGTCGCGCGCGGATTCCTCTGCGCCTCGCCCACGAACAGCGCCTCGAGCGACTCGAACGACTCGCCCGGCAGAAAGCTCGCGAAGAGCGCTCCGCGCGAGGCGATCCAATGCCGCGAGACATCGAGCACGACCGGACCGCTCACGCCAAAGTGCGTGAAGAGCAGCGAACCGCGATGGCGCACCAGCACGCGGTTGGAGCTGCCGCGCACGGAGAGCTCGGCGTCGACGCTCGTGCCGCTCAGCGACGTCATCCAGTGACCGTTCTCGAGGATCAGCGGCACGAGCGCGGGGAACGTCTCGCCGACGGTGTGGCCGAGGGCTCGGGCGAGAGCGTAGCCGCTGCCGTCGCTGCCGGTCTTCGGGATGCTGCGGCCGCCGGTGGCGAGGATGAGGTGGTGGGCTTCGAGTGTGTCGTTGAGGAGGAAGGTGGAGCGCCGCAGTGGAGCGCCGGCGTCCTCGCCGGCTGATGCGAGGGCGTCCCGCCCGAGCCCCCCGGGGGGTGGCGGCGCGGGACGCCGCGTGTTCAGCCGGCGGGACGCCGGCGTTCCGCTGGTCACTTTGAAATTCGTGCGGATCTCCACGCCTTCGCACGCGCGCAGCAGCGCATCCAACACCGTTCGCGCCTTGTCCGTTGTCGGAAAGAGCTTTCCCGTTTCCTCGCGCTTGAGGGTCACGCCCAGTTCCGCGAACCAGGCGATGGTCTGTTCCACCGGGAACGTGCGCAGCACCTTGGCGATGGCGTTGCGGTTGCCGTTGAAGTCGTCGGGCGTGACGACGTCGTGCGTGACGTTGCAGCGGCCGCCGCCGGAGATGAGGATCTTGGCGCCGATCCTCGGGGCGCCGTCGAGCAGCACGATCTTCGCGTCGGGCGCCGCGCGCCTCGCAAAGATGGCCGCCGTCAGCCCCGCCGCTCCGGCTCCGATGATCGCCAGGTCATAAACAGCAGGGGCGATGTCGTACAAGAAGCAGAGAAGTAACACATCGGAAGCCTTTTGCAACTTGGTTCCATCCCGCTCTCCGCTTATTCTCCGCGCCATGTTTCGCGCCCGCGCTCTCGCCGCCGCACTCGCTCTCTTCGCCGCCACCACCGCCTTCGCCCGCGATGCCGCGCAGATCCAGGTCGCGTTGCGCCGGCTGGCGAACGTCGGCGGCACGCTGTACGTCGCCGCGCATCCCGACGACGAGAACACCGCTCTTTTGGCGTGGTCGGCGAACGATCGCGGCTATCGCACGGCGTACCTCTCGGTGACGCGCGGCGACGGCGGGCAGAATCTCATCGGCGACGAGAAGGGTCCGCTCCTCGGCGTGATCCGCACGCAGGAGCTGCTCGCCGCGCGGCGCATCGACGGCGCGGAGCAGATGTTCACGCGCGCCATCGACTTCGGCTTCTCGAAAGGTCCGGAGGAGACGCTGGCGATCTGGGGCCACGACGCGGTGCTGGCCGACGTGGTCTGGGCAATCCGCAAGTTTCAGCCGGATGTGATCATCACGCGCTTTCCCACCACCGGCGAAGGCGGCCACGGACATCACACTGCCTCGGCCATGCTCGCCGAAGAGGCATTCGTCGCCGCGGCCGATCCGACGAAGTTTCCGGAGCAGCTGACCTCTGTCTCGCCGTGGCAGGCCAAACGGATTTTCTGGAACCGCTTCTCGTTCCGCCCCGTCGATCCGAACGATCCCGCGCTCGCCAACTCGTTGCGCCTCGACCTCGGCATGTACAACCCGCTCCTCGGCCGCGCGTACACGGAGATCGCCGCGGAGAGCCGCAGCCAGCACAAGAGCCAGGGTTTCGGTTCCGCCGAGCGTCGCGGTTCGCTCCTCAATTACTTCGACCTGCGCAACGGCGCGCCGGCGCAGAAGGACTTGTACGAAGGCGTCGACACGCGTTGGGCGCGCTATCCGGGCGGCGAGAAGGTCGGCGATCTGCTGCAACGCGCGTCGGAGACGTTCGATCCGAGGAAACCGGAAGCGTCGCTGCCGCTTCTGCTGCAGGCGCACGCGGCGCTCGAACAGCTGCGCGCGAATCCGGAGTGGTCGCTCACGCGCAAGCCGTGGCTGGAGCAGAAGCAGCGCGAGCTGCTCGATGCCATCCGCGACTGCGCCGGCATCGCCATCGACGTCGCGGCGAGCGATTCGACGATCACCGCCGGACAGAAGCTTCCGGTGAGCGTGACCGTCGTCAATCGCTCCGACTATCCGTTCCGACTCTCGATGGTGGCGTCGCTGTTCGCCAATCCGAGCAAGGCGCCGGGCGCGAAACTGGAGAACAACAAGCCGGTGAAGACGGACCTCGTCCTCGAGATCCCCGACGCCACGTTCCGCACGCAGCCTTACTGGTACACGCGCCTGCCGTCGAAGGGGCTGTACACGGTCACCGATCCGCAGCTGGTCGGCCGTCCCGACAATCCGATCGAGATTCCGATCAACGTGTCGGTCGACGATCCGGAGATGCACACGCTGATCTTCACCGTGCCCACGGTCTTCCGCTGGACCGATCCGGTTCTCGGCGAACAAGTGCGCGAAGTCGATGCCGTGCCGCAGGTCGCGGCCAGGCTCGGCTCGAACGTCTACGTCTTCCCCGACGCCAAGCCGCGTCCGGTGACGGTGTCGCTGCGCAGCTTCGGCTCGGGCGAAACGCCGCTCGACTCGGCTGTCTCGCTGATCGTGCCGCAAGGCTGGAAGGTCGAGCCGGCGGAAGTGCTGATCACGTTCAAGAGCAAGGGCGAGGAAGCGTCGGCGATGTTCAATGTGACGCCGCCCGCAGCTGAATCGACGGCCACGATCCGCGCCGAAGTGAACCTCGGCGATCGCAAGCTGAGCGAGGCCATCACGGACATCGAGTATCCGCACATCCCCGCGCAACGCATCCTCGGCGACGCGGCCGCGAAGGCCGTGCGCGCGGACATCAAACGCCGCGGGACGCGCATCGGCTACGTGATGGGGTCGGGCGACGATGTGCCAAACATCCTCCGCCAGGTCGGCTACGACGTGACTCTCCTCAGCGACGCCGATCTCGATCGCGGCGACTTCTCCGCGTACGACGCCGTGGTGGTGGGCATCCGCGCGTACAACACGCGCAAGCGCCTCAAGGCCTCGCACGCGGCGCTGATGCGCTACGTCGAGAACGGCGGCACGGTGGTCGTCCAATACAACACCTCGAACGGCCTCGGCGACCTGGTCGTCGACACGCCCGGCCCGTTCCCGTTCAAGATCACGCGCGATCGCGTGACGGTCGAAGAAGCACCGGTTCGCTTTCTTGAGGCCGCGCATCCGCTGCTCAACACGCCGAACAAGATCACCGCGGCCGATTTCGAAGGTTGGGTGCAGGAGCGCGGGCTGTACTTCACGAACGAATGGGACGCGAAGTACACGCCGCTCTTCGGCATGAACGATCCGGGCGAGCCGGAGAAGACCGGCTCCGAGCTGTATGCGAAATACGGCAAGGGGACGTTCATCTACACGACGCTGTCGTGGTGGCGGCAGTTGCCGGCGGGGGTGGCGGGGGCGATCAAGGGGTTTGTGAATCTGGTGTCGGCGAAATGAGAGCGGACATGGAGCGCCGGCGTCCTCGCCGGCTGATGGGGCGGCGTCCCGCCGCCACCCGCCCGAGCTCGGGCGCGGACGCCCTCACATCAGCCGGCGGGACGCCGGCGCTCCCATAACATGAACGACAATCCTCCCATCCTCGGCACATGGCGTCGCCTCTACGCGGCCGTGCTGCTGATGCTCGCCGCTGAGGTGGCGCTGTTTTATGCGCTGACGAGGTTCCTGGCGTGAGGCCCGGCGACTGGGTCGTCCTCTGCGGCACGTTGCTGGCCATCGTCGCGTACGGGATGTGGAAAGGCCGCCGGCAGGAGCGGCTCGCGCAATATCTCCTCGCCGACCGCCAGCTGCAGTGGTACACGGTCGCGCTTTCGGTGATGGCGACGCAGGCCAGCGCGATTACGTTTCTCTCGACGCCCGGTCAGGCCTACACCGACGGCATGCGGTTCGTGCAGTTCTACCTCGGACTGCCGGTGGCGATGGTGATCCTCTCGGTGACGGCCGTGCCGATCTATCACCGCCTGAAAGTCTTCACCGCGTACGAATATCTCGAAACGCGCTTCGGCATCCGCACGCGCGCGCTGACGGCGATTCTCTTTCTCATCCAACGCGGTCTGGGCACGGCCATGACGCTCTTCGCGCCCGCGCTGATCGTCTCGGCGGTGCTCGGCTGGAACCTGCAATTGACGACGCTCGCGATCGGTGTGCTGGTGATCCTCTACACCGCCACCGGCGGCACGAAGGCGGTGTCGTGGACGCAAACGCATCAGCTGCTGATCTCGTTGGGCGGCATGGCCGTGGCGATGATCATCGCCATCCGTTCATTGCCAGCGGAAGTCGGCTTCACCGATGCCGTGCGCGTGGCCGGCAAGATGGGACGCATCAATGCCATCGACTTCCGCTTCGATCTGAGCACGCCGTACAACTTCTGGTCGGGACTCTTCGGCGGATTGATGGTCGCGCTGGCGTACTTTGGAACCGATCAGTCGCAGGTGCAGCGCTACCTCACCGGCGAGACGATCACGCAAAGCCGCCTGGGCCTGCTCTTCAACGGCCTGGTCAAAGTGCCGATGCAGTTCTTCATCCTCTTCGTCGGCGCCATGGTGTTCGTCTTCTACCAGTTCGTCGCGCCGCCGCTGGCGTTCAATCCCGTGCAGCGCGAGAAGGTGCGCAACAGCGCGTACGCCGCCGAGTTCCGCGGACTGGAAGCGACGCACGCGCAGACGTTCGCCGCGAAGCGCAACGCCGCGATCGAGCTCGTGCAGGCGATGGATGCGAACGACCGCGCCGCGATCGAACAAAAGTCAACCGCGCTGCAGACGCTGCAGAAGCAGGACGAGGCGACGCGCAAGGCCTCGCTGGCGCTCATCCAGAAAAACGATCCGCGCGCCGACAAGGTCGATACCGACTACGTCTTCCTCACCTTCGTCATGAACAACCTCCCCACCGGCGTGGTCGGTCTGCTGCTGGCGGCGATCTTCTGCGCGGCGATGTCGGCCACGGCCTCCGGCCTCAATTCGCTGGCGTCGACGAGCGTCGTCGACATCTGGAAGCGCCTGCTCCTCCCCGGCCGCAGCGATCACGAATACGTCATCGTCTCGAAGTGGATGACCGTGTTCTGGGGCGTGTTCTGCATCGTCTTCGCGCTGTACGCGAACCAACTCGGCTCGCTGATCGTCGCGGTCAACCAGGTGGGCTCGCTCTTCTACGGCACGATGCTGGCGATCTTCCTGGTGGCGTTCTACGCGAAGAACGTCGGCGGCACGGCCATGCTGTGGGGCGCGCTCATCGCGGAGATCGCGGTCTTGCTCTGCGCGCGCTACTCGTCGATGGCCTGGCTGTGGTGGAACGTGGTCGGATGCGTGGTGGGCGTCGTCGCGGCGATGGTGATTCAGGCCATGCTGCCGAAAAAAGAGCGGTAGGCGAACTTTGATCGTCCGCCTACCGCGAGGCGAAAACTACTTCTTCCAGTTGTCGACGTTGCGGCGCACTTCGCTCGCGAAGTCGCCCTGATCGGGTTTCGCCGCGGCGATGGCCATCTCGCCGTAGCGAACGGCGTCGGCCTTGTTGCCCATGCGCTGCGCGAGGCGCGCGCGCAGATAGAGGTTGGCGATGTTCTGGTCGAGCTTCAGCGACTGATCGAGCCAGGCCTGGATCTCGGCATCGGTGGCCACGCCCGGGTTATCGAAGGCGAAGCTCGCCGCGCCGTACGAGGTCTGCCACATCGGCTGCGGATTGAGCGCCGACTTGAAGTTTGCCATCGTGCGCGCGATCGAGTTGGTGTCGACCGTGAACGGCACGGCGATCTTCTCCCAGCGCATCACCACCTTGGCGGTGTCGGTGGTCAGCTCCGGGATCTCGAACATCAGCCGCTCGATCATCGGCGCCGCCTGCGGCTTCACGTTCACGCGCAGCACGTCCTTGGCCTGGTCGTAGCTGTAGCTGCCCCACTGATCGGCGACGCTGTTGAAGATGATCGTCCACTGATCGGCGCCGGGAATCGTGTGCAGGCTGTAGGTACCTTTCGGCAGCTTCTGCCCTTCGATGGTCACGTCGTCGCTGAACGAGATCGTGGTGGCCTCGTTCGCGCCGGTGCGCCAGACCTTGCCGTACGGCACGAGATCGCCCCAGATGGTGCGGTTCTTCACGCCCGGGCGGCTGTACTTGATGGTGATGTCGGTCAGGCCGACGGTCTGCGTGAGCGTCGCGGACGGGCTGGGACGGGGGGTGCGCATCTGCGCGAAGGCGCTCGTCGTGGCCAGAAGTGCCAGGGCGGCGATGACTGGTTTACGCATCATTTCTTCCTTCCTCCTTGAATCGGCGCGGATGCTAACAGAACCCGCGGCGTCACTTCACGGCACGCCGCAGCTCCTCGAAATGCACCGCCTTCACCTTCGTCGACGTCGTGAGCGCCGGATCGGTGAAGGTCATGGCCGGCAATCCGATGCTGAGACGGCACGCGTTGATGTCGGAGCGGAGAGCGGTGAGATCGGACGCCCGGATGGCGCTGCCGACCGTTACCTGCGTGCCGGCCAAGGCATCGGCTCCCGTCCCGAAGAAACGCAAGGCGTTGGCGCCGATGCGCAGCTGCTCCAGATGCGTGGCGCGAACGAGCGTCGTATTCGCGACGAGCGGATCGTCATTGAACAGCATCGTGGTGGCGACGTCGGGCAGACCGTAGCCGAGGATGTTGTCGGCGGCATCGAGGGCGATGACGGAGTAGAGATAGGTGCGCGTCGGCTGCAGACCCGTATCGGTCACCGCCAGGGCCGATGTCGTCGCGAACGCCTGCGAAAACGTGCGGGTGGGGAAACGCAGCACCTGATAGTGATGCGCTCCTGCGACGGCAGACCACGTCACCGCCACGCTCGTCGATGAGGTCGCGGCGGCATTCACGTTCAGGGCAATGCACGCGCGGCATTCGAACGAAAACGAGTCGGAGCTGCTATTGAACGCGCCGGTCGCGTCGTAATCGATGACGAGCGAGTTCTCGCCGTCCAGGAACTGCCGCGAGAAGATCGCGCGCGACAGGCCGGCGGTTCCCGTCGATGTGAGTGCGATCGTGACCGGGCCGGCGACGATCGTGCCGTTCTTGCGCACCGTCACCCGAACTGAGCCCGTTGGTGCGGTCGTCGTATCGGGCGTCGACACCAGGATGGCGATGTCGTGGTTCGCTCCGGCGCACATCAGCGGCGGCACGAGCGCATCGATCGTCGTCGACCACTTCTTGACCGTAACCAGCGCCTCGGCACCGGAGAGCGGATGGAAATTCGCGTCGCCTTCGTAACGAGCGAAGTAGTGCCATGTGCCGGGCTGCAGTCCGTTGCGCGTGAAGACGGTCTTTGCGGAGGCGTCGAGCGACTGTTGCGCGACGACGTTCTGGTTCTCGTCCAGCAGCGAGACGATCCCGGTCGGACGCGTCCCGTCGTGTCGCCGCGCCGCGATCTCCACGCTGACGGTGGCCGGATTGCCGAACGTGACGTTGGACGAGCCCGTGGCGATGATGGCCACGTCGAGCTTGGGCGTAGATCCAGGCGCGACGACGTCGGCGATGAGCGAACTGCTCGGCCAATTCGACGGCTGCAGCGTGAGCTTCACCCGGCCGGTCGCGGCGCCAGAGGTGAGCGTGAACGTCCCCTGCCCGTTCGGCGGAACCGTTTGCGACGGCGGCGTCACGACGACGTTCGCCGAGGAGGAGGTCAGAGTGTGCGTGGTAGTGCCGAAGATGGACGGCAGCACCACGGCCACTGCGGACGTATTGCTGATCAGGTACGCCGGCAACATCAGCATCCCCTCCCGCGTCATCAGATTGCTGGCGAGGTTGTTGGCGAGATTCGTGTCGCTCTCGTCCGCTGCAACGTCCGCAGTCACCGTCGAGCCGGGAGGCGACGCGGGATCGACGAACCCGGAGTCGAAGGCTCCGGTCAGCGCGATCGACAGATCGAGCGTGGCGCCCGGCTGGAGTCCGTCGAAGGTGCAGGTCATCGGATTCTGCGCGCTGCTGCAGACCACCGAAGTGCCGACGCTGACGTTGATCGAGGAGAAATCGCGCGGCGATTCCGAGAAACGCACGCGCACGTTCGACGCCGCGGACGGTCCGGCGTTGGTGATCTGGAAGCGCCGCCCCGTCATCGTCGGCACGGCGACGATCGACAACTCGGCGCTGCGATCGTCGTCGTCGATGACGCCCATGCCGATGTTCCTGCCGAGCAGCGCGCCAACGGGCGACGACAAGGTGACGAACAACGATTCCGACGATTCCGCGATCGCGTCCGCATTCACGGTGACGTCGATGAACGCCGAGGTTTGCCCCGCGACAAATGAGAGCGTGCTTGCGGCGGCGACATAGTCATCGACGGACGCGGTGCCGTTGCTCGTGGCGAAGGCGACGCTCGCCGCGCCGCTGGTGTTGCCGCTCCGCGTGACGGTGAAACGCATCGTGCGCGTGCCGCCCGTCCCTTCGATCACGCGCGCGTCGTTGATGCTGACGACCGAATTCGTGAGCGTCAGCGCCCACAGTTCGGTGCCGAAGGCGGGCGTGTTCGCGCGGAAGAACAGTTGCGTCCCCGACTCCACGATCTCCTCGGGCGTCGAAGAGCCCGAGCCGGGAACGATGTCGGCGACGAGCATCGGCGTGCCGCCGTCCAATCGCCACAGCTCCGTGCCGGAGGTGCCGTCGTCCGCACGAAACCAGAGCACACCGTTCGCGAACGTGAGCGCTTCCGGAGAAGAGGAGCCGCTGCCCGGCAGCAGATCCGCGACCATCACTGTTCCTTCAGGCGTGCCATCCGTGCGCCACAGCTCCTCGCCGTGCGTTCCGTCGTTGGCGGTGAAGTACAGCAGCGATCCGACGGCGACGAGATTTTGCGGCTCGCTGCTGGTAGAGCCGTCGGCGATGTCTTTCAGCGGGATCGTGCCGGCGGCCGTGCCGTCCGTGCGCCACAGCTCCACGCCGTGCGTTCCATCATCGGCGACGAAGTACAGGTAGCGACCGCCGGGCGTGGCCTGAATGAAGGAGGAGAGGCCGGATGCGGGTCCGGAGACGATGTCGAGCACGAGGCTCTCACTGCCGAACGTCCCATCGCTCCGCCACAGCTCCGTCCCATTCGCCTCGGTCCAGGTCGTGAAGAAAAGCGCGCCCGCGGCGGCGGCAAGGTTCCCGATCTCGGCCTGGCTGGAGTAGATCCGTTGTGTCGTGCCGCTGTCGCCATCCGTTCTCCAGATGCCGTTGCGCGAACCCGTTTCGCCGGCGAAGTAAACGCGTCCGGCGAGCTCGGTGTACGCCAGCGCGCGGGTCGGCTTGAGCGACAGAGGCAGTTCCGCGCCGACGATCGACGTGCCGACGAGCGTTCCGTTCGTGCGCCACACCGAGCCGCCGCCGCTGAAGAACAGATGGCGGCTGCCGGGGAAGAAATCGGTCAACCCGCTGCTGCTGAACTCCGGCTCGAAGTCCTTCAGCATCGTCGTTCCGGCAATCGTGCCGTCGGTCCGCCAAAGCTCGGCCTGGTTGTGTCGGAACCACGCCTGACCGTTCCAGCCAATGATCGGACTCTGCGGAAAGGTGTCGCTGAACGTCGTCAGACGAAATGTTCCGGCACCAGTGCCGTCGCTGCGAAAGACGTCGCCGCTCGTGACGCCATCGACGGCGCTGAAGACGACGAGATTGTTGACGGCGGTGACGCTGCCCGGGAACGACGATGCCGCTGCGTCGGGATTGATGTTGGCGAGGAGATGCGTCGTCGCCGCCGTTCCGTCTTCGGAGATCCACGGCTCGCTGCCGTGCGCCGCATCATCGGCGGAAAAGAACAGCTTTCCGCCGGCGGTCGTGAGAGCGACTGCTGCGGCGAACGATCGGACGAACGTCTTCGTCGTGCCGTCGGTCGACCAAAGCTCCCGAGCCGCACCGTTGTTCCGAATGTAGAACGCCCGGCCGAATGCGGCCCGCGGATTGGTCGTGGTGGACGACACCTGGTCGAGCAGGAACGTTCCGGCCATGGTGCTGTCGGTGCGCCAGATCGCGCCGTTCGTGACGAACGTGAACACGCCGCCCAGCAGCAGGTTGGTGTCGCCGAAGGCCTGCAGCGATCCCGATGCCGAGAGCGTGGCCACGAACTGCGTCCCGGCCACGGTGCCGTCGCTCTTCCAGAGATCGGAGCCGGTCGCGTCCGCGGCGGCGGTGAAGTAAAGCGTCGAGCCGATCGGCAGCAGCATCGAGAACGAGGAGAGTCCGTTGGCCGAGCCCGGAGCGATGTCCGCGAAGAGCTGCGTGCCGGCCGCCGTGCCGTCCGTTTTCCAGAGCTCGCGTCCGGCCGTGCTCGTGGCGGTGAAGTAGACCGTCGATCCGATGCGCACGGTGCCGCGCGGCGTGCCGAGTGGTGCGACGAAGGTCGTGTTCGCGGACGTGCCGTCGCTCGTCCAGAGGCCGTTGGCGGTGAAGATGAGCAGACGGTCGCCGAGGACGATCATGTCGGTGACGGTGGAGGTGGAGGAGGTGCCATCGAGATCGATGAGCATCTGCGTGCCCGCTTCGGTGCCGTCGCTGAACCACAGATCCCCGCCGTGCACGCCGTCGTCGGCCAGGAAGAACAACCGGCCGTTGAAGACGACGCGCGGACCACCGCTTCCGCTGGTGGCGCCGAGGCCCGGACGGATGTCCTTGACCATCATCGTGCCGGCTTCGGTGCCGTCAGTGCGCCACAGCTCGCTGCCGGTGGCACCCGTCGTCGCGCGAAACAGCACGACGCCTCCCCCAATGTCGGTCAAAACGTCGCCGCCGAAACTCGTCTGTGACGATGAGAAACCGGGACTGATGTCGAGGACGAGCGAGGTCGTTCCGCCGCTGTACTTCCAGAGCTCCCGCCCTTCGTTACCGGAAGCCGCGTAGAAGTACACGGTGTCGCCGGAGCCGAGAAAATTCGACGGGCTGGAGGAAAACGGCACGACCGCGGCCGTGTTCAGATCCGTAACCAGATGCGGCGTTTGGGCGCTCGCAGAAAACGTAAAAATCGCGGCCGCGGCGAGCACAGCGGCAAAGACACGACGATTGAACAAGGGATCTCCCGGGAAGCCGATGATGGAACGCGCGCCATTCTCGCACGGGCGTCAATAACTATTGCCAGGTGATCCAGCGATCATCGAAGACGGTCTTCTCTCCGCGCCCGTCCGTCACTTCGACCTGCACGTCGGTTTTCTTGCGGATCGCGGCCGGACGCTCGTCGAAGACGGCCACGTAGCGCGTGCGCGTGAGACCGCGATCGGCGGCGCAGCGCGCGTCGAGCAATGGATCGCGGACGAGCTTCGCGGGCATGCGGACCGTCCGGTTGTTGAACCAGAGATCGACGCCGCGGATCCCGTGCGGCGACATCGTCCAGCCGGAGAAGATCGCGCCGCGGTCGAAGCGGATCTGCGCGGGCGGAAAGTCGAGCGCGCCCATCGTGCCGTCATCGCACGTCGGCGTGCCGGCCAGGAACTCCTCCAGCTGCCGCGGTCTCTTCTGCGGCGCGCCGCCGATGCGGAACACCCAGTCTCCTTCCAGCGGCGAATGAAAGCGCTGCACGAACGTGAGACTGCCGCGATCGAGCTCGCGGCGCAGCCAGTCGCGCACGATCGTTTTGCGCTCGCCGAGCGAATCGGCATGCACGACGACCAGCTCGACGCCGAGGTTGCGGAGGTGATCGACGAAAGCATCGGGGATCGGCGTGGCGTTCGCCAGCGCGCCCAACGCATCGCGGCCGGGCGGGGCGAACCCGGAGATCCCGTTGACCATCTTCTGGTGATGCGCGGTCGCATGCAGCAGCGCCTCGTACTCGCTCGCGCCCGTGTCGATCGGCAGCTCGATGATCGCGCGCACGCGTTGCGTGGCCAGCCAACGGTCGACGTCGGGCGTACGCGGATCGACCAAGAACCAACGGATTGGGCTGGCCCAAAGCGTCACCACGAATGCGGCGGGGACGATCCACGCGAGCCAGCGATTGCGACGGGCGAGCGCGGCTGTCGCCAGTGCGATCAGAATCGCCAGGCCGATATATGCGATCACCGCCCAACGCGCCGGCACGCGCACCGCCCGGAAGCCCGGCACCGCGCCGAAGAGAAACTCGTGGAAGGCGAAGTTGAGCCCGAGCGATCCCAGGAAACCGATGACGATCCAGAGCAACGCCAGCGTCAGTTGCGGCTTCTGCTTGCGTGCGACGACGAGCGCGATCAACGCGACGACATACGCGAGCGCGCCGGGATACAGACGCCGCTCCGGTTCCGCGATCAAACCCGGCAGCCAGTCGCTGGCCACCGCCGAGTAGTGCGCGACCTCCGCCCACGTGCGCTGCATCCCGTACAACTTCGCCGCCGCGGCGTACGGATAGAGAAACGGCGCCAGCACCGCCAACGCGCCGAGCATCGCCAGCGCGAGCTCGCGCCAGGCGCGACGCGGCAGCAGCAGCGCGGCCGTGAGCGCGGTCGCCAGCGCGCCGAAGAACAGATAGTGAATGTTCGTGAGGCCGTTGATCGCGAACAGCGCCGCGAATGCGATCGCACGACGTCGCGTCGGCAATTCCGCGTACGCCAGCAAGGCCAGAAGCATCAGCGGCAACCACCCGCCCCAGATGTGCTGGATGTGCGGCAGGTGCGTGAAGCGGAATGGCACGAACGCGTAGAACACGCCCGCCGCGAAGCCCGCGATCCACGAGCCCGTCAAGCGACGAGCGAGGAGGTACATGCCGAAGCCGCAGAAGGCGAAGCCGATGATCAGGGCGAGGTTGTGCGCGAGGATCGGACCGATGCCGATCGCGCGCAGAGGAAAGAGCAGGATCGCCAGTCCGAAGAGGTTCTCGCTGAACGCCAACGCGTATTTGGCGGGATAGAACGCGTTCGCGTCGAAGAGCGACAGCGGCGCGTGCAGCGTCGCCCACCAATCCCAGTCCAGCACCCAGATGGTGATGAACGGATCGCCGGGATCGGAGACCGCGCAATCGAGGTTGCGCGCGAGCGGCCAGGTCATGCCGATGGCCAGCGCGACGAACAGGACCGCGGCCGCGGCATCTTGCCTCCTCATCCGGGCGGGATGCTAAGCTATTTCTCATGCCTCCTCCCATTCCCTTCACCGGCAATTACGAAGACCTCTCCACCGATCGCGGCTATCAATTCAAGTTCTATTGCGAGAAGTGCAGCAACGGCTACATGTCGTCGTTCCAGACCTCGAAGATGGGCATGCTGGGATCGGCGGCGCGCGTGGCCGGGAGCCTTTTCGGCGGTGTTTTCGGCAACGTCGCGGACAGCGCCTATGAAGTGCAGCGCGCCGTCGGCGGTCCGGCGCACGATTCGGCGTTGAAGGATGCGGTCAAGGAGATCGCGCCGACGTTCAAGCAGTGCACGCGCTGCGGCAACTGGGTCTGCCAGCCGATCTGCTGGAACAACAAGGCCGGCCTGTGCGAAGGCTGTGCGCCCGATCTCGATGAGGAAATGGCCGCGGCGCAGGCGGAAGCGGCGCGCGAGCAGATTCACGAGAAGGCGCGCACCGTCGACTGGACCAAACAACGCGACATCAAGAAGGTCAGCGGCGCCGTCTGCGGCGAATGCGGAGCGAAGACGCAGGGCGGCAAGTTCTGCCACGACTGCGGCGCGCCGCTCAACGCCAAGACCGCGTGCGCGCAATGCGGACACGAGGCGGAAGGCTCGCCGAAGTTCTGTCCGGAATGCGGGCAGCGGTATTAGCGCCACCATCGTTCTTTTCGATCCCGCCTCGATCGCTACGGCGCAGAACGTCCTGCGCCCGCTGATCGACGACAAAGAAGTCTTCGCCTGGTTCCGCGCGCCGAACGGCGCCGTGCATGACGTCGGCGTGCGCGAAGTGCTCGCGCATGCGACCGCCGGCGAGTTCGTCCCCTCGCGTCCGGCGATCTTTCCTGATCTCGAACAGGCGCTGGACACGATGCCGGTCGACGATCCTCATTTCGTGCTGACCATCGATGGCGTGCAGGCGCTCTTCGACGCGCGCGGCATCCCGGCGCAGCGCTGCTGAATCCTTGCGGCGGGACGCCGCGTGCTCAGCCGGCGAGACGCCGGCGCTCCGGAACGCCGCCGTCCCGGCGGCTGAGCACGCGGCGTCCCGCCGCTAGTCGTACCATATCGATGTGGAACCGACCGCCATCGTCCTCGCCGTCCTCCTCGGCGTCGGCCTCTCGGCCTCGACAGGACTGAATACCTTTCTGCCGTTGCTGCTCCTTTCGGCGGCGGCGCGGTTTCACATCGCAGGCATCGAATTGGGCTCGCGTTTCGACTGGCTGTCGAACGACGTGGCCATCGTGGTGCTGATCGTGGCCACGATCGTGGAGATCGTCGGCGACAAGGTTCCGGCCGTCGATCACTTCCTCGACTCCATCGGCACATTCGTCCGTCCGCTTGCCGCAACAGTCGCAACGGCCTCGGTGCTCACCGGCGCGGACGTGAATCCCACCGTCGCCGCCGTCGTCGGCATCATGATCGGCGCGCCGACGTCGCTCGGCTTTCACACGCTGAAGGCAGGAACGCGCGTGGCGTCGTCGGCGGCGACGTTCGGCTGCGCGAATCCGCTGCTCTCGCTGATCGAGGACGTGGTGTCGTTCGGCCTGTCGATGCTGGCCATCTTCGCGCCGCTGGCGGTGCCGGTCGCCATGGCGCTGCTGGTGTGGCTGCTGTGGCTGGTGGCGAAACGGATTCGCGCGCGCTCGACTACGGCGCCGGCTGGTTCAGCACCGTAATCCGCCCTTCGACTTTCGGCTCCAGCGGCTTCGTGGCTACCTTCCACTGCTCGATGAGCACATCGCGGATCGGCGCGGCGAACGAAGTCTGGATGCGATCGGCGGGCACGGTCTTCATGACGTCCTGCGCGCCGTCGCCGCCGCTGGCGATGAAGTCAGGCATCACCACGGTGTACAGCTTCTCCGGATCGAGCGGCTGGCCGTCCTCGCGGGTGATGCTCACCAGCCGGTCCAGCCCTTTCTTCGACGCGTCATACGTGTAGCGCAGACCGCTGACCTGCATGATGCCGCGCTGCCCGGTGGTCGTGTTGCGGATGAGATCGACGAGCTGCGCGCCGGTCAGGATCACCAGCGCCGGGTAATTGTCGAACGGGCTGACCGCGAAGACGTCGCCATAGGTGAGATCGCCCGCCGGCAGCTCCGCGCGAATGCCGCCGGAGTTCATCAGCCCGACGTCCGCGCCCGCCGATTTGCGCAGCGCGTCGACGATGAGATCGCCCAACGGCGACTCGACGGTATTGGCCCGGGAGAAGTTGGCGGTGGTGGAGATGCCCACCTTCGAATCGCGTTTCGCGGCCACGCGGCGCAGAAACGGATCGAGCGCCAGCGCCACGCGAGTATCGGCTTTGATCGTCTCGCCGGCGAACACGCGCGGCACCAGCTTCGCGCCTTTCGGCGCCGTACGCGGATCGCACAATTCCGTTCCCTCGTAGACGAACGAACAGATCATCGTGGGCATGCGCATCTCGCTCCTGGTGACGCGGTTCTGCTGCGTGTCGATCCAGAGATCGATCACCGAAAACTCGCGGCTCATGGCCACGCCCTGCACGGTGGGCACGCCATTCACGTAGTGGCGCATGTTCGAGTGCGTGTGGCCGGCGAAGAACGCGTCGATCGTTCCCGCCGGAAGGCGCTCCAGCATCTCCATCGCCTCGCTCGGCGTCTGGCAGCTGACCAGCGAATGCTCGTCGGTCAGATCGGTGCAGCGGCCGCCCATGTGGGCGATGACGATTACCGCATCGGCGCCCTGCGCGCGGAGCTTCTTCGCTTCCTCGATCGTCGGAGGCACGGGGTCGTTGAACGAAAGCGAGGCGACGTTGATCCCCATCGTCACCGCGGGAGTGTCAGGCGTCGAGAGGCCGATGATGCCGATGCGCGCGCCGCCGACCCGCACCATCGTCGACGGCCTGGCCCACGACGGCACGCGGCCGGTTTCCTTCTCGGTCATGTTCGCCGAGAGCAGCGGAAACATGGCCAGCTCGGCGTTGCGCTTGAGCGCACCCAGCGGATCGTCGGTCTTCTTGTGCGGAATGGGCTCGGGGCCGATGGGACCGAAATCGAATTCATGATTGCCGACCGCGGCCGCGGCGTAGCCCATGATGTTGTAGCCGCGCACGACCGCCTCGCCCTCGAACAGATTCGATTCGAGCGTGCCCTGGAACATGTCGCCCGAGTCAACCAGCAGCACGCGCCCGCCGTTCTGCGCGCGCAACGCCTCGACATACGTCGTGAGCACCGGCAGCCCGCCCCACAGTACCCCCTCCCCGCCGCCCGGAGGGGTTTCCACATGACCGTTGAACCAGCCGTGAACATCCGTCGTCCCGACGATGACGACATGCACCGGCTCGGCCGGCTTCGGCACCGACGCGCACGCCGCAACCAGGAGGAAGAGAACCAGGGGAAGGGACCGTTTCATCGCGCGGGCATTATAGGGGCGGCTAATGTTGGGCTGTTGAGCTGTTGAGCTGTTGAGCTATTGAGCTGACGGCGACCTGCTAAGCTGCCCCCCGGTTCCCCTCAACAGCTCAACAGCTCAATAGCTCAACAGCTGCCTTCGATCGCCCAATGGCTCAACCGCTCAACAGCATTCCCGCGAAGCGCATGCTCCCCTACCTCCTCGCCGTCACCATCGCCACGCTGCATCTCGCCTTCATCCTCTTCGTGATCTTCGGCGGGTTTCTGGTGCTGCGGTGGCCGTGGGTGATGTGGGTGCATCTGCCCGCGGCGGTCTGGGGCGTGCTCATCGAGTGGTTCAGCTGGTATTGTCCGCTCACGAAGTGGGAGAACTACTTCCTGCAGCAGGCCGGCCGGGCCGGCTACAGCGGCGGGTTCGTAGCCCACTACATCATGCCCGTCATCTACCCCGCCGGTTTGACGCGGGGGCTCGAGATCGCCATCGGCGTTTTCGTGCTCGTCCTCAACGCCGGCATCTATATGAGAGTCTTTCGCTAACTATGGTCAATGTCGCCATTCCGCAGCATCCCGTCGAAACCATCGACGCAACCTTCTCCAACCTCGGCCTGTCCGCCGAAGTGGTGGAGACGATCCGCCAGATCGGGTTCGTCCATCCGACGCCCATCCAGGCCGCCGTCATCCCCACCTCGCTCACCGGCAAAGACGTCATCGGCCTCGCCCAGACCGGTTCCGGCAAGACGGCCGCGTTCGTGCTGCCGATGGCCGAGCGCCTCACGCACGGCCGCGGCGTGCGCGGGCTGATCATGGCGCCCACGCGTGAGATCGCACTGCAGACCAAGGCCTTCCTCGATCTCTTCGGCCGGGACCACAACCTCAGCACCGCCTGCCTCATCGGCGGCGTGCGCATGAAGCCGCAGCTCGATGCGCTCTACAAGAATCCGGACGTCGTCGTGGCCACGCCGGGGCGCCTCCTCGATCACGTCAATCGGCGCACGGTCAATCTCGACAACGTCGAGATCCTCGTCCTCGACGAAGCCGACCACATGCTCGACCTCGGCTTCCTCCCGCAGATCCGCGACGTCCTGCGCCGCCTCCCGCGCGATCGCCAGACCATGATGTTCTCCGCGACGATGCCCGATTCGATCGAGATGATCGCGCGCGACTTCATGCGCGATCCGAAGCGCATCGACATCATGCCCGTCGGCGGCGCGGCCGAAGGCATCACCCATCGGCTGTACGTGGTGAAGGAAGCGGACAAACGCAACTGCCTCCTCGCGCTGCTCGATCAGGAGCTCGGCTCGACGCTCGTCTTCACGCGCCGCAAGATCGACGCGGAGTGGTTGTACGCGGTGCTCGATCGCAAGGGGCATCCCGTGGCGCGCATCCACGCCGATCAATCGCAGAACAAACGCGTCAGCGCCTTGAAGACGTTCCGCGAAGGCTCGCATCGCATTCTGGTCGCGACCGACATCGCCGGCCGCGGCATCGACATCCCGGGCATCGAGCACGTCATCAACTTCGACATCCCGGAAAACGTCGAGGACTACGTGCATCGCGCCGGCCGCACCGCGCGCGGTCGCGCCATCGGCATCGTGGCCACGATCGCCACCTGGCAGGACCTCCCCATGGTCCGCAAGATCGAAGAAACCCTCGGCGAAAAGATCCCGCGTTGCACCGTGCCCGGTGTCGAGGCGTGGGAAGAGTCGGAGAAGAAGCCGGCGTCGAAGACGCGGCGCCGGGTGTAGCTACGTCGCCGCACGAGTCCACGCCCAGCCGGCGAAGTAGCCGAGGATCGGGGACGTGCCGTAGCCGAGGATGGGGACGGGGAAGTTGCCCCAATAGGACGCGGCGATGACGAGCGCGAAGTAGACGGCGACCGCAAGGGCTCGCGTCCGCGCGAACGGAACGATCAGCAGCAGCAACGCGACCGCCACGGCGACCTGCCAGATGACGCCGTGCTGGCCGATGCGGATGGCGATCTCTTCGACGTACGGGACCGCGTCCAGCGGGTCGTTTCGCAAGAACGAAAGAGCGGCCAGGGCGAGGAGCGCGAGCATCGTTGCGACCGCGACCCAACGCGGCTTGCCCTGCATCGCCAGCAACACGACACACGATCCCACGAAGGCGGTGGCCTGCCCTGCATCCGGCTGCAACGCCAGAATCGCCGCCACCGTCAACATGATGCCGATCGCGACGCTCATTCGCGCGGCGCGGAGCAGGCGATCCAGCTCCACCAACACGAGCGGAAGGAGGAGCGCAGCGACGTGCAGGTTCAGAAGTCCGATGCGAAACCAACGATGCACGCCCTGCACGCCCGCGGTGGCCAACGTGGCGACCAGCAGCACGATCGAGATTGCAGTGATCGTGATGCCGAGTCTCGGCGACACGCGCCGGCGCAGACTGGCCACGGCAATCACGGCACCAACGATCGCGGCGGCGACGTTCTGCAGATAGAGGGCCGGCGGCACAGCCGTCTGTCGCATCCACACGACGCCCAACAGGAGCGCGGGAAGAGCTCCCAACGCCAGGATCGATAAATCGCGGCCCGGTCGATCGATGCCTTCACTCACGCGTGAATCCGGTCGCGCCGATCGGCTCCGGCGGCTCTTTCGGCGTGGCGCCGCGTTGCCGGCTCGCTTCGATCAACGACTCTCCTTCCGGCGATACGCATTGTTCCTTGGCCATCTGCGCGCGAGCGCTGGCGAGATAGACCGCGACGCCTTTGTCTTTGTAGATGTCTTCGATGGCGTCCGCATCGGCGTCGATGACGATGTAGTCGCGGAGCCGCGTCGAGTAAATCGCGAATCGTCCGTTGGCCTGCTTCTCGATGCGCCACGCCATGGGTTGCAGGATACGCGCGTGCGACCGGGAGGCCTCCGGCGGCTGGGCCCACGGGCCCAGACCCGTTTGGTTGGCATAGCCCTCCGGCGAGACAACACTGCCAAGATTCCGCGAACTGCTGTCGGAGGGCTATGCCAACCAATGGGGTCTGGGGCCCTCGGCCCCAGCCGCCGGAAGCCCCCGGTCGCTACCGCGTATACCGCAGTCCGACGCGCCAGGCCCGCGGCTGTCCGAGCGTCACCACCGGCGTCGCACTCGCCTCGACCTCCGCGTTGGTGATGTTCTCGACCGCAAGCGTCACATCGACACCGCGACGCAACGCATGCGACGCGAACACGTCTGTGACCACGTAACCATCCAGCGGCAACTCATTGCGGTCGTCGTCGAACTGACTCGATGACCAGCGCAATTGCGCGCCGATCCTTTTCCAGCTCGCCTGCGCTGTTGCCTGCGCGCGCGCCACTTGCGGCAGGCGATTGCCGCGCAGCTCGCCGTTGCGCACGGTGGCGTCGACGAACAACAAACCCGCGGACGCGCGCCACGCCTCGCCGAAACGCCATTCGCCATCGAGCTCGGCGCCGATCGAGCGGGTGCGGCCGAGGTTTTGGCGCTGACGGGTGATGATGGCGGGGGTTTGGGAGAGCGTGACGTTCGCGATCGTGTCGCTGATGCTCATCAGGAACACCGTCATGCGCACGTTGCGCGCGCGGGCGCCGACTTCGAAGCCGGTCAGATCTTCTGCCTTCAGCCCCGCATTCGGCAGCGTCTCGACATTGCCGACGCGGAAGCCACGATAGAGCTCGTTGAGCGTCGGCGCGCGGAAGGCGGTGTACGCGGACGCGGAGAACGAAAGCGCGTCGCTCGTCCGCCACAGGATCGATAGCCGCGGATTCATTTGCACCTCGCTGCTGGCCGAGGTTTCGGTCTCGTTGCGCCAGCCGTCGGCGCGGATGCCGGCGGTCACGCTGACGTTCGATGACAGCGCGAACAGGTCTTCGAGATACACCGCCGCGGTGCGCTGGCGCCCACCGGCTTCGACGTGAAACGTGCCCGCCGGCGTGAAGCGCAATTCATCGCTGACGCCGCGCGCGTACCGCCCCTCCGCACCGGCGACCAGCACATGTCGATCGCCGAACGCACGCGTGAACTGCGCGCTCCCACCTGCGCCGCGCGACGGCACGCTCTGCTCGACCGTCAGCCGTTCCGAATTGCGATCGGCGGCGATGGCGGAGAAGGTCTGGAAGTAATCCTGATCGCTCCCGTATGCGCGCAACGCCAACGAGCCGCCGAACGGCGAGACATCGACGCCCAACGCCACGTGGCGCAACGTGGTGTCGTTCTCCTGCAGCGGCGTGCCGTTGTCGCGCGACTCCCGAAAATACGATGCGCGCAGAAACGCATTGCCGTAGCGCAACGTGGCGTCGAGCGTCGCGTGCTTCGCGTCGGCTTCGACGTCGACGAGACCGCGCTCGCCGCGTCGCACCAGCACGTAGCCGGCGGTCGAGAGGAAGTCGGCAGCGACGTTGCCGCTCCACGCGCCGCGTTGTCCCGGCGCGAACAACGACGCCGTCCCGGTCTCCTGCGATCCCGCCGTCGCTTCGATTTCCAGTCCCGACCTGCGGCGCACGAACTGGATCACTCCGCCCATCGCCGAGCTGCCGTACAGATCGGACGCGCCGCCGCGCAACACTTCCACGCGATCGAGCGCTGCTTCCGGCACGCGTCCCCAATACACCCACCCGCCGAACGGATCGTTCAGCGGCACGCCGTCATCGAGCACCAGCGCGCGCGACGCCCCGCTCGCACCGACGCCGCGCAGCGACACACCCTGCGCCGTCGGATTGGCCACGCGGCTGCCGGTGCGCCGAAACAACGTGAAGCCGGCGACCTGCCGCAAGGCATCGTCGAGCGTCGGCGCCGCGCTCTCCTGCATGGCCTCGCGCGACAACACCACCACGCTCGCCGGCGTATCGGCGACGCGCGTCTCGGTCCGTGTGGCGGTGACGGTGATCGTCTCCGACGCGGTCTGCGCGAGAAGCATGGCGGCGACGAGAAGCATGTGGTTCACGTAAGCTAGGGCGCGGTCACGCAAGTTTCATGACTACCGACTTCGCACCAGCCTGGTTCCTGCCCGGACCGCACTTTCAAACGGTCTGGGGACGGCTCACCCGCCCGCGGCGGCTGGTGTCGTTCCGCCGCGAATCGCTCGAGACGCCGGACGGCGACGAGCTGCTGCTCGATCACCTCGATTCGCCGGATGAATCGCCCCTGCACTTCATCCTTTTGCACGGCCTCGAAGGCAGCTCGTACTCGGTGTACATGCAGGGCATCCTCTCGGTCATCGCGCGGCACGGGCATTCGGCGACGGCGATCAACTTCCGCTCCTGCGCGCGCGACCCGCACGATCTGCTGCGCATGATTCCCAATCGCCGGCCGCGCTTCTATCACTCCGGCGAGACGGGCGACTTCGATTTCGTCGCCCGCACGCTTTCCGCGCGCATGCCGCGCAAGCGATTGGTCGCGTTCGGCGGTTCGCTCGGCGGCAACGTGCTGCTCAAGTGGCTCGGCGAGCATCCCGGACAGTCTATCGTCGCCGCCGCCGCCACGCTCTCCGTCCCCTACGACCTCGGCGCCGGCGCCCGTCTGCTCGAGAAATCCGCCGCGGGCCGCTTCTACGTCGGCGACTTCCTGAAGACGTTGAAGAAGAAGGTGTCGCGCGAAGACATCGCGCCGCGCATCGACTTCGCGCGGGCGTTGCGCTCGAAGACGTTCGTCGAGTTCGACGATGCCGCCACCGCGCCGCTGCACGGCTTCACCAGCGCGGACGATTACTACACGCGCTCAAGCTCGATGCACTTCGTCGACAAAATCACCACGCCCGCGCTGGCGCTGAACGCCGCGGACGATCCGTTCCTCCCCGCCGAGGTCCTGCCGAAGGTGAAGGCGGCGGCTTCGAGCGCGGTCGACTTCCGCACCACGCCGAACGGCGGGCACGTCGGCTTCATCAGCGGCGCCGCGCCGTGGCGGTGCCAGTATTGGGCGGAAGAGCTGGTCGTGCGCTGGCTGCTCGAGAAGGCGACGGGCGCGTGATCGGTTGGCGGTCGGCGGTCGGCGGTCGGCGGGAGCAGCGGCACGAAATCCTGCTTCATGTCGCGTTTGCAGTCTGGGGCCTCGCCATCGCGATCTCACTGATCGCGTTCTGGGATCGCCCCGCGGCCGCAGATCAACTCGCCGGCGCCGCGAAGGCGGCGGGATTCGATGCGCACGGTCCGTTCCGCTGGGTCGCCGGTTTGATGTTGCTGCCGATCCTCATGCCGCTGCTGCTGCGGCCGATCACCCGCCGCCTGACCGAGTGGAGCGTTCCACGGCCGACCGCCGACCGCCAACCGCCAACCGCCTCGTGGGCGCGCAACACGGTGCTCATCGCGCCACTGGTCACGCTGTGGCTGGTGACGGTGCATCGCGTCGTGTTCTGGACCATCGCGCCGATGGCGATCGTGATCGCCGCGTGCACGCTCCTGCGTCATCGCGATCTCGCATTCACGCGCCGCGATGCGGTGCTGTTCGCGGCGTTTCTGCCGACGCTCCTGGCGATCACGGACCTTCGTCCGGGTCTTCCCGTCGACGCCGCGATCTATGTTTCCGCGTTGCTGATCCTCGGCATCCGCATCGCCATCACCTACATCCCCTCGCCCCTCCCGCCCGCGCTGGCCTTCGTCGCCGCGCCGCTCGGGCTCATCCTCCAAACCGGCTTCTTCGCCCGAGACCAGCGTTACCTCGGCTGGCACGCGCTGTCGATCGCAATCGTGACGCCGTTCGTGTTGCGCGTCGTGCTGCGCCCCTCGCCGAGAAACATCCGTCGCGCTACGCAAGTGCTCGTGCTGCTGATCTATCCGCTGACGCTGTACAGCTACGCGCACGCGCTGAGCATCGAGACCGCGGAAGGGAAGCCGCGCATCGATTTCTTCGAGGACAGCCACGCGCTGCTGCCGGCATCTGAATATCTGCGCGGCGAGCTTCCCTATCGCGACATCCTCCCCGCGCACGGGCTCATCGAAGATGGTCTCTTCGACGTCGCCGCCATGCGTTTCGGCGACGTGAACCTCGGCACCCGCAGCAAGGCTCGCGACGTCATCGGCTCACTCGTGGCGGTCGCGTTGTACGCCGTTGCGTTCGCCGCGACCGGCTCGGCGGAAGGGGCGTTCTTCGCGGTGATGCTGGCACTGCTGACCGGCTCGTTCCGCGGGAGCATCCGCTTCCTGCCATCGCTGGCGACACTCGCGCTCCTCGTCGCCGCCGTGCGACGTCGACGGATGCGTTTCTTCGCGTACGCGGGCTTCGGCGTCGTGCTCTGCGGCCTGACCAGCCTCGACTTCGCCGCATACACGTTCGTCGCACTCGTGGTGGCCATCCTGCGCACGCGCGATCGCCGAATCGCCGCCACGCACGCCGCGATCGGAATCGCCGCCGCCGCGGTGCCGCTGTTCCTCGTGCTCGCGCTCTTCGGCATCCTCGACGATTTCCTCCGCGGCACGTTCGTCGAAACGCTCTCGGCAAGCGCGGCGTACACGCTCAACTTCTTCACTCCGCCGCCGGCGATGGCAAAGGTGAACGCGTTCCCCGATGTGCTGGTCGCACTGCTCGATCGCGACGTGTTCGCGTACCTGTTCTGGTGCGCCGCCGCGGTCTTCGTCGGCGTGACCATCACTCGTCGCTCCTCCCGTCGCGTCGAGCCGTTGGTGATCGTGGCCGTGTTCGTCGTCGTCACCGCGATCTCGTACGCGGAACGGCATCACGTCTACTTCGGCATGCTCGCGTGCGTGCTGGTCGTCGCGCTGATCCTTTGGTTGCTGCGACGCCGACATCACACGCTCGCCGCGATCGCCATCCTGGCCATGATCGCCATGGCCGGCCCCACCACGCACATCGGCGTCCTCGGCTGGATGCGCCGCGCACGCGGTCCCGTCGAGCCAGGCTGGGTCGAGCTGACGAACATCCCTCGCGCACGCGGGGTCTACCTTCACGAGCGCGACGCCGCCGCGATCCTCAGCGTGCAAAAGTATCTGTCGTTGGCGTTGCAGCCCGACGAAACGTTCTTCGATTTCACGAACAGCGGGATGTACTACTTCCTCTTCCGCCGCGACTGCCCCATCCGCGAGTACGAGGTGGCGTTCTACCAATCGGAGGCGCAGCAGCGCGAAGTGATCCGTCGCCTGGAATCGAACGCAAAAGTGCGCGCCGCACTGGTGCCCGCCTCCCCGCACGGTCGCTTCACCGTCGACGGCGTCCCAAACGCGGAGCGCGCGCCTCTGGTGTGGGAGTACCTGCGCACGAATTTCCACCCCGACTTCGCCGAAGGCGACGTGGTCTTCTGGCGCCGGAATTAACAGGGGACGACGGGAGGCCTCCGGCGGCTGGGCCCACGGGCCCAGACCCGTTTGGTTGGCATAGCCCTCCGGCGAGACGTTGTCGCAAGCTTGGGAGGCTATGTCGCCGGAGGGCTATGCCAACCAATGGGGTCTGGGGCCTTGGCCCCAGCCGCCGGAGGCCCCTCGTCGTCCCCCTATAATCCGGCGCCGATGAACCTGCGCGCGTTTTTCGCTGAGCGGTACCCATTTGCGCTGCATGCGCTGAATGACAACGGCGACCTCGACCTCGACAAACTCCGGCATGACCTCGCCACGCTTCCCGAGACCACCCCGCGCGTCGCCGCAACCGATCGACTTCAGCACGCCATCGACGAAATCGTCGAAGCCCGCGAAGCCTTCCTCCGGCGCGAAGCCATCGCCGCGTCGATCACGCGCGAAGAGAAACGCGAAATCCTGCGCGGCATGCTCCTCACGCGCGCCACTGATAACCGCCTCAAACAATTCTTCACCGGCGGCGAAGTGCGCTGGGGCAACGCATCGTTCCAGGGCAAAGGCTTTCGCTCCCTGGGACAGGAAGCCATCTACGCCGCCGTGTTGCGCTTGCAACGCGACGAATCGTTCAGCGTCGACGGCACCTGGCGCGGCGATGTCATCTCCCCCATGATCCGCGACCTCGGCGCCGTGCTGGGCATGCACAACCATCGCGACACCGTGCGCATGGTCCTCAGCGCGCAGATGGGCAAAGCCGGCCCGCCGATGAACGGCAAAGACCTGCACGTCGGCAACTGGTCGCGCGGCGTGCTCCCGGCGATGGCGCCCCTCGGCAGTCCGGCGCTGACGATCGCCGGCGTGGCCATGGCCTTCCAGCTGCGCAAAGAATCGCGCGTTGCCGTCTCCTTCGTCGGCGAAGGCACCACCTCCCTCGGCGAATGGCACGAAGCCATCAACGCCTGCGCCGCGCGCAAGCTGCCGGCCGTGTTCTGCGTGCAGAACAACCAGACCGCGCTGTCGACGCCGGTCCATCACAACTCCGCAGTGCGCGTGTTCGCCGACAAGGGACCGGGCTACGGCATCCCTTCGATCACCATCGACGGCACCGACCCCGAGGCGATTGCGTCGGCGTTTGCATGGGCGACGGAACGGGCGAGAGAAGGTCGCGGTCCCGCGCTGATCGAGCTCGTGGCCATGCGCATGTGCGGCCATGCCCATCACGACGACATGCTCTACCTCGGCAAGGACCCGCAATGCACGTGGACCTATCCGCCGCTCACCGAACAGGGCTACGCCGATCGCGAGACGTACGAGTTCTGGCGGCAACGCGATCCGATCGCGACCTACGCGGCGAAGCTCGAAGCGGAAGGCATCGTCGACGCCGGCGAAGTCGATGCCTGGAAACAGGAGATCGAAGCGCTGGTCGAAGCCGAAGCGCGCGCAGTGATCGACGCGCCGTGGCCGGATGGCGCGGAAGCGGGCGATGGCGTGTTCGCGAACGAACCGCGCCGCACGCACATCGAAGTGCTCGATGAGTCGTGGCGACAAGCGGCGTCGCGCAATGTCGAGTTGCCGGAGGTCGAAGAAGCGCCGCCGTTCGACGCCAAAGGAAAAACGTTCCTCGAAGCAGTAATGCTCGGCGTCGGCGATGTGCTGCGCGCCGACGAACGTGCGTTCGTGTACGGCGAAGACGTCGGCGGCAAGTACGGCAACGCCTTTCTGCTCTTGCGTCCACTGCTCAAGGACTTCGGCGATCGCATCATCAACTCCGTGCTCTCCGAAGGCGCGACGATCGGCGTCTGCACCGGCGCGGCGTTGGCCGGTATGCGTCCCATCGGCGAGATGCAGTTCAACGACTTCGTCGCCAGCGGCTTCAACGCGCTGGTGAATAACGCCGCCAAGATTCGCTATCGCTGGAAGGGTGAAGTCCCCTTCGTGCTGCGCATGCCGTGGGGCGGGTTGCGCTACGCCGGGCCGTATCACTCGCAGAACACGGAGGCTTGGTTCTATCGCACGCCGGGCCTCAAGATCGTGGTGCCGTCGACGCCGCACGACGCGCGCGCGTTGATGATGTCCGCGGCAAACGATCCCGATCCCGTCCTGTACTACGAGCACATCGCGCTCTATCGCGATCCGAAGATCAAGCAGGCGCTGAGCGACGACGCGCCGGCGCCGATTCCGATCGGCAAGGCCGCGTTGCGTCGCGCCGGCGATGACTTAGCCATCATTTCGTACGGCGCGTACGTGCACGACGCCTTGCAGGTCGCCGATGCGTTGGAGAAGGACGGCCACTCGTGCGCGGTGCTCGATCTGCGCACGCTCGCGCCGCTCGACCGGCAAAGCGTGCTCGCGGTCGCGCGGCATTGCAGCCGCGTGCTGATCGTGCACGAGGACACGCGCACCGGCTCGATCGGCGAGTCGCTCGCGGCGATCATTCAGGAGGAAGCCTTCGAGTACCTCGACGCCCCCCTGCGCATCCTCGGCGCCCTCGACACGCCCGTCCCGTACTCGCCGCCGCTCGAGGAAACGTTCCTGCCGAGCCTGCAACAGATCGAGACCGCCGCGCGTCTGCTGCTGCGTTACTAGTCGCGCTGTGCTTTACTAGACGCGATGATCGAAGAGCTCGCCGAGCGCGCCGATCGTGCGATGCGTACCTTCAGCGCGCGCAACACCGCCGAAGCCGCGTACACCGTCGTCCAGGAAGCACTTCTCTCCGCCGAAGCGATCGACGCCGAGTCGCGCGTGCTCAAGGCGCTCGCGTCGCAACGCGGCTGGAAGCGCAAGAGCGAACGCGAGTTCGTCTGCACGTTCGGCGAACGCTCCGCGGTGCTCAACGTGCCGCGCCCGTTCGATGCCGAGCAACTGACCCGCCTCATCACCCGCATCGAAGTCAACGTCTGCCTCGGCGGCGGCGTCGATGACGCGCTCATGCGCGAGCTGCAGTCGCTCGCCCAACGCGAGCTGCAACGCCTCTTCGATCTGGAAACGCACGAGTAGACGCGCGCGCGTCAGAGCCGCTCGACGTAATTCTTCGGCGCGTGATCGGCGAGGTACTTCGGCGGATTGCGACGGAGATTGGCAATCGATCGCAGCACGCGCACGATCGTCGTCGTCAGTCGCGGCTCTTCCTTCGCGATGCCGATGCGATGCTCCGTGCCGGTGTGCACGAACCCGAACTTCGGCGGCGGCACGACCGTGACGATGTCGCTGCCGTCGACCACGCGGTGGATCGGCAGCCGCGCCGTCTGCCGCGCGAACGCGCTGTTGCCGACGAGCGGCGATCCGAACGCATACACCGCCTGCGGCGCACGTCGCGCAGCCGCGAGCGTCGCCAACGCCGCGCCGAGACTGTGGCCGGCGTAGAACACCGGGCAAGTCAGCTTCGCCAACTCGCGCTCGATGTCGTCCCACAAGGCATCGAGCTGCTTCTTGAATCCAGAATGGACGTCGACGATCTCGTCGTCCGACTTCACGCTCAGATCGGCGAGATCCGCCGCGAAATCCGCCGCCCCCTGCTCCGTCCCGCGAAACACCAGCGCTGCAAACGCCGGCTTCTCCGAGATCACCAGAAACGCCTGCGCGCCGACCTTCTCATCGTCGAAGAACCGCGCCTCGCGCAACCCCACCTTCGCCAGAAAAAACGCCCGCGACGGCGTGAGCGGCGCCTTCTCCGGCACATCGTGCCGATAGACCAGCCGGCTCAACTCCGCCATCCACCACGCATTGTCCCGATCGTAGGCAGTGAGCGACGGATCGAACCGCGGCAACACCGCGCGGTCGAAGAAATCATTCGCATCGCCGGGATGAAGAAGCTGGGCCCAGGTGGTGGTGTCGGTCATGGGAGCGGGCTCCGTTCGACGTGATCGGCATCCGCGAGATCTTGCAGACGTCCGACCGCTCGTTTGTTCACGACATACTCGCGCTTTCCGATGACAGGATAGACGGAACCGCCGAATTCCGCCTCGGTGCGATTGAGCCAGGCGCCTTCGAATTGCAGCGCCGTCAGCTCAGTGAGGATGTCGATGCGATACGGCGGCACGCCGAGCGCGAAAGAATTCTCTCACGCCTCCCGATACTGCTCCGTCACCCACCGCGCCTCCTCCTCACTCAACGCCTCGCCCACCGCCGCGGCGGCTGCGACCTGCTTCGCGTTGCGTTGGCCGAGGAGGACGCAGGCGGTGGGATTGCCGGTGAGCAAGGCGCCCACGACGGCATGCATCACCGGCTCGGGGCTGGCGTTGGCGAATCGTTCGCGCATCGCGGCGGCCGCGCGTTGGTAGCGAGCGATCGCGTTTGGATCGCGGAAGTCGCCGACATTGCTGCGGAAGTCGCCTTCGCCGTAGTCGACGGTCTCTTTGTATTTGCCCAGGAGCAAGCCGTGTTTGAGCGGAGAGAAGAAGGCCACGCCGAGGTCGTGGGTGTCGACCCAGTGCTTGAGGCCGGAGGATGCGTAATCGTCGTCCACGAGATTGCGATACGGCTGCACGACGTCGGGATCGACGCGTTCGATGAAGCGCATGATTCGCGAGCCATCCCAGTCGGAGAGGCCGATGAAGCGCACTTTGCCTTCGTCGCGCAGGCGATGCATCGTCTCCAGCGCGCCGTCGAAGTAGCGATCGTCGGGACCGAAGTCGCAATGGTGAAAGTAGTAGAGGTCGAGGACGTCCGTGCGCATGTTGCGCAGCGAGCGTTCGGCCTGCTCGCGCATGAATTTCGGGTCGTACGGATGCTGCGCCGGTCCGTGGATGTAGCCGAACTTCGTCGCCAGAAAGATCTCTTCGCGACGCACCGCATCCCACACCCCGCCAATCAACTCCTCGGAATGTCCATCGCCGTACGCATCCGCCGTGTCCCAATGCGTGATGCCCGCGCGATACGCGGCGATGAGCGCTTCCCGCGCCTCGTTGTCATCGTGACCACTCCAGCCGACCGACACGCCGGCATCGGTGACGCGCGGTCCACCGTGACCCCAGGTGCCGAGACTCACTGCGGGAACGGAAACGCCGGTGCGGCCGAGACGGATCATGCGCATGGCGGCCGATTATAGTGAGCGCGTGAGTTGCGTCTTCTGCGCGGACCTCGGCAGCGCCGGCGGTCTGGTCTTCGAGGATGAAGTGTCGTGGGTGCTGTTGCATCCCGACTGGTCGCCGCGCGGCCACGCGATGATCGTCGCCAAGCGCCACGTCGAGAACGTCGCCGATCTCGATGACGATGAATGGCTGCAGTTCGCGCGCACGTGGCGTCGCGCGGAGCGCGTGCTGCTCGATGCGACCGGCGCCGATCGCGCGATCATCCTGAAGCTCGGAATCCTGACGCCACACCTGCACGTGCACATCTATCCGGTGAGTGCGGATGCGACGCGCGAAGACGTGTTCGCCGCAATCGACGGTCACAAGAGCGTGCCCAAGGATCCATCCTTCAGCGCGCGGGTGAAGTCCGCTTTGTGTCGTTAGGCTAGAGGGAACGACGAGGGGCCTCCGGCGGCTGGGGCCGAGGGCCCCAGACCCCATTGGTTGGCATAGCCCTCCGGCGAGAAGTTGTCGCAAGCTCGGGAGGCTGTCTCGCCGGAGGGCTATGCCAACCAAACGGGTCTGGGCCCCTGGGCCCAGCCGCCGGAGGCCCCCGGTCGTCCCCTCCAGCCAAACGAGACAACGTAACTTGACACCCGCACCGCTGTGAATGAGCATTCATTCGCGATGCCGACCGCTACCGAGACTGAATCCTTCCGCGGAACTTCCAAACGCGAACGCATCCTTCGCGCTGCCGTCGACGTCTTTGCCGAGTTCGGCTACTTCAACGCCAAGGTCGCGCAGATCGCAAAGTCCGCGGGCGTCGCTGACGGCACCATCTACCTCTACTTCGACGGCAAAGAAGACCTGCTCATCACCATCTTCCGCGAGCACACCCGCAACTACCTCCACTCGCTCGAACAGCTCCTGGCCAACGTCAATCGCGCCGAAGAACGATTACGGATTGCGGTGAAGCATCATCTCGATGCGCTCGGTCGCGATCGCGCCTTAGCGGTGGTGTCGCAGGTCGAGCTCCGGCACAGCCTGAAATTCATGAGCCTCTTCTCCCAGCAGGAAGTGGCGGACTACCTCAACGTCATCCGCAAGATCGTCGAGCACGGCCAACATGAAGGCACCTTCCGCCGCAACGTCCATCCCCAGCTCGTCGCCAAGTTCGTCTTCGGCGTCCTCGACGAAATGGTCACCTCGTGGATCCTTTCCGAGAAGGACTACGACCTGCCCGCGCAGGCCGATGCGATCGCCGACCTGATCCTCACCGGATTGTTGTAAGCCGCATGCGGCACAAACCAGCAAACGGCAACCAGCATCGCCTCTCGCAGGACGACTGGCTGACCATCGCCATCTGCATCGCGCTGGTGCTCGCCTCGATCAGCATCATCGTTCGCTACTTCGACTCCGCGTTTCCGCAGGCGGCCATCGAGTTCAAGGTCGATCGCAAGTCGTCGACGCCGATCGCGGAACGCCTGCTGCGCGCCAGCAAGCTCGATGTGCGCGGGATGAAACACGCCACGCGCTTCGATGCCGACGATCAGGCGCGCATCTTCCTCGAGCGTTCCTTGGGACTCGAAGCCGCGAACGCGGCGATGGCCGAAGACGTTCATGTTTGGGCCTGGCACCATCGCTGGTTCAAGCCGCTCATTGAGGAAGAGGTCAGCGTGGACGTGGCGCCGGACGGCGAGATCGTCGGCTTCCGCCACACCATTCCCGAAGACCGCCCGGCGAAGGATTCAAGCGCGACGCCGCCGGTCGCGTTTCTGACCAGCATCGGCGTCAACGTGGCCGATCTCAACCTCATCGAACAGAGTGAACGCCGCCTGCCGAAGCGCGTGCAACGCATCTTCACCTGGGAGTCGTCCTCGATTCGACCGGCCGGCGCGCAGTATCGCCACGTCGTCACCGTCGACGGCGATCAGGTCACGTCGTACTCGCAACAACTGAAAGTGCCGGACGCGTGGAAACGCGAGTACGGCGAGATGCGCTCGAAGAACGGCGCGGCGGGACAGGTCGATCTGCTGTTCAACGGGATGCTGATGATCGGCGCGATCGTGATCTTCATCGTCCGGTTGCGCCGCGGCGACCTGCCGTTGCGTTTCCTCCTCGGCATCGGCCTGGCGTGCGTGATCCTCGTCGGCGGCTCGGCCATCAACGAGATGCCGGCACAGCTCGCCTACTACGACACCACCACCTCCTATCCCGCGTTCCTCGGCCAGCTCGCATTCCAATCGGTGCTGCAGTGCGTGGGCATGGCCATGCTGCTGATCGTGATCTGCGGCGCGGGCGAGGTGCTGTATCGCGAGCGGCTGCCGAAGCAGTTGGCCATGCCGCGGTTGTGGACGCCGAAGGCGCTCTCCTCGCGCCGCGTTTTCCTCTCGATGATCCTCGGCTACGCGCTCGTGCCGATGTTCATGGCCTACCAGGTCGTGTTCTATCTGGTCGCGCATCGCTACGGCGCGTGGGCACCGGCGGAAGTGCCGTACGACGACATCCTGAACAGCGCGCTGCCGTGGATCGCGGTGGTCTTCGCCGGCTTCTTCCCCGCGTTCTCGGAAGAGTTTCTCTCGCGCGCGTTCGCCATCCCCTTCCTGCAGCGATTCGTTCGCTCGCGCTTCTTCGCCATCGTGCTGGCCGCGTTCATCTGGGGCTTTGGCCATTCCGGCTATCCGAATCAACCGTTCTGGATCCGCGGCGTGGAAGTGGGACTGGCCGGCATCGTGGCGGGCCTGCTTGTCGATCGCTTCGGCTTGCTGCCGCTCCTCATCTGGCACTACACGATCGACGCGGTCTACACGGCCACGTTGCTCTTCGCCTCGGGGAACACGTACTACGTCGTCTCCGCGGCGGTGGCCAGTTTGTTGTTCGTGATTCCGCTGGTCGTTTCGATCGTGCTGTACATCCGCAATCGCGGCTTCGTACCGGACGACGACTTGACCAACGCAACATTGCCGACGACGCCGCCGGAGCCGCATCCGGAAGTGGCGGTAGTGGTCGCGCAGTTCCCGGCGCCGATCCGTCCGACGCGCGCGCGTTTGCTGTTGTGCATCACGTTGGTCGTCGCCGCAGTCATCGCCGTGCTGGTGCGGCCGATGTCGCCGGACGACGCGATCGATTACCGCATCACCGGCGACGAGGCCAAGGCCATCGCCAGCGCCGCCATTCCGCGGAGCGATCGTTTCGCATACGTGATCGCCGCGCCGGTGGAAGGGTTCCGTTCGTGGAATCCGAGCTCCGGACGCGAGGAAGGCGGCGCACCCGGCGAGTTCGACGACATCGCCGCGACGTGGTTGATGCGCGGCGGCATGCGCGTCAACAAGCTGCTGGACGTCTTTCGCCATCGCATCGAAGCCGGCACGTGGGTGGTGCGCTTCTTCACGCCGATGAAGAAGGAGGAAATCTTCGTCGAGGTCGATCCGCGCACGTCGCGCGTCGTCAGCTATCACCGTTACCAGGACGAGCGAAACCTCGGCCGCACGTTGCCGCAGGACGAGGCGCTGGCGCTGGCGCGGCGTGCGTTCGCGACGTTTGGTCTCGACGAACGCGACTTCGATGTGAAGGAAGCGCTGAGCTTCCAGCAGCCGCGCCGCCGCGACTGGCTGTTTCATTTCGAAGAAAAGACGCCGCTCGCACCGCGCGCGTATCGACGCGTGAGCGTGCGCATCGGCGGCGGCGCGGTGACGCAGTTCAACAAGACCATCAAGGTGCCGGACAGCGTTTATCGCGAAGCGGAAACGCAGACGCTGCTCAACGTCGTCCTGTTCGCGGTGAAGATCGCCGGCATGGTCGCGCTGCTGGCGATGGTCATCACCGGTTTGATCCTGGCCACACGCGCGCACGGCTTGCCGTGGCGCCGCGCGCTGCGTTGGACGCTGATCCTCTCCGTGATTCCGATCGCCGCGTTCGCGGCGAAGCTGGAGTCGATGCTGTTCGGCTACAGCACGACCGTCGCATGGGAGACGTTCACCGTCAGTTTGATCACCTCGTTCATCCGCGACGTCGGCGTGCAGGTCGGCGTCCTCTTCCTCGCGCTGGCGGGATTGGAAGCCTCGGTGCCGTACGCGCTCAGTCTCGTCACGCGCGATGGGCGCGCGCGTTTCGGACGCGGTGCCGCGATCGCCGCGATCAGCGCCATCGCCATCGCCGTCATCGCCATCACCTTGCAGCAATGGGCCGCGCACGCGATGCCGTGGGCCGCCTCGGTCTCGCTCACCGCGCCGACCGAAGTGGCGACGCCGTTGCCCGCCGTGATCGAAACTCTGCAGGCGCTCTTCGGCGCAATCGTGTTCGCCTCCGCCGTCGCGTTGTACGCGAACACGCTGCGCAAACATGCGGCGGTCGTGACCATCCTCGCCGTCTTCTGCGCGATGCTCGATCCGCTGGCGACGCCCGCGCAGGCGCCGCTGATGTTCGTCCGCGCTCTCCTCGTGGCGGGGTTGATCTGGATCGTCGCCCGCTACGTGCTGAACGGCAATCCGCTGGCGTGGCCGCTGGCGGTGTTCGTCGGATCGCTGCTGCAGGTCGCGGCCACGCTCTTCACGAATCATCGTCCCGATCTGATCGGCAACGCCATCGCCCTGGTCGCCTTCGCCATCGCCGCGATCGCCTGGGCCGCATCGCCTCGACCGCAACCGCCAACCGTGTCGCCGCACGATGCCTGAGTCGCTCGCCTCCCGCTTCATGCGCTGGAAGTTCAATCTCTATCCGGCGTACCGCGGCAGCGGCGGGCGCGTGATCTACATCGCCGGCGACTATCGCGAAGTGCGCGTGAAAGTGCCGCTGTCCCTGCGCACACGCAACCTGGTCGGCACGATCTACGGCGGCTCGATGTACGGCGCCATCGATCCGATGTACATGATCATGCTCATGCGTCTCCTCGGCCGCGACTACATCGTCTGGGACAAGGCCGCCACGATTCATTTCCGCAAGCCGGGACGAACCGCGCTGTACGCCACGTTTCGCATCGAGGAGCGCGAGCTGGAAGCGATTCGCGAAGCCACTTCCGCGGGAGCGCCGGTCGATCGCACCTACAATGTCGAGCTTGTCGATGCGGAAGGCGTCGTCCACGCGTCGATCGAGAAGGTCATCTACGTGAGGCGTAAGCAGACAACCTTATGAACCTGGGAATCGACGGCTATACCTACGACGACCTCTACTCCCATCCGCGCCTCCGCGATCTCGCCCTCACGTTCGACCGCTTCGTCGAACAGCACGATGCGGAGCTGTTCGCTCGCTTCGACAAGTACCGCGCGGCGATGCAGAGCGGCGCAGAACATGGCCTGACCACGCCCGAAGAATCGGCGCTGCTCATCGCCATCGGCCGCGTGCTCACCGCGTTCCTGGTGCAGATGTTCGACATCCGCGAAGACGTCGCGACGCTGCAGGCGCGCACGGAACGGGATGCCGAGGTGGCTCGGTTCAAACGGGAGTTCGTGACGAAACGCGTGGCCAAGGTGCAGAACCCGGCGCCGACCGAAACGTTCGAGCTCGATGAAGCCGATCCTGAGCTCGCGCTGGCGATGAGGGCCAACCGCCTGCTCGATCTCGAAAAGCAATCACCCGACGAAGCACGCGCGCCGATCGACGCCCTCTTGCAATGGACCGCCGCGCAGTGGAAGAGCGGCCGCTTCGAAGGCTGGACTTCGTTTCGTTTGCCGCAGCCGCTGGTCTTCGATCGACTCGTGCCGACCGAGCCTGTCGATGAGAAACGCTTCGGCGGAGTGCATCACGAGTTCCGCCGCCGCGACGGCTTCCATCTCACCGACGCGCGCATGAATCCACGCGAGATCACCGACGAAGCGCACTACTGCATCTACTGTCACGAGCGGAAGAAAGACTCCTGCTCGCGCGGCTTCGTGCAGCCCAACGGCACGTACAAGCCGAACCCGCTGGGGATGGCGCTGGAAGGATGCCCGCTCGATGAACGCATCGGCGAGATGAACTTCCTCCGCGCCGGCGGCGACTCGATCGGCGGCCTGGCGCTGGTGATGATCGACAACCCGATGTGCCCCGGCACCGGCCATCGCATCTGCAACGACTGCATGCGCGCCTGCATCTTCCAGAAGCAGGATCCGGTGAACATCCCGCAGATCGAGACGGGCGTGCTCACCGACGTCCTCTTTCTGCCGTGGGGCTTCGAGATTTACTCGCTGCTCACGCGCTGGAATCCGCTCAACGTGCGGCGGCCGATGGCGCTGCCGTACAACGGCAAGAACGTGCTCGTCGTCGGACTGGGACCCGCGGGCTACACGCTCGCGCATTACCTCGCCAACGAAGGCTTCGGCGTCGTGGCCATCGATGGACTGAAGATCGAGCCGCTCGGCCTCGATGCGCGCGCACCGATCCAGGACGCGCGCACGCTCTGGGACGATCTCGACGATCGCATCCTGGCGGGCTTCGGCGGCGTCTCCGAGTACGGCATCACCGTGCGCTGGGACAAGAACTTCCTCAAAGTCATGCGCATCGCCCTGGAGCGCAAAGACAACCTGCGCATGTACGGCGGCGTGCGGTTTGGCGGGACGATGACCATCGAAGAAGCGTTCGACGAATTCGGCTTCGATCACGTCGCCATCGCCGCCGGTGCCGGCACGCCGACCATCGTGCGCATGAAGAACAACCTCGTGCGCGGCATGCGCCAGGCCTCCGACTTTCTGATGGCGCTGCAGCTCACCGGCACGTTCAAGAAGAACTCGCTCGCCAACCTGCAGGTGCGTTTGCCGGCCGTCGTCATTGGCGGCGGCCTCACCGCCATCGACACCGCCACGGAGCTGTTCGCGTACTACCCCGTGCAGGTCGAGAAGGTACTCGAGCGCTACGAGACGATGTGCGCGGAGCTCGACGAAGCGCGCGTGCGCGCCGGCTATGACGTCGAGGAGCTGCAAATTCTCGACGAGTTCCTCGGTCACGGACGCGCGGTACGCGCCGAACGCGAACGCGCCGCGCAGAACGGTGAAGCGCCGAACTTCCTCCCGCTCGTGCGCTCGTGGGGCGGCGTCACCCTCGCCTATCGCAAGTCGATGCTCGACTCGCCCGCGTATCGCCTCAACTTCGAAGAGATCGAGAAGGCGTTCGAGGAAGGCATCGCGTACGCCGAGATGCTCTCGCCGGTCGAAGCGGTGGCCGATGAATTCGGCCACGTGCAATCGCTGCTCTTCGAAAAGCAGATCGTCGAGGACGGCCGCTGGGGCGACTCCGGCGTGATCGTCGAGCTGCCCGCGCGCACGGTGATGATCGCCGCCGGCACTTCGCCGAACGTGATCTACGAGAAAGAACACGCCGGCACGTTCAAGCTCGACAAGTGGAAGCAGTTCTTCCAGTCGTACTCGATCGCCGACGCGCACGAGCTCATCGAAGACGACGAGGCCGCGCGCGATCGCGGCTTCTTCACGTCGTATCAGCACCCATCGCGTCGCGAGAAGCTGGTGACGTTCTACGGCGACAACCATCCGAAGTACGCCGGCAACGTCGTCAAGGCCATGGCCTCCGCGAAGTACGGCTACCCGCACGTCGTGCGTTTGTTCGAGCGCGAGCTGATGTCGATGGATCGCACCGACGCCGCGCAACAGCAACGCGACGAGCAATGGCGTGCGCTCACCGCGAGACTCGACGATGGCCTCATCGCCACCGTGCATGAAGTGAATCGCCTCACGCCGACGATCGTCGAAGTCGTCGTGCGCGCGCCGTTCGCCGCGCGACACTTCCAGCCTGGCCAGTTCTTCCGCCTGCAGAACTTCGAGACGTACGCGCCGAAACACAACGGCACCACGCTGGCGATGGAAGGGATCGCCCTCACCGGCGCAGCCACCGATCCAGAACGCGGCCTCCTCTCCGTGATCGTGCTGGAGATGGGCGGCTCCTCGCGACTGTGCGCGTTGCTCAAGCCCGGCGAGCCGGTCGTGCTGATGGGACCGACCGGCACGCCGACCGAGATTCCGAAAGACGAGACCGTCCTCCTCGCCGGCGGCGGCCTCGGCAACGCCGTGCTGTTCTCGATTGCCCGCGCGCTGAAAGAGAACGGCTGCCGCGTCGTCTACTTCGCCGGCTACAAGAAAGCCGCGGACGTCTTCAAACGCGATGAGATCGAAGCAGGCACCGATCAGGTGGTCTGGTCCGTCGACGCCGGAGATCCCATCCACCCCCGCCGCGACCAGGACCTCGGCTTCGTCGGCAACATCGTGCAGTCCATCGCCTGGTACGCATCGCAACCGCGCCTGTTCGACCTCCGCGACGCGATACGACTCATCGCCATCGGCTCCGACGGCATGATGCGCGCCGTCAAAGACGCGCGACACACCGTCCTCGCTCCGTATCTCAACCCCGCGCACGTCGGCATCGGCTCGATCAACTCCCCGATGCAATGCATGATGAAACAGGTCTGCGCCCAATGCCTCCAACGCCACGTCGACCCCGCGACCGGCAAAGAGACCTTCGTCTTCTCCTGCTACGACCAGGACCAACCCCTCGACCGCGTCGACTTCACCAACCTCCGCGCCAGACTGCGGCAGAACACGGTGCTGGAGAAACTCTCCAACTTGTGGTTGACGCGGGTTCTTGCGGGTGCCGAGGTAGGATTGGGTACATGAAACGCGCACGCCGGCCGGTGGAGGAAGAGGAAGAAGTTGAGCTAACGCCGGAAGAAGCGTCGGAGCTCGACGCCGCCATCGCGGAGGCAGACCTCGGCGGCGGCATCCCGCTCGAGCAGTTCTTGCGCGAGCTACAGGAGTTCCGGGAGCGCGAGCGCAATCGTCGATGAAGCGCATCGTGATCATGCCGCGCTCGCGACGGCAGATCGAGCGTGCCGCGGCGTGGTGGGATCGACATCGCGACAAGGCGCCGACCGCTTTCGACGAAGATCTTGCCGAGCTGTGGAACTTCCTCGCACATTCACCAGAAGCGGGTCGGAGTATCCGCGCCAAGCGCCCCGGCGTTCGCCGCATACTTCTGGAGCGCGTCCGGTACTACGTGTATTACCGAATCCAAGATCAGACCGTAGAAGTCATTTGCCTCTGGCACGCATCACGACGTCCACCACGTCTCTAGCGCGCCCATCCTCGTCGGCGCCTTGATCTCTGACGTACGATGAGGCGGATGAGAAGCGCGAAACGGATAGAACCAAGTCGCGATGAGGCGGAGTACGACCTCACCGAAGAACAAGAAGGCGCTCCTCGACGCTTCATTGGCGGAAGTCGAACGCGGCGAGTTCTTCGATGGCGATGAGGTGATCGCCGAGCTTCGGCAGCGCCGCGGCCTGGCGTGAAGCGTCGGCTCAGGATCTCGCGCACCGCGTTGTCGCAGATCGATCGCGCATCCGTGTGGTGGCGCAAACACCGCGACAAAAGCGCCGGAGCGCGTTCGTTACTATGTCTACTACCGGGTCCGCGCGGACACCGTCGAGATCATGGCGTTCTGGCACGTATCACGACGTCCACCACGTCTCTAGCATGCGAAAACACGCACGCATGCGCGCCGGGCACTTCCACCACCTTCACACAGGTCCGATCGGGGATCGGGTCGCGAGCTCCCGAGATGAACAACGCGTCTTCCAGAGCATCGCACGCCACATCCTTCGCAAAGCGCCGCGCGGTGTTCCACCACCTCGCGATGCCGGTGCGCCAGTACGCGCGGATCAGATGGCGATAGAGGGCGAGCGGTTCGCGGAAGGCGTCGAGCGCGAGGAGCGCGAGGATGCGCACGCGCGGATGACGACTGCGCGTCCAGAGCGGGCCGACGTGGACAACCTCGCGTACGAGGTCGGGTCGCGTGCGAGCGAGATGCGCGACGGCGTTACAGCCGATCGAATGGCCGAGCCACACCGCATCGCGCACGCCTAACGCATCGGCCCAGACCGCGAGTTGTGCGGCATGTTCCTCCGCGCCGCCGGCGGGAGCATCGGCGCTTTCGCCGAAGCCGGGGAGATCGGGCGCGATCGGATCCCAGCCTTGTTCGAAGAGCGCTTCCGCGAGTCGCACAAAGTACGCGCTGGACATGCCCAGGCCGTGCACCAGGACGATGTCGCGTCGACGGCCGGATTGTCGATGCGCGATCGCGAAATCGTCGACGCGCGTCCAGCCCGCAACGCCCCACGAGAACAACGGCGCGGCGTGTTCGTCCGAGGGCTTCGCTTCCACTTCATCGAAGAATTGCACCGCGATGCGATTGAACTCATCCGGCGCGTCCCACATGGCCACGTGCGCGGCACGAGGAATCACAACGAGGCGCGAGCCCTCGATCTCCTGCTGCATCGCTTGTCCATACTGCAGCGGCACGAGCGGATCGTTCTCGCCCCACACCAGCAGCGTCGGGACGCGGATGGCGTGCATCATCTTGCGCATGTCGCCGAGGACCACGCGCGTGCTGGCGACGGCGACCGAGGCGGGACCGGCGCGGAGAAAATCGGGAATCAGCACCCGCGCGATGTTCGGGCCGCCGTACGGAAACTTCCGCACGGGACGCAGATGCGGTCGCGGATCGAGATGAAACGGCATCCCCGCGGCGTCGACGAGCAGCAGCGACCGCACGAGATCGGGACGTTCCGCCGCCAGTCGAATGGCGATCTGTCCGCCCATCGAATGTCCGACGAGATGCACCGGCTCGCCGAACGTCTCCAGCCAACGCGCGAGCAGAGCCGTTACTTCACGAAACGGGGGCAGCACGACGGGCGCGCCGAAGAAGCGGCGGTTGTGGCCGAAGCCGACCAGATCGATCGCCGCGACGAGATGCTTTGCCGCAAGCGCGTCGAAGTTCTTCGACCACCACCGCGACGAGCCGCTGAGGCCATGAATCAGCGCGACCGGCGTTCCGCTGCCCGCGCGCGTTTCCCAGAGCGTGTAGGGAGGAAACTCGATGCGGCGCGAGTCCACGCCGGCTACCGCATGCGTCCTTCTTCCACCATCAAGCAGCGATCCTGCACGACCTTGATCCCCGCCTCGGCCAGCTGCTGCGCCACGGCATCGTTGCGGATGCCGAGTTGGAACCAGACGTACTTCGGCTTCACGACCAGGATGTCATCGACGTGCGGCGGGATGTCGCTGGGACGGCGGAAGACGTTCACCATGTCGATGGGACGGCCGATCGCGGCGAGCGTGCGGAAGACCGGCTTGCCGAGGATCTCGGTGACCTCCGGGTAGTAGACGGGGACGGGAATGATGTCGTAGCCCGCGCGGTCCATATGCGCGGGCACGTAGAACGCCGGCTGGCCGCCATGCGACTCCGGCTTGATGCCCAGCACCGCGATCGTCTTCGTGTCTTTCAGCATCGCCGCGATGCCGCGCGAATCATTGATGAGGTTGTCTTTCCAGTCGCCCATGGCGGCGTACGTTATCAGACGTTGTATTCTTATTCGACTTTTCGGAGCCCAAACCCACCCATGAAACGTACGGCCATCATCGCCTTCGCCCTCTTCGTCACCGGCGGCGCGCTCGCTGCGGAATCGCAGCGCTATCTCGTCGCCACGCACCATTCCGTCCGCGGCGGCGTTTCGGCCGAGGTGAAACGGATGGTGGGCGAAGACTTCGCTACGCGGGCCGACGTCGTGGCCTTCGAATCCTTCCAGGGCTTCGCGGCCAACCTCACGAACGACGAGCTCGCGGCGCTGCAGCAATCGAGCGAAGTGCGTTGGGTGGAGCCGGTGCGCGCGCGCCACAAGCTGGTGCAGGATCGCAATCCGCTCAAGCAGACCGTGCCCTTCGGCATCGACGTGATCGCCGCGCGTCCCGCGCAACTCGGCGCCGCCAAAGGCGTGACGAACGTCGTCGTGATCGACACCGGCATCGACTATCGCCATCCCGAGCTCAAGAACGCCTACGCCGGCGGCTTCAACATCCTCACGAACACCGCCGATCCGCTCGATGACGACGGCCACGGCACGCACGTTTCCGGCACGATCGCCGCAGCCGACAACGGCATCGGCGTGCTCGGCATCGCGCCGAAAGTCCGCCTGTGGTGCGTGAAGATGCTCGACGGCCAGGGCAACGGCACGAGCGACGGCCTCCTGCGCGCGCTCGATTGGGTGGTCACGCAGAAAGAAGCGCTCGGCGGAAACTGGATCATCAACCTCTCCCTCGGCGCCGACGAGGAGAGCCTCGGCGAACGCGAAGCCTTCCAGAGCGTCGCCGACAAAGGCATTCTCGTGATCGCGGCGGCGGGCAATCTCTCGACGCCGAACACGCCGGCGCCGGTGGCGTTTCCGGCGGCGTATCCGAGCGTGATCGCCGTCGGCGCGGTGTCGTTCGACCGCAAGCTGGCGTTCTTCTCAGGACAAGGTCCGGAGCTCGATTTCGCGGCGCCTGGCGTCGATGTGTTGTCGACGATTCCGCTCGGCATCAACGAGATCTCGTATGTCGCCGATGGCGAAGCGGTGACGCTCGTGCATCCGCTGACCGGCTCGAAGCGCGGCGTGATCTCCGGCGAGTTCGTCGATTGCGGCGCCGGCAAGCCGGGCGATTTCCCGGCGAGCGTCAACGGCAAGATCGCGCTGATCAAACGCGGCGAGGGCGTGTCGTTCGCGGACAAAACGCGTCGCGCGAAACTGGCCGGCGCGATCGCGGTGGCGATCTACGACAACGATCCCGTCCCCTCCGCCGGCTCTTGGACGCTCTTCAACAACGATGAAGACCGTGCCTTCGATTGGCCGCTCGCGTTGCGGCTGACGATGCAGACCGGCGAGGCGCTGCTGGCGAAGGGAACGCACTCGATCACCATCGCGCTCACGGACGACGCTTACGCGGAGAACAGCGGCACGTCGATGGCCTGTCCGCATGTCGTCGGCGCGGCTGCGCTCGTGTGGAGTCTCGCGCCGGACGCGACCGCGGCGCAGGTGGTGAGCGCGCTCACGACGACCGCGATCGATCTCGGCGCGCCGGGACCTGATTCGCTGTTCGGCGCGGGGCTGATCAACGTGAATGCGGCGGCGCATCTGATCGCGCCGCATGCGTTCAGCAACATCACCACCGGCCGCCCGATCGGCATGCGCGGCCGGCACTGAAAATAACCCGCTCTTCCGGATGGTTCTGTCCTGGCGTCCAGGAGGAGCCATGTCCAAGAAGCTGTGTGTGGTCGTCGCCGCTGTGGCGTTCGCCACGATCCCGTTCGTTTTTGCCGCGGAGCCGGTCGCGAAGGCTGAGCCCGCAACCGACGCTGCCTGCGCGCAGGAGCAGTCGTCGCAGCAGGAAATCGCGCCGCGTCCGGCAACGATCACGTTGACCGAGATCTTCGCAGCGCCCGCGCAGGAAGAGCCGATCGTGGTCACCGAAGGCGTTGCTTCCGGCGAAGGCCCGCGCGAGGTGGTACTGGCGCGCATCAACACCGACGGCCAGTTGGTGATGTCGTGCGTCGACAGCGAGAAAGACGCGAAGCGTTTCCTCGAAGCTCCCGTCGAGAAGCTGGCGACGAAGAAGGCGAAGGAGCAGTAGCCCGCAATGCGTCGCGTACTGCTCTCCTCTCTCCTTCTCCTCGGTCTTTCGGCGAATGCCTTTGCCGGCACCGGCAAGGTGGTGATCGTCAACATCGATCTGCCGAACGTCGGCTTCAATGACGCGACTCCGGCGCAGCCGGTCGGCGGCAACGATGGCGCGACCATCGGTCAGCAGCGCATGAACGTTTTCCTCGCCGCGGCCGCGAAGTGGACGACGTTGCTGGACACGAACGTCGACATCATCGTGCAGGCGTCGTTCTCGCCGCTGCAGTGCGATGACTCGGGCGCCGTCCTCGCCTCGGCCGGCCCGCGCACGTTTCTGAAAGACTTCTCGAATGCGCCGCGCGGCGGCGTGTGGTATCCGATCGCGCTGGCGAACAAATTCGCGGGCGTGGATCTCGGCCCGACCATTCCGGACATCATCACGCAGTTCAACGCCGACGTGGACAACGCCACCTGCCTCGGCGATCAGAACTGGTACTACGGCCTCGACGGCAATCACGGCATCCATTCCGATCTGTACGTCGTCGTGTTGCACGAGCTCGCGCACGGCCTCGGCGTCAGCGGCGCGACCAGCGCTCCCGGCTTCCGCGACAACATCCCCGCAGTCTTCGACACGCTCACGCTCGACCGCACCGCCGGCCTGCGCTGGGATCAGATGAGCGAGCAGCAGCGCGCCATCTCGCTCACGAACACCGGTAACGTCGTGTGGAACGGCTCGTACGTCAACTCGATGCTCGGCCGTTATCTGCGGCCGGTGACGACGCTGACGATCAGCGAGCCTTCGAACGTCGCGCGTAACTACGACATCGGTACCGCCACGTTCGGTCCCGCGCCGAATCGCACCGCGCTCACGGGTCGCATCGTGCGTGCGCTCGATGCGGCAAACACCGAGGGCCCGACGACGTTCGACGGATGCTCGGCGTTCACCAATGCGGCGGCGCTCAACGGCAACATCGCCATGATCGATCGCGGCGTCTGCACGTTCGTCAGCAAGGCACAGCGCGCGCAAGCCGCGGGTGCGATCGGCGTGGTCATCGTCGACAACTCCCACGCGACGTGCATCCCGCCGTCGATGGGCGGCGATGCCGCCGACGTCACCATTCCGATCTTCAGCATCTCCCCGACGGATGGCGACACTCTGAAGGCGCAGCTCACCGCCGGCAACAACGTCAGCGGCTCGCTGCGCAACGATCCGAACCAGCTCGCCGGCGCGTCGCAGGAAGGCAAGATGCGTCTCTACGCTCCTTGCACCGAGGAGCCGGGGTCGTCGCTGCATCACTGGGATGTGGTGGCCTCGCCGAACCTGGTCATGGAACCGGCGGTCAACGGCGACTTGATGCACAACGTCGACCTGACGATTTATCAGCTGCTGGACATGGGCTGGTCGCTGCCGGAGAAGAGCGGGCGGCGAGTGTTGAAGCGCTGACGTCGGGAGCTGTGAAGCTTTGAAGCTGAAAAGCTTTGGAGCTGTAAAGCTTTGGAGCTGTAAAGCTTTGGAGCTGTAAAGCTTTGAAGGTTTGAAGTTGTAAAGCTTTGGCGCTGTAAAGGAGACGGGCTGTTGAGGGGAAGACGTGCGATCCCCTCAATAGCTCAACACCTGTCCCCTCCGCGTATACAATCCGGCCCGCTGACGCGCGACCCTCGCGCGCGATTTTTTAGGGAACGGAGAATCAACCCATGCGGATCGGCGTACCGACCGAGATCAAAGACAACGAATATCGCGTAGGCATGACGCCCGCCGGGGCGCGCGACCTCACCAGCGACGGCCATGAAGTGCTCGTGCAGAAGGGCGCCGGCAACGGCAGCGGCTTCGGCGATGAAGAGTACGAGAGCGCGGGCGCGAAGATCCTGCCCGATGCCGATGCCGTCTATGACGCGGCGGAAATGATCGTCAAGGTCAAGGAGCCGATCGAAGCCGATCTGAAGCGGCTCAAGGACGGACAGCTCCTCTTCACCTACCTCCATCTCGCGCCGGTGCCGAAGCTCACCGAGGAGTTGCTGAAGAAGAAGATCGTCGGCGTGGCGTACGAGACCATCACCGACGACCGCAAACGCACGCTGCCGTTGCTCACGCCGATGTCGGAAGTGGCCGGCCGCATGTCGGTGCACGTCGGCGCGTACTACCTGCACAAGCCGAACAACGGACGCGGCGTGCTCCTCGGCGGCGTTCCGGGCGTCCTGCCGGCCGACGTGGTGATCATCGGCGGCGGTGTGGTCGGCACGAACGCCGCGAAGATGGCCGTCGGCCTCGGCGCGCGCGTGACGATCCTCGACGTCAGCCTCGATCGCCTGCGCCAGCTCGACGACATCTTCCTCGGCACCGTGCAGACGCTCGCCTCCAGCCGCGCGCATCTCGAAGACGCGGTGCGCCGCGCCGACCTGCTCGTCGGCGGAGTGCTCATTCCGGGCGCCGCGGCGCCGAAGCTCGTGACGCGCGAGATGATCGGACAGATGAAGAAAGGCTCGGTCATCGTCGACGTCGCCATCGATCAAGGCGGCTGCGTCGAGACCGCGCATCCGACGACGCATTCGAACCCGGTGTACGAAGTCGACGGCGTCGTGCACTACTGCGTCGCCAATATGCCCGGCGCGGTGCCGCGCACGTCGACGATCGCGCTCACCAACGCGACGCTCCCCTACACGCGCATCCTGGCCAGCAAAGGCTTCGAGAATGCCGTGCGCACCAACGCCGGTCTCGCCGAAGGCGTGAACGTCTACAAAGGCGAAATCACGTACGAAGCGGTGGCCACGAGCCAGGGAAGAAAGTACACGGCGCTGAGCGAGCTGCTTTAGGCGAGTCGGCGGTCGGCAGTCAGCGGTCGGCAGTAGTGAAGCTCGACCGCCCTGCCGGCCGCAACGCCACTCTCTACTGCCGACCGCCCGACTGCCGACCGCCGACTCAAACACGATGACCACGCTCCGCGTCTCCCTTCTTCGCAACGGCGCGCTCCGGCAGGGCGGCGCCGAGTTGATCGACGAGTGGAACAAAGATTCCGCGGAGAAGCTGTGGGTGGACATCCTCGATCCCGTGCATGAAGTGATCGAGCCGCTGCTCGAGGAACGCTTCGGCTTTCACGAGCTGGCGGCGGAGGACACGCTCTCGGCAACCACGCTGCCGAAATACGATCCGTTCGAGACCTACGATTTCTTCATCTTCCGCACCGTCGACGTCAACGTCTCCGAGCACGCCGCCGAGACCTTCAAGATCGCCGCGTTCCTCGGCCGCAACTTTCTCTTCACCGTGCACCCGCGCAACGTGCAGGCCATCGACGACGTCTGCAATCGACTGCCCGGCGACCGGCGCATCCTCGATCGCGGTCCCGACTTTCTCCTCTACTCGATCGTCGACGGCATGGTCGACGCGCACTTTCCGCTGCTGGAAACGATCGAAGAAGCGGTCGACGATCTGCAGGACCGCATCTTCGAGAACGCCGAGCAATCGCATCTCGACGAGCTGCTGCATCTCAAACGCGACATCAACATCCTGCGCCGTTACTCGCTGCCGCAACGCGAGCTGCTCAACCAGATCTCCCGCGGCGACGCGCAGTTCATCCAGCAGCAACACCTCATCTACTTCCGCGACGCTTACGACCACATGTTCCGGATCAGCGAGACCATCGACGTCGACCGCGAGCAGATGACCTCGACGATGGAGGCGTATCTCTCCGTCATCGCCAACCGCACCAACGACACGATGAAGCTGCTCACGATCTTCTCCGCGCTGATGCTGCCGATGACGCTGATCGCCGGCATCTACGGGATGAACTTCGAGCACATGCCCGAGCTGCACTGGCTCCACGGCTACCCCTTCGCCCTCGGCCTCATGATCGGCACCGCCGTCCTGATGCTGTTCCTCTTCTGGCTGAAGGGCTGGATCAGCTGGCCGCGTCCGCGCCGCCGTTCCAAGCTCTGATTTCTGGCGTCCTTCCGTCGCTCGCTTGACAGAATATCGAGCGCGCCATATTGTTAGCACTCACGAAGCCTGAGTGCCAAACACTCAAGCTGCCACAGAACGCCCATCGCGGGGCAACCGTCTCCGCAGAAATCATCAAACCACTGTAGTGAAAGGAGATACACACATGGCAGCAACGAACATCCGCCCGCTGTACGACCGTATCGTCGTCCGCCGCAAGGACGCGAAGGAACAGGTTCGCGGCGGCATCATCATCCCCGACACCGCCAAAGAGAAGCCTCAGGAGGCCGAGGTGATCGCGGTCGGCGAAGGCAAGTTCAATGACGCGGGCAAGCGCATGCCGCTCGACGTCAAGAAGGGCGACACCGTCCTCATCGGCAAGTACTCCGGCACCGAGATCAAGATCGATGACGTCGAGTACACGATCCTCCGCGAGGACGAAGTCCTCGCCATCGTCGAAGGGTAAAAGGAGACCAATATGTCCAAGCGAATTACATACGGTGAAGAGGCCCGCCAGTCCATTCTGCGCGGCGTCAACAAGCTCGCGGATGCAGTGAAGGTGACCCTCGGCCCCAAAGGCCGCAACGTCGTCATCGAGAAGAAGTTCGGCTCGCCGACCATCACCAAGGACGGCGTGACCGTGGCCAAGGAGATCGAGCTGAAGGATGAGCTCGAGAACGCGGGCGCGCAGATGGTCCGCGAAGTCGCTTCGAAGACCTCCGACATCGCCGGCGACGGCACCACGACCGCGACCGTGCTCGCGCAGGCCATCTTCCGCGAAGGCGTGAAGAACGTCACCGCCGGCGCCAATCCGATGGAGATCAAGCGCGGCATCGACGCGGCCGTCCGCATCGCCGTCGAGTACATCGAGTCCATCGCCCGTCCGGTCGAGGGCAAAGACATCCAGCACATCGGCACCATCTCGGCGAACAACGATGAAGAGATCGGCGCCATCATCGCCCAGGCGATGGAGAAGGTCGGCAAGGACGGCGTCATCACCGTCGAAGAGGCCCGCGGCCTCGACACGATCCTCGAAGTCGTGGAAGGCATGCAGTTCGATCGCGGCTATCTCTCGCCGTACTTCGTCACCGATCCGGAGCGCATGGAGACGGTGCTCGAGAACGCCAAGATCCTGATCTACGAGAAGAAGGTCTCTTCGATGAAGGACCTCCTCCCGATCCTCGAGCAGGTTGCGCGTCAGGGCAAGCCGCTGCTCATCATCGCCGAAGACGTCGAGGGCGAGGCGCTGGCCACGCTCGTGGTCAACAAGCTGCGCGGCACGCTGAACGTCGCTGCCGTCAAGGCGCCGGGCTTCGGCGATCGCCGCAAGGCCATGCTCGAAGACATCGCCATCCTCACCGGCGGCAAGCTGATCTCGGAAGACATCGGCGTGAAGCTGGAGAGCGTCAAGTGGGAAGACCTCGGCGACGCGAAGCGCGTGGCCATCGACAAGGACAACACCACGCTGGTCACCGACACGGATGACAAGTCCCGCAAGGAGCAGATCGCGGGTCGCGTGAAGCAGATCCGTTCGCAGATCGAGGACACCACCTCGGACTACGATCGCGAGAAGCTGCAGGAACGCCTGGCGAAGCTCGTCGGCGGCGTTGCCGTCATCAAGGTCGGTGCTGCCACCGAAACCGAGATGAAGGAAAAGAAGGCCCGCGTCGAAGACGCCATGCACGCGACCAAGGCCGCGGTCGAGGAAGGCATCGTTCCAGGTGGCGGCGTTGCTCTCCTGCGCGCGGTCGAAGCCGTCGAGAAGGCCATCAAGGGCGGCACGCTGTCCTACAAGGATCGCGACGGCAAAGAGCGTAGCGTGAAGGCGGACGGAGACGTTCGCGTCGGCGCCACCGTCATCAAGCGCGCGCTCGAAGAGCCGTTCCGCCAGATCGTCGCCAACGCCGGGCTGGAAGGCTCGGTCGTGCTGAACGAAGTCAAGACCGCCGGCGGCACCAAGGGCTTCGACGCCCGCAATGAAGAAGTGGTCGACATGATCGCGTCCGGCATCATCGATCCGGCCAAGGTCACCAAGCAGGCCCTCCTCAACGCATCGTCGATCGCCGGCCTGATGCTCACCACCGAAGCGCTCATCTCCGAGATCAAGGAAGAAGAGAAGGGTGGCGGCGCAGGCAACCCCGCGGCCGGTATGGGCGGCGGCATGGGCGGCATGTACTAATCCCGAATCACAAACGCAGCAAACGAAGGGGCGAGCCGCAAGGTTCGCCCTTTTTACGTTTGGCGCAGGACCGTGCGCTTGCCGCCGCCGCTGGCGTCGACGATGAGCTGCAGGATCGTGCGTGCGATCGGCAGACGCATGGCGAAGCCGAGAATGGCCCAGCCGAGGTGGAGGTGCTCGAGGGCGCGGGCGATGGCGACGATGCCGTCGGCGGAGTAGCCATCCGGCGCTTCATAGCGCACGCGTTCGAGATCGAGTGTCGGATGGCGTTCGGCGTCGATGAAGGAGAGCGCGACGGGATGGCGACGCTGGAACCAGCTGGCGATGCTGCTGCAGATGCCGCAGTCGGCGGAGAAGTAGATCGTCGATGGCGCGTCGATGCGCGGTCGCCATGTCGGCCACCAGTGGCGCACTCTGTTCGCGTATTCGACGGACGCATCGCCGAAGCGTTCGCGCAGATCGCCGCGCTCGTCCCACGCCGCGAAGCCGATCGAGTACGCGATACAGATCACGGTCATGAACCAGATCCACCGGCTCATCATCGCCAACGCCATCAGCGCGAAGAGGATGCTCGTCGACAGCTGCATCGGATTGCGCACGTACGCGTAGATGCCGCTGCGCACGAGCTTCTTCGGCGGATCGTACGGAAACGGCGTGCCGCCGCCGCGTTCGGCGAACTCCTGCACCGCGGACAGACCGACGATCGAGATCACGATCGCGCATTGCAGCAGCATCTGTTGCGCGATCGGCGCGAGGTGAGGCCACTCGAATCCACGCAGCGCGAAGACGAGCAGCGGCAACGTGATCATCACCAGCGTCGTGAAGAGCACGCATTGCAGCACGACGCGGCCGCCGAGACGCTCATCGCGATCGGTCCAATGCGCGAGGAGTTGCGCCGGGATGAGCACGAGCGCGGCGGCGACGAGCTCACCGATGAGCCACCGCGGCCCGAGTTGTACGAGCGGCGCACAAAGCGGCATGAGCACGATATCGAGCGCGATCAGCAAGCCGACGACGAACATCACCGGCATGCGCCGCAACAGCAACGCCGGCAATGCGCCCCACACCAACGCCCAACCCAGCCACAGATCGGCCGGCATGCCGAAGACGCCGCCCCCTTCGTACGCGAACGTCCACCAACCCTGCGACTGCGCGAGTCTGTGGACTACGATCAGCGTCGGCAGCGTCCAGAGCGTCGCCAGGAACACCGCGCCGGCGGTGCGGCGACGCGGCTGCAAAACCAGCCACGCGACTGCGGCGCCGAGGAGCGGCAACAGCAGCGCGAAACTGCGGATGGCCAGGACTCTCATCGCCGCGTAGTCGCTGATTGCGGCGTGATCGTTGATTGCGGCGTAATCGCTGATTGCGGCGTGGCTAGCGTGTCGACCAGATAGTCCGCCGCGCGACGGGTGGCGTAGCGCTCCCACGGCCCGAAGTACCACGCCGGATCGAGCTCGCGATCGTACGCGATCGTCCACTGCACTTCCGTGCGGCCTCTCGCCACTTCACGCCACGTCACGCGCGACGTGCGCCACGTCAGCCAGTGCGCGACGTGACTCGTGTCCGATTGCGCGGTGAACGTCACCGACGACGGCGTGCGCTCCGTGATGCGCAAAGTGAGATCGCCCGGCTTCCCTTCTCCGCCCGCGAAATGAATGCGCCGTTCCGCGCCGACCGCCAGCCCTTCCCCGCTCGTCGACACCGGCAGCGGGAACTTCATCCGCAGAAACGGCGGCAGCTTCTGATCGAACGTCGGTTGCTGCGCGAGCGTGCGTTCAACGTCGATCGCCGAACCGTTTACGATCTTGCGAACCGTCACCTCTTCACCGCGCGAGAAGCTCAGCCGCGGCGTCGTGCCTTCGAGACTGCTCAGCAGCAGCGGCAGCAGCAGCACCGCGTGCAGCACAATTGACTTCTCCTTGCGCCGCGCGCGATCGATGAGCACCCCGATGATCGCGCCCACGAGATAGAAGAGCGGCGCGGCCATGACGATGCAGATGAACCCCTCGCCGAGAATCGGCCCGGACATCAGCAGGGCGATGGTCATCACCTTCATGATCATCCCCGTGGCGCTCTTCGCCTGCGGCGTCAACGCCAGGATGATCGCCAGCACCGCGGGCAGCCCGATGAACAGCGCCGCGGTCTGTTCCAGCTTCTTCAGCACCAGCAGGCGATACAGCACGCCCGCCACCGCCAACGCCAGGATGACCGCAGCCAGCATCCATTGACTGCGCGTGATGCGCCACCGCGCCCGAGGCTCGTTGTCCGTCATCGCTCCACTCCTTCAGTTGTCGTGTGTGCGGCGATTGTCGCACCACTCGACTTTCTGAACGCGTTCAAAATCTACGTTCAGGGAGCGGGAACGTCAAGGGCTGGGGGAGCTATCGCGCGAATTGCGCGAAGACCACCACGTTCCCCGCGCCGTCGCGGATGAACGTTTCCGTCGCGCCGTAAGGCGTGGTGCGCCGTTCGACGAAGACGTTCGTGCCGGCGGGAAGCCTGGCCACGACGGCGTCGAGATCGTCGACTTCGATGAACAGCGACACCGGTCCGGGCGACGCGGAACCTTCCAAGACGCGCGGCTCATCGGCGCGCACGCTGTCGATGGTCTGGAGCATCAGCTCCGCGTTGTCGTGCGCCAGGATCACGAAGCCGAGCCGATCGCCATGCGGCACTTCGGCCGAGCGCGTGAAGCCGATCGCCTCCCAAAGCGGCAACAGCGGCTCGATGGCGGGAACGACGAGAACAGGTGTGATTTTCATGAGCGCAACATAGCGCCCGCGCCGCGTTCAACGATTGGAAAAATGGAACGCATCCGGCGTCGTACCGGCCAGCTCGCGGAATTCGGCGATGAGATGCGACTGATCGTAATAGCCGTGCAGGACGGCGACGTCGGCCCAATCGACGGCATCGCCGTCGACGCTCTCGGTCAGCTTGCGAAAGCGCATCACCCGCGCGAACGTCTTCGGCGGCACGCCCACGTGATGCAGGAACTGTCGCGCGAGATGCTGTCGCGAGATGCCGAGATCGTGCGCGAGGCTTTCGATGCGCACGTTGCCTCCGCTGCTCACGATGCTGGCGACCGCGCCGTCGACGCGACGATCGCGATCGGGATCGAGGCGGCGGAGCAGTTCCGTTTCCAGTGCGGCGATCACGCTCGGAACACCGCGTTCGAGCACGCCGTCGCTCCAATCCTTCCAGATGTCGCCGAGCGGCACGCGCGCGTCGGTGATCTCCGCCAGCGGCATGCGCAGAAACGCGGCCGCGCGTCCGGGATGAAAGCGCACGCCGAGAAAATCCGACGGCGCGTTCGGCGCGAGCACGAGCGGCCTGGTCATCGTGCCGACCACCGCGCTCGCGCTGCACGTCAGATCGAAGACGAGATCCGCGCAACCGTCGGGCAACACCCGATGCGTGCCCGACGGCGCGGCGTCACTGCGCGTCCAGAAGCATTCCACCCACGGCCGCAATGCGGCGGACGGCGCGATCTCGGCGTACGGCACGACGGAGAGTCTAGCGCCGAGAGCGACCCCTCATCCGGCCTTCGGCCACCTTCTCCCCTCTCACGAGGGGCGAAGGAGTACTTGCCAACCGCATCGCAGAAGCCCCTCGCCCCGCTTGCGGGGAGAGGGTGGCCGAAGGCCGGGTGAGGGGCCTGCGGAGCGCCCTCAGTCCACCGTCTCGACGCCTAGGTACATCACCTTCGGATTGCGGCGCGAGAAGGCGATCGAGTTGACGTCGTCGAAGTCGCTGTGCGTCATCGTCAGCTCGTGCTGCGCATCGTCGTAGCGGAAGAGGTCCGTGCCGTACTGCTGGAACCACGTGCCGAACACGAAGTACACGACGTCGCGATTCGTCGGATGCGCGGCCATGGTCGGACCGTTGATCAGCTTCACGCCCGGCGCTTCATCGACGACCGGGTGATACGACGCACCGCCATCATCCGACCGATAGATGTGCCGGCCGTGCGATGCTTCGCCGAGGTTGCCTTCCTCGAGGTTGATGCCGAAACACCAGACGCGATTCGGGTCCACCGGCGACATCACGAACTGAAACACGTTCGCGCCCGCATCGCCGAAGCCCGTCGCCTGCGTCCACGTCTTGCCGCCGTCGCGCGACACGAACGCGCCCTTGGTGACGGTGCCGGCCACGATGTGATCGAGATCCTTCGGATCGAAGACGAAGCGATAGATGAGCGCCGCGTCGAGCTTCGTGCCGATTGGATCCCATGTCTCGCCGCCGTCGCGGCTGTCCCACAACGTGCCGTCGCTGCCGCCGGCGCGCACATGCTCGCCGTTCTTCGCGTCGGCGTTGAGTCCCATGAACTCGACCGGCTGGCGCAAACGCTTCGCCCCCCGCGAGTCATACCGCACCGTGAAAATCCGAGCCTCGGACCACGCATACACGCGGCCGCCGATCGCGGGCTCGAGCTTCGGCGGGAAATCGGAACCTTCGATCGTCGCGGCGATGCGCCACGAACATCCGGCGTTCGTCGAGATCAACAGATCATCGCGATGCCACGCCACGAGCGTATCCGGCTCGTCGATCATCGCGGCCACGCCGTACGTGTACGAAATCGGACGCGGCGGCTGCGCGAACGGCGCAACGGTCCAACCTTCATTGCGCGTGAACGTCACGCCGGGATTGCCGGTGACCATCGCGCACTGCGGATAAAGATCGGTAGGCGTGACCGCGCGGCGGCGCGACGCCAACGCCGGAAGAGCGAGAACGAGAGAGAGCAGGACAAAGATGGAAAGAAGGCGTTTCATATGCGGCCGGGCATCTTAACGTCCCATCTCGCGAGCGACGTTCAACATTTCGTCACGAATCGCAGCACGACGCGTGACGAGCCGCGAATACCCATAACTTTGGAAAATCTGTAGCGATAAAGCGCGCAAATCGCCGATGACATCGTCGGTTTCTTCGAGAATTCGCAGCGCGAGATAGCCGAGAAACGGCATCGCGATCAACACCGCCACGCCGATGAGCGCACCGAAACGCCAGCCGGCGATGCACGCCAGCGTGATGTACGTCACGGGATAGAACGCCAGCGCGGCCAGGAACTTCATCGTCGCGATCATCGCGCCCTCGCCTTTCGCGAATCGTTTCGCCAATGCATCGACAAAAAGATAAGTCGGCAAATGCACGAGCGCCGCGATGAGCGCGAGCGGCAACAACGCGATCACGCGAAACAAACGCCAGCCATCGACGCCCGGCCGCAATTCGTGCACGTCGAACTTCGCGCGGCGCAATTCCGCATCGAAGCGCGCGATCTGACGCTGCAGTTTCTTCAATCGCTCCGGATCGTGCTTGCAGAGGTAGTGATAGCCCTCCAGGAATCGGCGGCGCAGATCGAACTCCTCGATCAGCGGCTGGTCCTCGGCCGCCGAGAAAATATCCTCGGCACGAGCAATCAGTTCGAGCGCCGCATGCGACTCGGCCTGCAGCGTCACTTCATCGAGCCCGGCATCGATCGCTGCCGTCAATCGCTCCACTTCATCGTGCGGCGGCTCGCCTTCGATCGCTAGCGCTTGCACGTGAATCGGCTCGCCGAACAACACCAGTGCCGAGCTGCGGAAGACATTCTTCGCCGTGTAATAGATGCCGGTGGGCACGACCGTCATCGACGCGACGTTCGCGCCGAGGGCGATGCGGGCGGCGCCGGTCTTCAGCTCGCGCAGTTGCGGATCATCATGCGTCGTCCCCTCGGGAAAGATCGCAATTGCGCCGCCGCCGTGCAGCAACGCGCGGGCGCGCGCGAACATCTCCGCATTCGCTTCCTTCAGCGAGCCGCTCACATGCTCCTCCTTGCGATAGACCGGAATCGCGTCGAACGCGCGGATGATCCAGCCGATGATCGGATACCCGAACAGCGGCGCCTTGGCCAGGAACGACACCGGCTTCGGCGCGTAGCACAAGAGGAACAGCGGATCGACGAGACCGTTCGGATGATTGACCGCGTAGACGACGGCGCCGTCGGGCACGCGCTCCAAGCCGAGGAGCTCGATGCGCCGGAAGAAGATGCGCAGGCAGAAGCCAAAGAACGCCGTGATCGCGCGCCGCATGATCGCTACGACGTCTCCGGAAGTTTCGCGGCGCTGAATGCGGCGTAGCTCCAGACCAGCCCCGCGATGAGAATCGCCACCGTCACGATGAGGATGCCGTGCCCTAACGAGCTCGCATCGGACAAAGCGCCGATCAATGCGGGCGAAGGGATGTCGCCGAGAAAGTGCATCACGAACACGGACAAGCCCACCGCGGTTGCGCGTTCGAGGGGCGAGACCACGTTCACGATCGCGGAGTTGATCGGACCCGTCGACATGAAGATCAAGACCTGCGCGATCGTCAGCGCCGTCAAGTACACGACCTTGTCGTGATGCATGAGGCCGAGCAGCGTGATCGGCGCGGCAATCAACGTGGCGATGCCCGACACCCACAAATACGACTGCCGCGTGCGCGACAAGAGCTTGTCGCCGAGCCAGCCGCCGATGAACGTGCCGACGAATCCGGTGACCATCACCATGGCCCCGAACGTCACCGTCGCATCGGAGCGCGACATGCCGCGTTCGCGTTCGAGGAAGGCCGGCATCCAGAATCCGAGACCGCCGAGCGCAAACGTATACGCGGCATAGCCGATGACCGAAAGCAGATACGGACGATTGCGCAGCAGATCGCGATACGCATCGATCGTGCGCGTGCCCGACGCGCGCGGCGCATGCGCGTCCTGCTGCCCGCGCGGAGGATCCTTCACCAGCAGAATGAGCAGCGAGAGCAGCAGCCCCGGAAAGCCCGCCAGCCAGAACGCCGCGCGCCAGCCGAAGTGTTGATCGGCCCAGCCGCCCAGCACATAACCGGCCGCCGATCCGATCGGAATGGCGGCGAAGAAAAACGCGAACACGCGGCCTCGGCGTTCAATCGGAAAGAGATCCGACAAAATCGCCGGCGCGATGGTGCCGTACGCGGCCTCACCCACACCGACCGTCGATCGCGCCGCGAAGAGCGTCCAGAAGCCGCGCGCAAAGCCCGCCAATCCGGTAGCGACGCTCCAGATGGCAACGCCGAGTGCAATGAGCGGCGGACGCGCGCGCCGATCGCCCAACATGCCGAACACCGGCGAGGTCAAGGCGTAAACGACGATGAATCCCGCGCCGATGACGCCGAGCTGGGTGTCGGTGAGGCCAAGCGATTTCTTGATCGGCTCGATCACCGCGGCAACCACCCAGCGGTCGATGTAATTAAAAAGGTTGATGAGTGTGAGGATGACCAGCGCAAACCGCGCTCTCTTCTTCGATTCCGCCGCCACGCGCGGAAGTGTAGCTGCGTCTGGTGGTGGCGTTGGTTCGCCGCACGCCCACGGGAGGCCTCCGGCGGCCGGGGGCAACGCCCCCGGACCCGATTTGGTTGGCATAGCCCTCCGGCGAAAGGTTGTCGCAAGCTTGGAAGGCTGTCTCGCCGGAGGGCTATGCCAACCAATGGGGTCTGGGGCCTTGGCCCCAGCCGCCGGAGGCCCCTCGTGGGCGGGCGGCGAATCAACGCCACCACCAGACGAAACCACTTCCACACGGAAACGTAATCAGAGACGGAATGAACGCACGGGTAGAATTCGGCCACTCATGAAACGGCTTGCCCCATATCTCGCGTGTCTCATTGGCATCGCCGTGTTGATCCTCGTGATCCCGCGCTACGACGCCGTGCAGCCGCATGTCGAGATCACGCGCGGCGAGGCTCAGAAGATTGCCGACGAAGAAGCCCGCAAGCTCGGCATCCAGGTCGACAAATCGTGGACGAACATGACCTGGGTCGGCTCCCCCCATCTCGATCGCGAGTTGGAGAACGATCCCGAACGCTATCGCCGTGCGGCTGAAGATCCCGCGGTCGGGCCGCGGCTGGGCGGATATCGCGTCACCTACTACCGCCGCGGATTGGAAAAACAGATCCCCTACGGCTACGTCTATGTCAGCGGCCAGGGAGAGATCCTCGCTGCGCGCTTGCGGCAACGACCGGAGACGCGCGGCGGAAATCTCACTGAAGCCCAGTTACGCCCGCGGGCGGATGCATTTTTAAGGTCGCGGACCTTGCCCGGCGCGCCCGATCCTGTCTTTGAATCCGCGCGGCCGAACGTCCAACGCGCACGCACCGACTGGACCTTCCGCTACAAAGTTCCCTCGAAGTTTCCTACCGGCAACGTGGTGATGTACCTGTGGGTCTACTACAACGGCGATCGCTTCGCCGGCTGGGACCTCATTGAAGAATACGCGGACGGCACGCAGTTCCGATTCGAGAACCAACTCGGCGGCACGTTCGGCAGCTACGCCGCCCTGTACGTCCTGCTGCTCGTGCTGCTGGTGATGTTCCTCAAGAAATACCACGCGGGCGAAGTCGGCGTCGGCACGGCGTCCTTTCTCTTCGGCGCGGTGCTGCTGCTCTCCATCATCTGCGACGTGATCATCGCGCCGGCGCTGTCCGACGGCACCGGCATGGGCAGCATCGACGCGCAGCAGACCGCGTTCGCGATGGCCGGCTTCAAGATCCTCTTCGTCGACGTCCCGATGGCGGTGCTGGTCTTTCTGGCGTGGGCGGTCGGCGAGAGTTTCGCGCGTGAACGTTGGGGCGATCACCTCGCCTCATTCGACGCGCTGCTGCGCCGCGATCCGATCAATGCCACCGTCGGCAACTCGCTGCTCACCGGCGTGCTCAGCGCGCCTGCGGTGGCGGCGGCGGCATTGGTGATCGGCGCCATTCCCCTCTTTTCCGGACTCGCGCATCCCATCCGCGGCGACGGCTCGGACTACATCCTTTTTCTCGGTGGTCCGGCGGCGATGCTCCTCAGCACCGCGCTCGACGCCATCATGACCTCGGTCGTCGCGATCCTGTTCGTGCTCGCGTTCGCGCATCGTCATCGCAAGCTGTGGATCGGCGTGCTCGCGGCGCTGTTCCTGATCGTGATCGGCAGCGTCTGCGCGCCGGCCATCGGACCGTATGCGATGCGCTTGCTGTTCGGCTTCGGCGGCGGACTGGCGGCGATCGCGATCTTCGTGCGCTATGACCTCCTGGCCTCGAGCACGGCGCTCTTCTTCGGCTCCGCGATCGCGGGCATGTCTGCGTTGTTCACGGTGTCGGGCGGCGACTTCCGTCAGCAGCTGATCATTTCCCTGGCCATCCCGCTGGTCATCGCCGTGGCCTTGGGCGTGGCCGGCATGCTCACGCGCCGCGAAGTGGTCTATTCGTACGAAGACCTCGCGCCGCACGTGAAGCGCATCGTCGAACGCGAGCGCGTGAAGGCGGAGATCGATGCGGCCAATCGCATTCAGGCCGCGCTGCTGCCGCTCGATGCGCCCGATCTCGCCGGCGCGAGCGTGGCCTCGCACTATCGCGCGGCGACGGAGATCGGCGGCGATTACTTCGACTTTCTCAAAGTGGCCAGCGGCGAGATCGGCATCGCCTTCGGCGACGTCTCCGGCCACGGCCTCACCAGCGGCATCGTCATGGCCATGGCCAAGTCCGCACTCCTGGTGCAGGTCGATTACGACCCATCGCCGCGCGCGGTGCTGGACGTGCTCAACGAGATCGTGATCAAGACCGCGCCGCGGCGCACGATGATGACCTTCTTCTTCGGCCTCCTCGATCCGCGCGCGCAAACGCTGCGGTTCTCCTCGGCCGGTCATCTCGATCCGTACGTCTACCGCGTGGCCTCGCGGAAGATGGAGATGCTTTCCTCGTGGGGCTTCCCGCTCGGCGTGCGCAGACGCGATCCGTTCCGCGAGCACACCGTCGAGTTCACGGCCGGCGATCGCCTCGTGCTCTACAGCGACGGCCTCATCGAATGCGTCGATGACGACGGCGAACCGTTCGGCTTCGAACGCTTCGAACAAGTCATCGCCGCGCACGGCCACGAGTCCGCCGACGAGATCAAGAAAGCGCTCCTGCACGCCATCCGCAAATTCACTCGCAATCGCCCGCCCGAAGACGATCAGACGTTAGTCGTGGTGGCGTTCGAGGAGATGACCGCGGACCTCCTGCCGTCGTCGACACGGCTGGCTTCGGTACCGGTCGCGGAAACCGTGCATTGACGGCAAATTGAAAATTGAAAAATTGAAAATTGAAAGATCGGAGCGGCCTCGCGGCGTGCTCTCATTCCGATTTTTCAATTTTCAATTTTCAATTTTCAATTTCCATTAAGATCCGCCCCTTATGCCTACTCCTGAACCAAACAAGATCATCTACTCGATGGTCGGTGTCTCGAAGTTTCACGGCAAGAAGCAGGTCCTGAAAGACATCTACCTCTCCTATTTCTATGGCGCGAAGATCGGCGTGATCGGTCTCAACGGCTCCGGCAAGTCGTCGTTGTTGCGCATCCTGGCCGGCGTCGATCGCGATTACCTCGGCGAAACCGTGCTCTCGCCCGGACATACGGTCGGCTTCCTGGAGCAGGAGCCGCAGCTCGATCCCACCAAGACCGTGCGCGAGATCGTCGAGCAGGGCGTGCAGCCGGTCCTCGATCTCTTGAAAGAATTCGACGAGATCAACAACGCCTTCGCCGATCCCGACGCGGATATGGACAAGCTCATGGACCGCCAGGCGAAAGTGCAGGACAAGCTCGACGCCTCCGGCGCGTGGGATCTCGACTCGAAGCTGGACATGGCCATGGACGCGTTGCGTTGTCCGCCGCCGGAAACTCCGGTGGCCACGCTGTCCGGTGGCGAGAAGCGTCGCGTCGCGCTCTGCCGTCTGCTGCTGCAGGCGCCGGACATCCTTCTGCTCGACGAGCCGACGAACCACCTCGACGCGGAGAGCGTGCAGTGGCTCGAACAGCATCTGCAGCAATACGCCGGCACGGTCATCGCCGTGACGCACGATCGCTACTTCCTCGACAACGTCGCCGGCTGGATCCTGGAGCTCGATCGCGGCGAAGGGATTCCGTGGAAGGGGAACTACTCGTCGTGGCTGGAGCAGAAGAGCAATCGCCTGGCGCGCGAGGAGAAGGCGGAGTCGAACCGGCAGAAGACGCTCGACCGCGAGCTGGAGTGGATCCGCATGTCGCCGAAGGCGCGTCACGCGAAGGGCAAGGCGCGCATCAACGCGTACGAGAATCTGCTCAGCCAGGAGACGAAGGAAAAGGTCCAGGAGCTGGAGATCTACATCCCGCCCGGCCCGCGCCTCGGCTCGGTCGTCGTCGAATCGGACAACGTCGCGAAAGCGTACGGCGACAACCTGCTGGTCGAGAACATGAACTTCCGTCTGCCGCCCGGCGGCATCGTCGGCGTGATCGGTCCGAACGGCGCCGGCAAGACCACCCTCTTCCGCATGATCATCGGCGCCGAGAAGCCGGACTCCGGCACCATCCGCCTCGGCGAAACGGTGAAACTCGGCTACGTCGACCAGAACCGTACCCTCGACGGCGAGAAGACGATCTTCGAAGAGATCACCGGCGGCGGCGACATCATCCAGCTCGGGCCGCGCGAGATGCAGTCGCGCGCGTACGTGGCGCGTTTCAATTTCTCCGGCTCGGATCAGCAGAAGAAAGTGGGCGTGCTCTCCGGCGGCGAGCGCAATCGCGTGCATCTGGCGAAGATGTTGAAGGAAGGCGCGAACGTGCTGCTGCTCGACGAGCCGACCAACGATCTCGACGTGAACACGATGCGCGCCCTGGAAGAAGCGCTGGAGAATTTCGCCGGCTGCGCCATCGTGATCAGCCACGACCGCTGGTTCCTCGACCGCGTGGCCACGCACATCCTGGCGTTCGAAGGGGATAGCCACGTGGAGTTCTTCGACGGAAACTTCTCGGAGTACGAGGAAGACAAGAAGAAGCGCCTCGGCGCCGAGGCGGCGCAGCCCCACCGCATCCGCTACCGCCAAATGAGTCGGTGAGTCATGCGTGACGGAACGCCGGCGTCTCGCCGGCTGGCTGGGCGGCGTCCCGCCGCCGTCCCCGGTAGCGGGCGCCGAGACGGCGCCCGGCCAGCCGGCGGGACGCCGGCGTTCCTCGTCGTTCTGCTCTTTGCACTTCCCTTATCGGCCGAACTTACATCCTCCGCACTGGTCGGGCGCGTGAGCATCGGCGACGCGCCCGCCCCTGGCGTCACCATCACCGCGACACTGCGGTCGACGCAAACCTCGCGCACCGCCACGACCAACGCGCACGGCATGTATTGGATCGGTGCGCTCGCGCCGGGCGAGTACGACGTCACCTTCTCGCGCACTGGACTCACCTCACTCACCCGTCCTGCGATCGTCGAGCTGGGACGCGTCGCGCGCGCCGACGCGAAGCTCGAGCCCAATGATGACGAAGAGAGCGTGATCTCCACGGCCAAGACCGTGAGCGTCGCCAACACCACCGCCATCACCACCCACTTTCAACGCGAAGAGCTCGAACGCGTGCCGCTGCGCGTCGACGTCACCACCGCCGTCACGCTCTCGCCCACGCTCTTCTACGGCGAAACGCTCATCGACGATGCCACCCTCTTCTTCCCCGAGCTCCTCGGCGAGGAAGCACTCGATGAAGTGACGGTGATGCGCGGCGCGGAGCCGATCGAGCTCGATCGCTTCGGCCCGACCACCATCCTCGCCCGCACGCGATCGGGCGGCGATGAATTCTTCCTCTCCGTGCGCGACACGTACTCGACGTACCGCGACGGCGGGAACGTGCTCGAAAGCGCGAGCGCCGGACGCATCATCCCGCAGCGCCTCTGGTTCTTCGCCTCCGGCTGGGGCGGCGATGCGACGGACGCTTTCCAGCACATTGGGATCCTAAGCTTAGAATTCCACGTGGACAAGTTGTCGCG
>JADMIO010897316.1_pt1 | contig 78120 bp, 47 predicted proteins | sample 8958161 | NCBI WGS metagenome assembly JADMIO01 (sample SAMN16585339, study PRJNA669376) | soil metagenome | isolation source: Crop rotation soil | place: USA: Cullars Rotation, Alabama | collected 2011 | reverse complement strand
GATGCCGGCGGTATTATGCCCCCGAAAAGCACTTGGTTTGAACCCAAACTGCGCGATGCTATGTTTTGTCACATGATTTGACCTGTACCGTGGCCGCCAGGACTTATCCTGCAACGGCCACGGCGAATGCGTTTGATTCGCCAAATGAAAGCTGAGCTTGCGCGGGGACGGTTGAAGCGCAGCCTGCGTGTCACTTTCATCGGCCTGCTGATGAACACCGTGCTGGCCGCGGGCAAACTCGCTGCGGGATTGGCTGGCCATTCGCACGCCCTCGTCGCCGACGCCGTCGAATCCATGGCCGATCTTTTCAGCTCCATGATCGTCTGGCGCGGACTCGTCGTCGCGGCCGAGCCAGAAGACGAAGATCACCCTTACGGCCACGGAAAAGCCGAACCGATTGCAAGCGCACTGGTTGCCACCATGCTGGTGTTTGCCGCGGTTTGGATCGCGTTCCAGGCCGTGACGGGACTTCTCAATCCGCACTCGGGACCTGCTCCATTCACTCTGGCCGTTTTGATAATTGTCATTCTCGTTAAAGAACTTCTATTTCGCTACGCCCGCACTGTCGGCGCTGAGATGGAAAACACCGCCGTCAGCACCGATGCCTGGCATCATCGCAGCGACGCCATCACTTCATTCGCCGCTGGCATTGGAATTACCATCTCATTGCTTGGGGGAGAAAAATACGCGCGCGCCGATGATGTCGCCGCACTTGTCGCCGCCGGAATTATCGCCTGGAACGGAATTACGCTGGTTCGTCCCGCTATCAATGAGCTCATGGACGCTTCTCCCGAGAACGATGTGACCATGCGCATTCGGGCCAGCGCCCGCGAAATCGAGGGAGTTCAAAATATTGAAAAATGCATCGTTCGCAAAATGGGTTACATCTATTTCGTTGATATGCATGTCGAAGTGGACCCGCGCATGACAGTCGAAAATGCCCATAACATCGCCCACGCTGTAAAAGATCAGGTCCGAAAGAATTTTCCCCGCGTTCGCGACGTGCTGGTCCATATCGAGCCCGCCAAAAACGGCCCGCTTCCCCATTGACGCCACTCTCGTTACCCGGCGAGCAAAGCTCATTTTGCGGACCGCGGGTTTGTGCGCCGAGCACAACCCGCAGCAGCCGCTTTGAGTGATGGCCTGAAAGTTAACTTTGAATGCTTCAATGCTTTTGTCCCGCTGGGAGAAGTGCTCGGAGCACATTCTCGCGGTCCGAGGGGATCTCGCACATAAACCGTTTTGAATAGACGAACGGTCAGGCGGACCGCGGGTATGATGCGCCGAGCATCTACCCGCTGCGCGTCAGAAGGACATCGCATTTTGACCCCTATTAACGTATTCATCGGTTCCGCCAGTGCTGTCCCACCCATGCGGTCCATGCAACCGAACCCACCCAGGCCCCTGCGGTCGAAATGCAAAAATGGGGCGCGGATTTTAATCCGCCGGAAGCAACTTAAATTCTTTGCCAATAAAGCCACCCTCGCCGTTTTAACAGCGAAGGCCTAAAAATCCTCTGCCCTGACAGGCGTGCTGCTCAACCAGCCCTCACAGAACAGTTGTTATCTTCCTGCGATTCGGTTAGTGATTTTACTCTTAACGAATGAAAAACGACTCGACCGGCAGCGACTTTCCAAATCGGCGCGATTTCCTTAAAGGCAGTTCCATCGCCGCGATGATGGCGCTGATGGGCGGCGTTGAAATCACCGCGCAGGAAGCGGATAAAATTCTCGCGGTCCCGAAGGCCGATCCCAATTTCAAGGAAAAACCTCCCGGCCCACCAGTGCGCCTCGGTGTCATCGGCCTCGGCACCTGGGGCAAGGAACTGGTCGCGACTGCGGCCCGCCTTCCCAATGGCCCGGTTGTTGCGGTTTCTGACACCTACGCCACCTCCTTGCGCCGTGCGAGCGAAGTCGCCCCAAACGCTTCTAAACACGCCGACTATCGTGAGATTCTGGATAATAAAGAAGTCCAGGGTGTGATCGTCGCCACCCCCACGCATCAGCATCACGATATCGTGATCGCTGCCTTGCAGGCCGGGAAGCATGTTTACTGCGAAGCCCCCATGGCCGCCTCCATCGAGGATGCCCGCAACATTGCGCGCGCTGCCCGGGAACATCCTAAATTGATTTTCCAGGTCGGCCAGCAGGCCCGCGCCAATCCGCAGCACCATCACGTCCTCAATTTCGCCCGGGCCGGCGCCATGGGCAAAACCGTGCTCGCTCGCGGTCAATGGCACAAAAAACAAAGCTGGCGCCGTGCCTCACCCAATCCCGAGCGGGAAGAAAGCTTGAACTGGCGTCTTAACAAGGAAATTTCCACCGGACTCATTGGCGAAATCGGCATTCATCAACTCGATGTCGTGAACTGGTTTTTCGGCAAGATGCCTGTCAGCGTCACCGGCTTTGGGAGCCTGCTCTGGTGGAATGACGGACGCCAGGTCCCTGATACCATCCAGGCCGTTCTGGAATATCCCGAAGGCTTGCGCTCTGTGTTTGACTGCACCATTGCCAATTCCTTCGACAGCACCTACGACATCTTTTATGGCACCGACGCCGCGATGATGATTCGCGAGAATAAAGCCTGGATGTTTAAGGAGGTCGATTCCGCTCTGCTCGGCTGGGAGGTTTACGCCCGCAAGGAGGAGTTCTTTTCTGAGACCGGAATTATGCTTGTAGCCAATGCCACCAAGCTTCTCGCACAAGGCAAAAAACCGGCCGAAGGCGCGGCGGATACCGATGCTCCCCATAAGTATTCCCTCCAGCAATTCGTCGATAACATCAACGAGCAGAAAGCGCCCGGTTGTGGATACGCCGAAGGCTATAGCGCCGCGGTCGTCGCGATCAAAAGCAACGAAGCCATCCTCAAAAACCAAAAAATAATGTTCCAACCGGAGTGGTTCATCATCTGATGTTCGTTGTTTCCTGAAAGGACGGACCGCGGATATGAGCGCCGAGCCCTATCCGCAGCATGTGAACGGCCGCAACCGCGATAAAAGTTAGCCTAAGGGAAGCAAGCGGATCGCTGAGCCGCTCGAGCGCGCGTAATGTAATGATACTCAAAACAGTAACTGTCGAGCGTATCCAGCGCGTCGAAAACTCCGCCAGGGTTTGAGCCGCCCACCGCCTCTCTGTTTTTAATCACTCCACTAACGAGAGAACGAAATCCCCTGACGGAAAAAGCCTTGTTTTGCGTACCGAAATTGCTCCACAATGATCGTGATGAAAATTGTTCGCACCTTGGGCCGGCAACTGGCGGGCTTCTTCAGCTCGAAGAAGCGCGCGGCCAGTGCGTCCCAACTCATGGGCATCTACATGAGTGACACCAATGGCCGCGACGGCTACTCCGCCGAATTGCAGGCTAACCGCCAGCGGCGCAATGGAAAATACTCGCACACCCGCGAACGCGCCTAGTCTCAGCATTCCCACGGAATGCAATCCCTCCATGGACCTTTTCCTTTTAAAAAGGCCTCCGCATCGAACTTTTCGGTCGCTCTCGCTCTCCATTTATATAACGGACACGCCTTGGGCGTGCTTTCCCATTCGGTTGATTCGCCTTAAAAACCCGATATGATCGAACTGATTCAGGTTCCCTGGAGTCCTTACTGCATCGTGCAACGCCGGATTCTTGAGTTTTCCGGCGCTAAATTCAAAATCACGAATATTCTGAACGGGGATCGTTCCCTCGTCTGGAAACTCAGCCGCCAGCGCTTTTACCAGGTGCCTCTGCTTAAGGATGGCAAATCGGTCGTATTCGAAACCGGCGATAATTCCCAGGTCATCTCCAAATATCTCGATTCCAAACTCGGCCTCGGACTCTTCCCCGCTGAATGGGAGGGAGTTCAATCCCTGATTTGGCGTTACTTCGAAAATGATATCGAGGGAGTTGGATTCAAGCTGAACGATATCTATTGGCAGGAAATGGTCCCCGTCTCCGATCGCATGCTTGTCCTCCGTCATAAAGAGCGGAAATTCGGCCGAGGCTGCATCGATCAATGGCGTCGTCAACAGAAGGAGTTGCTCGCCCAATTCGATGAGCTCTTGCTTCCCTGTGAAGAGATGCTCTTCAACAAACCGTTCCTCCTCGGTCATAAGCCGCTCTTCCTCGATTTCAATCTGTTCGGCATGCTCGGCAATGTTCTTTATTCCGGCCATTACTCTCTGCCCGCGCGGCATACCTCCCTCAACGAATGGTACGGACGCATGCGGAAGCTCAAATTCTAAGCGTGAAAAATTATATCCTCGATACCAACGTTCTTCTTCACGACCCAAACTCGATTCTCAACTTTCAGGATAACAATGTCCTCCTTCCCATCGAAGTCATCGAGGAAATCGACCGCTTTAAACGCGAAGGCAGCGAACTCGGCCAGAATGCCCGCAGCGTCTCCCGCACCCTCGATGGGCTGCGCTCCCAGGGCCGGCTCAGCGAAGGAGTCCGCCTTTCCAATGGAGGCTGCCTCCGCATTGTTTTTTACGATGGCAAAGCCGCCGCCAATATCGATCTCGGCGGCAATTCCGTTGACAGCCGCATCGTTAAAACTGCCTGGACTATTTTCAATGCCGACAAGGCCATTCCCACCATCCTCGTAACCAAGGATATCAACCTCCGCATCAAGGCCGATGCCCTCGGCCTCGAAGCCGAGGATTACGAGACCGATCGCATTCAACTGCAGGATCTCTATACCGGGATGGTTGAAAAGCAGGTCAGCACCGAGCAGCTCGCCTCCTTCCGCGCCAACGGCGAGCTCGATCTCGGCGCCAGCCAGTACAATCCCAACGAATATTGCACCCTGCTCGACAATTCCGGCGGTAAAAAACCGGCCTTGACCAAGGTGGACGCCACCGGCAAAAAACTGATTCCCATCGTCGATTCCAGGGAAGGCGTTTGGGGAATCAAACCGCGCAATCGCGAACAACATTTCGCCTTCGACGCTCTCCTCGATGACCGCGTCAAACTGGTCACCTTGATGGGCAAAGCCGGCACCGGCAAAACCCTCATGGCCATGGCTGCCGGATTGAAAAAAACCGCGCTCGATCGTGAGTTTCGCCGTCTCGTCGTCGCCCGGCCCACCATTTCGATGGGCAAGGAACTGGGTTTCCTCCCCGGATCACTCGAAGAAAAACTGACCCCATGGATGCAACCGATCCATGACACGCTCGAATTGCTCGGCGATTTGAACATGGGCCAGGAACATCGCCGCAGCAATGACCTGATCCGTTCCGGGCTCATCGTCGTTGAAGCGCTCAGTTACATCCGGGGACGCAGCATCGCCAACCAGTTCATGGTCATTGACGAAGCCCAGAATCTTACCCCCCTTGAAGTCAAAACCATCGTCACCCGGGTGGGGCAGGGGACCAAGCTGGTGCTCACCGGCGATCCTTACCAGATCGATAATCCCTACGTCGATTCCGCTTCCAACGGCTTCAATTACATCATCAGCAAATTCCGCGGTCACGCCTGCTTCGCCCATATCGAATTGCAAAAAGGCGAACGCTCCGAACTGGCCGAACTGGCCGCCAATATCCTGTAGGAAACGCCCGCAATTCTGTTCCACGGACCGCGGGTATGATGCGCCGAGCATCTACCCGCAGCGTGTCAATCAGCACAAGACGCTTTGATTAACAATTGGCGCGACCACCCCTTGCGGCCGCCCTCTTAAAATTAGAACCGCAAAACTCTATAGTCCGTCACAGCATGTTCCCTTCGAAAAAAACTGGTAATAGCTAAACAAAATAATTGACTCTCTCTTCCTGGATGCTTTGACTCTATAAACACGCAAAACATAAAGGGGGAAAATCATGGTTATGATTAAGAGAGTATTTCTGGTTGTGACAATCGCACTTATTGGAATGACCGGTGTTCGCGGGGCTGTTTATGACTTTGATATTACCGGAAGAACGCCGGGACTGGACGGGCTCCGCGGGTCCAACGAGACCGGCGGCCTTGATACCAGTCCCGCAACAGGCATGGAGCTGGATCCCGGGATTACGTATAATGATTCTACTCATATGTTGAGCTTGCACTTTGGGTGGGGTTCCGCAGATGGGGCGGGCAATGGTGTTGATTTAACTTCTCCGTTTTCTGAAGTTGTTTTGCAGGGGCCGGCCAGCCTGGGTGGGAACGGCGCATTTAATTATAATCTTACGAGCGGTTATAGCCCTGGGTACAATCCGGCAAAGGCGGATGGTGTTTCAGGATTCTTCGATGTAGATAACTTCTCTTTCAGCGACTTGACCAATTCCGAGGGAACTTATACCGCTGCGCAACAAGAAGCAGATTTTTTGGCAGGGCACTGGTATTTAAACGTCGCCAGCGATGCGTTCCCCGGGGGAGAGATTCGGGGGCAACTTACTGCCGTTCCAGAACCGGAAGAATATGCGGTGCTCGCAAGCTTCGCTTTGCTGCTTTATGCCTGGCATCGTCGAGGGCGCATAGACAAGCAGACTGTGGCTTGAATGCGATCGCGCCGCTCCATTTCGCGGTTAAAGTTGCAGACTTCGTAAAAGTTTTTATTTTTTGCTGAGGGCCTCACTGTTCGACGGCCCGTTTAGGGGCGTTCCGAGCTAATGACAGACACTGAATCGTAATTTCGTTGAATCTCATTGGTGCACCGACACCGCCCGTACCATTTGCCCGTAACTCCCCTCCGATTTCCGTTACCTCAGTTGCCTTCTGTAAATCACCGCTTTTTTGACTTCTTATGTAAGCCCTCTTCCCTGTCCCGTCCTTTCATTCCTTTCATAAGTAAACACCCTTTTTTCCTCGATTTTTCCTGCTTCCTCAGTCCGCTGACCTGTCCGCCGTAGCTATTAGGCGAAGGTGGAAGCCTCGGCGAAGGAGGCTGAATAACTTTTTTTAAACTATTTTGAGGGTAGCCCCACGGATGTCCCACCCCCCCTGCTAAGCTTCACCCAAAATATGAATCAAAAAAGTATCAAAATATCCAATCAAACTGCGGCTCAAACCATCCCTTTCGTAGTCCTCCAGGACTCCTGGGTGCAACTTTCCTACGGTTGGGTCATGGCCCTCGAATCCCGCGATGCCGGCCTCTATGGCCAGATCAAATGGAGCAAAGCCGGAAACGAACTCCTCGAAAACGCCCAGCCCAACATCCCCGTCCTCCCTCGATCCCTCCCTCACCCGCGAAGAAATCCTCCAACACGTCGCCGCCACTGGGTCCACTTCGTCCATCATGTCCACCCCGTCCACTCCATTCTTCCCTTCCGTCCCCTCGGTCCCTTTCGTCCCTCAAAACCCTCGGTCGCACCGGCAATATGATCTCAATGGAAATCAACCCAAACCCTGTAGGCCGGGTGCCCCCACCCGGCGCTCGTCCCAGCAGAGGAGACACAAAAACACAAACGGGACACGATTTTCCGACAACAAAAAACACGATTTATCCCAATGAATCATCGGATTCCGGGAAAAAAACACAAAAAATTTAAAAAAATAAAATGCAGACTCTTGAACACAATCGCCCGGATTCACCCGCTGACACAACCCATCTGGCCCGCGCGCTTCAACTACAACCGTGTCCCAATCGAACCGAATGAGCCCGTACTCCTGGCAAAGCAAGCGGCAGCATGAAGACACAAAATGAAAAAGAGGAGGGCACCTTGATTAAAGCTCAATGCTGGGCCAGTTTCATTCCAGGGATGGAACGAAAGTCACGCGAAGCACGGAATGAGTGGGGGAAAATCATTCCGGAGGATCAATGGGTCATTTATAAATTGGCCATTCAAATTGCCCGCGCCTGCCAGATCCAATTCATGCTTGGCGGTGCCTTCGGCCTCGCCGGCTACACCGGACGCTGGCGCAATACCAAAGACCTCGATTTTTTTGTCCTGCCCGAATCCAAAGACCGGCTGATCGAAGGGCTGCTCAAGGCCGGGTTTGAAGACTATTACCAGCGGCTTCCCTACGACCGCGGCTGGATCTATCGTGCCATCAAAAACGATGTCCTTGTCGATGTCATCTGGGCTACTCCCAATCGCCGGACTCTGGTCGATTCCATGTGGTTTCCCAACGCAACCCCTATTGAGCTGCGCGGCGAATCGTTGCACCTTATTCCCATGGAAGAAATCCTCTGGGTGAAGATGTACGTCATGCAGAAGGATCGATGCGATTGGCCCGATCTCCTGAATCTTCTCTATGCTCAAATTGAAACCGTGAACTGGGATCATTTGTACACCCGGCTCGGCGCGGACTTGCCTTTGCTGGCCGGTTTGCTCCAGGTGTTCGCCTGGATGTGTCCGACTCGGAGCCGGCAGATTCCGGAGGCAGTTCGAAAAGAGCTTGGGATTCTGGATACCAGTGCCCGGGCGGACCTCGATCAACAGACGCGCGTCAACCTGCTCGATTCCCGGCCCTGGTTTGCCGCCCTACAGCCGGGTGATCGACCCATGCAACTTTGAGCGGGAGGTACTATGCTGATTGGAGCGATGAATCATCCTGCAGCCGATCCCATCGACGAAATTCGATGGATGGCTGAATTGAAACTCGATTTTATTGACCTTACCCTGGAACCGCCGGGTGCTGCCTCCTGGAGAATCAATGCCAAGTCTATTCAAAAGGAATTGGCGGCCACCGGGTTGAAGGTCGTCGGTCACACAGCGTATTATCTTCCCCTTTGTTCACCTTTTGAAAGCGTGCGCCGGGCCAGCGTGGAGGAACTTAAAATCTGCCTTGAGCAATTCGCGACCATCGGCGCCAAATGGATGAATCTGCATCCTGACCGCCACGCGCCTATGCATGATCGCCGTTTCATTATCGAGCGGAACCTCCAAAGCCTGCATGATCTTTTTCCCACCGCCCGTTCCTGCGGTGTCGGACTAATGATCGAGAACCTTCCCGGCGACTTCAATTCAGTTGAGCAGCTCGGTGAATTGCTCGACCCGCTTCCTGAACTCGGATTGCATTTGGATATTGGCCATTCCAACCTGATGGTGCGGAGTAATTCCGCCGCCGAGATCATTGGAAAGTATGGGAACCGGCTCAAACATGTTCATCTGCATGACAATAAAGGAGGCACTGCCGATCTCCATTTGCCTCTCGGCACCGGCACTGTGGACGTTCCGTTCGAGTTGAAGGTGCTCAAGCAGAGTGGATATAATGACACCATTACCCTTGAAGTGTTCTCGCCCGACCGCCATTACCTTGCTTACAGCCGCGATATCGTTCGAAATCTTTGGAACGCGCTCTAAAATCGCCCAATTTTCGGTCGCAAATTAAGTTTGCCACCATTGGAACCTCTGCTATGTTGCCTCCCCTTTTTGAAGGTTAAGGCACTAGACCCGCCTCGACATTTCCAAATTGGAAAACGGCCTGAACTGCTGCCTGTGTGGGTGGCGCGGCCATAACAACATCGAATAAAATCCTCGTATTCCGCGGGATGGCGCAGAAAAAAGTGCGCTGAAACAAAGGAAAAATGTGATTAGTATTGGCGTTAAAGAATTATTGGAAGCCGGCGTCCATTTCGGACATCAAACCAAGCGTTGGAACCCGAAGATGAAACGGTTCATCTTCGAAGCTCGCAATGGCATCTACATTATCGACCTGAGCAAGAGCCTCACCCAACTGGAGGAAGCCTGTGAGTTTATGGGCAAGATCGTCGGCAAAGGCGGTCGCATCCTGTTCGTCGGCACCAAGAAACAAGCCCAGGAAGCAGTCAAAGAAACCGCGAAAGCTTCCGGACAGTTGTATATCACTGAGCGCTGGCTCGGTGGCACCTTGACCAATTTGAAAACCATCAAACGTTCCCTCGGACGGCTCCGCGAGATCGAAAAGATGGAAACAGACGGAAGTATCAACAACTACGTCAAAAAAGAACAATCGGCCATTCGCCGCGAGGCTGCCCGGATGTTCAAGAACCTTGATGGTATTCGCGCATTGGAAGGCCCGCCCGCCGCAATGTTTATTGTGGACGTGAAGCGCGAGCACAATGCCGTCGCTGAAGCGCGACGCCTCAATATCCCGATCATCGCTATTGTCGATACAAACTGCGATCCGGATCTGGTCGATTATCCAATTCCCGGAAATGACGACGCCATTCGCTCCGTTCGTTTGATTCTCAGCGTCGTTTCTCAGGCAATCGTGCAGGCTCGTGGAGAATACGAAGCCAAGCATGCCCGTCGCAAACCGATGGATGAGCCGGCGAATGAACGTCCTGCTGGCGAAGTCCCGGCTGAAGGAGCCTCTGAACCTGCGGCAGCTCCTGCTGCACCTGAAACGGTCATCACGGCTTAAGTTCCAACCTTTGATTTAGGGGCCGCGTGCTGCTTCGGTCGCATCGGCCCCTTCTCTTTGAAACTGACAAACTCAAATACTTTTTAATTATGGCGGAAATTACAGCGGCAATGGTGGGTAAACTGCGCGAAATGACGAACGCGGGTTTGATGGCGTGCAAAAAAGCGTTGAACGAATCGGGCGGCGATCTGGACGCGGCAGTGGATATTCTTCGCAAGAGCGGCGTGGCAACGGCGGCGAAAAAAGCCGGGCGCGACGCCAAGGATGGCGTTATCGCCGCATACATACAGCCGGGAGCGCGGGTCGGTGTGCTCGTGGAGATTAATTGCGAAACCGATTTCGTGGCAAAGAACGAAGCCTTTCGCGCGTTCTGCGATGAAGTCGCGAAAACGCTCGCAGTTGATCCATCAGCGGATCTCGAATCATTACGCACCGCGCAGGTCGCCAAAATGGGGGAAAACATTCGAATCTCCCGTCATCAGCGCCTGGAGGTTTCTGGAAATGGCATGATCGCCGCCTACATCCACACTGGCGCAAAAGTCGGAGTCCTTGTCGAAGTGGGGTCTGGGAAGGAATCCACGGTGCAGAGCGAGGATTTCAAACAATTGGTGCGAGATATCACGCTGCAGATCGCGGCCGCGAATCCGACTACCGTCACGCGCGACCAGATTGATCCGGCAACTTTGGCGAAAGAAAAAGAGATTGCAGCCGATCAAGTGAAAAACAAGCCAGCCCAGGCAATCGCCAAGATTGTCGAGGGGAAACTGGAGAAATATTTCCAAAGCTTCTGCCTCGTAGATCAAGGTTTCGTAAAGAAAAATGCCGAGATTACCGTCCGTGAGCACATCGGTACCATTGCGAAACAGTTGGGTGATGAGATCACAGTCCGGCGGTTTATTCGCTTTCAGGTAGGCGAGGCCGTGGCCGCGTAACGGCCCTTAAAAAGTTTAGGTAAAACGAAGGCGAAGGGAAATCACTCCCTTCGCCTTTTTGTAGGGTTGCTCGGGGGGAACCTGAGAAAGATTTGGGAAAGGTCTGCCATATCAATCAGCATCATCCCCGATAGCGAAATGTCGCCCCGGTTGTTTAGCATTTCCGGGTCAGTTTAACGCGAGAACGGGGATTCAAATGGCACGGAAATTGGGAGCAGTACGCTGGACCACGGCGTGGGACGAGATCTGCAATGGAAATTGCATGATCGAAAGCGATGAAGTGGCAATGGACCTCGCGCATGCGTGGTGGCAGGCTGCGCCGCATTTTTTTGACCGGCGGGAGGCTGAAGCGCTATTGGAGCCCGCCCATCTGAAAAATGTGGAATATTACGGCCATTGATTTATAAACTTTTAACGCCGGGACAGAAGCAATGCGAAAACCGAAAACAATCAATTCTCAACCAGCTCCCCTGGCGCCATTTTTAGTTACTGCGGCTTTGCGTTTTAAGCCGGCAACCGAATTAAGAATTCCAACGCCAAGACCTCCTCGCTTCGAACTGGTTCAGCCTCGTCTGGCAAAAGCTTCCGTCTGTTAGGACCGCTGGTTCTCAAGCGCCAGTTAAGTCCCACCAGAGGTAGGCTGGATTTTCCATCAAGACAGCCTGGTGCGAGCAATTGCGATTGCTCATGAGAGGTCCCTTCCTATAATGGGCTGATGCTCGACATCAAGGTCATCCGGGAGAAATTGGAATTCGTTCGTGAACGCCTCGCCGCGCGCAATGCAGGCGACGAACAAAAGCTCGACGAAATCATCCAATTGGATGAACGCCGGCGATCGCTTTTAGCCGAGGTCGAGAGCTTAAAATCCCAAAGAAACCGCGTTTCAAAGGAAATTGGCGGTTTAATGGCTCAAAAAAAACTCCCCGAAGCAGAAGCCAAAAAGAACGAAACTCGCGAACTCGGCGACAAGATCGCCATCCTGGATTCACAGGTCAGCGAAGCAGAACGGGGTAGAGACGATCTTTTGCTGACCCTTCCGAATTTGCCACATAGTTCGGTTGCCCTGGGAAAAACCGCGGAAGAGAATCCCGAGATCCGCACGTGGGGGAAAAAGGCGGGTTTCGATTTCAAACCGAAGAGTCATGTCGAGCTTTGCGAGTCACTCAAACTCATCGATTTTGCGCGGGGTGCAAAACTTTCGGGAAGTGGTTTTTTACTCTATACGAACCAGGGCGCCCGCCTGGAGCGAGCGCTAATTAATTTTCTGCTCGATCTGCACACTTCTGCACATGGATACACCGAAGTCTCACCTCCCTATATTGTAGGACGTGATTGCATGGTCGGTGTTGGCCAGTTTCCAAAATTCGTGGATCAGGCCTATGCGGTGCAGGAAGGGCTGGATGCAAGCACCCTTGGAAAACTATACCTTTTGCCCACTGCTGAGGCGCCAGTCGCGAATATTCATCGCGAAGAAATTCTCAAGCGCAGCCAACTGCCGATTTTTTATTGTGCATACAGCCCATGTTTCCGCGCGGAAGCTGGGGCTGCAGGGTTGGGAACGAGGGGGATGATTCGGGTGCATCAATTCGATAAAGTTGAATTGATCAAAATGGTGACGCCGGAAGAGAGTTACGCGGAACTTGAGAAAATGGTTTTAGATGCCGAATCCGTTCTGCAAAAGCTCGGGCTTCATTATCGAGTCATAAATCTCTGCACCGGCGACATGGGGTTCGCCAGCGCGAAAACCTATGACATTGAGGTTTGGGCGCCTGGCCAGGGTCATTATCTGGAAGTGTCGAGCTGCTCCAACTGTGAGGATTTCCAGGCGCGGCGCATGAATGTCCGCTTCAAGAACGACACTGGAGAAAACCGCTTTCCACACATTTTGAATGGCAGCGGCACCGCTCTGGCGCGGCTGTTCGTCGCTTTGATAGAGACGCACCAGCAGCCGGACGGAACCGTGATGATTCCTGAACCGTTGAGGCCATACTTCGGAAAAGAAGCATTGTCGCTGCCCGCCTCAAACTAAGCTGGATCGTTTCCACGCCTCTCTTCTGTCATGAGATTGTTTCTCGCAAGCAGCGAAGTTCACCCTTACTCGAAAACTGGCGGCCTCGCCGACATGGTGGGCGCTCTGGGCAAAGCTCTCGCTGCCGACGGGCATGAAGTGGTGATCATCACTCCCTTATACCGGGGCATCTCAGAAAAATTCGGTCCGTTAAAATCTCTGGACTATCACCTGGAAGTCCCTTTGGGCAGCCACCCGGTAGCGGGCCGCATCCAGAGTCTGGAGCTTTCGCCGCGTCTTCACATCTATTTTATCGATCAGCCCGGTTACTTCGATCGTCCTTCTCTTTATCAGCACGATGGCAGTGACTATTCAGATAACGCGGAGCGATTCATATTTTTTTCGAAGGCGGTCGCACACCTGGCGCGTTATCTTCCTGAACCGCCCGATGTGGTTCATGTGCATGACTGGCAAGTGGGGCTGGTCCCGTTATTTATTAAACATCAGAAACGGATTGGAGCCTGGTTAACTCCCCCCGCGTCATGTCTTACGATTCATAACCTGGCTTACCAGGGCTTTTTCCCAGCGGATAAATTTCGCCTGACGAATTTGCCTGCCGAATATTTTACTCCGGAGGGTATTGAGTTCCACCTCGGTCTCAATTGTTTGAAAGCTGCAATCCTTTATTCGGACATGATCACCACCGTGAGTCCTCGCTATGCTCGGGAAATTACCACGGAGTTTCTGGGATGTGGATTGGACGGAGTCTTGCGCCAGCGCCAGGATTCCCTTACCGGCATCCTGAATGGCGTCGATTATGGAGAGTGGAATACAACCGATAACAAATTCCTCCGCGAAAATTATTCGATTGAGAATATTGCCGGCAAAGCCGCCGACAAAGCAGCTCTGCAAGCGGAATTGGGTTTGCCGGTAAATCCGAATGTGCCTCTATTTGGAACCGTAACGCGGTTGGCCGAGCAAAAAGGAGTCGATATTCAGCTTGGCGCGCTCGAAGAAATGCTTTCGACCGGTTTGCAGTTTGTGTTGCTCGGAAGCGGCGCTCCCCAGTATGAAGCGGCATACCGGCGCCTCGCACGGCGTCTGCCTTCCAGGGCCGCCATTCGCATCGGCTACGATCATGGCCTCGCACACCGCATTGAAGCTGGTTGTGATTTTTTTCTGATGCCCTCACGTTTTGAGCCCTGCGGACTGAATCAAATGTACAGCTTGCGGTATGGAACCATTCCAATCGTCAGGGTTACCGGTGGGTTGGACGATTCGGTCATCGATTTGACTGAAAATGCCGAAGCGGCGAATGGAATTAAGTTCCAAGAGTATTCGACTCGTGCCTTGACGAAGGCGATTCGCAAAGCTTTGGTCATTTACGCCGATCCAGAGCTTCACAGACACCTCCAGTTAAATGGCATGGCTGCGAATTTCTCATGGGAAACCACCTGCAAACAGTACGAGGAAGTCTATGAGCGCGCCCGGCTTCGCAATCGTTCGCAAAAATGAGATTCGCGCCCGCAAGCGCCTCGACGCAGGATCGTCCTAATCTCCCGACGGTCTCGACGCCGAATCAACCGCGGCTAAATAAATCGACACATCAGTTCCACGTCCTTCGCCTGCCGAATTTACGTCAATGCTCCCTCCGGCTAGATTGACAATCTCACGTCCGAGGAAGAGGCCGATGCCGTTGTGGGGGGGAGGTTTCGTGGTGAAGAATGGCTCAAAAACCCGCTCACGCAATTCCGGTTGAATTCCAGCTCCGTTGTCGCTGATGCGAATAACATTTCGATTTCCGACTGCCTGTATTTCAACGCGGATTGCAGGATTGGGAACATTTTGCAAAGCCTCAATCGCATTATTCAAGACATACAATACGGCCCGGGCCAAATCACTTGGGTTGCCATACCAGTCACAGGGCGTCGTGCTGTTTTCGAAGGTGACGACAATCCGGTTCATCACAACCTGAAAGTTAATGACAGTCAGAATATCCTGCATCATCTGGGACAAAGAGACTTTGTGCGATTGCCGTCCCGTTTGGGCGATCAGCAGCAGGCTGCGCAGCTTTTGTCCAGCCCGCTGCAGGCTTCGATCAACGACCTGCAGGCGTGACTGCCAGTTGGCGCTGAGCCCTTCTTCCATCGCCAGGAGTTGGACACTGCCGAGAGCCGCCGCCAATGGATTATTAATTTCATGGGCAAGACTCGCGGCGAGCTGCCCGAGAGTTTTCTGCCAATGTTCACTCAGCATTCCCTGGTGAAGCCGGCTTACTTGCTCCTGGAGTTGCAGTTGCTCTTTCAAGCGGTCCTGCAATTGTTTGACCCTGAGAGCGGACCGCGTGCGTGCCAGTAGCTCCTGCTGTTCCACGGGTTTGCTTAAATAATCATGGCCTCCCACCTCAAGACCTTTGACTTTATCTTCGGTGGCAAACTTTGCCGTTAGGAAAAGGACCGGCAGATCTTTCGTCTTCTCCTCTGCCTTGATCCGGCGGCAGAGCTCGTAACCGTCCATTTGCGGCATCATGACATCGAGGATCACGACGTCAAAAGGAGGAGCAGTCGAGAGCACTTCCAAAGCCTGGGTGCCATCCGAGCAGGCGACGCAGTCCATTCCCGCGTTTTGCAGCCTGATTTGTAGAAGCCGCAGGGAATCTTTCTGGTCATCGACGGCCAGCACACGGGGTTTGCGTGTGGGGCTGAATTGAAATTCGATCATACCCGTGTCAGCGATTTAATGATTGAGACTGTGGCGAAATTGCGTTGCCTCGATCTCGCAATGAGCCCGGTATTTCATCTTTCAATAAACTTCCCATGCATTAGAATTCAGGTATTCGAAACGATTCTGATCAACTCTGTATGAACACTTTGCTAAGTCAACTTAAAGAATTCAGCGTCATTGTCGCTGATACCGGGGACTTTGGGGCCATGCGCAAATACCAACCGCGAGATGCCACGACCAATCCCTCCCTTTTGCTCAAAGCATGTGAGATGCCAGAATATTCGGAACTTGTGGATCGCGTCCTCGCTGACACAAAAAGTGAGCCGATTCCGGCCGATCAGCATCTGAAAAGGGCTTTGGACAAGCTGGCGGTCGCATTTGGTCTCGAAATTCTCAAAATTGTGCCGAACCGTGTCTCAACCGAAGTCGATTCGCGTCTCAGTTTCGATACGGAAGGCACCATCGAAAAGGCACGCACTCTTATCGGTATGTATGATAAGGAGGGGATTCCACGCGAGCGAATTTTGATCAAAGTGGCCTCGACTTGGGAGGGGATCCGTGCCGCGGAACGCCTTGGCAAGGAAGGCATTAAGTGCAATTTGACTCTTCTCTTTTCGATGGCGCAGGCAGTCGCCTGCGCCGAAGCCGGGGTGCAGCTTATTTCGCCATTTGTCGGCCGCATTCTCGATTGGTTTAAAAAATCAGCCAATCGGGATAATTATCCGGCGAACGAGGATCCCGGGGTGGTTTCGGTGACACAGATCTACAATTATTACAAAAAATTCGGGTACAAGACCGAAGTGATGGGTGCGAGCTTTCGAAGCACCGGTGAAATTTTGGAACTGGCCGGTTGCGATCTTTTGACAATTAGTCCAAACCTGCTCGATGAACTCCACAAGACGAATGGCGTCGTCGTGCGCAAATTGGATCCGAGCAAAGCGCATGCGGTTGATTTGAAACAAATCAGCTACGATGAAAAAGGTTTCCGCTGGGCACTCAACGAGAACCAAATGGCTACTGAAAAGCTCTCGGATGGAATACGATCTTTCACCTCCGACACTCTGAAACTGGAAAAGGCTATCGCGGCAAAGCTGCGTTAACTTGGAATGCCTTTTTGCTGTTGGAGACAAGGTGGCGAACGGACCGCTGGGCCGTTCGAGCGCCCGTAATCAAACCGCGCATTAATCGAAAACTATCGAGCGCATCAGGCGTACCCAAATGTCCGCCAGGCTTCGATCAATCAAATGGAAGGCGACAACGGAACATCGCGAAGCGTCTTGGATTGCGCCAGCCCTCTGGCGCTTTTGAATCGCCGTATATATCGGAGCGTAACAACAACCTCTGAAATATCCACCCAGTCGGGCACATTGAAGATTCCTGACGCGCACCCTCCCAAGTACGCGCCGGGCGAATCGCCTTGCGCATTGGACGCTGCCATGCGAAATAATGCACGAGTTGCGCTCGTAGCTCAGTTGGATAGAGCATCCGCCTTCTAAGCGGACGGTCGCGCGTTCGAGCCGCGCCGAGCGCACCATTTTTAACTTAATGTTTAGCGAAGCGATTCCAGGAGTGTCTCGCAATTAAGAACTTTTTCCATTAAATCGGCCGGCACGTAGTAGTACTGGTTGGTGGCTTCAAATCCAATTCTCGAATCTTGGGTCTGCAACGCATGGAGGCGGACAGCTCGTGCTCTTTCTTCTTCGACTTCCTTGCGCAGGGAGTCTTTGAGGATTTTGGCCCTTTCACCTGGGGACGCTGAATTCAACTGGCGTCGCATTTGAACAAACCGCGCCTGAGAGGCAACAGAAGCAAAATGAATGTGAGCGGCTTCGGTGAGTCGCAACTCCGCCTGTGCATTGCGGTAGTTGTCTTTGTGGTGATCTCCTTTCCCGGCGAGGGCACTTTTTAATACTTCGATTCCTTGAGCGAAGCCATCTGCGACTTTCGAGAACTGATTGATGAAAACTTCTACAGGATAGCTCCCGCGCCAGGCATCCAGATCATCGTAAGGCAAGCCGACCATTGTGGCGTGGTATCCGGTCGGCTTAGCCCAAAGCAGGTTGCTGGGCCCCGCTTGCAATGGGGCGTTGTAAACTACGGTTCCGTCGAACGGAAACTCGCGGAAAGCCAGACTAAAAATCTCCCATGCCTCGACCACGGCAGGTGCCAGCTCCGCACCGAAGCGATCGAGAGCGACTCTATGCATCGCCTGAGAGGCGGATAGTTTGTCTTCGGCACCCAGCGCCGCGACGACTTCGAGGTTCGGAGACGGATATCCGCCCAGAGTCCAACCGAGCATAAGGCCATCGACATTGGCCGCGCGCAGGTTGACCGCGTGGTCGGCAACATTGCGCAGCACGGGAATGTAAGGGATTGCGGAAAGCTCCCAGGTATTACCTGCCTGAATTTTGGCCATTGTTTTGAGACCGCGATTTTTCGCCAATGCCCAGTGTTTCAGCGCGCGGGGTCCGGGACCGATCGCGCTCAATGAATATTCCCCGACGGAAGTTTTGATTCCTCCGCGCTCGATCGGCAGGCTCCACTCGCTCACGCTCATCAAAACAGTTTCAGGCGCGACTTGTTCTATGATTTCGGGTGCCCAGGCATCCGGCCATCCCCAATCCCAGGCGATAAGTTTCACTTTGGTTCCCGAATCGCGAATTCCGGTGGCAAGCAGATTGTTGAATTCGGCGATAACCATGGCGGGCTTCCGTTTTGAGCAGCGAGGACAGGTTGAGCCATTTTGATGCGACCAGCAGTTGCTCAGATTTTCCGAGCCGCTGATCGTAAAAAAACCTCCCAGGCCAGGAACTGAGCTGCAAATCGAACGAATCGCTTTTCTCAGATAATCTTGTACATGCGGATGGCTGGTGCAGATTGCAGCGTAATTCCCTTCGGTAGCACCCTTCAATTCAGGATATTTGAGGAAGAAACTGAGCGGCTTTGAGCGAGGCTCGTTCAAATAGATAAATACGCTGATTCCATATTTCTTCGCGCGCGCCACCAGCTTTCTCAGATTGCGCAGACGTGTTTGGCTGGGAGTTTCAACTTCACTCCAGGGTGCCGGAGCCAGGTTTTCCAGAACTCCCTGCAACCAAATGCCATTCACACCAGACGCGGCGAGCCTCTGTAGGTAACCATCGGGATATGGATCAATTCCTGGTTCGAGCAGGGGATCGCCGTATAGCGCGAAGTAAGAGTAGCAAAAACAAAGCGCGAATCGCGAACTGTTGGAATGTTTCGCGCTTTCGCTCGGGGCCGTCGATAATTGTTGAACGAAACCGAACAACGGATCCTTCGGTTTGGCTTGTTCGGCTGGAAAATTTCGTTGGATAATCCGGGCAATCGCGCTGGCGTGCTCTCTAATTGCCCTCGTGGGCGCGGAATATTTTAGCGGTTGGCAGGCCGGTTTTAGTTGGCCCAATTTTACAAAAAGAAAATCGTCCTCTCTAAGTGTGAATTTCAGCTTCTGTCCGGTCCAGCCGAGCAGTGCGAGAAGTTGCTCATAATTGAGCAAGTGCCAGTTTCGGCGTATTACTGAAATATAGGATCGCTGTTGCAATTCCCGCGAAATGGGAGCCTGTTTCCGCAGCCCCATCGACAGTCCCAGGGTTGCGATTTGTCTCGGAGTAGCTTCTACAACCGTGGCCATTCGCGCTATTGGAATCAACTGCCAGTTCCGCCATACGAACGCGTGCAGCCGGTCCGGGAAATGGTCGAAGACGAGCGGAGCCGGCGCCGTTCCGCGCGGCAGTAATTGAGCTGCTTTAGCCATCGGCTCATCCGCCGAAGCATGGAATCCGCTCAACAGTTGGGAGCCGCTGATGCTGAGTCCAAGTGCGGCTAAAAAGCGTCTGCGGGAAAGCGGGTAGGGCGGGGCGAAGTCGGGCATGTCAAAATTTCCCACACATCGCCCTGTCCGGTCAAACCAAGGCTATTTGACGCTTTTGACTGGCGGGTTATCCGTGCCGGAGGCAGCGGACGGTTTGTCCCCTTTTTCCTTTGCCTCAAGATTTCGCGTGAGACGTTCTTTTAGCTCGCTCATTTCGGCATTGGTCACGGCGGCGAGGTGCTTATGCGCGTCGCCATAATGCCCCGAGTTCAATTCTATGCGGGCCAGATGAAGGTAGGTTCCTTGCTTTTCCACGTCAGTGGTTGCCACATTCAGAGCGTAATTCCAGGCCGCAATGGCGTCGTTTGCTCGCAGCGGTTTGATACCGTAATAGCTTTGCGCAAGATCCGTCGCGTAGAGAAAATTGGTGGGATCAAGTTTAAGCGCGCGTTTGTAGAGATCGAGCGCCTTATCGAAAACCTGCTGTTCATCTATTTTGTAGTGCTCTTTCGCGTCTTTACGAAAAAGATACGTCGTGGTGGCGAGGTTTTGGAGATAGACCGGTTCGTTGGTATTTAACTGGATCGCTTTTTCGTAAAGGTCAAAGGCTTTGCTCGCTGGCCCGTAGTGGCCGTAATAATTTGCCAGGTTATTCAAGGGAGCCGGATTGTCAGGCTCGAGCTCGCGCGCTTTTGTCCATTGAACCAAACAGCCATCATCCTGGATATCGCTGAGAAAACTGCCATACGCCAATCGGGCGCCGGCGTGGGTGGGGTGCCTGGAGATAAAATCCTCGTACAACTGCCGCACTGGCTTCAGTCGTTCTTCCACCCGGGCCGCCAGGGTTGCATTGCCTATCCCAGCTCCCGCTTTTTCAAACGCTCTGGCATCGCGGATCCATTTATCCGCTTCGTTCTGCGCGCGTTCATCTTCAAGCATGATGGCATGCAATTCTTTATCCAAAGGATCATTCGCAGCGGCTGATAAATTTACCCTTATTCCGGTTTTTGCGGCGACGAGATTGCTGACGGCGGCCGGACTGTTCGTCGAAATCGCAGCGCTCAGCAGACCGATCAAAAACGTATTCACGGCATCTAGTTTAACATTTTGGAAAGTATTCACAACGTTAGCCTCTTTAACGATTTATGGAAATCGAAAGTCGGAGGACAATCTCGCCTCGGCCGGAAGGAAGACCATTATTCCTTCGTCCGTACGTACCCCCGCCGGGAGAGACTGAATCTCGTTTCAGGGTCAACCCTGATTTTCGGAATTTGCGGTTGGGTTAAGCTCAATCCATGTCCTCGCAGTCTATTTCCTCAGATGACGTATTCCTTTCGGAAGGAGTGCTTGATTGTTTCCGAATCCTTCTTGCATACGAAGATCACGAAAGCGCTCTTCGCGGAGTTCAAATTTGCGACAAACTTTCTCACGGGCTGGGCCGGAGTTTCGAGCTAAGCAAGGTAATGTGGAAATTCGATTTATTGACTGTCCCCAAGATGCAGCAACTGGCGATTGAAGATGCGGCGGTCGCGGATATGATCATCTTCGCCATGCATCAAACCGCGGAGCTTTCGGAAAGTGTTTGTTCCTGGATCGAGAAGGCGCTGTCGAACGCCGCCGAAAAACCACGGGCATTGGTGGCCTTGATCGCCCACGATCAAGACTCGTTTGAAAATCCTGGCCTGCAATATTTGAGACAGCTTGCGGACTCTCACAAGATTGATTTTTTCAGCAATATCGAGCGAGTTTCCGGAGAGCTCGATTTTGCCCTTTCCGACTGAGCAGGCGCCGCTGCCTCAATCAATCGCGTTCGAGCGCCGAACGGACCGCGGATATGGGCGCCGAGCCCTATCCGCAGCACGGACGAATCGCAGATGACCATCAATAATTCGCACGCGCATGATACATGCGCAGCCGTTGCCGCTTATCTCCACGACAACCCCCCAATCGGGCAGAGCTGGTAGCGAGCGGATCGCTGAGCCGCTCGAACGAGCGTAACGAAACGTTTCTAAAAACAATAACCCTCGAGCGTAAGTGGCCCGTCGAAAATTCCGCCAGGGTTTGAGCCGGCGAACCATCTCACCAACTTTTTTAGGTAATCACCGTCTCCCCCCAAGAAAACATTCGCTCAATTTGATCGCTCCTGATTCAATCACCGCGAGCCGCTCATGAAATCTTTTTCGAATCTAGTTTTTCTCCTGATTTATTGCCTGCTGCAAACAACCGCTATTCAAGGGGCAGATCCCATTCCGGCAAAAAAGAACACAACCAGGAAAGCTCCTTCCATGGAGCCGAAACGTCCCCTGATTGAGCAGGATGCCTTTGTGCAATGCATGGTCGATTGCTCGGCCAGCGCCAAAAGCATTCCGGCCTGGAAAAATCCCGACCTGGTAAAGCGGGCGCTGGCAATCCGCGTGACGGCCGACACAAATGCGTGGGTCGTATTCGACACCGAAAATCTGGAATACACCGTCGGCTGGACCGGAGACCTTCTCCTGGAGCGTACATCAATCCAACGAACCGCGCAGGGGAGCACCCCGGCTACTATCAAGGGTGATGTGCTGTTTCGCCATCAACCTTGTCTCGTTTCAAAATCAGTTAGGGCGGGACCGGCGATGTTTGACGGCTTTCATATTTACAACGGGCAGGTGGTTTTGGAATTCACTGTTTCTGGAAAAAAAACCTTCGACACGCCGACATTCGTCCGTGACGGCGAAGGTATGCCTCACTTCTCGCACGTGGCTTTTGTTTCGGGAGATCGAATCGGAAAATCCGTTCCACTAAATCCATCCAAATCTTTGCCGGTTTCACCGCTGGTTTCCGCGGGCCTGGACTCCTTGTTAAATGGCGGCGCCAATCAATGGTCGCCCGCTATTATAACCACTGGGCAACTCGGAACCGGACCCGGCGCTTATGTGGTTGATACAATAACCGTTCCCGAGACGAATCGATGGAATTCCTGGATGCGGCTGAGCGGGCTCGATTTCTTTGCCGACGGAAGATGCGCGGTCTGCACCATGAGTGGTGACGTCTGGATTGTGGAAGGAATCGACGGCCAGCTCAAGAAAACCACCTGGAAACGTTTTGCGACCGGGCTTTTCGAGCCACTGGGATTAAAAATCCGGAACGAACAGATTTATGTTCTTGGACGAGACCGAATCACGCGCCTCCACGATGTAAATCATGATGACAAAGCTGACTACTATGAAAACTTCAATAGCGGCTGGGACGTTTTTCCGACCTATCACGCGTTTAATATGGATTTGCAATGCGATTCAAAAGGCAATTTCTATTTCAACGCCTGCGGAAACATGGTTGACCCGGATCTGCCGATGCACGGTGTAATGTTGAAGGTGTCGGCTGATGGCAAAAAGTGCGAGGTTTACTGTGGCGGCATGCGTGCTGCCAATGGAATGGGCATTGGACCCAACGACGAGATCACTGCGGCGGATAATCAGGGGCATTGGACCCCCTCATCGCGCATCAACTGGTGCAAACCGGGGGGATTCTACGGGTATGGAGGTGATCCTCGCTATACCAATTTCACAGCGCATCCAATACTCCGGCAAACCCCTGAGAGGTATGACCCACCACTCTGCTGGCTCCCAATGAAAGCCGATAACTCGAGCGGAGGACAAGTTTGGGTAACGAGCGACAAGTGGGGACCCCTCAAAAACCATTTGCTGCACACTTCGTACGGGAAATGTTCTCTCTTCGCGATTATGCCCGAAGAAGTAAACGGAGTTTGGCAGGGTGGTGCGGTTCAATTTCCACTCAAATTTGCCTCTGGAATCATGAGGGCGCGGTTCAACCCCCGTGACGGCCAATTGTACGTGGCGGGAATGAAAGGGTGGCAAACCAGTGCCACGCGCGATGGTTGCCTGCAACGGGTTCGATATACCGGCAAAGCGTTGAACATGCCTGCCGAAATGCATGTTCGGCACAACGGCCTGGAACTTGCATTTACAAATCGTCTCGATCCTGTCTCAGCCGGTGACGTTCAGAATTTTAGCATCGTGGAATACAATTATCTGTGGAGCAAAGAATATGGGTCCGCGGATTACAAACCTTCCAATCCCAAACAAAAGGGACGTGATTCAGTTGAAATCAAATCAGCCCGGTTGCAGCCAGACGGGAAAACGGTTTTTCTTGAAATTGAAAACTTAAAACCGGTCATGCAGATGGAAATTAAATATAGTCTTCAGTCTGCGGATGGCAGCTCGATCGATCAGGAGGTTTTTAACACTATAAACCAGGTGCCCGGAGCAAATTAGCAAATCCGTTTAGCATTTGGTTTCCTTGCGATCCGGCTTTTGAGAAGCATGCGCCAACGACCGACAAAACTTTTCGCGGCAATCTTCGGCCTGATGGGACTGATTCTATTATCAATCGCCGCTCTTTCCTTTTATTTCGGGTCACCAAAACGGGCGTGGCTGCAAACGATCGGAGCGATCATGGCTTTTGCCATCGCCCTATGGTTCTGGGCCGACATCCGCCGAAGGGATTAGGTTGCTGGCTTTTACTCACCCTCACCCAAACGCAAAAGCGCACGGACACAAACCCAATGCGACGAGGTGAAAATTTGTAGCAGTGAAGGTGACGACACTCACTTGTTCCCCTCCTGCCGTCACCAGGAGTCAGACACTCAGGCGTCATCACCTCCACTACTAAACTATTGCCTTCGAAATAGCGGAACGATACGTTTTCGGTCATATCCCGAAGGTGCCGCTATGAAACCCAGCTCATGCTCGCGCGAACCCAAAAAATGTTCGCCGGGATTTACATTGATTGAGCTGCTCGTTGTCATCGCCATCATTGCAATTTTGGCGTCGATGCTGTTGCCGGCGTTGTCGAGGGCAAAAGCCAAAGGCCAGGCCATTTCATGTTTGAATAACACGCGGCAGATCGGTTATGCGTTCAGTTTGTATGGCGGCGATAACGGAGATCTTTTTCCAAATCTTTGGTGGATCGCGGGCCCCTATCAGAACTCACGAAAGATGAGTTGCGGTGGTGAATGGCAATACACGCCTGCCAATATGCTCCATCGCTACATCCCCAATCCCAAAAGTTGGGTATGCGCAAGTAAAGGGCGCGGGCTTACCTATGCGACTGAACCGGGCGTTTTCGATCCAATGATCACCGGCTTTTTATCCTACGGATTTAATTACCTCGGGGTTTTCGGGGGTGATTTCCAAACCGACATTCGGCTGCGCCGATTTAAAGCGGGTGATGCTAAAGATCCGACGCGTTTGATTGCGGTCGCTGAAGTTTGCGGAACATCGGATCCCAAAGATATCAATGGAAAGGCGGACGCGGCATGGCTGGACACATTTTGGGAGCAGCATTCCTACCCGGACGTCAGGCCCGCAAAAGGCGATTCAAGCAATGCCAATTATCGCTTCCAATCACAAATGAAGAAGCATAGCAAACGGGCGAATATCGTGTACGTCGATGGCCACTCGGCGCCGGCGCGTCCGCGAGATTTAGTTTGGGGACAGTTTTTCAACGTTTTTTCGGGCACGATTCCATTAAGCGGAAAAAAATGGGATGGCCCGGTCAGCGACATCACCCTGGACAATTCTGAAATTCCTCCGAAATAATTTTTTCATTCACATTTGAAAGATTGTGGATTTTCCGAGGAGTTCACCAGCGACGACTAAAATTAGGTCCTTGAGGTTCCTGAGGTCCTTTAGGTCCTTTAGGTTCATCCTGTCGAGTCTTCGCCGTAAACCCTGCTGATTTTGGTGGTTGACAAATGGATAGTTAATCTGGTAAACACAACCGTATCGGTCCGGGTCGAAATCTCGGATTTCTGTAACGGGCGCGCCTAAAGCGCCCCGTTCGTTCTTTGACATTTTAAAGCGCCGTTGAAACTCGATCGACAGCAATCCGGCGGATCGAAGCGGCGCTGTCGTTTTCGGAAGGCTTGCTCCGCAAACGAAAGCGCCGCTTGCCAGCAGTTTATTCGCTATTATTCGATAAAACGCGATATTATTCGCTATTATCGTGACCCCACGGGGGGGGGGGGGAGCCGCGAACTTAAGGAGCTCCGAATGGACCGCGTATAGGGTATGTGCGCCTAGCATCTATCCCCAGCGCGTGCGACTGGCAGAAGCCTTGGATAATTTCCCGCCCACTCTCTTCGCGCAAACGCTGAGGCTTGTCTCGGCGACAAAGCTCGCGCGCGCCCGAATATTCGATCAAATCAGGTGGCGAACGGACCGCTGGGCAGTTCGGACGCTCGTAACGAAATCGTTGATTAATCGAAAACTGCCGAGCGCATCAGGCCCATCGCCAGGGGGATCAGCGCATACCTGGAATGCCACCCATTTTGCCCATCATCTTCTGAAACTTTCCCATTTTTTTCATCATCTGCTGCATTTGTCCAAAGCGGTTGAGCAGGTTGTTCAGTTCGCTCACGGGAACTCCGCTGCCTTTGGCGATACGCAGGCGGCGGCGCGCGTTTAAGATTTGCGGGTGGCGGCGCTCCTGGTGAGTCATCGCGCAAATCATTCCTTCCATCCGTCGAAATTCACTTTCGCTTTTGCTCATGTCCGCGTTCTTCACCATTTCGGCGCCGCCCGGCAGCATGCCAACGATGCTTTCCAGGGAACCCAGCTTCTTCATTTGGCGTAATTGATCTAGAAAGTCCTCCAGAGTGAACTGGCCTTTCCGCATCTTTTCCTCGATCTTTTTAGCGTCCTCCAGCGAAACCGCTTCAGCCGCTCTCTCGACCAGGCTTACAACGTCGCCCATCCCCAGGATTCGAGAAGCCATGCGTTCCGGATGAAATGGTTCAAAATCCTCCGGTTTCTCACCCACCCCTACAAATTTGATCGGTTTGCCGGTCACCGACCGCAAACTCAGCGCCGCGCCGCCGCGGGCATCACCATCCAGCTTGGTCAGCACCGATCCTGTGATATTTAGTGCTTTATCGAAATGAGTGGCGACGTTGACAGCCTCCTGGCCCGTGGCTGCGTCGAGAACCAGCAGGATTTCCTGCGGCTGGACCAAATCACGCAAACGGACCAACTCTTGTACAAGAGCTTCATCAATTTGCAGTCGGCCAGCCGTATCGAAAATCAACGCATTCCGATTGTTGGCTCGTGCGAATTCTATCGCATCGCGACCAATTCTCAGAACGTCAGTTTCGCCTTTGATCGCGAATACCGGGATATCCAGTTGTTTGCCAAGAGTTTGCAACTGTTCCATGGCCGCAGGCCGGTAAACGTCGCAGGCAATGAGCAGGGGAGCTCTTCCCTGTTTGGCCAGAAGGCGCGCGAGTTTCCCGCTGGATGTTGTTTTGCCAGAGCCGTGAAGCCCCACCATTAATATGGAACTTGAGTTTCCGACCGCCTGAAGCCCCGTGTTTTCCGAACCCAATAGCCCCACGAGCTCATCGTGTATGATCTTGATGATCTGCTGCCCAGGGTGAATGCTTTGAAGGACTTTCTCCCCGAGCGACTCTGCCTTAACGCGTTCGATGAAATCGCGCGCGACTTTAAAGTTAACGTCCGCATCCAATAACGCGAGACGGACATCGCGCAAGGCATCGGCGACGTTGGCTTCGGATATTTTACCGAGCCCACGCAAGTTTTTAAAGACTCCTTCGAGCTTTCCGGTCAGCGAATCGAACATATCTCAAATGGTACAGTTCACACACGTGCTTGACAAGATATGGAAGGTACGCTTCCCTGACAGCGCGCCACCGAAATTGGGCATCAGTGGCCAAAAGGAGCCAGTCCTCCGTAATCACTCCTAGGGGGTGTTGCGACTTTTCATTAAGATTTCTCTTGCCACAATCCGGCAAACAGGCTATTTGAGACGGCAAATGACCGGAATAAAACTTTTTTGGAATGACTTCAGAAGAGTTTTATTCGTTGGCCGGTCACATTGCGGATGACGGATAAAAAGGCCTTCTGCGATTTACCTTGCAAGAAATCCAATAATACTAATAGCGTTGCACTTATGAAGTACACTACCAAAACCAAACGTCTTGTCAGTTGGGCAATAGGGGGCCTGGCATCATGTTTTGTGGCTTTGTCCACCATGGGACAGGGCCTGCCGTTTACGCAGTCCACTGCGATCACGGTCAATGATAACAGTAAAGCCACTCCCTATCCATCGACCAACCAGGTCCAAAACACCCTTGGCACGATTGAAAAAGTGACTGTGACGCTGAATGGCGTTACCCATGGTTACCCGGATGACCTTGATATCGCACTGGTTGGGCCAGATGGCACCAAAGCGATGCTCATGAGCGACGCCGGTGGACAATTTGACCTCTCTGGCACGACTATCACTCTTGATAGCACGGTCGGATCTGCTCTTCCGGATGAGGCGCAGATCAATTCTGGCACCTATAAGCCATCGAATTTCGACGGCGGCGACCTGGACGCGTTCTTTGGTGGCCCGCCAACGGGACCGTTGCCGGCAGATTTGACTGTATTCAATGGCAAAGATGCAAACGGTACTTGGAACCTATATGTCGCGGACGACACTGAGGTTGATTCCGGAACCATTCGCTCGTGGTCGTTGAATCTGTATTTGAGCCCCACCCTGCAAGTTAGCAATAGCACGGTGAACGTGACGGAAGACACTCCGCTCACAATGAATGTTTTTGTTAACGATTCTGATACTGCTCTCTCTGGCCTTACACTTACGGCGACCTCCAGCAACCAGGGTATCGTCAAGGACAGCGGCTTGGTATTTGGCGGCGACGTTAATACAACGAACCGAACATTGACAATCACTCCTGTTGCGAATGCAAATGGCGGGCCTGTGACTATCAATGTAAGCGTTAGTGACGGTGTTGGACCTGCTGTAACGAAACCGGTAACAATCAATGTGGTGGCAGTAAATGATGCTCCTGCGATGGCGCTAAGCGCAACGAGTGCAACAACCACCCAAGGTGGTATCACTGCTCCGATTTCGATCAAGGTTACGGATGTTGACAGCGATCCTGCGGGGGTAACTCTGACAGCAACTACAACGGGAGTAATTCCTGCAACCAACGTTCTTTTCTTCCGTGCAACCGACGCCGGAACGCCTGGTACAAACCGTATGGTGCAAATCGCTGCTGGAAGTGCCGTTGGCAGTTCGACGGTAACGATCATTGCGACTGATGCGAGTGGTGCATCAAGCTCCACAACAATCAATGTCACTGTCACTGCGGTTCCGAGCATTGTTGTTGCGAATCCTGCAGCTATTCCGATCCCCGACTCCGGTGCAAGCTCGCTTTACCCATCAATTATAACTATACCAAATCCGGCTGGATTGGGGAAAGTTGGAAAAGTCGTTGTTAGTTTGATCAGCGTCGAACACGCAAATCCTGCTGATATCGGTGTCTTGCTGGTTAGCCCAACGGGTCAATCGGTAGTTTTAATGCGCGGTGACGGCGATAGCAGCGCGGTAGGCATTGGCGACGCAAATGACGTGCGACTAACATTCGATAAAGATGCTTCCTCCAATATTTCGGCTTCGCCATTGGTAACGAGCACAAACAAACCAACTGATCTAGGTTCAGGGAATTTCCCCGGCGCTGCGCCGGCCGGGCCATATAGCGCTGACTTGAGCACACTTCAGAACGTTCAAGCGAACGGTGATTGGAAGCTGTTTGTTTACGATACAACCTCTGATAGTTCGGCTGGTCAAATTGCTGGCGGATGGGTGCTGCAAGTTTTCCCTGCTCCTACCATTGCCAAGCCGGCTGATGTAACAATGGCCGAAGATACGGTTAAGACAATTACAACGGCCGTCGGTGATTTTGACGGTTCAGTAACGAACATCACCGTAAGTTCATCGGATTCAAATTTGGGTGTGAGTGCGAGTGTCAGTGGAACTGGCACTGGCGGAACCGCCACGATTACTCTCACTCCGGCCGCAAATTTCAATTCGGCCACTCCTATTACAGTAACTTTGACCGTCCAGGATAACACTGGCTCTTATACTGCATCGACTTCCTTTACCGTAACGGTAACTCCGGTGAACGATGTGCCAACGCAATCGGTGATTCCTAAACAGATCAGCCGAGCAGGTGAATCGGTTGGCCCGGTTTCATTTACCATAGGTGACGTTGAAAACCCTGGATCGCTGACAGTGACGGCTACGTCGGACAATCCGAAACTGCTACCTCCAGGTGCTATCATCCTGGGTGGAACTGGCACAACACGAACAATTACGATTTTTCCTGCTGGAACTACTGGCGGAATTGCAAATATAACAGTTACGGTGACCGATCCGGATGGTGCCAGCAGCTCGCAAACATTCAACCTTACGGTTCTTGAACCAGCAAATCGCTTATTCGAAAACTCATCTCGGATTGTAATCAACGATTCGACAAGCGGTGGAAGTATCGCATCTCCATATCCATCGACCATACCTGTAAGTGGGTTGGTGGGACGCGTGGCGGAAGTTCGAGTAACCCTCTTTGGTATCACCGACCCCACCCCAAATGAAATCGAAGTTCTCCTCGTGGGCCCAACGGGCGCGAATATTGTACTTATGTCGGACGCTGGTGGAAACGTGGGTAACGATTTAACCAATGTTACTCTCGTCTTCCGGCAGAGACTCAGTGACGGGAGCCCCGCACCCGCCTTACCAGAAAATAGCCAAATCACATCAGGTTCCTATAGGCCAACAGATTACGAAGCTGGAGCTGCATTCCCTTTCGCGGGCTCACCGGCGGAAAATACTACAACCTTGGATAACTACATTGGAACTAATCCAAACGGGGACTGGAAACTTTATATCTACGACGATCACCAAGGGCCAAAAGGTGGCGCTATTGAAGGTGGATGGCAATTGAGTATCCGCACGCGGCCGCAAATGCCCGATATCGGCGATCAGGTCACTCAGGAAGATACAACTAAACGTTTTACGGTTCAGATCGGGGATATTCAACCTGGTGTGTCAAATAACGTAACAGCCAGTATTCAAATTCCTTCAGGTCAGCAGGTGATCGACAACGCTGGGATCAAGACGAGCATAACTGACGGCATTCTTTCGGTTGAATTAACGCCTATCGCTGATGCCTTCGGTACAAACGTAATCACGTTGACAGTTGAAGACCCAGATCATTTTACGACAAGCGATAGCTTTAACTTCATCGTCACCCCAGTTGACGATGCCCCGCGATTCGGACCGCTCCCCGACCGGAGCACTCCTGCTACAACTCCGATTAGTTTTACCTTCACGGTAGCTGATCCCGAGGGCACGGCAGTCACAGTTTCGGCTACATCTTCGGATCAACGAATTGTGAAGGATTCGAACATCAGCATCACGGGGACGGGCACATACACGATGAATATCCTTCCTGAGGGTATTGCGAGCGGTCCCACAACAATAACGGTTACTGCATCGGACGCGACAGGTCAAAAGGCATCCAAGACATTCGTGCTGACTGTGACGCAGACCTTGGCATTCCAAAATCCAGGAGGCCGAATCACGATTAACGATTTTGATCGTGCCAACCCATATCCATCCACGATTGATGTGTCAGGTGTGAATGGAACCGTTAGCGGAATTAGCGTGATCCTCGTTGGTTTGACCCATCCCTTTCCGGATGACGTTGACGTCCTATTGGTGTCCCCTGATAACAAAGCAGTTATGCTGATGTCAGATGCCGGCGGTGGCAACGCAGTTTCGAATGTTCGATTGACGTTCGCAAGTTCCGCCAGCGCTGCAATCCCGGATGAGACACAAATCACAACCGGCAATTATCTCCCGGCGAACTACACCGGCACGCAGGAGGGACCGTCTGGCCAGCCTGAGATGCCCACGCCAGCTCCCGCCGCTCCTTATAGCACCGATCTTGGAACCTTTGCTGGCGTCAATCCTAACGGACAATGGAAACTCTATGTCCGTGACGACACGTTCACTTTGGCTGGCTCGATTGAAGGCGGCTGGATTCTCAGCCTTCAAACCGCACCTACGATCAGCCCGGTTGATACGCAGATTACACAAGAGGATACACCAAAGCCCGTTAGTTTCTCGGTTGCCGACCAGGATACTGCGGCTTCGGGCTTGAATGTGACTGTTTCAAAAGACGAGACCGCAGCCCCTGGCTTGATTAGCGGCTTCAGCCTCGCGACGAATGGATTCAACTATGTCCTGACTATTACTCCTGCAACTAATCGTCCGGCGGGAACGACTCCAGAAACAAATACTGTGAACCTGCAGGTGACCGACGGTACATCAACGGCTTCGACAAGCTTCAAATTCGTTGTTAATCCGGTTGACGATCCGCCGACGATTACGACCGCTACTAATAGGGTAATCGTTTCGGAAGACGGTTCTACTGTAATCAACTTCCTTGTGAAGGATATTGATTCGACAATTGGAACTTCATCGAATATAATGGTGTTCTCATCGAACCCTGCTTTAGTAGCTGCTGCGAATCTTTCCACTAATGGCCCTAACAACCAGGCACCAGGAACGGAATTCAATGTGGCGGTAACGGTCACACCGATCGCCAATCAATCTGGTTCTACCGTTGTTAGTTTCGTAGTCAGTGACCGTTCTCAGTCTGTCACTAACCAAGTAACTGTCGAGGTAACACCTGTTAATGATTTGCCGACGATTACGTTCCCGACCATGAGCTCAACTTCGCCGACAACGAACGTCGTGGCTGGCGGTACAATCAGTAATATTCCAGTCACAGTTGGTGACGTCGAAACGCCGACGAGGAACATAGTGTTGACCGCTACATCCTCCGATCAAACATTGATACCGGACGCCAATATTATTGTAGGCGGAAGTGGAGCCGATCGCACGATAACTCTGACAACGGCCGGAACTGCAACCAGCCCTGGAGTTACTATCTCCACGGTAGCTACCGACGAATCTGGTGGCAAAACGACCAACAGTTTCGTAGTTGTGATAACTGCGATTCCTGGATCGACTTTTGCGAACAATTCGTCGATCCTGATACCAGCCACGGGAACGGTTGGCAACGCTGCACCTTATCCTTCGCTTGTAACAGTCAGCGGATTGGTTGGAAATATTAGCAAGATTAGTGTCACGCTCGACGGATTGTCCCACACGGCACCCGACGACTTGGACATCTTGCTTGTAAGCCCGACCGGTGCGAAGACCATACTTCTATCCGACGTCGGCGGTGCAAATCCGGTTTCCAACGTGCGTCTCACCTTTGACCAATCTGGTCGCGGGCTTGGTGACGATGCGCCGATTATCTCGGGAACTTATCAGCCTACTGACTTTGAGGTCGGGTCCGATACCTTCCCTTCACCAGCTCCTGCTGGTCCCTATACGAGCAGTCTTCAAAACTTTATTGGAACCGCTCCAAATGGAACATGGAGTCTGTATATTGTCGATGACACCTCGGTAAATGCTGGTCAACTGGCATTTGGGTGGTCAATTCGAATCGAAACTGCTCCGACAATCTCCTTGGTATCGTCCACTCTGACAGGGATGACGGAGGATTCCACTGGAACCGTTTCATTCAATATCAATGATCAAACAACTTCCGCAGAATTGTTGTTTAACTCATTGGATTTCAGCAATAGCAATCCAGCATTGGTTGCGGGCATTTCAAAATCACTTTCGGGTAACACAGTAACAGCAACGGTTACGCCGACTGCGAATGCATCAGGAACAAATAACCTTACCATTACGGTAAAGAATAGCTCGGGAACTCCTTCGAGCATCACCGTTCCTATGAACGTGTCGCCCGTTAACGATCTGCCGGAAATCTCTCGATTCCTCAATCAATCAACTCCAGCCGACACCGCTATCTCCGTGCCTATCTTGGTGCGTGATATCGACACCCCGCTGAGTGGTGTTTGGGTGGAAGTGAAATCCTCCAATCAGGCTATTGTGGCAGATACCAACATCTTTGTAGGCCCGGGTACAAACTTCCTTAAAGGCCTGGTAGCCAACTTTGACTCGGTAAGCTGGACAAACGTTATTACTCTGAAGCCCAGTTCAACGCCTGGATCGACTACGATCTCGGTTGATGTTTATGATACCGCAGTATCGACTAACGCCCCGGCGATTCCGACATCGACGTTTGTGCTCACGGTAACCCCGGTTAATCACCAGCCGCAAATTACCTCGATCATCTCACCTCAACCGATCGAAGCTGGAAAGAGTAGCACGAATATCGACTTCACAGTTAGCGACTCGGATAACGATCAACTGACAGTTACTGCTACTTCCGATAATCAAACGCTGGTCCGTGATTCGGATATTATAATCACACCTTCCGGCACAGCAGCTCCAGGCAGCCGTACAGTAAGGATTACGACCCAACCTGGCGTTAAGGGTGATGCCGTCATCACTTTGAAGGTTGAGGATCCCGGTCATCTGAAGAATTCGACCCAGTTCATCGTGCGAGTAACTCCGACACGGGAACGTATTCTTACAAGCACTGCTCCGATTACAATCCGGGACAATAACTCGGCAGATCCCTATCCTTCGATCCTTCATGTTGATGGGTTCTCGGGTACTATAAGCAAGCTGACTGTAACCCTGAATGGTTTTACTCATACCTACCCCGACGACGTGGACGTGCTGTTGGTAAGTCCTGACGGAACGAAGTCGGTAGTGCTGATGAGCGACGCTGGCGGTGGTACGGCAGCGAATGGCCTTGTCCTAAAGTTTGATGACACGGCTGATAGTGCCATTCCAGATGCAACTGCGCTCAGCAGTGGCACCTTTAAACCCTTCAATTATGAAGGAAATGGCACCGATAACTTCGCGTCAAGAACTCCAGCCGGACCTGCGGGGCCTTATGGAGCGACGTTGAGCGGATTCAACGGAATCTCGCCTAACGGTGACTGGAAACTGTATATCGTTGACGATACCGCAGGCGATGCGGGCGCGATCACAAACGGATGGTCGTTGGGTATAACCACGCTCCCCGTGCTCTCGGGACCCGCTAGTGTCACTAGCCCTGAAGACCAGCCAGCACGTGTGACATTCACTATAGCTGAAGAATCGTTCGGCAACCCCGATGCGTTCACCTTTAGTGTTAGCTCGACGAATACCGCATTGGTTCCTTCTTCTACGAATAACATAGTCGTTACCGGATCTGGAACTAGTCGCGAGGTATCGGTTATTCCGACGGCAAACGCTTCCGGAACTACCCTGATTACCATTACGGAACAAACGTCCGGAGTGACCTATCAGTTCCTCGCAACATTCACACCGGTGAACGATTTGCCGACAGTAACCCCTGTGGCCGACCAGACGATGGTTGTTGGCAGCTTTATCACTGTAACGAACTTCAACTACTCCGATGTTGAAACACCGAAAAAGGACTTGACCATCACGTTTGATTCGTCCGATCCGTTGGTAGTTCCGTTGGGGAATATATTCCTTGTTGGTAACGATATTCGGATATTCAGTGGGACTGCTGTTGGCACCTCACTGATCACGATACGAGTGGCCGACGCAAATGGTGGCTCCACTACAACGACGTTTACTGTAACTGTCACGCCTGGTCAAAACCCAGTGTTTGCGAACACAACTGGAATTACGATTCCGATCCAGGGAACTGCTAATCCCTACCCGTCAACAATTGATGTGCGGGGTATTAGTGGCACAGTGACTAAAGTCACCGTAACACTACAGGGTCTCACTCATGCATTCCCTGAGGACTTGGATATCCTGCTAGTCGGGCCAAATAACAAAGGGGTTGTATTAATGAGCGATGCAGGTGCCGGTGGTAATCCACAGACATCGTTGAATAATGCATGGCTGACGTTTGATGACAGTGCCAGCCAGAGTCTGCCTGACAATTCAGGTATTGATCCGTTCGGCACCTACAAGCCATCCAACTATGATGTAAGCCCAGGCGAATTCGCCGCACCTGCTCCTGCAGGTCCCTACTCAGCAACGTTTAGCGGTGCATTCAATGGTGCAAATCCTAATGGTACCTGGTCGCTCTTTGTTCAGGATGATGCTCAGCCTGACGGCGGACACATCAATGGATGGACGCTCGGAATCACTACGACGGCTCCTACGATCAGCGGCATCCCGGATCAGATCATCCCAGAAGACACCACACGCACGGTGGACTTCACCGTTGCAGATGGTGATACGGCGGCATCTAGCCTCACGGTAACGGCAGATGTGTTCGTCGATGATCGCGGACGGTTATTGACTGCGTCTGTTAGTGGCTCTGGAACAAACCGTACGATCACGTTAACACCGACACCTAATGCAAACGGAACCACTCAGGTTACTGTTTCCGTGACCGACGGAACATCGACCAATTCGACATCGTTTAACGTTGTTATCACGCCGGTCAATGACGCACCGGTTATCGTCGGTTTGAGCAACACGAATACGCCCGCAAACATTCGTTTGAGATTGCCCTTCAGCGTTTCGGATGTTGAAACTCCAACGTCCAGCATCGCTTTGGATATCTCCAACAGTAATAACTCGGTGGGAACTGCTACTTTGGATACAAGCAGCGGTTCACCGGTGGTCGTATTCAGTCCAGTGGCTCAGGGAAATACCACTGTAACAGTCACTGCCTCTGACGGAACAACTACTACCACGAATTCGTTTGTGGTCACTGTCGCCGCTCCGGCTGGTCCAAGCATTAGTGATATTCCAAGCCAAACGATCGATGAGAATACCTCATTGACGGTAAGCTTCACTATCACAAATTCGCCATCGACGAACGTATCAGTAACTGCATCCGCTACGAACCCAAATCTGGTTTCGAAGATTACGCTCTCAGGAACTGGAACGGAACGCCAAGCGTTAATTACCTTGATTCCAAATCGTTTCGGTTTCAGCGAAATTGATATCACAGTTACAGATGATCTCGGATCTGCAACGGCAGCCTTCGGATTGACGGTCCGACAGGTAAAACCGTCAGTTTCACTCGGACCGATCGCGGATCGCAGCACATTCGAAGATGTGCCCGCCCGCGTGGTGCTTGACGTTCAAAATGCGAACGGAAACTTCGAAGGGTTGACCTTTACTGGTTCTGCTTCGAATCCGAACTTGGTATCAGGCGTTAGTTTCGCGCAGGAAGGCACCAATATGGTTGCTACCGTAAATCTGGTGCCCCACGCGTTTGGTCTCACCACTGTGACCATCAACCTTAATGATGGAACGACGACCACGAGCCGGACGTTTGCACTGAATGTAATCGAGGAAGATGACGCTCCTGTCATTGCGCCGATCGGTGACCGGACCGTGAATGAAGATTCACTCGTGACCATCCAACTGGATGTTACCGATTCCGACTCGCCATTGAGTTCGATTAATATCAGTGGAGTCAGTTCCAACCTAAACGTTGTGAGCAGCGTGGCGGTGCACAATGACGGAACCAGTGTATTCGCGGTTCTGAACCTTGTAAGCAACGCAAACGGAATTGCTCCGATCACTATCACTGCGGTCGAAGGAACGAACGCGCCGGTTTCACAAACCTTCGTTGTGACTGTAGTCCCTGTGAATGACCTGCCGGTGTTGGGAGCCATTGGCGACCAGACTGCGATTGTTAATACTACTCCAACTATCCGTTTGAATGTCTCCGATGTTGATACGGATATAAGCCAGCTAACCTTCACCGGTGCGACGACCAATTCAGGCTTGGTCAGCTCGATTCGGTTTAATAACGATGGAACGAACGTGACGGCAACGATCACTCTGGTTCCAGACGCTACGGGCACGGCGCCAATCACCATCACGGCACATGATGGAACGAATACTGTATCTCAGAGCTTCACTCTGAGAGTGAATCGTTCGTTGAATCCGGCCCGCCTCGTGGCAACACGTTCCGGGACTGACCTTAACATCAACGTCACGGGAGACGCCGGTGCGAGCTATGTGATTGAAGCTACAACGGACTTCGTTACCTGGACCGTGCTGGGTGAAGTGACGATTGACTCGGACGGATCAACTGATATCCAAGTGCCGATCTTCAAGCCTTACCAATTCTTCCGCGCTCGGAACGAATAAGGTTCGCAGCTTAAGAAAGTCTCACGACCGCCTGTTGGGTAACCAACAGGCGGTTTTTCTTTTGGAGGAAGGACAGTTATTGGATGCGGACGTCGATGATTACGCCCCCAGGAGATGTAACGCGATTCGGCGTTGATGGGGAGACGTTCGGTGTTCCCACACATAGAGACCCTGCCAGGTTCCCAAAGTGAGCTGCTTATCTATGACCGGGATCGCTACGCTTACAGCAGTCAGGGCGCTGCGGATGTGCGCGGGCATATCATCGGGGCCTTCGGCAGTATGTTGAAAGAGGTGGTCTCCGTCGGGACAAAGACGTAAAAAGAAGCGTTCCAGATCCCGCCGCACTTCAGGATCTGCATTCTCTTGAATCAAAAGCGATGCCGAGGTGTGGCAAATATGAGCGGTCAGCAGACCGGTCGTGAACCTTGAAGCGGAGACGAACTGTTCGACCTGATCGGTGATCTCGTAGAAGCCGCGGCCTTTGGTCGATACACGGATCTCTTGAGTCTTTTGGCTTAGCATATCTCCGAATCTAATCTTCGATCAGAGTTTTTACACCTTTGAAACGGGCTTGGCTTGATCCCGCGCAAAACGTTGCTAGCATCCGCAGCGGTTTGCGTCCAAGTTTTATGACAATGAAAGCGATTTTAGCGCTCGAGGATGGAACGGTGTACCACGGCAGCGGTTTCGGCGCCTCTGCGGATTGTTGTGGCGAGGTCTGTTTTAACACCTCGATGACTGGGTATCAGGAGATATTGACCGATCCCTCGTACAAAGGGCAGATCGTTGCCATGACCTATCCGCTCATCGGAAATTACGGTGTCAATCTGCAGGATGTGGAATCATGGCGTCCGCACGTAGCCGGCTTTGTTATTCGGGAGTTGTCGCCGATTGTCAGTAATTGGCGGGCCGACATTCCGCTGGCGAAATACCTGGAAGAAAATGCAATCCCGGGGATTCAAGGCATTGATACACGAGCCTTGACTAAAAAATTACGGGTGACCGGAGCGATGAAGGGGTTTATTTCGACGAAACAGATCTCCGATGACGAGGCCGTGAGCCGGGCCAGGAATTGGACTGGTTTGATTGGGCAGGACTACGTTAAAGAGGTCACTCATCCGAAACCGTTTTTGTGGGACGAAAAAGACGAGCAAAGTGCGAGTTTTAATCTGGTGCGAGGTGCTGCCGTGGCAGATGCGCGGAATGTTAGGGACGCGATGCGGCCGGCTGACATCCCCATCGTCGCGTTCGATTTCGGTATGAAATACAATATTCTGCGCCGCCTTCGGCAAAAGGGTTTTAAGGTGCAGGTTGTTCCGGCGACCACAACGGCTGAAGAGGCGCTCGCATATAAACCAGCAGGAATTTTTCTTTCGAATGGTCCGGGAGATCCCGCCGCACTTGGATATGCTGTAAAGACGGTCAATAATTTGACGAAGAGTGGCATTCCGATTTTCGGTATCTGCCTGGGACATCAGCTTTTGGGTCAAGCGTTTGGGGGAAAGACCTTCAAACTTAAATTCGGACACCGCGGGGGCAATCAACCCGTCAAGGATCTCGAAACCGGAAAGGTCGAGATCACGTCGCAAAACCATGGTTTCGCTGTGGATGCCCAATCTCTTCCGAACGACGTAGAGGTGAACCGGATCAACTTAAATGATCAGACAGTCGAAGGAATGCGGCACAAAACCAAACCAATCTATTGCGTCCAATACCATCCGGAAGCATCCCCAGGGCCGCATGATTCAACACCTTTGTTTGACGAATTTCGAACGTTGATCGAAAAAGCGTAACGAGGCTATATTACACATCAATTTCAAGGTTTGACAGTAGGGCGTGACATCTCTAATGTCCGCCCGTAAATACCGAGCAGATGCCCCGAATTTACGCGTTCGGGGATTTTTTTTGCCGACAAGTGGTTTGAGACTATGGCGAATACAATTTTAGTTGGCGCCCAGTGGGGCGACGAAGGCAAGGGCAAGATCATCGATGTCCTCACGGAAGAGGCTGATATCGTGGTCCGTACCCAGGGCGGAAATAACGCCGGGCACACCGTATTTATCGGCGACAAGAAGTACGTGCTTCATCTGGTGCCTTCCGGGATCCTTCGGCAAAACAAGACTTGCGTCATCGGTAATGGCGTGGTGATCGATCCTGTTTCGCTGATCGAAGAAATTGAAGGGTTGCGGAAATTGAAAGTCCGGGTGGATGGCAACCTTTTTGTCAGCGGAAGCGCCCATTTGGTTTTACCGTACCATCGCGAACTGGACGGGCAACGTGAGATCCTTAAGGGCAAACACAAGATCGGGACGACGAAGCGGGGTATAGGTCCTGCGTATGGCGACAAAGCCGACCGAACTGGTCTTCGCATGCTCGATTTGATCAATCCGGAGAGGTTTGAGTGCAAGCTCAAAGCGAAGATCAAAGAGAATAATGAAGTCTTGAAAGCTTTCGGTGCAAAACCCCTTTCTTTCAAAGCGGTTCATGAGGCATATCGCAAAGCCGGGGACCAGCTAAAGCCCTTCGTTTGCAACACGGTTATTAAATTGCATGAGGCGATGCGAAGCGGGGCCGATATATTGTTCGAAGGGGCGCAGGGGACCTTTCTCGATATCGATCACGGCACCTATCCGTTCGTCACCTCTTCGAACACAACGTCAGGAGGTGCTTGCACAGGCTCAGGGGTTCCTCCCAATCGCATGGATCGGGTCGTGGGCGTCATGAAAGCTTATTCCACGCGGGTAGGCGAAGGTCCGTTGCCTACTGAGAACTCCGAGATCGCGGATTTATTGCATGGAATGGGCCGGGAGTTCGGCGCCACCACTGGACGCGCGCGACGATGCGGATGGTTCGACGCCGTGGCCACCCGCCATGCGACAATGGTGAATGGCATAGATGAATTAGCGATCACGAACGTGGATGGTCTCGATACGGTCGATGTTATTAAAGTAGCAATCGCGTACCGCGCCGGATCCGAACGATTGGATTATGTGCCGAGCGACATCGAGCTGTTTTCCCGATGTGAACCGATTTACGCTGAATTCGAGGGCTGGAAGACTCCGACCGACAAGATTCGGGATTGGAAAAAAATGCCCCCGAAAGCAAAAGCGTATTTGAAGGCGATTTCCGAGCTGACCGGGGCGAAACTGACGATTGCATCGACTGGACCTGCCCGGGAACAGACCATTTTTCTTTAACGACTCCCAACGCTGGGGCTTGTTTATGAAGGGCTAATTCAATTTGATGAGTGTTGCACCCTCTCACCTCAGTGCAGCGGCGAAGGCGGCCTTGCCGACCCATGTGGCCATCATTATGGATGGAAATGGAAGATGGGCCAAACAACGGCATTTGCCGCGCGTTGAAGGCCACCGTAATGGTGTTGAATCAGTGCGCGCTGTTGTGCGGGCTTCCGGCGAAGTCGGAATCAAATATCTTACCCTGTACGCGTTCTCAGTGGAAAACTGGAATCGTCCCCAGGATGAGGTGGACACCCTCATGAAGTATCTGGCTCGTTTTCTGAAGAACGAGATTGGAGAACTCAACAAAAGTAATGTCCGCCTCGAAGTGATCGGCCAGATTTATCGCCTGCCCGAGTTCGTGCAGGAACAGCTCAAAAAAACGCAGGCCGCCCTGGAAAAAAACACCGGTCTCACTTTGATTCTGGCGCTCAGCTACGGAGGACGAACCGAGATCGTGGAAGCCGTGCGCAAAATCGCCGCGGAAGCCAAAGCGGGCCGGATCGAACCCGCCGAGATCAACGAACAAGTGGTTGCCCAGCACCTCTACACTCATGCCTGGCCCGATCCGGATCTGTTGATTCGGACCAGTGGTGAAATGCGAGTGAGCAATTTTCTACTTTGGCAAATATCCTATGCGGAGTTGGTCGTCACTCCCACCCTTTGGCCGGATTTCCGAAAGCCGCAATTGTTTGAAGCCCTGGAAGAATATACGCGTCGAAACCGGCGCTTTGGGGGACTCTAAGCCTCCCGGAGCCAGCGCGCGATTTGAGGAGCGGAATAGGTGATAATTATGTCCGCTCCGGCGCGGCGCATTGCCAGATGGCTTTCCATGGTAACGGCCCGCTCATCGATCCATCCCTGAGCCGCCGCGGCTTTAATCATCGAATATTCGGCGCTGACGTGATAAGCCGCTGTCGGATATCCGAAAGTTGCTTTGACTCTGTAAATGATATCCAAATATGCCAGGGCCGGTTTTACCATCACGATGTCAGCGCCCTCCAGAATGTCCATTCTGACTTCGCGCATCGCTTCTTCCGCGTTGCCCGCCTCCATTTGATAACCGCGACGATCCCCTGATTTGGGAGCCGATTCGGCAGCTTCGCGGAAAGGGCCATAAAATGCCGAAGCGAATTTCGCCGCGTAGGACATGATCGGGATTTCAGAAAAGCCCGTTTCGTCCAGTTTTTGACGAATGGCCTGAACACGGCCATCCATCATATCGCTGGGTGCAATGATGTCCGCGCCAGCCTCGGCATGGCTCGCCGCGGTGCGCGCAAGCAGTTTGAGGCTGGAATCATTCTCCACGTCTCCGAGCGGCGCATGCAACAGCCCGCAATGGCCGTGGCTCATATACTCACACAGGCAAACGTCGGTGACGACGATCAGCTCCGGCAGTTCCTTTTTCAGCAACTTGACCGTTCGCTGAACGATTCCATTTGCGGCGTAAGCCCCGGAGGCTCTGGCATCTTTGGTCTCAGGAATGCCGAACAACAAAACGGCGGGCACACCTTTCGCAAAAGCTTCAGCAGCGTCTTTGAGCACCAGATCGGGGGACAGTTGAAACACTCCAGGCATCGCGCCGATTGGCTGGCGCAAATTCCGGCCTGCCCGGGCGAACAACGGCCAAATCAATTGGGATGCACTTAAAGCGGTTTCCCGAACGAGGGCACGCAATGCCGGCGTGCGGCGGAGCCGGCGCGGCCGGTATTGTGGGAACATCCCGGTTTCAGGCGAATTCATGGCAAAAGATAAATCCGCGCAAGAAAGTTTCGCAATGCTGTACTCGTAAATGGCATCCGTCAGTTCGAAAGGGTGAGAAAATTCTCAAGCAGTTGCAGCCCAAGTTTTTGACTTTTTTCCGGGTGAAACTGGGTGGCGTAAACATTGTCCCGCCAAACGGCCGAAGCAAAAGCGCTCCCGTATTCAGTCGTGGTCGCGATAATTGTTTTATCCGCGGGTTCCGGGAAAAAACTATGTACGAAATAAAAATAACTGCCGGTGGGAATATTCTGAAACAGTGGACACTCCGGGCGTTCCAGTCGTATCTGATTCCAGCCAATTTGAGGCACCTTTAGCCCATTGTCGCTGCGAAACCGAACCACCTTCCCCTGGAAAAACCCCAAACCTTTGGCGCAACTGTTGAATTCCTCGCTTTTTTCGAAAAGTGCCTGGTAGCCCACGCAAATACCGAGAAATGGCTTGCCTGTCTTAATGTAGTCGCGGGTAGCCGCCAGTAATTCCTGTTTTTGTAAAGAATGGATGCAATCGTCGAAAGCACCGACGCCCGGAAGTACTGCTGCGCTGGAGTCTTGCAATTCTTCCGGCCGGGTCACCAGTTTTACATCTGCTCCCAGGAAGCAAAGAGCTTTGTGCACACTACGCAGGTTTCCCGAACCATAATCCATTAATGCGATCACCGGTGAAAGAGTAGAAGCTACCTGGCGAGTTTGCAAACCACGACTCAAGCAGCGTCGGCACTCATTTTGCGTTCCGTTTTAAGCCGTAGTTGCCCGCATGCCGCATCAATGTCGTGGCCTTTTTCGCGGCGCAAGGTGGCCGTGACTCCGCGATCGATCAAAGCCGATGCGAATACCTCCTGGACTTCTTCAGAGGGGCGCTCCCATGTTAAATCCTCCACCTTATTGTATGGGATCAGGTTAACTTTCGCATAGAGACGTTTCGCGAGGTCCGCAAGTGGCTTCACCTGATCGAGCGCATCGTTAACCCCGGCAATCAAAATATATTCCAGAGTGATCATGCGGCTCTTCTTTTCCTGATAATATTCGCACGCCGCGGTTAACTCTTTGAGCGGATATTTCTTATTGACTGGCATGATGCGGTTTCGAACTTCATCGGTGGCGCCATGCAGGGAGATTGCCAAACGAAACTGCAGCGGATCGTCGGCCAATTTGCGAATTTGCGGAGCGAGACCGCTGGTTGAAATCGTGATTTTTCGTGCGCCGATGGCGCCACCCCAGGGTGCATTCAATATTTTCAGGGCTTTGAGCAGATTGTCATAATTGGCGAGTGGCTCGCCCATTCCCATGATCACGAGGTTGTTTATGACACGGCCGCCTGGAGCCGAACCCGGTTGCTTTGCGTTCCATCGTTCCACCGCCAGAACTTGCTCGATGATTTCATGCGGATGAAGATTTCGTTTCCAACCTTCGAGTCCGCTCGCGCAAAAACGGCAACCATAGGCACAACCTACCTGGGTGGAAACGCAGAGTGTATGGCGATCACTGGCCTCGCCGTAAAGAGCGGGATTCGCCGGAATCAATACGCTCTCAACCATCGACCCGTCCGCCAGTTTCCAGAGAAACTTCTGCGTGGTATCGTGCGAACCTTGTTTGGTAACCAGCTCCAGCGTTTCAAGGTTGAAAGACTCGGCGAGTTGATCACGCAAAGGTTTCGGCAGATTGCTCATCGCATCCCAGCCCGCCGCCCTCTTTGCATAAAGCCATTCCGTGACTTGTCCCGCGCGGTAGGCGGGTTGGTTCAGGACTTTTAACTTTGCCTGAAGGTCTTTCAGCGTCTGCGATTTGATGTCGAGCTTCACAAGGCGGCGTCTGACAGTGCTCAGCGCCGAATATAATAGTTGTTCGCGTATTCCTGCACCATTCGCCAGGTATTGAATTGTGGAACGAGCGTGACCATTGCGTTGCGAATTTTGGAGATCCATTTGCGGGGAACGCCCTGGGCGTCCCGCGCGTAAAAGGTCGGAATAACTTCCTCAGTCAGCACGCGGTACAGATTGGCACTGTCGCGGCGATCCTGTTCTTCGATTGAATCGGGATGCGAATCGTCCCCGATGGCGAATCCGTTGGTTCCGTCATAACCTTCGCGCCACCAGCCATCAAGAATGCTGAGATTGAGGCATCCATGGCAACTTGTCTTTTGACCGCTGGTACCCGAAGCCTCCAATGGGCGGCGGGGATTGTTCAACCAGACGTCGCAACCGGAAACCATCTGGCGAGCCACGTGAACGTCATAATTTTCGATGAAAACAAGGCTGCCCTTGAGTTCTGTGTACTTGCTCAGGTGAATGATATGTTGAATGAAACGTTTGCCTTCATCATCACGCGGATGTGCCTTGCCGGCAAAAATGAATTGGAGTGGACGCTGTTTATCGCCAATCAGGCGGACGATGTCCTCGAGTTGCTGGAAGATGAGGGGAGCGCGTTTGTAAGTGGCGAACCGGCGCGCAAAGCCAATCGTAAGAGCGTCGGGGTTCAGGAGATGATCGAAGGAAATGAAGTCGCCCTGGAGCAGGCGCTGGCCCTGCATGAGGAGGCGGCGGCGGGCAAACTCAATAAGTTCGCGGCGCAGCTTGTAACGCAACGCCCAAATTTCTTCATCCGAGATGAACGAAGAATCGGCCATCCTCTCCCAGAAGGCCGGGGTATTAAGGTCACGATCCCAATTCGGGTTGGCCTTAAGGGACCAGAAGCGGGTGCTATCGCCCCCGGCGACCGGTTCGGCGGGTGGAGTGCTTAATTTGCGCCGCCAGAATCGCCTGACGGGACCCTTCATCCAACCCAGCAAATGAATGCCGTTCGTGATATGACCAATCGGAACCTGATCCACGGGAACTCCCGGGAATAGTCCTTGCCACATTAAACGGCTGACCTGCCCGTGCAGTTCGCTGACACCGTTGGCGGCACGAGAAGCCTTGAGCGCGAGTACGGTCATGCAAAACGTTTCCGATTCGTTTTCCGGAACGACCCTTCCAAGCCCCATCAATTCTTGAATGGAAAGCTTTAACTGGCCCATCATTTTGAGAAGAGCGTAGTTCATCAAATCGGTGTTGAACCGATCGTGCCCAGCCTCAACTGGAGTATGTGTCGTAAAGATGCACTCCTGCTTGCTGTTCGCGAGCGCATCGCGGAACGTTTGACCCGAGGCAAGTTTTTCGCGAACCAGTTCCAGGGTGAGGAAGGCCGCATGGCCCTCGTTCATGTGGAAGGTGGAAGGTTGAACTCCCAATGCGCGCAATAATCGAATGCCGCCGATTCCAAGCAGAATCTCCTGCATGATCCGCGTGGTGCTGTCGCCACCATAGACACGCAAGGTCAAGTCGCGAAACCGTTGCTCATTCTCTGGGCGATTCGAATCGAGCAAATAAACCGGACAACGTCCGACATTGACGCGCCAAGCCTGAAAATAAACCTGGCTCATCGCAATTTCGACGCTGCAAACGAGAGGTTCTCCACGCGCATCGAGAACGGGTTCGATCGGGAGGTTGCGGGGATTTAGTAGAGTGTAATATTCGGTCTGCCAGTTATCCTGATTAACGGTCTGCTGGAAATAACCTTCACGATAAAACAGGCTGATCCCGATAAAACCGAGACCAAGATCGCTTGCGGATTTGGCGTGATCGCCTGCGAGAACCCCCAGGCCGCCTGCCGCTATCGGCAATGTCTCATGAAAACCGAATTCGGCGCTGAAATATGCGACCGGGTTTTTAAGCAGCTTTGGCGCGTTTTGATTTCCCCATGTTTCCGGCTCGCTTAAGTAAGCTTCGAATTCCTGCAGGACGGAGCGAACGCGATGAGCGAAATCATGGTCCTGTAAACGGACGTGTAGTTCGTATTCGGAAACTTCATGGAGAATGGCGACGGCGTTGTGATAGAGATTTTGCCAGCAACGGGGAGAAAGCTCCTGAAAAATCTCCTGCGCCTCCTGATTCCAGGTCCACCATAGGTTGCGGGCAAGCCGATGCAGGCCGGTGACCAATTCCGCTAATTCAGCTCCGGAAAGTGATTTATCGCTCATAGTTATAGGGGGGAAGTTCATTGCCAATTCGTTCATGCCATTTAATGCGTGAGGTTCTCCAAATGGATGCGCCTCCGAACAACTTCCCCGCACCAAACGCTAGCTTGGGTTCCGAAAATGGGAAGAGCAAAATCTCGGAACGAATCGACCGCGAAGTGCCGGTCAATTGATGTGAATTGATTCGAACGACTTCGGGTCTTACATGGCGGCATTCCCGGCTTGCCAGAGTTCCTGAACTCTCATGAACACAGCTTCAAAATCCTGCTCCGCGCCTCATGGAGATTTAGAGGTTCTTCTGATTGCAAAAGCCGCTCGGGCACCGCTATTTTCTTCATCCCAAGCCCGTAATTAGCCTTATGCGAAATCATGCGATCTCTCCGTGCGCCTCTCTCATTTTCACGGCAAATGGCTTATTGCCAGTGCTCAGTCAAAAGCGGACGATCCCGAGCAGATTCAGAAGGTAGCGCGGGGACACACGAGACCCCAAATGATCTTTAATTCAGATATTTCTGGCAAACAATCGATGCCGACGCCCCGTCTTCGTTCGGATTTCGGCATATGGTTTCAATCGGTGATAATTATATGAATACCAGGTTCAGAATTTGTCAATTTTTCGCATTGAGTGCATTGGGGTTCGCCGAGCTGGGTACTGCGTTCACCCAGGAAATTGTTCCATCCGTCGAATGGGAGCGATTCTATCAGAACTCGGCATGCACTTTTGGCTCCGTGGCCCAGACGGCAGATGGTGGATATATTCTGGGAGGAAACATATCTGATATCTCTGGCGTGGCTCCGAGCCATACCGTCTTGCTCAAGGTTGGCACACAGGGCGATATTCAATGGGAGAAATCATATGGCTACTCAGTCCAAATCACAGTCCGGCAAACCACCGACGGCGGCTACGTTTTTACGGCTACTTCCGATTCGCCGCCTTCCGGCAATCAGCAATCGCCTCATTTTGGGCAGGAAGATGCTTGGGTGGTAAAACTCGATGCCGAAGGCAGAATACAGTGGGAAAAAGCGTTTGGAGGAATCGGAAGTGATTTTGCGGCTTCGAATTGGCAAACAATGGACGGAGGCTATATTCTTTCCGGCTATTCTGACTCGCCTCCATCCGGAAATAAGGAAGCGGTGCTGTTCGGTGGTGCGGATGGCTGGGTCATTAAAATCGATGCTCAGGGCAACAAACAATGGGATCGTTCTTTTGGGGGTGAGAGTAACGATCGTTTTAGCTCTGTCAGACAAACAGCAGACGGAGGATACGTTTTAGCGGGCGACTCATCTTCGCCTCCTTCCGGAAACAAGGAAGCACCTCTTTTCGGCTATCTGGATGGCTGGGTGATAACGCTCGATGCTGAGGGCAACAAGCGGTGGGAACGATCTTTTGGTGGAACAGAACCTGACTTCTTTCTGTCCGTTGATCAAACAACCGACGGAGGTTTTCTCCTCGGAGCAGGATCAAGCTCCCCTCCTTCTGGAAACAAGGAAGCTGTTCTCTTTGGCGCTATTGATTACTGGATCGTTAAAGTGGATACAGCGGGCAATAAACAGTGGGATCGATCCTATCGCACGCCGACTTCAGGTGGAGGCGTCAGCTTCATGCGGCAAACGAGCGATGGTGGCTATGCCCTGGGCGGGTTTTCACAACTCCTAAAAATCGATCCGCAGGGGAATCGACAATGGGACCAATTATTTGGCAATACTAACGAAAATAATCCGGCCGGGCAGCCCTATGCAGTTGAAGTTGCCGACTTCCAGCAAACGAAGGACGGTGGCTACATTGTGTGCGGGAGTATCGATTATCCGAATGCGGGAAGACCTGCCTTCGGTTGTGACAGAAGTTCCTGGGTAGCGAAATTGGAAAATGTCGTTTCGAACTCTGGCGAGGTCGTCACTTGGAAGGCAACCGCAGGCCTTCTCCTGGAATCAGTCGATGATCTCAATATTGAATGGAAGAGCGATCAAACCGAAGTCCTTTCCATCGGCGCATCCAGCGCCATCGCCCTTGTCCCGGCCAGCCAGCAAAGATACTACCGATTGCGAGCAACTGGGCCTTCCACTAATTCCCCGAGCCTTTCAATTGATGCGCTCTTGAAGTGGCCGGTTGCCCAGAATCAGACGTTGGAAATCTCCTCCAGCAAAGACGGTCCGTGGGAAGCATTTTCCGGCGAGCAGGGAACTATCGGAGAGACTCGCTACGCCATAATTCCTCAGAATCTGCGGCGCCAGTACTTCCGCACGCGAAAATAGATTAACGGGTAAGTATAAGCCCCGACAAGGCGCTTATCGCCAAGGTTTTAAGTTTAAGAAGATCGGATGCGCGCAATTGCCGGTTTAGGGTTGTCAGATCCTGGCTGAGAGTCGGGCGGGCCTGATATGTTATTGAGCGCCCCAACGGGTGTTTTTTAGGAATGCGAGCAAGTCGGAGAGCTCCTGGCGGCTCAACTGCTGATCCAATCCCTGGGGCATGATCGAGACGGCTCCGGGGCGCATTTCCAGAAAATCGTTTCGAGCAACCCGAGTTTCGTTGTCAGGTCCGGTAGTCAAAACGAGTTCCTCGGGCGAATCCTTTTTGAGGATTCCACTGATGGCATCGCCTGACTTTGTCGTCACGATCACCGGCTCGAAACTGCGAACAAAGCTGGCGCTGGGGTAAATGATCGATTCCAGGATATCGCGTTCCGTGCGAATGGTTCCTATGCTGGTGAGATCGGGCCCAACATGGCCTCCAAGGTATCCAATGGCATGGCAGGAGGAGCACGCGGCTTTGGGATTATTGAAAACCAATTGGCCGCGGCGCACATCTCCGCCCATCAGGCGCGGGAGCAACTCGTCCAAATGCTGCCGCTGAGCACTGCTGTCGGTGTTTATGCTGGCTAACAAAGCATCGGCCTTTTGCTGAACGGACGAGGGGAACTTGGTGATTTTCGGTTTTAGGACGTCCGCGCGAAGCATGGTTGCGGATTTCGATTTGCCCAAGGCATCAATCAGTTTCATTCCGAGCGCCTCGTCACTGGCAGCCTGAAACGCTCCCAACAATTTGATTACTTCGAATGGCCCTGCCGTCCGCAATATTTCAGTCAAGCTTTCGAGCTGGCCGTCCGATAACTTCGCCCTGGACAAAGCGGTTGCAGCCGCGCTTCGAAAAATAACTGGTTTTTCGGGTTCGAGATTGGTTTTGAGCAGTGCGAATGTCGCATTGTCAATTTCGGTGCCGGATTTCGCCAACGAAAGTGCTTCGAGACGTTGGTCAACCGGGAGCGCGGTATTCATTCCGACTTTTGCGATAGCATCGCTGACCTCAGCCGGCCGGCCCGCCTTCGGGACTGGCAGGAGTTTTGCCGTATTCAGCGCCATGCCTACCAAATTAGTCTCTGAACTGGTCAATGCGTCCGCGATTGCCGCCCACCACGCGCTCGGTGTCTCGCTTAAAGATGCACGGCCCATCGCTTCGATAGCCATGGTTCGGATACTCGTTGGAAGGCCTGCTCGTGCATGGGAAGTCAAAAGATTCTGAATTTCTCCAGTCTCTGTAAACGGTACGAGTTCGTTGAAAAGTTCTTTGCGGTCATTTTCCGGAAGTTGATTCTCTGAAAGGCGGGTTTCGAAATAGCCGGATACCGATTTACCCCAATCTTTATGATGGCGCAGAATCCAGCCCGCTGTTTCCTTTAAATGACCGTCCGACGAAGTGAGCAGCGGAATTACCTCTTCTGGATGCAATTGGCCTGCAGGCGTCATTTGATCCAGGGCGATCAGCGCTGCCCTGCGGGTCAATGGGTCGGCGTTCAGGCCAGCGCGAGTTCCGGCATGGTCGCCTATCTCAATTAGAGCGAAAATAATCGAATGTTCTGCAAATCGATCCGAGCCCGTTTTAGCGGCGGCCGCGAGCAACTGGGGGACTGCTTTTTTGTCACCCGTTCTTCCAAGTGCTTCCGCGGCGGAGCGTCGAACTTGAGCATCTTCATCGCTCAAAAGATTAATTAACGAGGGAACCGCCGCGGCATTGCGCCATAAGCTTAATGAATGAACCGCAACATGGCGAACGGTTGCGTCGGAGTTTATCAGCGCCATGGCGGTAATCTGCCCGGCCGTCTCTGAGTCGATGCGAGTCAGTGCCCAAATCGCATTGCGGCTTGCCCGGGCTGATCTGCCGGACTCCAGGATTTGCCGCAGGGCTGGTAAGCTCTTTTCGCCCAGTTTCGCAATTCGGCTGATAGCGCGTTTTTGGACGGCAGGCCGCGGATCATCGAGCAATGCGGCCGCAGCGTCAGCCGACAATTTGTTCCAATCCATTTTAAGTCCGCGTGGGTCGTTGATATGCGGCGCGCCTTTGCGGCGAATCCTATAGATCCCGCCGAGAACATCCGGCTTTGCCAATTGCGAGGTCGGGCAACAAATTTTGTACCACCCGCCGGTGTCCAACACGATCAAACTTCCGTCTGCATCTTCGATTACATCCGTCGGATGAAAATCAGGATTATCGGAGGTCACGAAATCCGTTTCGACCGTCTTAAAGGTTGCGCCGACCGGGGTGAGCACGTGCCGAATCACTTTGTGAAGGTTAAAACTGCAGGAGAAGAGATTATCCTGGTAGGATGATCCGAAAATTGTCGATTCGTAACGAACCAAACCGCACGGCGCGGCCGGCCCCAGATGCGTCATAACCGGCATCAGATCCCCCGTATGCGGGTGATTATCAGTGACATCATTGACTTTGCCATAAACTCCGCCATAAACGGCATGAATCAGGCCATCCCGTTTCCCTCCACCTGGATTTTGCAAAAAGGTCGTCGTGAAAATTCTTTCGCCTGTTGGTGTAAAAATGACCTCGACTGGATTGTCCATGCCTCCCGTCATTACCGGTTCGACCCCGGTTCCATCAGGGCGGCAGCGGAAAATATGCGCGGCGCGCGTGACAAGCGGTTCTTTTCCGGGACGTTCCCAGGTTTGTTGCGCAAATGCGCCTTTGCACCAATAAATCCAGCCGTCAGGCCCCGCATAGGGCCCATGCAGATCGTTCGCACAGCCGGTTAAAGTCTTCGCTTGAATCCATTCCGAACGCTCGTCGGCGATACCGTCGTCATTGGTGTCGGTAAGTTTCCAAATGCTGGGCGGCGCGCCCACATAGAGCGAACCATCGAGCCACATGGCTCCCTCTGGAAACATCATTTTATCCGCGAAGACGGTGCTCTTTTGGAAACGTCCTTCACTGTCCACACCTTCCAAACGAACGATTCGATGGGGTTTCTCCGCCAGTTGTTTATCGACTTTCGCATTCGATCCGGACGAGTCGGTGACATAGAGTCGGCCTTGTTCATCGAAGTCGGCTTCAATGGGCCGATTGACCATGGAAGGGCCCGCGATTTGTTCCACTTCAAACCCGTCTGGAACTGTTAGCGTTTGCGCTGGAAACTTGTAATCCGCAGCCAGCGTTCCGAGGGGGATGGCGATACATGCGGACAATATATAGAGTCTCCGTTTCATAGTGGCAGTGTGTGTGAAAGGTTAACGCTGTTGATTGTAAGCCTTCGAATGGTATTTGGAAGAGCTGAGTTCACTCGCATGGCGCTCAATTGGGCCAAGGTCTGAGAGGGGTTGCCATCGGATGCTCCAATGGCCGGAAGCCGATTTAAGGAATTGCGTTTCCCAGGATTTGCGTAGCAGGTTTTTGGGTTGCCTTTGAATCGACCCTTGGATCAGAAGTCCGTTCTTGAGTCTTCGTTGAGCCGCCCCGGCGATTTTCTCGCCCGCGAGTAAAAGATCAAATTTTTCCGCACCGGCAAAACATTGCCCTGGAATCTCTTTGTTTGCTGCTGGAGCAAGTTCGGTATTTATCGCCAGGGCTTCGAAGGAATCGCTGATCCACTGATGCAGTAACTGGTAGCTCTCCACCGCTTTGAGCCGGTACCACCAGTGGTCGTGCGGGAAACTCAGGGAATAAGTCCAGTCTGAATCATGAGGAACGAGGCCACCTCCGGTGGGCCGGCGAATCAACGGCCGGAGGTTTGTCCATCCCGCGACTTCGGAATACTTTTGAAAATAACCAAATGTGGCGGCGGGCATGGCCCACGAGTAGAGCCGCAAGACAGGTGCGCCCAATGCTGTGCAGGCTTCGAGCAAAGCTTCGTCCAATGCCATATTCCAGGCCGGTTCGCCAGGGCCGCTCTCGAATAGGAACCAGGTGTCAGGCATATCAAATTCTGCAAGGCCGAATGTCAGTGTCAATCTTCTCTGCAGTTAAGCCTTCGTTCAAAATTATTGTAAAAATAGTCGGTAGCGAATCCGAACAGTCGAGCCTACTTTAAACGATATTCAGGAACGGAACGGCATTGTGGGGGTGCCAATAACTCAAAGACACATGCAAATTGTAATTCAAAACGTTTCCAGTGGTGAGATTTTGGGGCTTGACGGTTGGACCCCGGATTTCCGGCAAGCGGTTGACTTTGGAACGGCGATTCGTGCTTTGGAATATTGCAAGTCGCATCAAATGCACGATAGCTGCGTGCTCACCCGTTTAACGAACGATGAATCCTGGATCAAAGTTCCTTGCAGCGACTTCGCCCGATAAACTTCCACGCAAGTTTCAGGAAATGGCAATTAATCAAGCGGTTGAACCGGTTTTTTAGAAACATTTCTCATTTATTTGAAAGATCGAGTCTCCACGGTCCGTATATAAAAGTGTGAACGGTAACCATCGCGTGTGGGACCATGACCAATTTTCGACCTGGAACGGACAGAAAGCAGGATCATGAGAGGAAATGTGCAAACAATCGATCAGGCGATCGAAGAGGATCGGTTCGAAATTGTCAGGTTGCAATTGCGAGTGGCCAGGGAAAAGCTGGACCATCTCACCCACGTTCAAGAGGCCCTGCGAAAATCTCTTGAGGAAAACGGCTCTGAAGACGGAGCGCTGCTCGATCGGATAGAAACTCGTTTAAAAAGCTTTTCGTAATAAGCGTCGATCAAGGAGCGCTTATTTAACGAGGAACTGTTATTGCGTTTTCAGCACCGGCTTCAGGGCGACTTGCACACCATTGATTGAAGAGAATAGCTGGCCACCAGGTGGCGCCGTCACTGTTTGGGTGATCTGCGTGGGAGTGCCATCCGGCGTGGCCGCTTCGGCGGTGAAAACCAACTGAAGATTCCCATCAGGGAGACTTGATGCTGTGACGACACATTGTCTGCCCGCGCCCAGGTCAAGACGCATCGGCACCGATTCAGTCAATTCGACCACGCCCAGGTTCACTGAGGCCGGAGGCGTACTAGCTGCGTCAGCGGGTTGAGCGGCAAGTTGTGATTGATCAACCTGCGGGGCCGGACTTTCCGCAGCAGGTTCGGTTTGTGGCCGGGGACGTGCTGGTTTGGCCTGAGCATTCTCTCTTTCAAGCTGGCGGAGTCGCGCCAGTTGCGCACGCAACCGCATAAGTTCCGTTTTATCCGCCTGGGAAATTTCACCCGCCTTTTTGTTTTCCGTAGCTAAGCGCTCGTCCTCTGCGCGAACTGCCTCCGCCTGGGTGATTTGGTCGCGGAGAGCGCGTGCTTCAGCTTCCAGCCGCGTGATCGATTTTTGTTGCGAGACAATCACCGCCGCCAAAGCGCAAAGGATTACCAGACTGCCTCCCAATAGTGGCTTTGTACTCATGCAGTCATTAAGACTTTTTCAAACACAAACAAATTGTTCAGGCCGAGTTGAAAAGTGGCGGCTTTCACCAATTTAAGTTCAGGCTGAAATATCCGGGGGGTTTGCTTGGCCTCGAATCCATAGTGTTGTTCAAGCGACATTCCGTCGATTATTTTCAATTTCGTCAACACGGCAAGGATTGCATCCACCTGCGGTGATGGTACCGTAATAATGAGACGTCCGCCCGGTTTCAAACAACGAGCACAATCGGAAGCCCACTGTTTTTGCAGATTCTGGGGAATGTGCTCAAGAACCGCCAGCATTGTGATGGAATCGAACGGTGCTGCCGGGGGTAAATCCTTTGGAAAATAGCCCGCGATCAATTGATATCGGGCGGTGGTCTCCGATCGAGCGAGCTCGGGGTCGATGCCAATTCCTTCCTGGAGCTGCCCATCCAGGGCTTTAAAAAGCGCGCCATCCCCGCAGCCGATATCCAGAACCCGCGCATTGTTTGGAATGAACGGCCGGGCTTTGCGAATCCGCCAGTTCTGGAGGACGCGGTCAGCGAATTTCATAATGTTTTGGCTCCACGGCGGCGCAACCCGAGAACACTGAGAAAAAAGCTGGAAAGTATTATCTGGCAGCCGAGCATCAGCGAAAAGATCGCGGGAATGATCATCCGGAAAGTCTTGCTTGGATCAAGTGCCCCGAAGGAAACACTGCGCCAGGCATTGACCGCATAAAATGACCCCGCGAGTCCGAAAACAATCAAGGCGCCGCCCGCAATTAGCCCAAACTCAAGCGTAACCACCCTGAAAACCCTGCTCACGCGCGGGTCAGGCGGCAACAAACCTTCCGTGATCCCAAAAACTTTTGTGAAGACCGCGAAAATCACCGTTTGAAATCCTATCAAAGCAAGAAGCGCGGCGTAGAGCAACGTGTGGACATCCAGGACTATTCCGCCAATTCTGCGCGGAGCCGGAAGCAGCCAGCCCATCGCTGAAATGCCGGCTATTATCATCAACGCGCCCGGTATGAGAAACAACCAGCGGGGGCTGTAGAGAAGCATGAAACGCAAGTGCCTCCAGCCATCTCGCCAGCTTCTCAAGTGCGGGGGCCGGCTGCGTCCGTCGGGCGAAAGAATGGTTGGAACCTCCGCGATTTTGAGGCCCAAAAGCGTTGATTTCACCACCATCTCACTGGCGAATTCCATTCCAGTGGATTGCAAATCCATTTTTTCGGCGGCGGCCTTGCTAAACCCTCGGAGGCCGCAATGGAAGTCGCCTGCGGGACTATGGAAAAGCAGACGTCCGATCCCGGTCAGGACCGGATTTCCCAAATACTTGTGCAGGGGGGGCATCGCGCCTGGCTTGATTCCGCCTTTGAAACGATTTCCCATGACCAGGTCAAACCCTTCCCGGAGCTTGGTCATAAAAGGCATGAGATTCGTGAAATCGTAGCTATCATCCGCGTCGCCCATGATCACATATTTTCCACGGGCCGCCTGAATGCCCCCAAGAAGTGCGCTGCCATAGCCCTTGCTTGCCACCGGCACCACCCGCGCGCCCGCCCGTCGCGCGATGTCTTGAGAACCGTCCGTACTGCCGTTATCCGCGACGACGACTTCCCCGCGGATGTTGCCTCTTTTGATCGAATCCAGCGCCTTGCGCACGCAGATTTCCAGCGTTTCCGCCTCGTTGAGGCAGGGCATCACCACGGTCAATTCGAGGTCGGATTCGAAAACAGAATCCATGGAGCCGCTCTCAGAACGAACTGATGTTGATGTGGCCGCGGGATTCACAGTGGGGTCACTCTAGCTAAATACTCTTTTCGCTTTGAAGCAGAATCGTATGTGAAAAAAGCCGCCCCGAATTGCTTCGAGGCGGCTTGAATCGGAATTCGAGGATTACTTTTTCTTTCCGGCTTTGGACGGCGCCTTGGACTTTGCTTCTTCAAGTGCGGCCTGCGCGGCGGCAAGACGAGCCACTGGCACCCGGTATGGGCTGCAGGAGACGTAGCTTAAGCCGAGGCGGTGGCAGAATTTGACGGAATCGGGCTCTCCGCCATGCTCACCGCAAATTCCCAATTTGATGTCAGGGCGTGATTGCCGTCCTTTGGCAATGGCGATTTGCATGAGCTGGCCGACACCAGTTTGATCGATGGTTGCAAACGGATTTTTGCGAACGATTTCCCGTTCGGCATATCCCGGAAGGAAGCTTCCAGAATCGTCACGCGACATACCCAAACAGGTCTGGGTCAGGTCGTTGGTGCCGAAGCTGAAGAATTCAGCGCTTTGGGCGATTTCGTCGGCGGTGAGGGCGCCTCTCGGAACTTCGATCATGGTGCCGACGGAATAGGCGATTTTAACTTTTTTCTCCTTCTGCACGGCAGCGGCCACCTCATGAACAATCGCGGCTTGCAAGTCAAATTCCCTTTTGAACCCAACCAGGGGAATCATGATTTCAGGTTTGGCCTTAAACCCTTTTTTGTTCGCGTCCGCGGCCGCTTCGAATACCGCGCGGGCCTGCATCGCGGTGATTTCCGGATATTGAATGCCTAACCGGCAACCGCGGAAGCCGAGCATCGGATTGAATTCGTGCAGTTCATGCACGCGATTCATTATTTTTTCCACCGAAATGTTCAGTTTTCGGGAGAGATCCATCTGCTGCTCTTTGGAATTCGGAAGGAATTCGTGGAGAGGAGGATCCAGGAAACGAATCGTTGCGGGATAGCCTTTGAGTTCCTTGAAAATTCCAAAGAAATCTTCGCGTTGGTATGGAAGCAGTTTGGCAAGAGCGGTCTGGCGCGCTTCGAGCGAGTCGGCCAGGATCATTTCGCGCATTGCATCGATACGGTCGCCTTCAAAGAACATATGTTCCGTGCGGGTCAAACCGATCCCAGTGGCGCCGAAAGCAAGTGCATTGGCAGTTTGCTCCGGATTGTCGGCGTTTGTCCGGACCTGCATCCGGGTTGCCTGGGAGCACCATTTCATTAGTTGCGCATAGCTCTTAAACTTCTCGGTCGCCTGAGCCGCTTTGTCATTATTGATGAGGCCGGCGATGATTTCGGAGGGAGCCGTCTTGATTTGGCCTCCGTAAACCAGCCCTGAGGTGCCATCGATTGAAAGGAAATCACCTTCGTTAAATTTCTCTCCGCCTACCGTGAGCGTTTTCTTGTCGTAATCGATCGTTAAGGCGGCGGCGCCGCAAACGCAGACCTTGCCCATCTGGCGGGCGACCAGAGCCGCGTGCGAGCTAACCCCTCCGCGCGCAGTCAGGATGCCTTCAGCCGCGATCATCCCGCGCAGATCTTCCGGAGAAGTCTCGATGCGCACGAGCAACACTTTTTCGTTCCGATCCGCCGCTTGAACAGCGCGGTCGGCGTTAAAATAAATCTTGCCGGTGGCTGCCCCAGGGCCCGCCGGAAGGCCAGTCGCAATCGCTTTGGCTTTCTTAACTTCGGCCAGATCAAAAATTGGCGCGAGAAGCTGGTCCAACTGGTCGGCCGGGTTTCGCATGACCGCCGTTTGCCAGTCGATCAATTTCTCCTTCACCATGTCGATGGAAAACTTAAGAGCGGCGGCGGCGGTGCGTTTACCGTTTCGCGTTTGCAGCATGAATAGTTTGCCATCTTGAATCGTGAACTCGATGTCCTGCACATCCTTGAAATGCGCTTCGAGCGTCTTCCGAACGGAAAGCAACTCGGCGTAGGACTTCGGCATGACATCCTTGAGTTTGAGCACCGGTTCCGGTGTGCGGACACCAGCAACCACGTCTTCGCCCTGGGCGTTCACGAGGAATTCACCATAGAATTCATTCGTGCCGTTCGCCGGGTTGCGCGTAAATGCGACACCCGAACCCGAAGTGTCCCCGGTATTCCCGAAGACCATCGCCTGCACGTTCACCGCGGTTCCCCATTCGCTTGGGATGTTATATTTGCGCCGATAAACGATGGCGCGATCATTCATCCAGGAGCCAAAAACTGCACCGGCTGCGCCGCGAAGCTGATCCCAGGGATCATTGGGGAAAGATTTGCGCGTGCGATCCTTTACCAGGGCTTTGAAGCGTGCGACCAGTTCCTTCTGGTCTTCGGCTGTGAGCTTCGAATCTTCGATATCGGCATGATATTTTTCGTGCTTGTATTCGTGGATGACCGTCTCAAAAGGTTCGTGATCTTCACCTTCCCGTTTCTGCACCCCCATCACGACGTCGCCATACATCTGGACGAAGCGGCGGTAACAATCCCATGAGAATCGTGCATTTTTGGTGGCGTTTTCGAGCGCAATAACGGTCTGATCGTTCAAGCCGAGATTGAGGATCGTATCCATCATTCCGGGCATCGAATCGCGGGCACCGGAGCGCACGGCGACGAGCAAAGGCATTCCCGAAGTTGACCCGAATTTGGTGCCCATGATCTTTTCCATGTTGGCAATTCCGGCTTCCATTTGGCTCTGAAGCTCCTTCGGGTAGGTCTTCTTATTGGCGTAGTAATAAGTGCAAACGTCCGTGCTGATGGTGAATCCTGGAGGCACCGGCAGACCGATGCGCGTCATTTCAGCAAGATTTGCGCCCTTGCCACCCAGCAACGGCTTCATCGAGCCATCACCATCTGCTTTTTTGTTTCCAAAGAGATAAACGTATTTGGAACCTTTAGATCCTGTAGCCATAAGTCGAAACGTCAGTAAATTGTGATTTTCTTCGGGAAATACACGGAAACCGAGCCGCGAACTCTAACAAAGGGGAGGGGGGTGTCAATGGGCGATTCACCGGTGCCAAACGCGAAAATCTGATCAAAAGCGGGTGAGAAAACCCGAAAACGATGGTAGCGAGCGGATCGCTGAGCCGCTCGAGCGAGCGTAATGGAACCATCCTCAAAGAATTACCATGGAGCGTATGTAGCGCGCTGGAAATTCCGGCAGGGTTTGAGCCCGCGCGCAACCTCAAAGTCGAGATATTTCGCGGTCAAAGACAGCCTTTAACGTCCAAACAATTCAGTGCTCGTTTTTACCGGGATATTATTTTTCCATCGAAACTGATTTCGACCTCGCGTGCCTTTGCTGGCAACTGAATTACATTTGTTTTTCCGTCCGGCCACCGAATCCAGAGCGATTCCGTAGTTTCAACGCCGGGAAAGATCTGAGTAGTGCTGTTTTGAGAGAGGTAACCACTGCCAGCCTGAATTTCACGGACTGGTCCGCCCTTGGTGGTATTCTGGATTCTCATCTGAGCGCCGATCGCTTGGGGGTTTTGCGCCGTTCCCTTCAATCGAACCCGCCGGCCTGCCCTGGCTCCACGATTGTGAAGAATGATCGTTTCAGCTCCATTTTGCGCGACCGCGAGATCGACTCGTCCGTCGCCGTCAAAATCGGCCGCCGCCGCACCTCGTTGATCTCCATAAATCCGCACCCCACTGCTTGCTCCGCTCATTGGTTCAAAACCGCCAGAGCCATTGCCGCGAAGAACCAGTCCTCGTCCCGCATCCATTCTATGAATATCAGATCGTGTGGCAAAAAAGTTTTGGGCCAAAAACAAGTCTTCATGGCCATCGCCGTCGAAATCAGCGACCACACATCCGAAGGCTGGGGCGAATTGAGCTTCGATGGGCAGAGGATGCGCCTCGAAATGATCACCACGATTGAGCAGGAGAAAGCTTTCGAGATGCTTCGCCTCGAGCATCTTAACTTTCGCAAAGTCCAGCCATAGATCCTGGATGGCGGCCCGTCCGAATGCTTCATGTTTTTTGAATCGATCTCGAAGCTCCGGCAGGCCCCTGGCGAGAAAGTCAAGGCCTCGAATAGGCCTCCATTGATCGGAGGCGCTGTCGAAATAAGCTTCAACCGGTTGCGCTGGGTCCGTCCCGCTCTGCTCTGCAAAATAGATCCGCAGGCCGTTTGACCGATACATTTGCCACGGAGTATTGCTCCCCCAATTCGCAACAATCAGATCCGGTTTGCCATCCTCATCAAAATCCCCGGTTGCGACGGCATTCCACCATCCGGTCAGTTGATCCAACTTTAGCGCCTGGGTCTTCTCTTCCAGATGTCCATTTTGATTGAAAAATATCCGGATTGGTCCCCACGCGCATGCCAGGATCAAATCAGGCCACCCATCTCCGTTGAGGTCGCTGAAAGCGGCGCCATTCACGAGTCCGACTTGAGCGAATGCCGAACTGTTTTGAGCATCGAGCACGAATCGCCCGTTTTTTTGCACGTAAAGAAACGAGTCTGCTGCCATGGGAAACTGGCCAGGTTTGCAGCGACCTCCCAAAAACAGGTCCACCAGCCCGTCACCATTCACATCAGCGCACGCGATTGGGCCGGGACTGGATGAACTCGCCGGAATCGAATCGTCGATGATGGAAGAGTTGGGTGTCCACTGCCGCACACTTGATCCTTCGGCAAGTCCGTCCTCGTAGTTTGAGAGACTTGCGAGAATTCGGGTCTGGCCATCGACGGCAGCGACTGCGACTCCTAAAATGTCACGTTTAAGAGCCTGGTCCCAGGCGCCTGGGATTTGTACAAAATTTCCGTTGGTGTTAAATTTAAAAGCAGCTAATTGGCCCGCTTCTCCAGCACCCACGAGTAATTCGTCGTTGCCATCTCCGTCCAGATCCGCCCAGCAAATTCCGGGACCGGCCTGACTCAAGTTTATCGGCAAAAGGGGTTGGCGCGCGCCTTCGTCAAATGGGTTCTCATGGTGGACATGATGAAGGGCCTCACTGGACTCGAACAAGCCAGGGCCTTCCGCAGGCTTTTGAGCCGGCTTTTGCAGAGTCGCCTCTGACTCGAAAATTTCATAAACCCGGTTTCCTTTAATTCCATGCAGATGCGAAATCTTGTGGGATGGCCAAAGGACTTCCAGCTCAGAATCGGGCTGCAGGGCGGCAAACGTGCGCATTGGCTCATCGCTGGATAAATAGCGGCCGCCACAGATCATTTCCTGCGACTGAGTGATTCCGCCTCCAACAAGTTTAATCCGCGCGCCGATGCCCTGAGTATTGGCGCCCTCGCCGCGAAGGCGAATGCCGATCCTCGGTTTGGTGCTGTCATTTCGCAGGAGCGCCGGCTCGCCATTCAGATTGTTGATGATGACGTCCAGATCTCCGTCGTTATCGAGGTCCGCCAGCGCCATCCCGTTTGAAACCCCGTTCAGATCGAATCCCCATTCCTTGCTTGCGTCTGTAAAAGTCAGATCACGGTTGTTTCGGAACGCCATATTCGGCGTATCGAGCGAGGGGAAGAGCTTTCGCGTCTCGAATATCTCCGCGGTGTTCATCGATCGTTCGGATCGCATTTCCCGGAGGCGATTTGCAACATCCGTATTGCGCGCATCCCGCCCATTTCCGTTCGAGACCAACAAATCCTCCCAGCCGTCGAGATCCACATCCAAAAAAATAGGGCACCAGGACCAATCGGAGGCTTCGATCCCTGCCAGCGAGGCAATTTCAGCAAACGAGCCATCTTCTCTTTGCAGGAAAAGCGTATTTCGAGAGTAGGCCGGCCGCGTTTCGATCTCTCCCGGAAGGGGTACAGTTGGCTTTCGATCTCCCACTTGATTCATACGTCTGGAATGCCGCGTGCTGAGCATATCCAAAACAAAAAAATCATCGCGACCGTCGCGGTTGATGTCCGCAAAATCGACCCCCATCGAGAACAGGCTGGTGCTTCGCCATTTCGAACGATCCAGCGCATGAAAATGGCCCTTGCCGTCGTTGATCCAAAATCTGTCTTCGGAGTCAAAATCATTGCAGACATACAAATCGGGTGTTCCGTCACCATTTACGTCACGGAACATAACCGACAATCCCCAGTCGAGCGGCTGACTCGCAAGGGGTTGATCGTGCTCGTCCAGAAAATTGCCGCCGCTCAGAGCAATGCGTCGAAAACCATTTCCCCCGGTATTTATGAAAAAATCATCGGGTTCGCCGTTTTCTTCGATCCCTCCGTGTTCATTAACCCGAAATCGATTCAATAGCTCAGGCTCTGTTGCCGGTCGGCCATTCACACTTTGGACAAGCTGCCGCCCATTGACGGTTTTAAATGTGAATTTTGAACCGGGCTGATCCATCAATCCAATGGTTCTATAGGCTGTAATATAACAATCCAGGTATCCGTCGCCGTTGATATCCGCGAAAGCCATCGAAGTTCGGCCTTTCGTGGAGCGTAACCGGAATGCATCAGTCTGGTCTTTGAAATGGCCGTTGCCTTCATTAATAAAGAGAAAGCTTCCGTTGCCCACGGTATTGAACAGCAGGTCCAATTTGCCATCGCCGTTAATGTCCACAAGGGCAGCGGCACTCGAGTTTTCATAAATGCCGCCGAGTCCGGCCTTTTCGGTGACGTCCTCAAACTGCCAATTGCCGAGATTCCGATAAAGTCGATTCCTGCCATCCAGGCTGCAAAAAAACAGATCGCACCATCCATCTCCATCAAAGTCGCCCGCGGCCACTCCGGACCCATTGAAAAAGACCTGATTGGTTAATGACTTTGATTGGGGGAGGCTGTTCGTAAATGCAATTCCGGTCGCCGAAGATTTCAAGCCGGTGAACCCATCCTTCATTGGAAGCACGCCGCTGACATCGAAATAGCGATGATCCTTCTGCTGGTTCCAAACCACTGAACCTCCGCACGCGGTGAACAAAAGCCCCATTAGCATCACGCCAGACACGAAGCTGCGAATCATCATGTGAAAGCAGCGTTCTACCCGATCCGAGCTTTCATAACAATTGCATTCCCGGAAAAAGCGGAAGGAAATTCAGGCGGACCGCGACTTTGTCGCTGAGACAAGTCGCAGCAGCTACGTATGGAAAGCGCGCGAGAAAATTATCCAAGCCTCTCTGCCGTTCGCACGCGCTGCCAAGGTAGTGCTCGGCGCACGTACCTGCGCTCCGTTCTATGCTGAGACCCGGACGTTCTCATCCCCGCGCAATTCTGCAACACACTTCCAAACGGTTCCCACTGGGATCCTCAAAAAAAAGTCCGTAATAGGTCGGCGAGTACTCAGGACAGTACATCGGGCCCTCCATGTTCCGGCCGCCAGCTTCCTTTACAACGTCCGCGATTCGGTTCACATCGTCTTTGGATTCAGCCCAAAATGCAATGCGACTTGCATTCGGTCGATGATCACAATCTTCGATTAAGCCAATAAACTCGGGCTTGGGATGATCGCGCACAGCGTCATACGCGACGCCGATGGGTGTCTGGCCAAACTCTGGAAAGCCGAGTGCCGGTAAAAGCTGAGCATAAAACGGCCCCGCCTCCGCCAGGCTGCGCACTCGAAGATCAATGTGATCGAATAATCGCCGATTCATAAAATTCTGCCCGTTGTCCTGGAACGGAACTCACACGACGGAACCTCAGCCTCCCGAGCTTGTTATCGATGGTTAAAAATCAGCGCTAAAATCCCCCAGAGCACAAACAAGAAGAAGATCGAAAGGGCGATAAACCGATTTCGTGCCACCCGCTTTTCGTATCGGAGCGGTCTCAAGCCCTTGATGCTGCCGGCAGCCAGATAACTAACCAGCTTGGGATTGGCCGCGGAGGTGCCTCGAAGTTGATTCTGAAGTCTTTTCCAGGCCGCAAGCAGGTCATATTTGCGCACTCCCAACTCATTAAAATGAGCGGAGGTTGCTTCTGCCTCCGTGGGAGAATGCCCTCGCTGACGATCCAGGGGCTCGAAAATCGGCTCGGAGGAGACGGCCGCATGTGGGGCGGGTTTTGTCTGGCCTCCAGGCACTGCGGTTGAACGGACGCGGGGCTGGGCTGGTGCTTTTGCTTCGCTTTTAGTCGTTAGCTGTTTGATCTCGGCTTCCAGAGCCGCAATTTCGGCTCCGAGCGCGCGGGTGCGATCGGAAATGGGATCCTTTTTCTTTTTTAATAAACCCATGAGTGAAAAAACCTGCCACTTTCCGCCAAAATGCGGTGCAGTATCACTTCCTTAGCATCAGGATTACCGCCATCAGCGTCGTAGCAAGGCCCATCAAAACAATAGGCCAATTGAGCGCCAATCCAAGTTTGCAAAGCTCAAAAAAACTCCTTCCCTGAGTATCTCCAATCAGATCGGAAGGTTTTTTTGGGTCAGACGGAGCAACATCTGAGCCCGCGCCGTTGAGGATGTTCCATTTCAGCCGGGCGGAATTCCATTCCATGCGGGCATGTTCAATGGACGCCAAAGCACGGGTCAATTCGAGATTCCAGTTCTCTTGTGTCCAGGATTCTTCCTGAATGCCCTGGACCTTTTCAAGGGCGGCCTGCATGTCCGCCAGACTCCGCGCCATCTGTTCGGAATCACGCCGCGCCGCAAACTCAGCCTCTTCCAGCAAACCGACCCCGCGCGTCAAATGCTGTAACATTTCTTCGCGCCCGTTTTGAAATTCAATCCGGCGGCGCTTCGCATCCTCAAGCGCGGCACGCTCCCGTTCAAGCTCTTCCTGGGCTCGTTTGAGCTCGGCCAATTTGGCCTGGGCTTCGTTTGCTCTCAAATCAAGTTCTTCACGGGTGGGCGGACGGTTTGGAAGCGCGGCAGCATGCATCGTAGCGGAAGGGTAAACATTCTTCTGCGCCATTTGATAATCGGTATCCACGAAATCCGATTCATCGAATTTTGAAGCCATGGCTTATACTCTATTGAGCGCCGCCGCGGGTGTAAAGAATGGAACTGGATTCCACCGGGATTTTTGAATTTTCCATCACCATTTCGAAAGACTCAACCGGCCGTATTTACCTTTCTCGCAAAGCGAACTGCGCATGTATTTCGCATGTGATTAATAGCGGGTGAGAAAATGAAACCAGACACGACCCAAAATGGGTCAAAAGAAGATAGCCCTGGCTCCAGCTTCACCACGTTTCACGTGGGCCCAACGGAAGCGACTACCCGGGGTTACAAAATCCAAAAATACAATCATTTGTTCGCACGCGAGCCCTGAAGTTTGGACAATCAAGCGCCGGAGGCGTGACATGTTTATAGAAAAGAATCGAAACCAAGCGCGTTAGCCGCAGAGCGGCCGCATGTTCCTTGCCACGTCAAAATCCGATAGAGCCATGCTCGGTCTTAATCCGATCAACAGGCGAGTCTGTATTTGCCCTGCCGGAGTGTGTCGCTCCGCTGGAGCTGGAACACCCTGCGTGCGCGTATCTATACACGTTACGCTCCTCCGGAGCTGCCTAAAACCATGTATCTCGTGTCGAGAATCACTCGCCACACTCCGGCCGCTCGCCGGAACCGGCCTGCCTACGAGCGGCCAAGATTCTTCCTAAAATTTCCAATCTCCGATGCTCGCAGCGCGAGCCCGCATCGGATGCGGGGACATCCCAACCGATGCCTACTTTAATCCAGGAGTGCGAGGCAGCGAATGAACCGCCGCGCGGTTCGAACGCTCCGAACGAAATCGTTCTTTAATCAAAAAACCGTCAAGCGCATCAGATCTGTTCAAATTTCTGTCACGAATTGGGTCATCGAACCGCCTCACTCACTTTTGAAAAGATCCGGCCGAAAGACCTGGTCAACGCTCAAACGACCTTGGACCTGGAACAGAGCACGCCAGAAACGTCGGATCCAGCCTTGAGAACCTGGAAGGGCTCAAATTTCCTCAATAAAGTAGATAAGGAGGGAAGCCAATTCTTTCGAGTTACCAATGGGCGAAATTCAGAGGTGCCCCCCTTGCAAAAGGTTTCGCGCGAGCTATAATTTCCGGCCGTCGCGGGACTAATCTGAAGAACGGGGCAAATGTAAGCGTTGCAACGCCTTACACAGGGGGTTTTTCGTTTGAGCCTCTAACGACTGCTTTTTTGCCAATCGGATTATGACAACAAATCGTTTATTGAAACTGCCTTCGGCCCTCTTCATCTCTCTGTTGTGTGCTCTATCGTTCACCCATCTTAATGCGGCCACTTTGGTGGCCGACTATCGCCTCGAAGGTAACTTGAAAAGCTCGGTTGCTGGGGCTCCAGATGTTCAGTTGGAGGGCGTCCCTTATGCAAAGTTTGTGACCACTGATGAACTTGGAACCAGCCGTCCGATTCTTGATGTCGGGTCCGGCGGAGGACTTTCGTTAGACAGCACTGGCCTCGTGGATGCCGATCATTACTCGGCAGTGCTGCTGGTCTCATTAAATAATGTCGCCGGCTACAGCCGTTTGTTTGATCCGAAAAATGCGTCCAGTGCCGCCGGTTGGATGATGCTAAACGGCGCGATGATTTTTTATCCCACTAAAACGGATACAGCGCCGTCGGCGCAATCCGGACAATTCGTTCAACTGACTTTCGTCAAAGACGGCGACAACGTTCGTGCCTATGCGGATGGGGTGAAACAGTTTGATATCCCTGATCCGGACGAGGCCGGGCAAATTGGTGAAAGCGGAGTGCTTCGTTTTCTACGCCAGGGCGATGGCCAATACGCCACCGGCGGACGAATGGCTCGCATACGGCTCTATCAAGGAGCGCTTGCAGATACAGAAGTCGCTGCTTTGACCAAGATCGCCCCTTTAACGCCGTTAGCCCCGAGCGGCGCGGCGATTGCGGCCGATTATCGGTTTGAAAGTTCCCTGAAAAGCTCTGTAAAAGGTGCGCCTGACTTGGTTTTTGAGGGATCAAGTTTTGCCTCATTTGTTCCGGATACCGTTTTTGGCACGAACCGCACCGTTTTAGACTTTGCTAATGGTGGAGGCGTAAGCGTCGATACCACCGGTTTAGTTAATCGCGATTCTTATACGGTAGTCGCTTTGTTTGAAATGGAAAACACGGCTGGGTACAATCGCATTTTCGCCGCGCGCGCGGATGCGGATACGCAAGGCTTGTTCTTTCTCAACGGCGAGCTGGAATTTAATCCTTTGATTACCTCGGATGCTCCTCCGATTCCTTCACGTCAATACACCCAGGTCGTGCTGGTCGATAACGGCTTGTCGGTGCGAGCCTATCGCGATGGTTTGAAAGCGCTCGATCTGATTGACGCGCAGGATTTGGGTTCCATTGGAACCAATGGAATTCTACATGTGATGCGGCAGGGTGACGGGAATTATGCCCCGGGCGGAAGACTGGCGCGCCTGCGAATTTTCAATGGTGGATTGAACGACACCGAAGTGCAGGCTCTCGACCTGTTAGCGCCGGCTACACCGCCTCCGGCCAGCGGAGCAACGGCTGTGGCGGATTATAGATTTGAAAGTTCGCTCAAGAGCTCGATCGCGGGCGCTCCGGATCTGGTCTTTGAAGGAGCCACTTTCGGCTCCTTCCTTTCTGACAATGTCTTTGGTACCAATCGGACCGTCTTTGGATTTGGAAATGGCGGTGGGGTCCGGCTGAACACAACCGGCCTCATCAATCGGGATTCCTATACGCTCGTGGCATTGTTCGAGATGGAAGGCACGGGAGGATATAACCGGATTTTCGATAGTCGGGATAATCCTGATACCCAGGGTCTTTTCTTTCTCAATGGCGATCTGTTGTTGAATCCGTACCGCGGTTCGGATGCGCCTCCAGTCGCACCGCATCAGTACACACAGGTTGCACTCGTGGATAATGGTTTATCGGTCAAAGCATATCGAGATGGGACTAAAGTATTGGATCTGGTGGATATGCAGGACTATTACGCCATCGGAACGAACGGCATCATCCATTTCATGCGACAGGCCGATGGCAATTATGCCCCTGGCGCTCGACTCGCTCGCGTACGCGTTTTCAATGGCGCCCTCACCGAGTCTGAAATCGCGAAACTTGATTTGGTCGTCCCAATCACAAACCCAGCCCCGTCGGGCGGGCGGTTGGTAGCGGATTACCAATTCCAAAATAATTTCGACAGCAGTGTCGGAACAGTTCCACCCATAGAACCAACCTCTACCGATGCAATCGCCTTTGTGGATGCTCCGGAGCTGGGCGGGCGGCGGGTCTTGAAATTCAATCCGAGTCAGGGCTTGCGTTTGGCAGCTTCCGGTTTCGTTGATACGAACCATTTCACAGTGGTCGTCGGATTTAGTTTCGATTCTGTCGGGGGATATAACCGGTTGCTCGATACGAAGGATCCTTCGGAAACCATGGGCTGGTTTATCTTGAATGGAACACTCGGTTTTCAGCCTTTTTCTTTTACACCGTGGCAGGTCGTTCTACCTGGCGAGTTCAGTGAGCTGGCTCTGGTTTACGACGGCGGGTTCGCTCGAGCATTCGCGGATGGAGTAAAGCAGATCGAACTTTTGGATTTGCAACATTCAGGTGCAATTGGAACCAACGGCATGCTTTCGTTCTTTCGCAACGCGGATGGCAATTATGCTCCAGGAGGACGGGTCACGCGGATTCGGATATATGACGGCGCGCTCACAGACTCCGAAGTCTTCGCAGTTCCTCCCTCCGTCCCACGACACGATCTTTCTGTTATACCGCCGGGATCAAACGTCGCCCTTCGTTTTAACGGTAATTATCTAACTGTGCCGAATACCAACACGCTGAAAGCGCCTTATACCGTCGAATTCTGGGCGTTACCTTCGGGCTCTGGCGGCACCATGGGTGTGATCGGTTCGCGGCAGCCGTCAGAAAATGGCTTTGACGTGAAATTTACCGGAACGTCCGGCGTCCACGGAGATATCGGAACTGGTGCCGGCTGGTTGACGACGGGGGCTGATTATCAATTTCCCTCACCGGTGACCAATTGGGTCCATATTGCCTACGTCCTTCAACCTGATTCCTATCAAATCGTGGTCAACGGACAATTGGCTGCTTCAAACACTTTGAGTGGCGGTGACCTCCCGCTCTTATATGATGCCAGTCATCAACTGCGTATCGGGAATTCTTACGGCAGTGAATACATGGACGGTCAATTGGACGAGATTCGCATTTGGAATGTGGCGCGAACTCCAGCGCAGATCGCCGCGGATTACCGGCTCATTTTGAGGGGAGACGAAATTGGCCTCGTGAACTATTACCGATTCTCGGAAGGGCATGGCAGCACCATGGCTGACCTAGCTCCTGCCGGTGGATTAAACCCGGCCACTTCGGACGGAAGCATTGCGCGTTGGGTTCTAACGGGTCCTGACCTGGATAATATTGGAGAGACAGACCAGTCAGATTTGGTCCTGCGGTCAGTCAAAGGCCCTGCAACTGTTATTCCCGGTCAACCCGCGAACATCACCTATACCATCGCAAACGAAGGAGCCACCACGCTTAGGGGCCCCTGGACCGATGCCGTATTCCTTTCCCGTGATGCCACGCCCGGTTTGAATTTCTTTGTCGATAGCTTCGTAGTTACGAACACTCTTTCTCCCGGCTCGACTCTCACGTTGACCCAACAGGTTATCGTTCCTGCCAACGGCCCCAATGGCAGGCTCTTTTTTGTAGTCGGAGTGGATGCGGGGAATGCGTTCAACGAATCCAATGAAACCAACAACATTCTCGCGGATCCGGCCGGCGTAACTGTTTCCGCTCTTTTAAGCATCGATCTCGCAACCTCCCAGGTGCGCGAAGATGTTCCGACCGTCGGCGCGGTCGTTACGCGCAACGGTGACCTTTCCGCCCCTCTGACGGTCACACTACAGAGCGGCGATCTTACAGAAGCCAAAGTCCCGGCTTCGATATTGATCCCGGCGGGGCAGGCCAGCGCTAATTTTCTGGTGCAGGTGCTGCACGACGGGCAGCTCGACGGACCACAAACTTTGACGCTCTCGGCCCAGGCGCCGGGCTTCCAAACAGCGACTGCGCCACTAACTGTATTGGATTCTGATTTGCCGGCGTTGACTCTTGCTTTCGATCCTGTTCGGGTGATGGAGGGGGCTGCCAGCACAGCGACCGTAACTCGTCAGGGAGACCCGTCCGCCGCCTTACCTGTCAATTTCGCCGGTCCTCTGGGACAACTCACATTTCCTTCGCAATTCACAATTCCAGCCGGCCAAAGCAGCATATCATTTGCGGTTCGCTCTATTGATGACTCATTTGCGCAATCGACGAGCTCAAACCTTTTCACCGCCTCAGCCGAAGGATTTGTTTCCGGATCGGCACGTCTCGTCGTGGACGACAACGACATTCCAAAACTTCGGATCACTCTGGCTAGCCATATCGTAAGCGAAAGTGCGGGAGTGCAAGCTGTTTCCGGGACGATCACCCGGGACAAAGCCACTCCGCGCCCCCTCACGATTTCGTTGATGAGCGGAAATCCCTCCGCTGCACAGGTTCCGACGACCGTGATCATTCCAGCCGGTTCGACCAACGGCGTTTTCAATGTCTCGGTGACTGACAATTCCATTGTCGATGGCACTCGCGATGTTGTGATTGGCGCCATCCTGGTTGACCCAAACACACGAGAAACGCTTGCCGAAGCCTTGCCCGACATTCTGACAATCACCGATGACGACGGTCCTTCGCTGAAGCTGGTACTGGGGCTGTCAGTCGTCGGCGAAGGTGTCAGCCCCGCAACGACCGGAACTATTACACGCAATACGTCCACCAACGCTCCGCTTTCGGTCTCACTTTCTTCCAGTGCCACCGCCCACGCAACGGTTCCTTCGACGGTCACAATTCCGGCTGGCGCTGCATCAGTGACTTTCCCGATCGCGTCGGTGGCGGACGCGGTTCAGAGCGGCAATCAACCGGTCGTGATCACGGCTTCAGCCAATGGATTCGCCCCAGCCGCGCAAACACTCGTTGTTACCGACGCCGATCTCCCCGATCTCACCGTCACGAGTCTTAGAACACCGGCATCCGCGATTAGTGAGAGCTCTTTCAACGTCACGTTCCGCATCGAAAACCACGGGCTTTCCCCTTCCGGCACGAACTTCGTGCAGCAAATTCTCTTATCCACCGACCAGTTGCCCAGTTCCGACGATCAGATTCTCTTTGAGAACACTCTCGGAGTTTCAATTCCAGCCGGACTTTTTGTGGAGCAAACCTTCCAAATGCGCGCCCCTAAAACACCGGGCGACTTTTATCTGATTGTTGTGACGGATGCGGACAACCAAGTTGCGGAAATTCTGGAAAACAATAACAACCGGGTGTCCAGTCCTTTTCATATCGAGAAAGCCTACCACGCAACTGTCGCTACGGATGTAACGGTCGCGGCGCCCAATTCGCCGATTCCATTGCATGGAAAGGCGAGCCTGACTCTGAATAATGCCCCCGCTCCCTTCGTGCCGGTTGACCTTACGGTCCGGGTTCGAGGCACCGAACGCCATCTCGCCGCGCTGACCGATTTAAGCGGGAATTATAATGCCGTATTTCAGCCACTTCCCGGGGAAGCCGGAAGTTATACCGTTGCCGCGGATTACCCCGGAACGACGAACTCGCCCGCCCAAGCTTCATTCGCGCTCCTGGGCTTAAGCATCGATCACATTCCTGGCGAGGTTAAAGTTGCCGAAGGAACAACCGGCAATTTCATGACTCAGATTCACAATCTGGCGAATCTGCCGTTAACACAGCTCCAGGTTGCCGTACTTACCAATCCCCCCGGAGTCACCATCGATTCCTCGCTATCGAGCGCTTCGCTCGCGGGTGATGGTGATGCCACGCTTTCATTGACTTTGAAGAGCGCCGCGGAGTCACGCAGTGGAAACGCAACGGTCCGAGTGACCTCGAGCGAAGGCGCGAGCGCCGATCTCTCCATTCCGATCCTTATTGAGCTTGCGCGTCCCCGCCTGGTCGCGACACCGGAATCACTCGAAGCCGGAATGCGCCGTGGCGGCCAGACCACCGTTGAAATTGGAATCACCAATTCTGGCGGACGTGCGACTGGGCTGCTTAACGTCCTCGCCCCGGCGGCTTCCTGGTTAAAGGTCGCTTCTGGCACACAGATCCCAGCATTGGCGCCGGGTGAAGGCACCACTATTTCGCTGTTGTTGACTCCTTCGGCGGATCTGGATCTAGGACCTTACACGGGCAGCATTGTGGTGAATTCGACCAATGCCTCTCTTTCCATCCCATTCACATTTAGAAACCTATCGGACAGCACGGGCAGCCTGCTGGTTCAAACGGTGGATGAGTACACCTACTACGCAGCCGGCTCACCAAAACTTACGAATGCTTTAGTTCGTCTCATTGACTCGACCACCAAAGAAGTGGTTTCTACGAATGTGACCGGGAGTGATGGAACCTTATTTTTCCCGAATTTGCAGGAAGCTTATTACGATTTGGAAATCAGCGCGGACGGCCACAGCTCCTATAAATCAACTTTATTGGTGGAAGCAGCCAAAACCAATCGCGTTACCGCTTTGCTTAGCCGGCAAACGGTTCGCTACGTGTTTTCTGTAGTTCCAACCGAAATTGAAGATCGAACCAAAATCGAGATTACCACCGTCTTTGAAACATTTGTTCCCATCCCGGTGCTGACTGCGGATCCGGTTTATTTCGATTTGTCCGGCTGGTCCGGATCAGTCACGCAGGTCAATATCACCTTGATGAACCACGGACTTTTGGCCGCGCAAAATGTCCGATTTGCCCTCCCGGAAGATCCCAACATCGAGTTCACCAGCTTGGTTTCCCAAATTGGGACCTTGCCTGCTCAAAGTTCGATCACGGTCCCGGTCATTATACGCAAGCGTGACGCTGCATCCTTCAATGTAAAATCGGCCGAAAAAACCATAAAGGCAGCTTCCTCCGCCGGCGGTTGCTATCACGATGCATCGTTTGATTTCGACCTCGTATGTGGTCCTCAAGTCAATACGTATAATGTTCCAGTCCGATTCGATAAATTGCCCGGATGTCCCAATCCGCCGGGCCTGACATCATATTTCGAACCTTTCAACTATGCGGGAAACAGCGGACCGGGTGGCGGTTATGGTGGTTTCGGAACTTGCCCGGATTGTTATGCGGGCGGACCTCCGGTTATCTTCGCCCCTCCGCGCGAGACCGTGCCTCCACATAACTGCAATCCCTGCATCGAGGGAGCCGGGCTGGCGGCAGCCTGCTATGTGGGCATTCCTGCCGCGGGTGCCCGCGACGCCGCGGTGTGCGCAATGGCCGTCGCCGGATGTGGGGCCGGGCTGGCTTCCGGGGTCAATTTGGAGTCAGCTCTGGGTTGCTTAAGCGCGGCCGGTTCCTGTGCCAAGACGACTAGCGTTCCCCTGCAAATTCCTGCCTGCCTCCTTCCATTGAAGCAATGCCTGTCGGCCGGTGGCAAAGGAACCAGCGTACGGCGCAGGACGGCTCAGACCGCCGGATCTATTCAAAACGAGGCGGACCTCCCACAGGAATTGCAACCATTGGTTCGCCAACTCGATCGAGTTATTGCGGTCATAGCTCCGATCACCAATCTGTTTGGGAGTGACGCCTGGTTTCAGGGAGTGGATGAGGTTCATTGGAGCAACTGGTTTTCTTCGTTCGAAGCCAGCATCGATGTCAATAGCGCGTCGGGAGTGCAAATCGCGCAGGCGGAACTTGATTCCCTGCTCGGGCTGCCTGCGCCGACAATCGGATTGACAGCGAACGACGTTAAACTTTTCGCGGCCCGCTGGAATCGTACTGTCGATTATTATCGACGCGGCATTTTCACCGATTCACAAGTGCCCGCCGGGGAAAGTCCCGATTTCGTTGCCATCGACACCGCGGCTGACCTGGCCCGGGCCGCCATCGCCGCGAATGAAGCAGCTATTGCGGATGGATTCTCCGACGCATTCAGCGGCGCTTACCAGGCCAGCCAGGAATTTATCGGCAAGGCTAATAGCGCTGGCGGCGGTTCCTGCGCCACGGTGAAGCTCAAGATCGAACAGGAAGCAGTCATTACCCGGGACGCCTTCAACGCGACTCTCGAAATCGCCAACGATACCGATCAACCGCTCACCGATATCTCCGTGGAACTTAATTTTCATTCCGCGACCGGTGAGGATACCAGCAGTCTTTTTGCGGTGCAGCCTCCGGCACTGCAAGGCCTCAGTGGGGTCAACGGCACGGGGCAGATCGCCGCCAAATCCACCGGCAAAGCGAGCTGGATCCTCATTCCCACTTCGGATGCCGCTCCCTCTGGCCCCGTCACGCACGTGGTCGGTGGAACGCTTCGCTACCAGCAGGACGGCGTTTTGATCGTCATCCCCTTGATTCCCGGAAGCATCAACGTATTGCCCAACGCCAGCCTCTCGTTGAAATATTTCCATCAGCGAGATGTGTTCGCGGACGATCCGTTCACCGACGAAATTGAACCGAGCATCCCTTATTCATTGGCTGTGATGATTCAGAACAGCGGAAAAGGAACCGCGCGCAATCTCCGGATCACTTCCGCGCAACCGAAAATCGTCGATAACCAAAAAGGTTTATTAATCGACTTCAACATCATCGCCACCGAGGTCGCTGGCCAATCCCTGACACCTTCCCTCACTGCGAATTTTGGAGACATCCTGCCTGGCGAAATAAAAATCGGTCGCTGGCTCTTAAAATCGAGCCTGCAGGGATTGTTCACCGATTACTCCGCATCCTTCGAGAACCTCGATGGGCTGGGCGACAAGCGTCTTTCGCTCATTCAAAATGTGGAAATCCACGAAATGGAACATATCGTTCAGGCCGATCGCACTTTTGAGGATGGGCAGCCAGACTTCTTGGCGAACGACGTTCCGGATTTTAACGATTATCCAGACACCTTGCATTTCAGTCAGGGCACGACCGCCCCGGTTTTGATTGTCACGAATTCCACGGTGGATGCTCCCGTCAGTCTCGATCATCTTCGCGTCTCATTGTCGGCAAGCATGCCTGCCGGGTGGGGATATTTGCGGGCGCCGGATCCATCCAACGGAAAGTTCCGTCTCATCGAAGTGCGTCGTGCGGATAATTCCATCGTCGCCCTCGAGACCAATGTCTGGACCACTGATCGAACTTTTATCGGCTTCAGTCAAAAGCCGGTTCGTGAAAACGTCCTCCACCTGCTGGATTACCAGGGCACTGGCGCCTATTCACTGCTCTATGCGCCTGTCGGTCCCGTTGATACCACCGCGCCATCGAGCAGGGTCGCTGCACTATCCGCGCAGGTTGGCGAGAGCATCCCTGTTAGTTGGAGTGGCGACGACGGCGCGGATGGTTCCGGCATTGCTTATTACGATATCTACGTTTCCGTAAATGGTGGCACGTTCACCCCTTGGTTGCGGAAAGCGACCGGCACGGGCGCGCTTTATCCAGGCCAGATTGGCAACAGTTACGCCTTTTACAGCATCGCGACTGACTTCGCGGGAAATCAGCAGACCATTCCGTCGCAAGCTGATGCCCAAACGACCGTCAATGTGGTGAACACACCTCCGCAATTGAACGTGGCCTCTGCTCAATCGGTGGATGAAGGAGCGCTGTTGACGTTCAGTAACACCGCGATCGACAACGATATCCCATCTCAAACACTCACCTGGAGCCTCGGCAATGATGCTCCCGCTGGCGCCCAAATAAATCCATCGAGTGGCGTCGTCAACTGGCTCACGAGCGAAGCCACTGGTCCGAGTACTAATACGCTCACCATCATTGTTCGTGATAACGGACAACCGTTCCTGGCTGCAACGGGAGTGGTTTCTGTAATCGTTCGTGAAGTGAATTCGGCACCGACACTTGGCGCGACCACCAATCGGGTTGTAAACGAATTGCAGACTATTCGGTTCCAGGCTCTCGCAACCGATGCCGATCTGCCGGCGAATGGTTTGACATTTAGCCTGATCGCGCCGCCCCAGGGCGCCAGCATGAGTCCGTCCGGATTCTTTACCTGGACACCGAGCCGCCTTCAGGGGCCGAGTACAAACCTGATTCAATTCAAGGTCACCGACAACGGGGTGCCGCCCATGAGTGCGACCCAGTCCTTCACGGTGGTTGTCCGAGACAGTGAAGGTGACTTCGACCTGAAGGCCGACAACCTCGTTGCCCAACTGGCTCCTGAATTATCAAGCACCTTGAGCATTAATTCGGGTCTCGATCTATCGAGCATTTCGTTCGATTTGAATGCGAACTCCGATCGGCTGGAGAATGTTTCGATTGAGCCGTTGATTCCGGAACTCGCCAGCGCCACACTCACGCCGGCCAGCGCCACTAGTTTCAACGTTCATCTCGTGGCGGGTAACGGGGAATTGTTGCAGGGCAATCGCCCAATTGCGAATCTTACGTTCAACGCGGGAACGAATCTTCACTCGGAAATCATCACTCTACTGCCGCGGAACATCACCGCCACCCGTTCCAGTGGCGCTGCTGTGCCCCAAGCCAATGGAATCCCCGGCCGGTTGATATTGATCGGCTTGGAACCGGTCCTCGAAGCCAGCAAGGGAACACCGGTTTCATTGAAGCTCTATGGGATTCCAAACCATAATTATACGCTTGAGCAAAAGCCGGATATCACTCCTGCAGTTCCCTGGAAACCGATTCTCCAATATACGCAAACAAATCTATTCCAGGGCCTGCAGATTGTCACCAACACGCCTGTGATGTTTTATCGCACGCACGAAAATTAATCGCTTCAGCCATTCGGGGGCGGGGCCGGGGAACACTTGTTGTTCCCCGGCCACGAAACGCGTGCTCCATTCGAGACACCCAGAATGGATAAAAAAAAGCTCGGGGTCCGACGTCGTGCGACCACGGGGTTAGAAGATCTAAAAAATAAAATCGTTTGCTCGCAACGCGAGCCCTGGAGTTTGGACAATCAAGCGCCGTAGGCGTGACATGTTTATAGAAAAGAACCTAAACCAAGCGTGTTAGCCGCAGAGCGGCGGCATGTTCCTTCACACGTCAAAATCCGATAGAACCATGCTCGGTCTTAATCCGATCAACAGGCGAGCATGTAACGCTGGATTTTCCCTGATGCGCTAAATAGGGCTGTACGGATCCATTCATCCCTCGAAATATCTTCACGCTAACGAGGTGCGTCTCCCCATGGACGGAATGACGGCCTGCGCGAAGTTATTCAATCGGGAATACCCGACGAAAAATGGCAGCAAGATAAGGGCGACATATGAAAACGAAAACAATTTGCAATCTCACGGCCTCAGTGCTGGTAGGAGCGGCGATCATTATAAACCTCAACACTGGTAGTTTTATTCTCTCAGTGATTCTCGGATTGATTGGATATTACTTTGCCGAGCATGCGAAACGTTCCCTGGGTTTGAATCATTGGCGGTCGGGAAGAACGGAGGATTCAGAAGTCCAAAACTATTTTCCGAGCGGCACGTTGACGGAGGATTGCCGTCGGAATGGGGCTGGTGCCTGATTCGTAACGCACCAACTTCCAAATGCACTATCCAAATTAAAAAGGGTTTATGCCGGCCAGCCCCCCATGTCATTTTCTTGCGATCGAAGACGATGAAAACGATGCGTTCCTGGTTAAGCGGGCTTTCATTAAGTCATCGAGGCCCGTTACGGCATTCATTTGTCGCAATGTTCCTGAAGCGAAAGCGTATTTGAGTTGCGCTGGTATGTATGCCGACGAAGAGCGATTTCCCAGGTCGGATGTGATCATTTCAGACCTCCATATGCCGGGCGGGGATGGATTGGAACTACTGGTTTGGGTTCGCGACCAGCCCGAATTGCAAAAAATTCCGTTCATCATCATGACCGGCTCTTCAAATCAGGTAGAACAACATCAGATTTTAGAACGGGGCGCCACAAAGGTGGTCCAAAAGCCACCGACAATTCCGGAGCTGACAAAGCTTATTGATCATTTTGCGGATGAATGGTGCGCGCCCGGCTCTTTTCCCGCGACTGAATCGAGCGAATGGGCTCCACCTTCCGCACGTCCGTAACGGACTCGCTCGGCTGCCGGCATGACCCAGAATGGGTCAAAAGAAAATAGCCCCGGGTCGAGCTTCACCACGTTTCACTTGAGCCCAAGGGAAGCGACCACCCGGGGATAAAAGATCCAAAAATACAATCATCTGTTCGCACCGCGAGCCCG
>JADMIO010845917.1_pt1 | contig 78141 bp, 74 predicted proteins | sample 8958161 | NCBI WGS metagenome assembly JADMIO01 (sample SAMN16585339, study PRJNA669376) | soil metagenome | isolation source: Crop rotation soil | place: USA: Cullars Rotation, Alabama | collected 2011 | reverse complement strand
CGCGACAACTTGTCCACGTGGAATTCTAAGCTTAGGATCCCAATGTGCTGGAAAGCGCGGCCGCGTGCACCGTGTACGCGAGTGATTGGCGGTCGCGAAGCTCGTCGAAAAACCGACCGCCGAGTCCGCTCGCAACCGTCCCGATCAAGGTTCCAGCAAAGCGCAGGTCCTCGCTTCGCGACGGAGCAGGAAACGCGATTGTCATCGCAGTCTGCGCCTTGTCGCGTGACTCCGCCGCGATCTTCACACGCTTTGGCCAGCGAGGCTTTCCTGCCTTCGGCGCGCGGCGCGACTCGATGGACGCGAATTCGCGCGCAACCAGATTGGCTGCCTCCTGCGGATCAATATCCGCAACCACTCCGATCACCGCCGCCGAATCCATCACGCGCTCCCGATGCCATTCACGAGCTTCTTCGACCTTGATTCCCCGCAGCGACTCCTCGGTTCCCATCGTCGGCACGCCGTAGGGATGTTCGGCGAACGCGGCCGTCATCGCCAGGCGCAGCGGATAACGAAACATGTCGTCACGCAGCATCGACAGATTCGAGAGTGCGACGGTTCTCTCAGTCTCAAAATCATCCTGCGGAAATGTCGGCCGCTGAATGACATCACCCATCAGCTCCAGCGCCTCGGCCAATCGTTCCGTGGGCACGGAGAATGACCAGCCGAAGCTGTCGCTACCCACGCTCGCGGAGATCGAACCGCCGAGCATCTCTGAATCCTCCGCGATCTGTGAAGCGTTGCGCGAGGTCGTTCCTTTCACCATCGAGCGCGCGGTCAACAAAGTGAGTCCGGCCTTCTCCGCCTCTTCCTCGAGCGCGCCACCTACGATATAGACCGCGATGTTTGCGATTGGCGAACCGTGCTTTCGGCGGACGAGAATCGGGATGCCATGCTCGGTTCGAAAAACGGAAACCCCGGCCTGTTCGCTCTCGAACGTCGCTTTATGGACCCCGCGGTGGCCGGCGGGTTTCCGCGATGGGATTTCAGGCAATCGCTCGGTTCCACCTTCGCCGAGCAGACGCTTCATGTCCGCCGCATCCTGCGCTACGACAGGCGCGCTCGAGGGGCGATAGATGAGAGACGCGGCTTTCTCCTCGGGGAGATGCTCGCGCACGACACGCTGCACATCGTCAGCAATCACCGACAAATACCGGCGGAAATAATCGTCACCAAGCTGCCAGCCTCCCAACGCTTCCCATTCGGCGAGGTAGTTAGCCCGGCCTTCGGCGGTCTCCAGGCGCCGCAGCCAGCGGGCCTCGAAAATTCTGCGTACCCGCGCGAGCTCGCTGTCATCCACCAGTCCGGTGCGCACTTGATGAAGCTGGTCCCAGATTGCGCGAGCCGCGTCGACCGTCGTCTCCGGCTCAGTCTCCGCATGCACCACGAACACGCCGAGCTCGGTCGGCGTGTAGTCATAGGCGCTGACAGACGAGGCGAGTTTTTTCTCACGGACGGCGCGATACAACCTGGATGCGCGACCGGTACCGAGCAGCGCCGCTGTCACATCGAGTGCAGCGGTGTCAGGATCCAACATCCCAGGCGTACGCCAGCCAAACAGCAGCTGCGACTGCGCGATGTCGCCCGCCAACTCACGATACCGAAATCCGGTATGATCGGGCTCAGTCGGTCCGGGTCGGCGATTCGGCTCGCCACTCTCCAGCTTGCCGTAAAGCTCCTCGACGCGACCCAGCGCTTCGTTCACATCGACGTCGCCGGAAATGGCGAGAATGGTATTGCCCGGCCGATAAAAATTCCGGTAGAACCCATTCATCAGGTCGCGAGTGAACGCGCGCAGGCCTGGCTCGCGTCCGATGCGCCAGCGACGCATTCGATGTGCATCGTGTAACAGCGCGTACAATGTCTCAGTGGCAACTGCGCTCGGCGAGTCCGACTTACGCTTCGCCTCCTGGATGATGACTTCCATCTCCTTGGCCAGCGCGCGACCATCGATCACCGAGTTGGCGTAAGCATCCGCCTGGATCTCCAGACCTTTGGCGAAGCTGCTCGATGGCAGCACCGCGTAGTAGGTGGTGTTGTCGTATATCGTGTGCGCATTGAGGTAGCCGCCGCTCGCTTTGGTTTCCTTTGCGATTTCACCGACGCCACGCTTCTCCGTTCCCTTGAAGAACATGTGCTCGAGCGCATGAGCGAGGCCGTTCTGCTCGTCAGTCTCGTCGAAATAGCCGGCCTTCACATAGGTGACGATCGCAACGACCGGCGCGGACCTGTCCTGCTGGATGAGAACGGTGAGACCGTTGGGCAGAACAGTCCGATGAACGCTTTGTGAATCCATTTCTAACTGTAATCGCTGTAAGCTGGGCTAGTCTGCGAGCGATCCGTAGCGCAACACCACCAAGCCAAGGGCGAAGCACAGCAGGCCGTAGCCACCGAGCCAGATGATATCGCTAAAGGAAGCGGAGCCAGTTCCAATCAAGGAGTTTGCCACGTCGTCCAGACGATGAACCGGCGGGAGAATCTCGACGACTTTTCCTTTCCAGCCCGCCCGCGGTCCGCTGTAAATCGCTCGCAGCATCCGCGACCCGAGCCACACCGCTGCGAGGCTGAGCCAATCATAGCGGGTAGCCACCGAAAGAAAGAAGCCGATACCGCCCATCGCGATGTACACCAGCGCTGCGTACAGGAGGAAATAGTAGACGTTGAAGCTGGGGAGTACCGTGCGCAGCAGCGCCGACAGAATCGCCATAATGAGCAGCACGCCAATCATGTAGACCAGGAAAGACTGCGCGTAGTAGAGCACGCGGTTGATCGGCTTCGAGAATAAGAACCTGTAGTACCCGTTCTTGCGATCGCTCGAAACGATGCCGTTCATCGCGATCAGGACAGAGACCGACACCACAGCCGACGTGATTTGCATCACGATTCCCCACACGGGAGAACCGACTGCCATCGGAACCGCTGATTGACTCATCGCCGCGCGGAGAGGTGCGAGGAGCGTGTAACCCCATAGCAAGCCAATGATCGCGATGCCGATGCCGTGCTGCATGAAGAAGTCGCGGAACTGCCACAGCGAGTATTTGCCGAGTCTGCCCCTCACGGTGACTCTCCAACAGCTTCACGAAACTGCTGCTCCAGTACCGAGCGCTCGGGCACCACGCTGGCGATCAGACCGCCCCGACCGATGAGATTCGCGATGGACGCATTGAGCTCCTGAATGCTCTGCACCGTCACATCGTACTCGCCCTTCCCCGCTTCATCTGCGGACGGAAAAATCGTTTGCACCAAATCGAACCCGCTAACCAGGGTCAGACGGAACCGCGTGGCGGCGGGCGCTGCCAGCTCGTACCCCGTACTGACCACGCGCTGCAAACGCCCGCGATCGATGATCGCCACCCTGTCAGCGAGGCGCTGCAGCTCGTCGAGATTGTGCGAGGCAATCAGCATGGTGCGGTCGGGACGCCGCATCTCGGCGACAATGTCACGGAAGCGCTGGGTCCAGACGGGGTCGAGACCGTGAGTCGGCTCGTCGAGCACGAGAATGCGCTCGTCGCGCAACAGCGCCTGCGCCAGACCGAGTCGCTGCAGATTTCCCTTCGATAGCGCCTTCACTTTCTTGTCGCGGTGCTCGCCGAGTCCGAGCAAGTCGATCACGTATTCGACGCGACGCGGAATCTCATCATCCGAAAGGCCGGCCAGAGTCGCGAAGCGAACCAGCGTCGACTCCGCTTTCCATTTTGGATTGATCGAGATCAGCTCGGAGAGATAGCCGATGCCATTTTGTTCGACATAAGTGCGCGCAGGCCTGCCGCCGATTTCGACCGTGCCCGTCGTCGGTCGCAGATAGCCGAGCATCATCGAGATAAGCGTGCTCTTGCCGGCGCCGTTGGGCCCGGCGATGCCGAGTATCTCGCCTTCATTGACTACTAACGAAAACTCCTCGACCGCTTGTACAGAGTTGCCGAGGAGTGATTTGTAGGTCTTCCCGACGTTCCTGAATTCGATCACAACGGCGGCGGCGCGGCTGCTGGTGTCGCGGGTTGCAGGCAATTCTGCCACGCACCCGTACCGGCGTTATTAATGAACTTGGTTCCTTCCGGAACTCTGCCAAGCCGCATCAGCGTGCAGCCAAGGTAGCCTTGTGATGCCCGATCCTGCGGATTTGTCGTCACGGCGCGCACGAAGAACCGGCGCGCGAGATCGTACTGTCGGCTGGCAAAGAGAACGAGGCCCATCTCGCGCAGCGCATTGGTGTTCTTGGGCTCGAGTCGCAACGCGGTGTCGAGCTCGGCGCGAGCGGTGGCGAGATCGCCGTCGTTGCGAGCGAGTCGCGCCAGGAAAACATGAGGGGTTGCGGCGTTCGGGTCATCCTTGACCGCCTTCGCGAAGTTGCCCCGCGCTGTTTCGTTCTGTCCGTTTTTCATCGCTGCGATACCCGCAGTCATAACATCGCTGGAGCCGCCGCCACGACCGAACAGCAAATAACCGCCGCCGATCAGAATCAGCGCGGCGACGGCAATCCCGATCCACACCGGCAGCGACAGATTCGGAAAGCGACGTCGGCTCTGAGCGACAGCGAGTGCGTGCTCGACCTGTCCGCGGCCAACACCGCCACCGCCGCCGCCGCCGCCGGGGGGCGTCTTGTCCGCGCTCACCGATCTTCCTTCTGACATGAAGGCGCCTGGCATCTCGATCGTCGGGGGTCCCGCCATCTTGCGTCCCGCATAAGCCGGAGGCTGGCGGTATCCTCCGCCCGCCGATGGCGGCGCGTATGGAGATGCTGGTTGCGCCGGAGGAGGAGGCGGTGGCGGCGGTGCGGCCGGCCGTGATCGTGGAGTGTAGGCGGCCTGTAGTGGACTGCTCGGTGTGGGTCGTGACGTCGACGACGTTGATGACCGCGCGCCACTCAATCCGGATTCGAGCGCCTTGAATCCGTCGACCGCGGCGTCGCCGTCGGCCTGAGTCGGCTTGTAGCTGGTGCGATTCGCCCGGTCGCGCGCCGCGAGAAACTCGAGAAGCGAATGGGCCTGATCGAGCGTAATGAGCTCGGCCTGGCGCGCGGCGCGAATCAACTGCTGTCCGCTTAGCGAGGAATTGCCGACGAGGGTCTGGAGCGCTCCTTCCACTCCCGCCCAAAGATCGATGATGTCGGCGGCAAGATCTTCGGCTGAACGCGGTTGATCGAAGTGCGCCAGGACCGGGCGCGCGCCATTCAAAGAGGCGAGCGCCGCCTGGTTGTTCTGAGGACTCATCTCAGGATGCGCAAAAGCCCTGCATCCGCGCTACGTCGAATGAAGCTCTCTGCATCCTGCTCCGGTTTTGGACTGTCCTTGAGGCAATTTGCATCGCGCATTTTGTCGACGATTTCTTCCCACGTTCCTTCAAATGTGTTGCCATCGTCGGTCTTAATGCGGTGTGATTCGGGCGTTGCCTTGGTCTCGGTGAAGCTGGAAAGCAGCGCACCGAACAATTCCAGCTGCCCTTTCGCCTCGGTCTGGGCAGACTCCATCGCCTTCGCTTCGATCTCGGCGAGCATCTCGTCGATGTCATCGAGCTCACCCGACAGATCACGCAGCCTGTCCTCCCACGGACGCAGCTCCGGATCGTTATCGCGCAGGCGATAAATCATTTTCTTGAGCTCGATCAATCTCCAGATGCCCAGCTCGTCCCAGTGATCGTCGGGCGATGAGCGATCGAGATGGTAGAGGGCGGCTTCGTAATCGCCGCGATCGTAGAAAATGTTGCCGAGATAGATGCGTGCTTCGGTGTGATCGGGATCCATCTGCAGCGCGCGGCGCAGCGTGGCGATTGCCGATTCGTCGTTGCCAAGTCTGTGCTCGGCGTAGCCGATGCACGACACTGCTTCGGCGGCGTCCGGTGTCTGCTGCGCGGCGATCTCGAAGAACTCCTTCGATTCTTCGATCATACCTTCGCGAAAGAGCGCGCGGCCGATCTGAAGCATCAGCTCGACGTCGTCCTGATAACCAAGCTCGAGGCAGCGGCGGAAATTGCGCACCGCGTACTCATCCTGGCCGAATTTTAGAAGTGTCTCACCGAGTCCGGCGAGTGCGTCCTCGTGGTCTGGATCGAGAACGAGTGCTTCCTCGAAGCTGCGCCGGGCCCACGCGTATTCCTCGCGTGCGTGGTGTGCGTAGCCAACCCCTATGTGGAGCTCTACCGAGTTCGGGTAGAGGCCGAGTCCTTCTTTAAGTACGTCAAGCGCTTCGTCGTAATTGCCTTCGTTGTACAACTGGTGCGCTCGTTCGTCGTACTCTTCAGAACTCAAAAAAGGTGTTGGCATCTCTAGGCACCCTCCGAGGAGTCGAGTTTAACCTATTGTACTCCTTAGACACGCCATTGTTCAAGGAGTAACATCCGCCAGAGACTGATCAGGTGACGACAGCAATTTTTTCCGCGAAGCGCTGCCAGCTTCCGCTCTCGAGACTGCGATCGATCTCGTCGACGACCTGCTCCACCTCTTCGTCCTTCGTAAAGAAGTGAGGCGCAATCCTGATACCAGCGCCCACGCGATAGTCGACCAGGATGTCCTTGGATAGAAGGACCTGAGCAACCTCGTAACCGTGGGGAACATCCATCGCTACTGTGCCACCTCTGCGCTCCGGGTCGCGAGCAGCGGTCACCTTGTAGCCACGTGCATCAGCCAGCCCGATCAGCCGCGTTGTCAGGCGGAGGCTCTTCGCCCTGATTGCGTCGATTCCAGCGCGCCGAATGATCCGGGTTCCTTCAGTCGCAATGTAAAGAGCAGGGATCACCGGAGTGCCGTTCAACCAGCGGAACGCACCGGAGGTGTATTCCATCGACTCCTCGAACGCAAAAGGCCTCGTATGAGCCTGCCAACCCGTTAGAGCGGGTTTGAGCTCGTCGCGAACCCGCGGGCTGATGTAGAGAAAGCAGGCGCCGGGCCCGCCACAGAGCCACTTGAGCACGCCACCGGTCAGGAAATCCGCGTTGCTCCGTTTCACGTCCACAGGAATTATCCCGACGGCATGAAACGAGTCGAGCGATACCAGCGCTCCGACCTCGTGGGCGCGACGACAGATCGCGTCGACGTCCATCACGAAAGCGCTGCGAAAAAGAACGTGCGACACCGCGACCAACCGGGTGCGCTCATCGATTGCTGACAGCAACCTTTCCAGCTCGATGCCGATTCCATCGTCAGACTTCACTGAGACAATCCGTGCTCCAAGTCGCTCCGCCATCTCGGCGTAGGCGTAGCGGACCGACGGGAAGTCGAGATCGGTCATCACGATGGTGTCGCGACCTTTGGGGAAATCGGTCGACGACAGCACCGCCGACTGTGCGATCGTGACGTTGGGCATCATCACGATTTCGCCGGCGTCAGCGTTGATCAAAGGCGCAATCTCGTTGCCGACTTCGACAGGGAATTCCCACCAGCCCCGATTCCACGCTTTCACTCCGAGGTCGCCCCAGTCTCTCGCGTACTCGGCGAGCTTCTCAGGGACAGTACGAGGCATTGGGCCGAGCGAGTTGGAGACGAGATAGTTGGTGTGCGCAAGGATGGGAAACTCCTCGCGCAAGCCAAGCAGCGGATCTCCGCGTCCTGCTACGCTCTGTTGCGACACGCTGTCGGAGTGGTTAGCAGTTCGGGTCGGAGCTCAGAGTCCTTTGCGTGATGCGTCGCGCAGCGCCTTGAACTCCGCATCCGCGTTCCAGGTCGGAACAGTCTCTGCGTTGGCGATACTGGTTCCGAAGTGGTAAACGATCTCGCCCAGCTGCGCCGCGCCTCTAAGATCGAAATCGCTGCGGTACTCATCGGAAGGCTGATGGTAGCGGTGCGCTGTATAGTCCTCCGCCTGTTGCAGTCCCCAGCCCGCCGGACGACCGACGTAGTCGTCACCACCACCGATTGAAACTGAAGGAATACCGACCTTCGCGAATGAGAAGTGATCGGAACGATAGAAGTGACCAGCTTCCGGATGCGCGTCGGGCGCGAGAGTGATGCCTTGCGCGCGAACCAATCGAGCAAGGGAGGGTCCCAGCGTGCTTTTGTTGTCGCCCATGACATTCAGGTCACGCACTCGGCCGTTCAGAGGGACGACGTCCATGTTGAGCGCAGCCACGATCTTGGATGCGGGAACCGTTGGATGCTCCCCGAAATACTGCGAGCCAAGCAGGCCGGACTCTTCGGCGGTGACGAAGACGAAGAGCTGAGAGCGGCGCGGCTTCACACCTTCCGCCGCGGCGTGGGCGATGGTGAGGACGGTCGCCGTGCCGGACGCGTTGTCAACCGCGCCGTTGTAGATCGAATCGCCGTTGACGGCTGGTCCGATGCCGAAGTGATCCCAGTGCGCGGAGTACACGACGTATTCGTCGCGGACTTTCGGATCGATCCCGCGCACGACACCAACGACATTGTTCGCCGAAAGGTGTTGAAGGGTGTTCTGCATTGACGCGTCGATGACGATGCCGGTGTTGATCGGCCGGAAATCACGCGACTCTGCCTGCTTGCGCAGGGTCGCCATGTTGAGTCCTGCCTGCGCGAGAAGCGCGGTCGCCGCGCTGTCTGTGATCCAGCCGCGAACGCCGAGTGGGGCTGGAGCGTTCGAAGGACGCGGAAGGAGGCGGTGCTCGGTTGAATTCGATGCGGTGACGACCTGCCAGCCGTACCCCGCCGCCGGAGTCGTGTGAACGATCAGCATGCCCACCGCCCCGCGGCGCTCGGCTTCTTCGTACTTGTAGGTCCAGCGCCCGTAGTACGTCATCGCCTTACCACCGAACAAATTCGGCTCGGATGCGGGCGCCGGCGGATCGTTTACGAGGACGAGCAGAATCTTGCCGCGGACATCGGTGCCCTTGAAGTCATCCCACTTGTATTCCGGAGCGGCCGCACCGTAGCCCACGAAAACGAGCTCGCCGTGCGCGCTGCTCGATTCGGTAGCGGAGCCCGGCCAGACGACGACGTCGTCGGTAAAGCGAAGGTTGGCGCTGGCCTTGCCCGATGCAGTGACTTTGATGGTCTTTGGATCGGCCTTTACGACATCGATGGGGACACGCTGGAAATACGAGCTGTCGCCGACACCCGGTCTTACCCCAAAGGTCTGGAGCTGGGTGGCGAGATACTCTTCGGTCAGCTGCCCGCCTCGCGTGGCAGGGGCCCGGCCTTCCAGGAGGTCGGAGGAGAGAAACCGAAGGTGCGCATCGATCTCCTCCGGTGTAATAGAGGCAGGACTTCCTGACTGCGCCGAAACGCGGGAGGCAGGAAGGAGCGTAGTGAATGCAAGTGCGACAAGCAAACGAATTTCACGTCTCATCGATTACTCAGTCAGTGTGATGGTAGTCCTTACATTATAGCTCCCGGAACGACCCCTTAGCATGACCCCACAACCACGGATATCGCGCTTGTCTCCCGCAAAGCCGCGCCGCAAAGCTCACAAGATCGCGCTGGTCCTCGGCGGCGGTGGTCTGAAGGGCTTCGCGCACATCGGGGTGTTTCGTGCGCTGCACGAGATGGGGATCGTGCCGACAGTGGTCGCGGGCACGAGCATCGGCGCGTTGATTGGCGCCGCTTATGCCCGAGGGATGCCCACCGACGAAATGGCGGATCGTGCACGCGCCCTCAAGCGGCGCGACCTGTTCCGGCTCAATCGAATGGGGATGCTGCTCGAGCGGCAGCACTCGCCGGCGATCTATCTCGAAGAGCCGCTGCGTGAAGTGGTGAAATCCGTAGCGACGGAGAAGCGGATCGAACAGCTCAAGACGACGCTGCTCGTCAACACCGTCGACATCACGCGGGGTAGTCAGGTCGTGTGGGGATTGCCCGGTCTTCGTCACGTGAGCGTGGCGGATGCGGTTTATGCATCGTGCGCTCTGCCTGGGTTCTATCCGCCCGGAAAGATCGACGGACGACTGTGCGTAGACGGGGGTGTGCTTGACAATCTCCCGGTCTCAGTGTCGTCGCTGGGAATGGACGCAGTGATTGCAGTGGACACGGGTTCGAGCGACATGGAGCCCGAGAACGACATTGCCACCGCCGGATTCGCGTCGATTTATATGCGTGCCGCGTCGACGATGATGCACGCCCTGCAGCTGGCGCCATTCAATGGGTGGACGCGGCCGCCGATGATTCTGATTCGTCCGCGGGTGAATCACATCGGCTGGTTCAGTTTCTCGAACACCGAGGAGCTGCTCGAGGCCGGCTACAACGCGGCGCTGGAAGCGTGCAAGCACTACGAGGAATGCATCGCCTGGGGAATCGGAGTATTCCCACGCCGAGCGATGCAGATCACGGTCGATCGGGCAAAATGCATCGGTTGCACGCTGTGTACGGCGATGGCGCCCGATCTGATGGCGATGGACTCGCAGCAGAAGGCCTATCCGCTGCAGCCGATCGTGGAGTGGTCACCTGCCGACGGCGACTTCGTGCATCATTGTCCGACGTACGCGATCGAGGCGACGAGAATCGACTCGGAGGACTCGCCAGTGGCGCGGCCCACCGTCGACCCGACAAGTGAGCCGACCACTCGGAAAACTGGATAATCGCTGCGGACTCTTGAACGGCTACTACACATCTCACCTTAACGCGCTAAGAGGTGTGTGTAGCATAGAGGTGAGGGACCAGGTAGCTCCGAGCTGACCTGGTCGCAGGTATCTACGCTACTCTCACCTCTTACCGCGTTAACCGTACGTGGGTAGTACCCTGTGCAGAATCCTCAGTCCGCAGCAGTTAATAGGCGACTCCGAAACGAGCGCCGGCGTGCTGTGGATTTTCGATCTCATCGACAAGGGCCACGGCGTAGTCTTCCATGGTGATCTGGCTCTTGCCGTTCGCGTCGGTGAGAAGCTGCTCGCCGGTGGTGCGGTATTCACCGGTTCGCTGGCCGGGGAATATCTCAGCGGCCGGACTTATGAAGGTCCAGCCGAGACCTTCGCCTTCGCTGCGATAGACGTCGAGACTTTCGGCGCCTTCGACGGCTTCCGCCTTGTAGATCTCGGGGAAACCTGGCGCATCCAGCAATCGCAGACCGGGTGCAACTTCGAGTGTCGATGCCCCACCGACGACGAGCAGGCGCTTCACGCCCGCCCGTTTGGTACCGTCGATCAAAGCACGCGCGGCATCGGCAAGTCTCGGCGCGCTCATCCCGCGACTATTCGGTCGCGGCGAGATTGCGCTGACGACGACATCGGCGCCCTTCGCCACCTTCGCGACGCTGTCTGCGTTGGTGGCGTCGCCCTTTACCAGTTTCACTCGCGGATCGGGCGAGATGCTCTGCGATGGCTCGCGAACCACTCCCACGACTTCGTGCCCGCGTTGCAGCGCTTCAGCAGTAATGCGCTGGCCAATGTTTCCGGTGGCACCGAATAGAACGATTTTCATCGACGCGCTCCTACTGCCTTATCAGAAGAAAAGCTGCCTGCGCCGGTGAAGACGAGGACGATCGCGGCAGCAAAGAGGGAAAGCGGGAACTCGATTCCGCCAGGATTGAAGAAACCACCGTTCGCATGAACTAGCAGCATTGCGACGAGCATGTTGAAAGCGAGACCAAGTGCCGCGAGGCGCGTAAGAAGCCCAATCAGAAGAGCGATGCCGCCAAAGAACTCCACGAGCGCGACGAACGGGCCGAGCACTTCCGGCGCCGGCACTCCCATGTGCGCAAAGGCGCCGCTGACTCCGCCAAAGCCGTAAACGAAGAGCTTCTGCCAGCCGTGAGCGATGAAGATGACGCCAGTAACGGCCCGAATGATGAGCAGCGCGATGTCGATCTGGCGCGCGCTTGGTGATTTGAAGAGGGTGTTACGCATGGATGATCTACTCCCTACAGTTGAGTCTGTATCTATTTCAGATACACATGGGGTTAAATAAAAAGACTAAGCGACGTGCGAGGTGCGCCGACGATCCTGTTTGCGAACATCCGTCAGAACGTCGGCGATGGTGACTTGACGGAGCTCGGCCTCGAGCGCGTTGGAGGCGGTTTCAATGTGCCCCTCGAGAGCAGCCTGGATGTTGCGGCCAATCGGACACGCTGGATTGGGCCGTTCGCGATGCATGGCAAACAGCTCGCCATCTTCAACCGCGCGATAGACATCGAGGAGAGTGATCTTCGCCGCCGGCCGAGCCAGCATCGCTCCCCCGCCAGTGCCCAGCTGCGAGGTGGTCAAGCCTGCCCTGGACAGGCCGCTTACCAGTCGCCGCACCAGAGAAGGGTTGGTATTGACACTTCCGGCGATGTACTCCGAGGTCACCGGCTCGCCCTGCTGTTGCTCGAGCAGAGTGAGGATGTGGACGGCGACGGCGAAGCGGCTGTTCATAAGTGTAACTAAGATAGATACAGATGGACGGGACCGCAAGGGCCAATACCGAGGTACGGACGAACGGCATCAAATCAAGGGTCGCTTGATTGCGTGCTACGGACCAAGTGCATCGACAATCGCGGACTGATTGAGGATTTGGGCTAGAACTATTGAGGACTGGGACTCCGACCAGGACTGTGGGCACGCGTGTCAGCGATCCTCGATCCCCAATTAGTCCGAGATTGTGGATGCTATGTTAGTTCGCATTACGCAATCAAAAACCGGCCACCCCGCCCCCTGCCGGATGTTAGATTTGGTATAGCCTGATTTGCCGCGAGTCGGCGAGTCAGTGGCTCCGCTCCTACCAGCCGCCCAATGCCGCGGCCAAGTACGAGAAAAAAGAAAATGACACACCCGAATTCCTTCGGTAGCCGATCAACGCTCGACGTTGCTGGTCGGCAGTACACGATCTTTCGGCTGGATTCTCTCGCCTCCATCGCTGGCGGAAATGCGGAACGACTCCCCTTCAGCCTCAAGATCCTCCTCGAAAACCTGCTCAGGAACGAAGACGACAAATTCGTCAAAGAAGATGACATCCGCGCGCTTGCGGGCTGGGATGTAAAGGGGAAAGTCGAGAAAGAGATCGCTTTTCGCACCGCCCGCGTCCTGCTCCAGGATTTCACTGGCGTTCCCGCGGTCGTCGACCTCGCATCAATGCGCGACGCACTTTCTCGACTCGGCGGCGATCCGCAACTGATCAACCCGCTGCAGCCTGTCGATCTCGTGATCGATCACTCCGTGCAGGTAGACGAGTATGGGTCCGAGGCCGCGTTGCTGATCAATGCCGACTTCGAGTTCCGTCGCAATCAGGAACGCTACGCTTTTCTCCGCTGGGGACAGAAAGCGCTCCACAACTTCCGCGTTGTGCCCCCTGACACCGGCATCGTCCACCAGATCAATCTCGAGTATCTGGCGAAGGGCGTCTTCACCGAAGTCGTTGGCAAGCAGACTTACGCCTACCCCGACTCGCTCGTCGGCACCGACTCGCACACCACCATGATCAACGGGCTCGGCGTACTCGGCTGGGGAGTTGGCGGTATCGAGGCTGAAGCGGCGATGCTCGGTCAGCCCGTATCGATGCTGATTCCCGAAGTCGTCGGGTTCAAGCTGCACGGGAAGCTGCCGCCGGGCGCGACCGCGACCGATCTCGTGCTCACCGTCACCGAGATGCTGCGCAAGAAGAAGGTCGTCGGAAAATTCGTCGAGTTTTACGGCGCAGGACTCTCTTCCCTCTCACTGGCGGATCGCGCCACGATCGGGAACATGGCGCCCGAGTATGGCGCGACGATGGGATTCTTCCCAATCGACGCCGAGACCGTGAACTATCTGAGATTCACGGGCAGAGACGAGTCGCAGGTGCAGCTCGTCGAGGCGTACTGCAAGGCGCAGGGAATCTTCCGTACTGACGACACGCCCGATCCATTCTTCAGCGACACGCTGGAGCTCGATCTGCGCACCGTCGAGCCGAGTCTGGCAGGGCCGAAACGTCCGCAGGATCGCGTGCCGCTCAAGCTCGCGAAGAAAATGTTCAGAGAAGCGTTGAAGGCTGATCTCGACCGCACCGGTACGGTTGCAGCAGTCGCGGCGGCGAAGCAGGCGATGCAGGTCGCGGCGTCGCCCCAGCTGTCCCCATCGGTCGTAGCGACCGATCCCGATGAGCAGGCGGGCGCGAACTCGAGCATCTCGGTGGAGATGAACGGCGAGACTTTCTCGATTCGCCACGGCTCCGTCGTGATCGCTGCGATCACCAGCTGCACCAACACCTCGAATCCGAGCGTGATGCTGGCGGCGGGATTGCTCGCGAGAAACGCAGTTGGCAAGGGATTGTCGTCGAAGCCGTGGGTGAAGACGAGTCTCGCGCCTGGGTCGAAGGTCGTTACCGACTACTTCAAGAAAGCCGGTGTGATGGGGGCGCTGCAGCAGCTGCGCTTCAATGTGGTGGGTTTCGGCTGCACGACGTGTATCGGCAACTCGGGTCCGTTGCCGCAGCCGATCGCTGAAGCGATCGAAGCCAACAAGTTGGTCGTCGCATCGGTTTTGTCAGGCAATCGCAACTTCGAAGGCCGCATCAATCCGCTGACGCGTTTCAACTATCTGGCTTCGCCACCGCTGGTGGTCGCGTACGCGCTCGCGGGCCGGATGGACATCGATTTCAACACCGAGCCGGTTGGCGTCGGCAAAGACGGACCTGTCTTCCTGCGCGACATCTGGCCGAGTCCGAAGGAGGTCGAAGAAGAGATCCTGCGCTCGGTAAAGGCTGACATGTTCAAGGCGCAGTACTCCAACGTGTTTCACGGTGATGACAATTGGCGCGGGTTGCCCGTCCCCGAAGGCGATCTCTACGCGTGGGACGGCGACTCCACCTATGTCAAGAATCCTCCTTTCTTCGAAGGGATGACTCTGACGCCGCCGGGAATCCGGCCGATCTCGAACGCCAAAGCACTGGGGATGTTCGCGGATTCGATCACTACTGACCACATCTCGCCGGCGGGATCGATTCCGGCGTCAAGTCCTGCCGGCAAGTGGCTGATCGAGCACGGGGTGAAGACGGCGGACTTCAACTCGTACGGCGCGCGGCGCGGCAATCACGAAGTGATGATGCGCGGTACGTTCGCCAACATTCGCCTGCGTAACGAGCTGGCCCCCGGAACTGAGGGTGGCTGGACGGCACGCGCGCCGGGCGAAAAGCCGGTTTCGATTTACGACGGCGCGATGCAGTATCAGAAAGAAGGCACACCGCTCGTTATCATCGCCGGCAAGGAATACGGCACCGGCTCATCGCGCGACTGGGCAGCCAAAGGAACGCTTTTGCTCGGCGTGCGCGCCGTAATCGCCGAGTCATTCGAGCGAATCCATCGCTCGAACCTCGTCGGGATGGGCGTGCTGCCGCTCGAGTTCATGCCGGGCGAAACGCGTCAAACGGTCGGACTGACCGGCTTCGAGACATTCTCGATCGAAGGCATGACCAACGAGATGAAGCCGCGTTCTCCATTGACGGTTCGTGCGCGCGCGGCAGATGGGACGGAGAAGACGTTCAAAGTCGTGTCGCGGATCGATACGCCGGAGGAGATGAGCTACTATCGGCACGGGGGCATTCTGCCGTACGTGCTGAGGCTGCTCGTTGGGGGCCGGTAACTGCTGCGGACTCGGACTGCGGACTTGGGGAAAGGAAAGGGACGAGCATTCGCTCGTCCCTTTTTGTTGGGGGAACTACCTCGCTGTTCGCTGATAGCTGCACGCTGTTAGCTGACCGCTGCAGGCGACGGGACAGTCCTCCGTCGCCTTCTTCTTTTACAACTCGCTTTTCCTCAGGATGGGCGCGACTTGTCCCGTCGCTTGCAGCGCTAAGCGCTCAGCGTGTAGCTGTCAGCGCTCAGCGAAGTAGTTCGCTTCTAAAGTCCTCACTCCGCAATCAGAGAGGTTTCGTTGGCGGCGAAGTTATCTCCTTCCTCTTCCTCAAATGAAAATGCGGCGACGATGCGTTGATCTGTTCGGTAAGATCGCTCTCGATCTTCTTTGGATCGAGCGGCTCGAGCATCGCGCGCAGCTCGGGGTCGTCGGCGAGTTGCAGATTCAATCGGGAGTAGAGCCCGGCGACGAGGTGGAGAGTTTTGGTGATCTCCTCTTCCATCCGCAGGTTCACCTGGAGCGTCAGCTCCTCGCGCAGCTCGCCGATGCGCGACTCGCGGCTCTGCGTCATCAGCACGAAGATCGACAGGAAGATCGCCTCGAGCGAGACGATCGTGGTGAGCATGCCGTACGGGTACGGATCGAACTGTGGCAAACCAAACCTCGGAATGTTCCACAGGATCCAGACGATGAAGACGATGCCGTGAATGACGAGGAACGGACTCGAGCTCGCCACTCCGATCATCCGATCGGCCCATATCTCCATCGTCGACCGGTTCGACGCGTGCTGAGCCTTAATCGCACGGAAGACCTTGTTGATGTCCGTGCTGCGGCGACGACGCCGCTCCGCGCTGATCGCTTTTCTCGCTGCTTCGGTGGGGACTTCCGTCGGAGGCGCGGCCTCGTCTGACTGCATTTCTCGACTGGTGAAGGTGAGATAACCTAACGCAAGCGTGCGGCCACTTCCTGCGCCGCAGCAAAAGGTTAACCTTCCATTTATGGCCACATCACCGTCATTCACCGTCGGCATCGTGCAGGAAGCGATCAGTGACGACGTGGAAAAGAACGTCGCACGCGCAGAATCTCGCATTCGAGAAGCGGCTGAGAAAGGAGCCCAGATCGTGTGCCTGCAGGAGCTGTTCAACGCACCCTACTTCTGCAAGTCGCAAAAGCACGAGCGCTTCGACCTCGCCGAGCCGATCCCCGGCCCGACCATCGAGCGCATGCGCAAGCTTGCCCGCGAGCTCGAGATGGTAATCATCGTACCGATCTTCGAGCGTCAGGCGGCGGGAGTCTATCGCAACTCGGCGGCGGTGATCGACGCGGATGGAAGACTGCTGGGGGCCTATCGCAAGATGCACATTCCAGACGATCCGCTTTTCAACGAGAAGTTCTACTTTACGCCGGGCGACTCGCACGTTCCTGAGGACGGCGATCAACGCGGAGCTGGTGGCTTTCGCGTCTGGAAAACGCGGTACGCCGACATCGGCGTCCTGATCTGCTGGGATCAGTGGTACCCGGAGGCAGCGCGCATTACCAGCCTACTCGGCGCTGAGATTCTGTTTTATCCGACGGCGATCGGCTGGCACCCATCGGAGAAAGCTGAACACGGCGAAGCGCAGGTCGAAGCCTGGCGCACGGCGCAGCGAGCGCATGCGATCGCCAACGGCGTCTATGTCGCATCGCCCAATCGTGTTGGGCACGAAGACGAGCCTGGCACCGACGGCATCGAGTTCTTCGGGCACTCGTTCATCGCCGATCCGTTTGGTCGCATCATCGCCGAAGCCGGAACCGAGCCGGCGGTACTCGTCTCCAAGTGTGATCGCGCGCTGATCGAGAGCACGCGTCGCAACTGGCCATTCCTGCGCGATCGACGCATCGACGCGTATGCGCCGATTCTGAGCCGCTACATCGGATGATGAGGCGGGAAGGCGGAAGCGGGAAGCGGGAAGCGGGCGGAGAGCGAGTACCAACAGCAGTCAAGCGTAAGGGCGCCGCTCGCCTTGGCAGCGGCGCTCTTACTATGGAGCTCTCGCTCGCGCGACGGATGCCCGCCGAGTGGGAGACGCACGACGCCACCTGGATCGCGTGGCCTCACCACGAGCCGGACTGGCCGGGTAAGCTCGCGCCAATCCCATGGGTGTACGCCGAGATCGTGCGCGCGCTCAGTGAGTTCGAGCGAGTCGAGATCCTTTGCCACGACCAGGCAGTCGCCGACGACGCGCGGCTGTTGATTTCCGCTCACGGCGTTCCCGATCGGCCTGACAAGTATCGGCTACACATTGCGCCGACCGACCGGGTGTGGCTGCGCGACTCCGCGCCAACCTTTGTGTATCGGGCTGATGGCGTGCTGGAGATGATCAACTGGGGCTTCAACGCCTGGGCGAAGTACGACAACTACGCCAGCGACGCCAAAGTTGGCAGAGTGATCGAGAGCATCATCGGAGTGCCGCGCACCGAAGCGAAACGCGAAGACAACGGCAACCGCCTGATTCTCGAGGGCGGAGGAATCGAGGTCAACGGCACCGGAATGATGCTGGTGACCGAAGAGTGGCTGTTAAGCGATGTGCAGGTGAGGAATCCGGGCCTGACCGCCCAGGATTACGAGGAATCCTTCGCCAAGTACCTCGGCGTCACGGATACTATATGGTTGGGCGAGGGCGCAGTCGGCGACGACACCCACGGCCACATTGATGACATCGCGCGATTCGCATCACGCGACACGATTATCCTCGCCTACGAGCAGGATCCAACGGACGAGAACCACGCCCGCTCGGTGGATAACCTCGAGCGGTTGAAAGCGGCGACGAAGGATCGCGACCTGAAGATCGTCACGATCCCCTTCCCGCGACCCGTGATAATGAACGGGGAACGGCTGCCTGCCAGCTACGCCAACTTCTACATCGCCAATGGCGCCGTTCTTGTACCCACCTTTAACGATCCTATGGACAGGGTTGCCCTCAACGGAATCGCCGAGGCGTTTCCAGGTCGCGCCGTAATCGGCATTCACGCGGTCGATCTCGTTTGGGGGCTGGGGACCCTGCACTGCCTGACGCAACAGCAGCCGGTGCCGCCGGCAACCGAGGGAAGAAGCTCGAGGCGGAAATGAAGATCCTTTTGACTGGTGAAGAATCGCTGCGGCTCGAGCCGACTGCCGGAATGCTGACTATCGAAGCACCCTCGGCGGATCGCGGCTACTCACCGTTTCACATGCTGGGCAGTGCGCTCGCCGGTTGTACGTTTTCGGTACTGCAAAGCTGGGCATCGAACAAGAATCTCCACGTCGATGATTTGACGATCGACGTGGAGTGGAAATTCGTGGAGGGCGAGCATCGACTCGAGCGAATGGATGCGCGAATCGAATGGCCGTCACTTCCTGCGGAGCTGTGGCCGAGGGCGTTGCGCGCGGCGAATGTGTGTGGCGTCCATCAGACGCTGCATCACAGCGTGGAGATCAACGTCGAAGCTGTCGGCGCTCAGAGTCCGGCAATCGAAGGAGTGGCGGCGTCGTGAGCGTCCAGGTTGTTCGCTTTACGTTCGCGGACCAGGACGCAGAGCCGGTCGCGCCGACCATTGGCGAGCCGGGACGGCCCTACACCGTCATTTACGATGGACATTGCAAAGTCTGCGGCCGACTGGTGAAGCTGCTCACCAAGTGGGACAAGCAGCACATTCTCGAGATCGCGCCATCGCAGGCGCCGGGAATCCAGGCACGATTTCCGTGGATCCCACCGCGCGCTTACGTAGAATCGGTGCAGGTAATCAGGAATCGGGATGGGATGACGTGGCAGGCCGCGGCCGCTCTGGAAGAACTCCTCAACGTCCTCCCCAAAGGCTGGCTGTTCTCGTGGCTGTTCAAGATTCCGTTCGTCCGCCCGCTGGCGGACAAGTTTTACCGGTGGTTCGCCCGAAACCGCTACCACTTTGGATGCGGAGAGCATTGCGCAGTGAGGCCTTCTAACCTCGATTATGGCGACTAGCCCATAACGGGGAAAAACCACGCGTAAGACTGCACTGGCTCTGGTGGTGCTTGCGTGCGCCGCGCCGGCACCGCGACCGCTGACAAACACCAACGCCGATTGGTCAACGACTGGCGGCGACGCCGGCAATAGTCGCTACTCGTACCTCGACCAGATGAACCGTCTCAACGTCGCGCAGCTGCACGTGGCGTGGACGTATCACACCGGCGACGCGTCGCCGGGCGGTCATTCGCAGATTCAGGCGACACCGATCATCGTCGACGGTGTTCTGTATTCGACGACGCCTGCGCTCAATGTCATCGCGCTGCGAGCTGACAACGGCACCGAGATCTGGCGATTCGATCCGTTCGCGAATCGCGAGCGGGCAACCCACGTGAACCGTGGCGTCGCCTACTGGTCCGATGGAGCACAGCGTCGTGTGTTCTTCACCGCGGGTCGACGCCTGTATTCGCTCGATGCCACCAGCGGTCATCCCGATCCTTCTTTCGGCGATTCTGGTTCGATCGATCTCAGCGCCGGACTCGGTCGCGATGTTTCCAATACCGATGTCCTCGCGACCAGTCCGGGCGCGGTCTATCAGGATTTGCTGATCCAGGGCACACGCGTCGGTGAAAGCGAAGGCTCAGCGCCGGGTGATATCCGCGCCTACGAGGTTCACTCGGGCAGAATTCGTTGGACGTTCCATACTATTCCACATCCCGGTGAATATGGGTACGACACCTGGCCGGCAGACGCGTGGCGTACGGCCGGCGGAGCGAACTCGTGGGCCGGAATCACCGTTGACGCTACGCGCGGCATCGTCTTCATCCCCACCGGTTCGGCGACGCCCGACTTCTACGGTGGCGCACGCCACGGCAGAAATCTTTTCTCTAGCACCCTGCTCGCACTCGATGCCCGATCCGGTCAGCGTCTCTGGCATTTCCAGACAGTTCACCACGATTTGTGGGACCGCGATCTGCCGACAGCGCCGAATCTGTTGACGATCACGCGCGACAGAAAAATCATTAATGCCGTCGCGCAAATCACGAAGAGCGGATTCGTTTTTCTGTTCGACCGTCAGACCGGCGCGCCCCTGTTTCCAATCGAGGAAAGGCCGGCGCCGCCATCAGACCTGCGAGGCGAGCAGGCGTGGCCGACCCAACCGATTCCGACGAAGCCTGCACCGTTTGCCCGCCAGTCAATCAGCGACGCGACGATCAATAATCTCAATCCTTCGACTCGGAACGCTCTCCTTCAGCGCTTCCACAATCTCCGGCACGACGATCTGTTCGCGCCGCCGAGTGAGAATGGAACGGTGGTGCTTCCCGGCTTCGACGGCGGCGGTGAGTGGGGCGGCGCGGCGGTCGATCGGATCACGGGGGTCATCTACGTCAACGGAAGTGACGTTCCATGGATTGCCGCGATGCGCGATACCGCTCTGGCCGACTCCGCAACGAAACGCGCGCGCGCCTCGCGTCACCAGCTGTCACCTTACGATTTCGTCGGCTACGAGCGGTGGCGTGATTCCGCCGGCTATCCAGCGATCGCACCACCTTGGGGAACCTTGAGCGCGATCGATCTCAACACCGGCGAGTATCGCTGGCGGATTCCACTCGGCGAGCATCCCGAGCTTACGTCCCGTGGAATTGCAGACACCGGCGCGGAGCAGTACGGCGGACCGATCGTGACGGCCGGCGGGCTGGTCTTCATCGCAGCGACGATGGATGAGAAATTTCGCGCATTCGACAAGGACACCGGCAAGCTGCTATGGGAGACGACATTGCCCGCTGCCGGCTACGCCACCCCGAGCACGTACATGGTGAACGGAAAGCAGTACGTTGTCATCGCGGCGGGAGGCGGAAAGCTCGGTACCAAGTCGGGCGATGCGTATATCGCCTTCGCACTGCCCTGACTGGAGCATAAGACGGCTAATAGCCGCAGCTACGTGGTGATGGGCGTCTCGGGCTCGGGCAAGACCGTGATCGGTACTCTGCTCGCCCGCGCACTTGGCGTCGAATTCCTCGAGGGCGACACCTATCATCCGCCGGCAAACATTGAGAAGATGTCCGCCGGTGTTCCGCTCACCGATTCAGACCGGGAGGGATGGCTGCACGCAATTGCCGCGAGAATCAAACGCGCGAACGACAGTGGCGAGGGAGTGGTCGTCTCCTGCTCGGCGTTGAAGCGGTCGTATCGGGAGATGATTCGCGCCGACGCGCGCGGGGTACAGTTCATTTTTCTGCGCGGTGAGCGCGAGCTGATTGGGACACGAATCCGTGACCGCAAAGACCACTTCATGCCACCGTCCCTGCTCGACAGCCAGTTCGCGGCGCTGGAAGAGCCCGAGAGCGAGGAAGATGTCTGGACTGTGGACATCGATGCGTCGCCCCAGGTAATCGCTGACTCACTCATCGCCCGCGTCTCCGCTTGAGTCCTGACGCGCGGCTCCTGCTATGCGCACTCGGCGCGGTGATCGCGCTGATTCTGCTGATCGCGCAGCTCAAAGTTCACCCGTTCGTCGCGCTGGTCAGTGTGTCCTTGGCGATGGGAGCGGCCGCGGGCATGCCGCTCGCCAACACGGTGAAAGCGTTTCAGGATGGAGTCGGCACCACGCTCGGCTTCATTGCGGTCGTGGTGGGGCTCGGCACAATGCTCGGCAAGATGATGGCGGAGTCTGGAGCCGCGACGCGCATCGCGACAACGCTGATCGATCGGTTCGGCGAGCAGCGAGTGCACTGGGCAATCATGATCGTCGCGTTCATCGTCGGGATTCCGGTGTTCTTTCAGGTTGGCTTCGTGCTGCTGATTCCGCTGGTGTTCACGCTGGCGCGGCGCACAGGCACGTCGCTGATCAAGATCGGACTGGCACTGGTCGCGGGCCTGTCCGTGGTGCACGGTATGCTGCCGCCGCATCCGGCAGCGATGTTGGCGCTGACCGCGTACAAGGCCGACATCGGCCGCACCATTCTGTATGGATTGCTGGTAGGCTTGCCGACGGCCGCGCTGGCCGGGCCGATCTACGGATCATGGATCGCCAAACGGATCCCGCTTCCCGCCGACAATCCGATGGCGGAGCAGCTCGAGGGCACCGGCAACGAGAACGCGCTATCACCTGGATTCGCAATCTCTGTTTTCACGGTGACGGTGCCGGTGCTGCTGATGCTGCTCAGTACCATCACCGATCTGGTCGCCGGACCGCGCAGCTCGGTTTTGCCCTTCACTCACTTTGTTGGCAACCCGATCGTGGCGTTGTTTCTGGCGCTGATATTTTCGGTCTGGTCGTTGACCAGAGCGCGTCACTTTACGCGTCACGAGATCGTGAAGTTCTGCAACGATTGTCTCGCGCCCACAGCCGCAATCCTGTTGGTGATTGGTGGCGGCGGTGGTTTCAATCAGGTGTTGGTGCAGAGCGGGGTCGGCACTGCCATCGCGCACGCCGCATTGAATGCGAGCATCTCCCCGCTGCTCTTAGCGTGGAGCGTGGCGACTTTGATACGAGTCGCCACCGGATCAACTACGGTGGCGATGACAACCGCCGCGGGGATCGTTGCTCCGATCGCCGCTGCGACACCCGGCGCGAGTCCCGAGCTCCTCGTCCTGGCAACAGGTGCTGGAGCGCTAATGCTGTCGCACGTGAACGACGCTGGCTTCTGGCTGATCAAGGAATTCTTCAATATGTCTGTGCCGCAGACACTCAAAACGTGGACTGTCGCTGAAACGATCATTGGAGTGACTGGACTCGTGCTCACACTGATGCTGAGTCTGGTCGTTCACGCCTAACGCAGTTCGAGGATCACTTATGCACCGTAACCTGTGCTCGATCGCCGCGATCTTTGCCCTCGGCTGCTCCGCCTCGCGCGCTGATACAGTGGGGTCTCAGCAGTCGCTCCCAACCGATGGCTGGATCGACGCTACGGCGACGCTCGACCCCGCCACGACGCCCGTGTATCAGGGCGACGCACCGATGAAGTTCGATTTTCTCCACGACATGCGGAAAGGCGACGCCTTCACCTTATCTGCGTACTCGCTGGGCGCGCACAGCGGAACTCACATCGATGCACCGATGCATTTCGTTCGCAACGGCGCGGCGATCGATCGTCTTCCCCTAGCGCCCCTGATGGGTCGCGCGCGGATCATCGACATTCCTGACGGAGTGCAGGCAATCAACGCCGCCGAGCTCAACAAGCACAGTTGGCGTGGCGCGCCAAGAATTCTTTTCCGGACCCGCAGTGCGCTGCGCGGCTGGATGTCGTCATCGACGTTCCACAAAGACTTCGCGTACATCGCGCCCGATGCAGCGAAGCTTCTGGCCGACGCAGGGGTGCAGCTCGTCGGCATCGATTACATCTCCGCCGAGCAGTTCGGCGCTGCGGCGCCATTGACCCACCGTACGCTGTTGGGCAGGAACATTCCGATCGTCGAGGGTCTCGCACTCGACCACGTCAAGGCCGGTGATTACGATTTGATTGTGCTGCCGATAAAGGTCGGCGGCCATGAGGGCGCACCGGCGCGGGCAATACTGAGGCCGCGTTCCCGCTGAGAGTTAGAGACATCCATGAGCACCATCGTCGAGTCGATTCGCGCGGAGTATCTCCGCTATAAAACGCTGGCCGAAGGCGCGATGCATCAGCTCGAAGAGGCTGACCTGGCGAGAGTAGATACAAACGGCAGCAACTCGATCGCGGTGCTCTGCTGGCACATCAGCGGCAATCTCAAATCCCGTTTTACAGATTTTCTCACCAGCGACGGCGAGAAACCGTGGCGCGACCGCGAAGAAGAATTCAACGAGCGAAACGTCAGCCGCGCGGAGCTGCTCGAGAAATGGAACGGCGGATGGAGGGTGTTGCTCGACACACTGTCAGGGCTCACCGACGACGATCTCAAGAAAACCGTGACGATTCGTCAACAGCCGCTGATCGTTCACGAAGCGCTGCACCGGTCGCTTTCGCACACCGTCTATCACGTCGGTCAGATCGTGTATATCGCCAAGATGATTCGTGGCGAGGAGTGGAACTCCCTCAGCATTCCGCGAGGACAGTCCGCCGCGTACAACCAAGCTCCGAAATACGAGACCGCCGCCGCCCAGCAGGCAGCTCTGGCGAGCAGGATCAAGCCGAAGTAGCGATCCGACCGACGCTCGACGTCGACGAGACAGGGCCGGACTGCGGCGCCCGGCGAACCAGGCGCCACGGGAAGAAGTAAACCGCGTAGATCACGGCGTACACCAGAAAGTTCTCGAGGCGGGCGAAGTGCGCAAAGAAGAAAAAGAAAATCAGCATGTGCATTCGCATCACGTTGCGATACGGCTCGGAGAACAACTCGCCGAATCGCCTGCTGTCCGTACCGGCGAGTGACAGCGATTTATCCGGGTTGAGCGAGAACGGCTTGCGCAGGAACGCTGCGCGGTGTGCTATGAACGCCGATGGGAGAAACGGCCAATAGCGCCGCGCGATCTCGACGTACTTGGAGGTGTTCGCGACGGTCGCGTGCCCATCACCGGTATCGATTGGAAAGAACGAAATCAGGATCTGGGAGTGGACGTAGTGAAAACCGCCGAAGTGGATCGTGAAGAAGCCGAGGAAGAACGCTACGCCGACGAGGAGAATTAGAACGAACGCTGCCAGCGCGCGTGGATTCCCGCGGAGCATCGCCCGCTCGCGCCACGCTAATTCAGCAAACTCGGAGGCGGGCTGCACGATCATCCACACAATCGTCGCATAGCCAACGACGAAGCTCGAGAGCCAGAGCGACCAGACCAGATCGCCAGCACTCCAGTGCGCCCACCAGGCGACGGCCAGTCCGATAACGAACGCAATAGCGTCGGGCCAGCTGCTGGCCCAGCTTTCGGTGTTCGTTTCGGGCGACGTTTGGGAGAGGATGCTCACAGGTACACTCTCGACGCGCTCAATCAACTCCCGTAACACCGGATGCCGGCGAGTGTATAACGCATGATGAATTCGGCAGTCAGAATCAACCCTTTAGACGAACATCGCGAGGCGCTACTGCGCTGTCGTCGGTGTCGACTTCATTCCGATGTCAGACCGGTTGCTTCACTCGCGCGCAATCCGCGAGCGATGCTCGTTGGGCAGGCACCCGGAAAAGTGGAGTCGGAGGGCGGTGTTCCGTTCTCGGGTCGCGCGGGAAAGACGCTTTTCGGGTGGCTCGCCCGCGCGGGATTGGATGAGTCGAATGCGCGCGAAGAGATCTACATTTCGGCGGTTACGCGCTGCTTCCCTGGCGCGCATCCGAGCGGTCGTGGCGATCGAGTACCGTCCAGGGAGGAGCAGGCACACTGCGCTGACTGGCTGGAGGCCGAGCTTCGGATCATTCGTCCGAAGTTGTTGATTCCGGTCGGCCGACTGGCGATCGAGCGATTCCTGCCCCCGCTGCCGTTAGACCAGCTCATCGGCACCAAGCGGAGCGTTGTTCACGCCGGCGGGCGGTCAACTGTGATTCCGCTGCCGCATCCTTCAGGGGCCAGCAGCTGGTTTTACCAGAATGACAACAAGTCGCTCCTCCAACGAGCGATCAAGCTTATTGCTGTCGAGCTTGGCCGTCTCTAGAGGGTGGCGTAAACTTGTGGACCGCCGCACAGCGGCGATCCTGGGAGACACATGATGTCGGCAGCTCTGTCTTCGCGTGTCATCAACATCGGCCCCGGCGAGCGTCGCAAAAGATTCGGCGCTGGAGTCGTGGGCTTTGCCGTTGGCATTGTGCTGGCCGTGGTGCTGATCGCCATGCGCGCGCCGGCGCTGTGGCGATTGCTGCTGTTCTTTCCGTTCCTTTTCGGCGCACTCGGAGTGTTCCAATCCCGCGACAAGACGTGAGTGAAGCTCGCATCGCGCGGTCAGCGCGATCTCGACACGGGACCACAGACAATCGACAACAGCGCGGAGTTGGGGCAGCTGCGTCGCCAGGCTCGCGCGGTCTACGCGAAGTCGTTCGTTACAGCGATCATCCTCACCGCGCTTTCCCTCGCGTTCTAGCGCTCGTCGCCTCCCTGATTTCCGTTGCTGCGTCCGGCGCATCGGGGCAGCTGACTGCAGCCCGGCTGGATGCAATCGTCGAGGCGCAACGCGACAGCGGCTTTTCCGGTGTGGTGTTGGTTGCGAAGAACGGCACCATCATCATGGAAAAGGCGTACTCGCCGCGGAACGGAACCCCGCTCTCGGTAAATTCGCAGTTCAACATTGCTTCGATCACCAAGAGCTTCACTGCAGCTGCGATTTTGCGGCTGCGCTCAACGCATCGTTTGTCGTTCAGCGATCCGATCTCGCGCTTCTTCCCGTACGCGTCACGCGGCAAACGAGACATCACTATCTACCATTTGCTGACCCATACGTCGGGACTCGCCGGTCACTCGGCGGGCTCTGGTATCATGCGTCGCGACGGCGCGGTCACCGCAATCCTCGCGCAGCGACTCGAGTATCCACCGGGCACTCACTACGAGTACCAGGACGACAACTACGAGCTACTGGGCGCGATCATCGAGATTGCGTCAGGCCTCAAATGGGAGGATTACATCGATCGTGAGCTGCTCACTCCCGCGCGCATGAACTCGACGACATTCCAGGGCGGCGACTGGGGGCACAAGGGCGCGAACGGCATGCGCAGCACGGCGCGCGATCTCTACCGATGGCTCACCGCGATTCACGAGGGAAAACTGTTCGGCCGCACCGAAAGCCGAGAGCTCGAGTCTCCGCTGATGCACGTGCGCAGTGAGCCGCCGTACGAGATCCACTACGGTTACGGCAACCGCATTTACATACGCAACGGCCGGGTGGCGGAAGTGATGCACTCGGGGAGTGGCGATGCACGCAACACCTCGATCGCGCGGATGCTGGCCGACGGAACCATCGTCATTGTTCTGTCCAACGCTGGCCAGCACAAAGGGACGACGTGGGCTTCTTACCTCGGCCAGCGACTCGTATCGCGAAAGTAGCCGCCTAGACTCGCTGGGCTTTCCAGCGACCTTTTCTGAAGAACCAAGCGCTGACGAGGGCGTGCACCGAGTAAGTGAGAAGCATCGCGAAGAACACTCCGCGCGGTCCCCGGTGCAGCGGAAGCGCCAGCAGCGCCGCGAGTGGGATGCAGAAGGCCCAGAACACGAACAGGTTGATCCATGTCGGTGTCCACGTATCGCCCGCACCGTTGAACGCGCTGTTCAGCACCATGCCGAAGGCATACAGCGGGAAACCGAACGCGACCGTGCGCAGCCCGGCGACAGCGTATCCGCCTATCGCGGGATCGGATGTGAACAAGGATGCGATCGGGCCCGCAAGGAGGACGAAGACGAGACCGATCGAGGTCAGGAACACGACGTTATACTTGCCCGCCATCCACACCGCGCGCTCGGCACGCTCCGGCTTTTTAGCGCCGAGTGCCTGTCCCACCATCGTCGCGGCAGCGTTGCTGACGCCCCACGATGGAAGCAAAGCGAACATGATGATGCGGACCGCAATGGTGTATCCCGCGAGCGCGGTGCTGCCGAAGTCGGAGATGATGCGCACCAACGCGATCCAGCTCGCGCTGCCAACCAGAATCTGGAACGTTCCCGATCCCGACAGGCGAATCATCTGCCACATCAACTGCGGATCGAGCTTGAAGTGATGACGGCGGACCTGCACGCGCGCGCCGGGCCGGAAGAGCCGGCTCAGCGCGTATAGCGCACCGGTCCCGCGGCCAATGGTGGTTGCCACGGCTGCTCCGACCACGCCCAGTCGGGGAAACGGACCGACACCAAGAATCAGCATCGGGCCGAGGAAAATGTTGATGCTGTTTGCCAGCCAGAGCACGCGCATCGCGATCACTGCGTCGCCCGCACCGCGGAAAACGGCGTTGACCAGGAACAGCAGCAGCACGACGATGTTGCCGCCGAGCATGATGCGGGTGAACAGAACGTTGGCGAGCACGCCGTCGGAGCCGCCCATCGCTCGCAGCAGCACCGGCGCAGTGATGGCGCCTAGTATTCCGAGCGTAATCGCGATGGCAGCCGCGAGGAGAATCGCCTGCGCGGCGGCGTGGGACGCGCCTTCGGAATCCTTCTCGCCAATGCGTCGCGCAACGGTGGCGGTAGCGCCGATGCCAAGTCCCATCGCCATCGTGTAGATGAGAACCATCATCGACTCAGTGATGCCGACGGTGGCGACAGCATCGGCCCCGAGGCGCGAAACGAAGAAGACATCGACGACGGCGAAGACGCTCTCGAGAACTGTCTCGAGCACCATCGGCACCGCGAGCAGGAAAATCGCGCGGCCGATTGGGCCACTGGTGTAATCGTGGTGCGCGCCGCGCAGCGCTTCCTTGATGTTTTCCCAGTAGCCGGTGGCGGACTGGGGCGTCGCCGCCGCTGGTACGGCGAACTCTGACGTGTCGCTCATTGGTGCTATTGGTTTGCCGTCGGCGAGCCTGGCTTTGGAGGAGTGCCCTGCCCCGGCGAATCGAGCGCGAGGAAGGTCACCGTGTCCCACGCGTTGTGAACGCCAACGGAGAGCAGAATCAGCGACGCTGCTCCGATCGAGAATAGCGCCGGCGTGTCCAAGCTTGGCAGTGCGAGCGCGGCAGCAAGAATCAGGACGTAGGCGACGAACGGCAGCACGACGTGGAAGATCCAGTCCTCCAGCACGGGCTGATATCGCTCCGTCCGGCTGGCGCGCCGCGTGACGATCGCGGTGTAAATGATTCCGGTGAATCCAAACAATCCGATCACCCACGCGGCGTGATTCAGCCCTTCCCAGGGAGCGCTGATAATCGCGCCAATGAGCAGGACCGCCATGAAGTGGACGACGTTCGGCGTTCCGAACGCGGAAATCTCCTGGTGTCCGCCGCGGCCCGGCTGGTCTGCGACAATCGCCATCACCACGAATTGCAAACCTGTGAGCGCGCCGGCGGACGAGCCGACGATGACGTAAAAGCTTTCCCATTTGCTGAGGATTTCGTGCGCAGGCATGCGGCTAAGCTATCCGGCGATCGAAACCCAGTACAGTGTGAGAATCAACGCCACGAGTGAGAAAACCGCGTAGATGACGGCAATCCCAACTTCCTTGAACAGCGTTGATGAAAGCGAGCTGCCGTAGACCTGCCTGAATGCCCGGGTCGCGTAAACGGGAATCCACACAGTGACCGCAAGGCTCGCGACAATTGCCAACGGTGCCCAGCCCGTGAACTTCGAAATTGCCGTGAAGCAAAGAGCGACGAAGATGAACGAGTGCAGGTGAATCGCGAAGTACAAATGCTCCGGGTACTTTCGGTGCCGGTAAAAGAGCGCGACGATCGCCGCGAAGATCGGGAGCAGCACAAAGAGCATTTTCGGCAGCGTCTCGGACAGGCCGCGCTTGAATCCAGCGGGATCGGCCACGACGCGACGCAGGAATGGCTGGATCAACGCGGGCGCACGCTTGATGTCGTTGAGTGCGTTCTGCCGCTCTGCCTCCGTCATCGGCTTGCCCCGTCCCATCGCGTCGTTGGCGGCTTCTGCAACGCGCTCCGGCGCTGTCGACGAAGCGCTGCCGGTCGTCACATCGACCTTCATGCCCGACAGTGAGCGGCCGTTGTTCAGCGCGATGTTGGGCGCAGCGGCGCTGAGCAGGAAGTAGATAACGCTCGCGCTCAGGTACAGTCGGAGCGGAGAGATGTAGCGCGCGCGACGGCCCTCGAGGAATTCGAGCGTCAGGAAACCTGGCCGCACCAGGAGCGCGCGCGTCGTAGCTAGCAATCGCCCGTCCCAGCCCGAGAACTCCGACACCGCCTCTGTCGCAAGCTCGCGGACGCTTGGGTAAGGCGGCACGTCCCGCTGGCCGCATTGGGAGCAGAAGGGTCCGCTGAGCTCGGCGTCGCAATTCAGGCACCGTACTGATTTCTCGGCGGCCTTCCAGGGCACAGCAACGTCGGTAAGACGGCTTGTCATCGCGAAAAAACATAGCACCCGAGGCTAGATTTGAGGTCAATTCATGCCGGCAACCCCTTTCCACCTCGGCCCGGGCCTACTGATCAAGGCCGCTGCGCCGCGCAGCTTCTCGCTCGCGGCCTACTCGGTCGCGCAGGTCGTCATCGACATCGAGTCGGGCTACTACCTCTTGAAGGGTGACTATCCCGTCCATCGCCAGGCACACACATTCTTCCTTGGCGGATTGATCGGTCTTGTTTGCGGATTAATTGTTTCGCGAATCGGACGCGCCTGGGCGAAGCCGCGCGACGCAGTGCCGGAAGCGCTCGCCGTCGAGTATCGACTGCTCATTGCTGCCTACAGCGGATTGTTCGGGGGAGTCTTTCACTCGTTCCTGGATGGGATCATGCACGCCGACATGCGGCCGCTGCGGCCGTTCAGCGATGCCAACCCGCTGCTCGGTCTGGTGAGCATCCAGGTTCTCTATCTATTCTGCATCGTCACCGGAATCCTCGGCGCGGCGCTGTTGCTGGCGTGGGAACGACGGCGCCGGTTCTAGACGACGTGTGAAAGAGAGCGCGCCGGAAGCCGCTACCCTCCTTCACGATTTCATCGCGCAGCAGCACGCGAACGTCTTCGCCCGGGCGTTTGCGGTGTCAACGAATCAGCTGCCGCACGGCACCGAAAGTCAACCGGAGCTGGCGGACCGAATGCTTCTGACCAATAACATCGGATTCATTTTCCAGCTCTGTGAGCGGGAGCCGCACGGCGTGGTGAAGGCAGGTGAGCTCGAGCGGTGGGCGGCGACCCAGGTGGTCCGAAAGGGCGTGAGGCTGATTCAGAACACTCGCGAGCTGCTCGGCACATATGCGGCGATCTCGCTGGTGAACCACTTCGGACACCGAGTGACGGTATCGCCGAAGGATCCGGAATCGCTCGTCGGCATCGTCGTTTATCGGGTGCCGCCAAAGACGCGGCCGTTCCGGGTTGCGCGCTTCAAGCGGGTGAGAAACGGCACCTTCGTCCACATTCTGCGCGATACGGACTTTTTCGAGATCTGCGACCACTTCGTCACGCCGGCCGAGCTCCTCGACTACTTCCATTTCAGGCGGGACATTCTGCTCGGATGGGATCCGCCGACAACGGCGGTGAGCGAGAGCGCGCTGATCGGCCAGTATCTGCTCGAGGACTTCGAGTCGCCCCCGGATCAACGCCTGGAGGCCGCCGCCCGTGCGAGAAGGAGTCCGGCCGTCTGCGAATTCACCTTCGTGCTCGACAGTCTCGCAGCGGCGATCGCGGGACAGGAGGACGATTTCGCCGACAGCGATTTCTATCGGATTCTGTTGGAGTTGTCGATGCTTGGACGGTACGAGCTTCGCGCGCTCAGCGAGCAACTCCGGCTCGCCCTCGAGTCAGTCCGCGCCGACAAGTTCGAGCTACCATATAGAATGGCGTCTTCGAAGACCGGCTGCGGATTCGTAATTCTACCCCTGCCGCGAGAGTTTCACGACCGAAGCTATGACGCGCTGGAGAGTCTGGCCAACGCGTCGAAGCACGAGCTCGATCTCGACCGTCAGGTGGGAATCGGCATGTGGAGAGACGGCGAGTTCGTCGATATCGAGTGGCTTTTCCTCTCCGGTGTGAACGAGCCCAATCCTGAGATCGACGAGCGCCTGGCGCAGAGTTATCCATTTCGACGTGCATCCGAGCGACGGTTGCCGCCAATTTTCACGTAATGAGAAAACTCGTCCTGCTTACCGTCGGTTTATTGGCCGCGCAACAATGGCGGGCACCGGTTCTGTCGTATCTCACAGTTGGGACCCACCGCGTGAGTTTCGAGACGGAGAGTGGTGCTGCCCCATTCTCGAGCGTGCGCGAGACGCTCGGCGGGATGCCTGTCGGCGGCGAAGAAGGCAGTGCTGCCACACCGACCATTTGTTATTCGGTGATGGATCCTACCGTCGGGGCAACGAAAGGAATGGTGCTCGTCTTCTTCGGCGACGACGAAGGAAACGGGACGCTCACCGAATTCGAGCTCGCTCCCGCCGATGCAGAGCCGGACCTCAACGGCAAGTGCTCTACGCTTCCGCTCACGGCGCACGATGTGTCCACCGACCTCGGAATCCGAATCGGGCTGACGCGCGAAGACGTCGAAAAAAAGCTGGGAGAGCCGTTGCGTGAGGAGAAAGGCAAGACGATTTACCAATCGATCGACGTCCACGTGTCGGCAGGCGGGGACGACAGCGGCGGGACAAAGGTCGAAGTGACCTCCGAGATCAACGTGACTTATCGCAACGGGAAAGTGGCAGCGTTCGGCGGAGGACTGACCGACGCTAACGGCGACCAAGCATCGGCGCCGTAATCATTTGTCTGTGGGAACAATGCGACGCATTTCCGGTTTCATATGGTGTCACCAGTCATCACTGAGAATAAGATGAATCGCTCCCTCTCCGGCTTCTTTGCTTTTGTCGTCGTCATTCCCATCGCGCTGGTGTTGCTGGCGTCTCGCATCACCAGCGGAGCTCCCAGGACCAATGGGTCGGTCAGCGCGCCGGTGGTCGGCGCCGAATTGACTGCCGCACCGGCTGAAGACACCGCGGTATTCGCAGGCGGCTGTTTCTGGGGAGTGGAAGCCGTCTTCGATCACGTGAAGGGCGTCAAGAAGGCGATCTCCGGCTACGCGGGCGGAAATCTCCCGAACCCGACCTACGAGCAGGTCAGCACTGGCGACACAGGGCACGCAGAATCGGTTGAAGTCATTTACGACCCGTCGCAGGTCGCATACGGCAAGTTGCTGCAGATTTTCTTTTCGGTTGCGCACGATCCCACCCAGCTCAATCGTCAGGGACCGGATCACGGCACTCAGTATCGGTCGGCGATTTTCTATCGCAACGCTCAGCAGCAGCGGGTCGCCGAGAGCTACATCAAGCAGCTGACTGCGGCGAAGACGTTCTCAAGCCCAATCGTGACGCAGGTCGCGGCGCTGCACGGCTTTTACGAGGCCGAAGACTATCACCAGAATTATCTGGAGCAGCATCCCAATCAGCTTTACATCGTGATCAACGATAAACCGAAGCTGGTGGCGCTGAGGAAAGAGTTTCCGGATATCTATCGGGATTGAAGAACGGCAAAAGACATTCAGATCCTTGCCGTCCCTTACGACTCCGGCCATCGGGGACTGCGGATGGGAGCCGGACCCGAAGCCCTACTAAGGGCCGGGCTCGTCGATGCTCTCCGCAGTGCCGGGCACAATGTCAGCGTTCGGCTCGCCGAGCTCGATCCGGAGCAATGGCAAGCAGAGATTCAATCCAGCTTCGAGTTGATGCGCATGCTGGCGGCGGCGGTGCGCGAAGCCCGAGAAGCGGGCCGGTTCCCAGTCGTGCTCGCGGGCAATTGCAACACCGCGGTTGGAACACTCGCGGGTCTTGGGACCGACTCAATCGGCGTCGCATGGTTCGATGCGCACGCTGACTTCAACACTCCCGAGACGACAACCAGTGGGTTTCTGGACGGCACCGCCGTCGCGATCATCAGCGGACGCTGCTGGACTCAGCTCGCCGCAACGGTCCCGCAATTCTCGCCCATCGCCGACAACCGCATCTGTCTAATCGGCACCCGCGATATCGACTCGCTCGAGAGCGTGCTGCTCGATGACTCGTCGGTCAGCGTGGTCGCGCCGCGACAACTTCGCGACAGCCTTTCGCGCCGGTTACAGTTTCTGAGCGAGCACGTCGACCGAATGTACGTACACCTCGATCTCGACGTGCTCGACGCTTCCGTGGCGGCGGCAAATACCTTCGCCGTTGGCGGCGGCTTAACGCTGGATGACGCGCACTACGCTTTGATGACGATTGCGGAGAAACTCGAGATGGCCGCGATCACTCTCTCTGCGTACGATCCGGATGCTGATACAGATGGCTCCGCCGCGCGCGCCGCCATCGATCTCATTTGCACTGCTGCGGGTTTGGCGAGTCGTACTTAGATTCGTTGCGCAATTCCACATAGGGAGGAGTTTCATGCTGGTGCCCCAGGTGAACTACCTTGCCGTAATCGTCGCAGCGATCGTGATCTTCGTGCTCGGCGGCCTTTGGTATTCCCCGGCGCTGTTCGCCAAGAGATGGGTCGCGTTACAAGGTCGGACCGAAGAACAGATGCGCGCGGATGCTGCTCGCTCCAACATGCCGGTGATGTACCTGATGGCGTTTATCACCGCATTCATCATCGCCTGGGCGATGGCGGTGCTCGCCAATGCGTTCGTGCCAAGTCATGCAACAGCGACCGGCAACTGGGCGTGGCGCGGAATCAAGCTTGGCTTCTTCTGCTGGTTCGGTTTCGTACTTCCCACGACGTTCGCGACGTCGCTGTTCTCGATGAAGCCGCGCCAACTCTGGCTGATCGATGCCGGATACAACCTGGTGTCGTTTGTGATCGCCGGCGCCATTATCTTGGGGTGGATGGGCGCAACGGCCCGCTAGCCGAAGTGACGCGCCCTGTTTCGCGTGAACATCCATGAGGAGGCGATGATGTTGGGTTCACACCACTACCGCACGACAATTCTCGGCGCGGCGATCCTGATGATCTCCGCTGGATCGATCAGCGCGCAGGCCGCAAACGCATCCAAAGCGAAGGCGAAAGGCAAAGCGGTCGCGCCCGCGCACTTCAAGGTGACCGCTCCCGATCTGACGTCGAAGGGACGAATCGCGACAGAGCATGTCTTCAATGGCATGGGTTGCACCGGCCAGAACGTGTCGCCGGCATTGAACTGGAGCGGCGCCCCCGCCGGTACGAAGTCATTCGCCGTTACCGCATATGATCCGGATGCGCCAACCGGCAGCGGCTGGTGGCACTGGGTGATGTACAACATTCCGGCAGACGCGACAGGACTAGCAGCCGGGGCAGGCAACGGTCGCAACGCGCCGCGCGGCAGTCAACAGGGCAACACTGATTTCGGCAGCAAGGGATACGGCGGCCCGTGCCCACCGCAGGGCGACAAGCCGCACCACTATCACTTCACCGTTTACGCACTCAAGACCGACAAGCTCGATGTGCCCGGCAATGCAACGGCAGCAATGGTTGGCTTCTACATCCACGCCAACAAGCTGGCGAGTGCGGCAGTTACTGGGCTCTACGCACGTTAGTTGAATCCACGACCGGCTTGAGGACATCTCTCGCGTTGACGTAGAACGTCTCGTCGACGCCGAAGTCCTCAGGCCGGTCGAGTTTTATCGCCGTGGATTTCCAGCGCTCGGTCGGGCGAATCCAGTCGTAACGACTCGTCGCCGTCGTGACCTTGATCGGCATCGCGAAGCCGCGCACCACATTGCTCCACCTGTAACTGAGCTTGTTGCCCTCGAGCTTGTACTCGAGCGTAGGAATCCTCGTCGTGCGCAGATACTGATCGAAGACCTTGCCGAGGTTCAGTCCTGACTCGTGACTGATGTAATCCTCGATCTGTTTTGTGGTGACTGTCTGGTGCCAGAACGTCTTGTTCAGGCCGCGCAGGATTCCGCGCCAGCGCGTATCGTCGTCGACAAGCTGGCGAATCGTCAGCAGCATGTTGGCGCCCTTGTCGTACATGTCGCCTGAGCCTTCGGCGTTCACGCCATAGGCGGCGATGATGGGCTCGTCGTTGCGAATGATTTTCCGCTGGCCGATGGTGTATTCCTGACCGGCCTTCTTGCCCTGCTGGCATTCCGTGAAGAGTCCCTCGGCGTAGGTCGCGAAGCTCTCATGGATCCACATGTCAGCCTGGTCTTTCATGGTGATGCTGTTGCCCCACCATTCGTGCGCACTCTCGTGGATGATGATGAAATCCCAGAGCAAACCGTGTCCCGTCGCCGATCGATCGCGGCCGAGGTAGCCGTTCTTGTAGTGATTGCCGTAGGCGACCGCGCTCTGGTGCTCCATGCCGAGGTGCGGCGTTTCCACGAGCTTGTAGCCATCCTCGTACCACGGGTACGGGCCGAACCAGCTCTCGAAACACTGCAGCATCGGCTTCACTTGCTGGAACTGTACGCGCGCGGTGTCGATGTGATAATCGAGCGGATAGAAATCGAGAGTCAGATTTCCACGCTCGCCCTGATAGTTCTCGTTCCAATGGACATAATGGCCGGCGTTGACTGCGACGTCGTAGTTGTTGATCGGGTTTCTGACGAACCATTCGTACGTCGTCGTGCCGTCGGCATTGTGCGTTGTCGCCCGCAGTCGCCCATTCGATACATCGAACAGTGAATCGGGAACCGTGATCGCGACGCGTTGGCTGTCGGGCTCGTCCGCTAGGTAATCCTTGTCCGGCCACCAGACGCTGGCGCCGACTCCCTCGTTCGCGGTAACGACCCAATCGCGGGCGAGGCTGTCCTTGGCCCAGACAAAGCCGCCATCCCACGGCGCGCGCGTGGCGACGACCGGCTTACCGTGATAGTACACGGTGATCGTCTTGACACTGCGCGCCGGTTGCGCTGCGACGAGCGAGACGAAGAACGCATTGCTGTCACGACGTGACGTCAGTGGCCGACCGTCCTGAACGATGCTGTCGACGACGAGCGGCATCTGGAGATCGATCTGCATCTCCTTCGCCGGTTTGAGGACGCGATAGGTGATCGCGTTGTAGCCGACGATGCTGCTGTCGAGGGGATTGGCTTTGACGTGTAGGTCGTAGAACGACACATCCCACCACGAGCGGAAGGGACCGTTCGAGCCGCGGAGAGTATCGGCGCGAGTGAAGATCCTCGGCGATTCCTGAGCGCCCGCGGAGAACTGCAGAAGGAAGACTACCAGCCAGCAGCCGAGAGCCCGGGAGCCAGCTGCCGCGAGCCGGTTCAGGCCAATCAAAACGGCTCGAGGCTGCTGGCTCCCGGGCTGAACGGCTGCCGGCAGGTTGTCATCAGTATGCAGTGTCATCTCCGTCCCGCCTTGATCTCATACTCCTTCGGCGGCTCGACCCCGAGCAGATTCCTGACGAAATAATCCCAGCGCCGCCGAACCATGTAGGGCTCGTTGCCAAAGCCGTGGGTGCGATTGGGGAGCAACAGCAAATCGAAATCCTTGTTCGCCGCGATCATCATTTCGACGCTGCCATCCGTGGCCACACGTTATCGCTGAACGAGTGATCCGGGAAACGCTGGTTGGGGTCGAGCGTGATGCGCGTGATGCGTCGGCCGGGGAAATCGAGATTGGCGGTGAAAGTGCGAGAGCCATTGAACCAGACATCGACCGGGTAGGAAATCAGCGCGGTGTTCGCGTCCTGCCAATCAATGGTCTCGGTGAAAACGCCCAATACCGTTCGGCGCGAGCTGGCGGGCTTGGTTGTCGTAGTGCCCGGCGCAAACTCGACCTTCAGCACGATCGGCGACGGCATCTCGCCATCCTGGCGCACCGTCACGCGCGTCTGTCGTCCGCTGGCTACTACGCTCTGTATTGCGCCGTCGACGGATTCGTTGGTGAACAACCAGTAGTACCAGAACCACCCAAGATCACGGTGCAGATCGTTGCTCATGAAATTGGCGAAGTCCCACGGCGACGGATGCTTGAAGCGCCATGCTTTCGCGTAGTCGCTCATCGCGCGCTGTACTGCACTGTCACCGACTATGCCGCCGAGTGACGAGAGCATTAATGGCGCTTTGCCGTACGCGGCAAATCCGTACATCGGACCGTCGTAGTTCTCGTCCCACATCATCGTTGGCTCGAGCTCGTTGCCGCTCACTTCACCGTAGGAGAACCCGAGGGTATCCAGCGTATACGGCTTTCTGTCGCGATCGGCGTCGGAGAGGATGTTCATGTACTGATTGAAACCTTCGTCCATCCAGCCGTACCAGGTCTCGTTGACGCCAACCATCATCGGCCACCACTGATGTCCGGTCTCGTGATCTGCCGCGAAGACCGCAGACATGATGAACATCGGATATTCCATTCCCAGCTCCGGTCCATCCACCATCGTCAGCTGCGGATAAGCATACGGCATCCAGAGATTGGAGTAGTACTCGAGCGCGTGACGCACGTGACGCGGGCCGTCTGCATAAGCCTGGGTGTGGCCCGGCAGATACATGACGTTGAACGGTACGTATCCTCGCGTCGGAATGTTGGCGCGGCCGGCATCCCACACGAACTGGTTCGACGTCGCCCAGGCAAAATCACCGACGGTGTCCGCAACGAAGCGCCAGACGAGTCGGCCGCTGCTGCCGGCCGCTGTCGATTTTCCCGGTCCACGCTCAGCGGCGCTGACCACGCGTATCGTCGAATCCGACGAGAGAACCCGCGCCAGTCGATCGCGCGCGGTCGACGTCAGTACGTCGTTGGGGTTCTGGAGCACGCCGGTGGCACCGACGATCCATCCCGCGGGAACGTCGATGCTGACGTCGAAATGGCCGTAATTGTTGTAGAACTCGCCGTCACCCAGGTATGGATCGGAATCCCACCCGCGCAGATCGTCGAAGACGGCGAGTCGCGGATACCACTGCGCGACCTGATAAAGCGTGTCCGCCCACCGTCCCATGCGGAATCCACGCGCGCCGTCCATACGCGGTACCTCGAAACTCCAGTCGGCTTCGAAGGCACCGCTGCCGTGCGCTGGAATCGGAGTCGCGAGCGGAATACGCGCGGAAGTGCTGCGCAGGATTCGGGACAACGGCGTGGTGCGTCGATCGGAACCAGGAATCGGATTGCCGACGGTGTCTGTAACCGAAAGCGCCTGCCCGTTCACCACCAGCCGTGTGACTTTCATCCCGCTGGTGACCGCGTCCATAAAGCTGGTACGCGGCGCATCCGGCCGGAAAATATTCTGGTCGAGGCGCAGTACGATGCTTCGCATCGCGGAGTCGCTGTTGTTCCGGAAGCTCACCGTTTCCGTTCCGCTGACGGTGGATGTCGCGCTGTCGAGCCGCGCGCGAATCGTGTAGTTCGTCCACAGCTGCCAATACCGCGAGGTTGGCCGGCCGCTCATGTCACGCGTACCCGCCGAGAATGCGCGCTTGATCATGTTCGTCCGCGGAATGTCACGTCTGATCGGTCGCGTCGCGGAGATCGGCGGCGAGATTCCCTGAGCTGTGCCGATTGGCGGCGCCGTTACCTGAGCAATCGCGGCGTGCGACAGCATCCCTGATCCGAAAGCGGAAAGCAAAAGTCGAAGACGGACGGGCATTACGACTCCGGTAGAAAGTCCCAGACGTTCTATTGAACAACGCAGCAAGAGAAAAGTAGTTGATGCGCCGACGCCAGCGTATGATTCGGGTATTCAACGGAGACCCGACGATGGAATTCAAACTTGATCAGGCGATCCCGATTCTGGAGAGGACGCCGAGAGTGTTATCCGACTTGCTCGACGAGCTTCCTGGCGATTGGACCGTAATCAATGAAGGTCCCGACACGTGGAGCCCTCGCCAAATCGTTCTTCATTTGATAAACGGCGAACGAACTGACTGGATCCCCCGCGCGCGGATCATTCTCAAGCAGGGCCAGTCGCGCCGCTTTGATCCGTTCGACCGCATCGGTGGTTTCGATTCGACGCAACCGCTCCGCGCCCTTCTCAGCGAATTCGACAAGGTACGTAGCGAGAGTGTCGCCACGCTGCGCGGCTGGAATCTCAAGGACAAGGATCTCGAGCTCACCGGCGAGCATCCAGAGTTTGGTTCCGTGACGATGCGTCAGCTGCTGGCCACCTGGGTCGTGCACGATCTCTCCCACATCTCACAGATCACGCGGGTGATGGCGCGCGGATACACCGAAGCGGTGGGGCCGTGGACACAATACTTTCGGGTGCTGCAGCGGGTGGCAATGTGATTGGGACAAATCAAAACCGTGCTCGGCGCTTAGCTGCTCCCTAAGCTGGCAGCTCCCGGCTTTAGTATTGTGATTGCCAGCCACGCGTCGCGGCCTATAAGCAGAAACCTCCGCAAGGAGGGCTGTCCTTACGGAGGTGCGTGTAGGGGAGCGTCTGCGATCGCTCTGGGGTGCGCTTTCGGATTGAACCGAGTCAGTTCGGCGTAAACGCCGCTGACACTGGATAAGACAGCAAACCACCCGCGAAGGTTTCACGCTCGGTGCATTTTTACACTGTATATGTGCGCTATTCGCTCGACGGAGATAACAAATGGCTGACTATCCCTACGTGACCCGGCTCGACGTCAAATATCCGCCACTCGAGCTGATCGATATCGCGGCAGAGACGAAAGCGGTCAAAGACCGCTGGTTCAACCAGACCCTCTGCAAAGTCAATGATTCGGTGGTGCGAATGGGTGTGGTGCAGGGCGAGTATCACTGGCACAAGCACGACGACCTGGACGAGTTCTTCTATGTCGTCGACGGCACCTTCTACATCGATCTCGAAGATCGTATAGTCGAGCTAAAGCCTCAGCAGGGCTTCGTTGTGCCGAAAGGAGTGACCCACCGGACCCGCGCCCCCGAGCGCGCGGTCATTCTGATGGTCGAAGGCGAGGAGATCGTCCCGACCGGCGATTGACTACCGCGCGCCGAATCTGAAGTCGTGCTCGAGCACCAGCGTGCCCGGCAGGACGAACCGCTCCTCGAGCGTGTTGTGTCCCGCAGCACCGACCTTGGCGGTGATCTGCGCGCCGCGCGTAAAGCCGCACATCAGGTAGGCGCCGTCGGTGTTGGTGTCGGTCTCGACAGTCATCTGCCGATTGCTCGCCACCAGCTTGCCGTTCTGCTCAACCCACTGCAGCGGCCACGAGGCCCACACGTGCGCGCGAGCGATTGGTTTGCCAGCCGCGTCGCGAACGTAGCCCGCCAGCATTCCCTGGGACTCGGTGCCGGTGACGTTGCGTCCGCAAACTGCAGCGCGAAGCGTCGCATAGGACGGCACGATCAGATACGCCTGACCACGACCACCGGCCGGCAGCGACACTCCCTGCACGACGTTCGGCACGTTGAGCAGTCGAAGGCGTGGATGATCGAATACTACGCTGTCGTCGATCGGGCCATCGATCGCGAGGTCGTAGCGACCCGCCGAGTTGGTCGTGGCTTTGAAACGGCCGGCAGCTGTCCACACCCGCACGTTTGCCAAACCACTGTTAGTGGTGCTGTCGTAAACGAAACCGCTGATGATTGTCTGACCGGAGGGCTCGCTCGTCGCTGAGGCAGTTTTCGCCTGCGGCTCCTGCGTCGGGCGTGGAGAGCCTGCCGGACGCGCCACTCCACCCACTTCCTGATAGCCAATCAGCGTATCGCGGGCAGATGCACGCGGATCGCTCGACGCAATGTGCCCAAGGCGCGGCATTCTGATATACCAGCGCGGCACGATCCATTGTCCGCTCGGCAACTGATCGAACTCGAGCCGGCCGCTCGTGCGCGCGACGCGCAGCGGAATGGGCAGATTCACATAGTCGAAGTTGAGTGCGCGGAGCGTGTTGGTCTTTGGATCCATCCATAGCACACCCGTCAGCTCAGGCAGTCCGCCGACTCGCGACGGTTTGAACTCCAGACCGGTGAGACCGGTCTCAGCGCCGTAGCCGCGAATAGCGGCGAAGCAATGCGACTGGACGAACCGGTCCGACACAATCGTCGCCGCATCCGGCGCGCGGAAGACATCGGTACCGGCAGCGTCATTGCGCTTGGTGGTATCGATCTGATCCCACGAAATTCCCAGCACCGGCCGCCGCGCAATTCGATTGCGTTGTTCGGCGCGCTCCGCGACCACCGCGCCATTGGTGTCGAGCGTGCGCTCGTAAAGATCGACGTCGAGCGGCACCAGACCCTGCGCCTCAGTGAGCGCGCTGGCGGTGAGCGCCTTCTTTATCTCGGACCACAGATCTCCGATCGCAGTGCCGGGACCAAGCATCTGCTGACAGGAACTCTCGTTGCGCACAACCGTTGTCGCCGGGTTGCGAGCCGGAGCCATGCCAGCTCGGACGTAGACCGTGCGATCGACGACTGCGAGCTGCACGGAGAGCCAGCTCTCGTAACCCACCTTGTCGGCTTTGACGCGATACTGACCCCGAACTGGCGCCCTTAAATCGATGCGGCCGTTCTGATCGCTGAAGCCGCCGAATATGGGGATCGTACCCGCGGAGTCGAACAGTGAAACGTTCGCTCCGATGACGGGCTTGCCGGTACCGGCCTCCACTACTTCGACGTGCAGGTCCTGCGCAGACGCGTGCGCTGCGATGAGCGCGGTGGCCGCGATCGAGAGAATGAGTTTGAGTCGCATAGTCTGTCTAAAGACGCGCGACCCCAGCCAGAGTTTTCCCTGAGGGTTATGGCTGACCGCTTGAGCGCATTACCACGCTATAACGACTGATAACGTTGCAGCCGGAGACCTGGGCCGGCTCAAAGCGGTGCCGTGCGGCAAACCTGACGGCATTGCGCACGAACTGGGCGTCACTGGCGCCGAGTACCTCTACGGAGCTGGTGTCCGCGACACCGTTCGGGAATACGACGAAGTCGACGGCGATGCTATCGCCGGGGCGCACCGCGGGGCGAGCCAGCGCGTCATCGCCAACCAATTGCGCCGCCGGCAACGCGTCCGCCGATACGTACTTGGAAATCGAGTCGCCCACAGCTTCGCATCGCGGGTCCTGCACCATTGCCACGTCGCTGGGACCAGACCGACCCGCGCAGGCAAGCGTCAGAGCGGAGAAAACCGTGAGCGAGCTCCTTTGCAACATCTCGACTCTCATCGACCGACCCTAAATCGTGGCGTCTTCGCCGAAGACCGGGTCGGCGTGTTTGCGTTTCGCGGATGATTTCATCGGCTCCTGCGTCGCCGCGGAGTTCTGCTCCCGTTTCCGCGCCAGGATCAAATCACGCAGCCAGGTCTCGACCCGCTCCGTTTTGTCCGCGTCGAGCGCCTCCTCCTCCTGATGCACCGATGACGCGGCGGTTCCTCCACTTTCCACGAGCAAAGCTTCCAGCATCGATTCCCACGAGCTCGATTGAACTGACTCGCCGACGGTCCGCATCAGCAGCCAGTCGGCCAGATTCGCCGGGCGGTCGTACAACTGCACCTGGAATCGCAGCAGATCTCCAACCTGCTCCGAGAGAAAACGAACTGCGCCGGCGAGCGGGTGACCTGCCAGCGTAACCAGCACTGCTTCTCTCGGAGTCAGCTCCTCGACACGGACTTGCACGTTGCCGCGAACCGGCAGTCTCATCGTGATGGTGCTGCTCTTTTCCAGAACGGCCGGCGTATCCGGCTCGGCGCGCACGTCCATCGTGAACGGAACCAGCTCGGCGAATCGCATCCTGAACCGCGCGAATAACTGCTCCGCGGTGAGCACACTGCCCGCGATATCAATCCAATAACGCTTCCGCTTAAAGGCGCCCACACCTTTATCCGGCGTCTGTTCGGGCAGCGAGTCGGCGAGCTTGCGCAATCCGCTGTCGAGTGGTGTCGCCTTGATTTTGAGCACACCAGTCAGCGCGTTGGTCCCCGGTGTTTTGATCCAGTTTCCTTCGGTCAGCATCGTCACCTGGCTTTCCGTCAGCGGCAGTTTCACGCCGAGCATACTGGCGATGTTGACGCCCGCACTGGCGAGGAAAGATGGGATCGGGAGACGCGCCGGCTGCCGCCCTGTGATCTCACAGATTCTCGTGAGGACGTCGTTGAGCGACGTTCGCTCTTCACCGGCCAGCTCGAGGACCTGGCCATGCAAATCGGTGCGTCGGATCGCCTCGCCGATCGCCTTGGCGAGATCATCGACCCAGATCGGCTGAAACTGGTGGTCGCCACCGCCAACTACAGGAACCGCCGGCAGCGTGCGCACCATCGTTAGCAGCAGCGAGATGACTTCGTCGCCCGGTCCATAGACGTTGCCGGGCCTCAGAATGATCCAGCCGCCAGCAAAGCCGCGCACGACCTCTTCGGCGCGGCGCTTCGAGCGGTGATATGGAGAGGTTCCGGTGTCGGCGCCAAGTGACGACATGTAGATGAACCGGCCTACCTTGCAGCGCTCGGCCTCCCGGACGATCAGGCGCGTTCCTTCGACGTTTACGAGCTCGTAGGTGCTATCGGGTGGCGATTCTTCCATGATCCCGGCGACGTGAAGCACGAGATCGCAGCCTTCCGCGCATCCCCGCAACTCGCTCTGGTCTGTCAGCGCAGCCGGCCACGCCTCAACGCCCTCCGGCCACTGGCTCGCCACTTCCTGCGCGCCTCGACTCAGGACGCGCACCGAGTGCCCGCATCGAAGTAGCTCAGTCACCGCGGACTGGCCAATGACCCCCGTTCCCCCTGTCACCAACACTTTCATGCAGCTGCCCCTTTGTGTCTCAGCCAAGCGCGACGCGATGTCCCTGCGGCTGCAGAGGGGCAGGTTGGGTGCCACGCTCGGACATCTAAGGAAGGAAATCAGTGACCGCCTGAGCTTTGGCCTCGTCTTTCGAGGAACGAAAGAGCTTCGCCGTTTGGGCTGCCTTTTCAGTTCACTCTATAGAAAGAACCAACTAGCCCAGACGCCGTGGGAGGGGAGGGGGAAGGTGTTGTCCAAAGCCGCATGGTCAGTCGCTCTGTTTGCGCTCGCAGGCTGCGCCGTCAACAAGGATCCTTATGTGCTCGGTGCCGCCGGTCCCTGGAAGCAGGGTTATGGGCTGCAGAACCTGCAGGGTGTTCAACTGGCCGTCGATGAAATCAATAAAGGCGGCGGCATCAATGGCCACACCATTCGCCTGATCACCCGCGACGACGACGGCGATGGCGCAACCGCGGCCAAGATCGCTCAGGAGTTCGTCTCCAATCACGCCGTCTCCGCCGTCATCGGCCACGTCAATTCGTCCGGCATGCTCTCGGCTGCACCAGTCTATGACGGCGAGCTAGCGGCCGTCGCGACCAGCGCCACATCTCCCGATCTCACCGGCATCTCAAGCTGGGTTTTCCGCATCATCTCGAGCGACTCGCTAAACGGCATCGCTCTCGCCAACTTCGCGTCGAAGTTCGGTCAGCGCGCGCCAGCCAGCGTCTCCGTTCTCTACGAAAACAACACCTATGGCCGTGGGCTGGCCGACTCGTTCCGGCGCTCCTTTCACGGCGAGATCCTGAGCCTCGACCCGATCGACGCCGATATAACGAGTGCTGAGCCTTACGTCTCGTACCTCAAGACACGGAAGCCGCGAATCGTGTTCGTCGCCGGACGCGTTGCCTCCGGACTCAAGATTCTACAGGAAGCGAAGCGCCAGGGATTCAGCCCGATCTTCGTCGGTGGCGATGGCTGGCAGGGAATCCTCGCCGACACGTCGACCGCCGAGGGGACTTACATGGGAATGTCCTTTACGCCGGAAGATCCGTCGCCGGCTGCAAAGACGTTCGTTGCCTCCTTTGAGAAGAAGTTCAAGACCGCGCCCGATGCACACGCCGCGCTCGGTTACGATGCGACGATGCTCGTTGCACAGGCGCTGAAGGACAGAGGTCCCGATCGACGCGGTATTCGCGACTATCTCCGCTCTCTCAATCGTGAGACGGCGTATCAAGGTCTGACCGGCCCTGCCTTCTTCGAAGACAATGGTGATCCAGTCGGCATGCGGTTCAAGGTTTTTCGCGTGCATGATGGATCGCTGACAGTCGCGGAGGGCAAGTGAAACTCCCATTCAAGTTCCAGACGATCCGACAGGTTCTGACCGTCGGATTCTCGCTGTTGATCGTGCTGCTGCTCGGCGCTGGTGCTGTCGGTTGGGTGTCGATGAATCGCATGGCCGACCAGGTTTCGCAGACTCTGCTGGACGCACAACAGGATGCAAAGCAGGCATCTGATTTCTCCAACGTCGTCACTCAGGAGATTCAGGCGGCCAACACCTACCTGAGCGATCAGGACGCGAAGTCGGACGCGGAATTCCGCCGACTTGGCTGGGAAGCGCATCGCCTGCATCGCGACTTCGGCTCACGTCGGGACGCGATGGCGGAGCAAATCATTCGGACCGTAGCAATCGATACCACCCTCGCACGCGTCGAAGCGGCTTTTGCGCTGTCGCATCGTTTGACCGACCTCGGTCGCCTCGATGAGGCACACGCCGAAGCGCAGCGAGCGCGCAAGATGGTTCCTGGACTGCTTGAACAACTCACAGGTCTGGAGCATTCCCGTGCGCAGCAGCTGGCGGCGATGTCCGCGGATCTGCGCTCCCAGGCAACTGCGCGCTCGAGATTGCTGGTCATCGTGATCAGCGTCGCCACGTTGCTGGCGATCATGATCGTCATTCGCACCGGCCGCGCCGTCGCGCGTCCATTGCGTCTACTGGTCAAGCACGCTGTTCAACTGAGTCACGGCGATCTGCAGCAGCGTACAGAGAGCGAAATGCCTGGTGAGTTCCGCACCCTCGCTGACGCGATGAATCACGCAACGATCGCCTTATCACGTATCGCAGCCGGCGCGGCGCGCACGGCCGATGAAGTCGCGCAGTCCGCGGCCGATCTGGCTTCGGCCTCGAAACAGATCTCGGCGTCATCGGGCGAAGTCGCCGACGCAGTGGAAGAAGTCTCTCACGGCGCCGAGTCGCAGGTGGCACAGCTGCGCCAGGTGAACGAAGCGCTGGACGGAATTCGCACCCGCGGCGATAACCTCGTCGGCGGTGCGCAGGAAGTGCATGGACTCGCCAGCGCGATCGAGGCGGAAGCCGAAGCGAAGCGGATCGAGATCGACCGCGCCCTCAAGATTCTGTTCGACGTTCGATCGATCGTCGAGCAGGCCGCTGCCCAGGTGCGCGAGCTCAACACCAGCGCCAGCGAGATCAACAAGTTCGTCATCTCGGTCGGCCGCATCGCCGAGCAAACGAACCTCCTGTCGTTGAACGCGGCCATCGAAGCGGCGCGCGCTGGTGAAGCTGGACGTGGCTTCGCGGTCGTTGCCGGCGAAGTTAGAAAGCTCGCCGATCAGACCCAGGCCGCAGCCGACGACGTGGTCAAGATGACAGATAGCGTCACTACGCGCGTTCTCGCCACTTCGAAGGCAATGGAGCAAGGCGTGACGCAGGTGGGCGAGATCGAGCGCCTGAGCCACGATCTCGACAGCGCGCTGTCGACGATTCTCGCTGCCGCGGAGCGCACTCGCGCCGCTGCGGCAATGGTGACGACTGCCGCGACCGAGAATGCGCGTGCAGTAGATTCAGCGGCCGCGAACCTCGGCCTCGTTGCGCGCACGGCAGAGAGTCATGCAACCGCAGCGATGGAAGTCAGCGCATCGACCGAAGAGCAGAGCGCGGCTTGCGAGCAAATGAGCATGGCGTCGACTCAGCTGTTCCACGGTAGCCACGCCTTGCGTGACCTGGTCGGTGAGCTCAAGACTGACGGCATCGTCGGCACAACGGAGATGCAGACGCCTGCCGCGGCAGAGGCGACAGCGCCAGCCGAAGCGGACGCCGCGACGCCACATCCGAGATTCACTCCGCCACACCCGCAGCCGCCAGTCAAGAAGGTCGCCTAAGCCAAGGAGCCGCACCTTGGATGGGAAAGTGAAAACTCCCGCCACTAACGTGGCGCTACCACGGCTGCACGTACTCTACGTGTCGCTCGTGGTGTTGGTGCTGGCGATCGTCGGCTCCAGCGTGTTGGTGAGCTTCCGGCTTCTGAAGTCGTACACCGACTCAGTAGATCGCAATCAGGAATGGGAAGACCGGTCCGCCGGCTATCGGGGACTGCAACGCGCCGCTGAAGCAGTAGACGCCCCCGGCAACGAAGTCTTCGAATCTCACGACGTCGCGCATGAGCGCGCGCGTTTTGATTCAGCCACGGTGCAGTTCGATCGCGCGATGAGCGTGGTTCGGACCGAGCTCGATCGGGACGTGCCGTCGGACACCGAGGCATACGGAAAACTCTCCCGTGACCTGGCGGCGGTTCAGGGTGTGAAGGATCAGATGGCGGTCGAAGTTGACCATGTGCTCAACGAATTCCAGGCCGGCCACATCGTGGAGGCCAGCCGGCACATGGCCGAGATGGACCGCAAGTATGGCCTCGTGCTGCAATCGCTTCGCAACGTGCAGACCGCGCTGTCATTGATTCAGCGCGAGCGGTTCGAGACTGAGCTGAATGACGTTCGAGTATTGCGGACCGTCGATCACGCAATCGCATTCGGCGTCGCGCTTCTCGTCATCGCACTCGGCTTTTACGGCTATCGCCTGTCGCGCGGCATTGCCGACAACATCGAAGAAAAAGACCGGCACCTGACTGCACTGGCCGAGAGCGAGGAGCGATTCCGCATTCTGAGCGGACAGCTCGAGCTGCGTGTGAAAGTGCGCACCGAGGAGCTGCAGGATGCGAATGAGGCGCTGATCCAGAGTGAAGTCGAGGCGATGCAGGCGCGCGCGATCGCCGAGACCGCCAACAAGGCAAAGAGTGAATTCCTCGCCAACATGAGTCACGAGATCCGCACGCCGATGAACGGCGTACTCGGCATGCTGGAGCTCGCGCTGGACACCGATCTCAGCGAGGAACAGCGCGAGTACATCGAGACAGCGCACAGCTCCGCCGAGACGCTGGTGGACATCATCAATGACATCCTCGACTTCTCCAAGATCGAAGCGGGCCGGTTCGATCTCGAGGAAGTCGATTTCAACCTTGCAGAGAGTCTCGCCGACACGATCAGCACTCTCGGCCTGCGTGCCGACCAGAAGGGACTCGAGTTCGCGGTGGAAGTCGCCCCAAGTGTGCCGGACGCGCTCGTCGGCGACGTCGGTCGCCTGCGACAAGTGCTCGTGAACCTCGTCGGCAACGCGATCAAGTTCACTGAGTCGGGTGAGGTCGTCCTCCGCATTACTTGCGACACCGTCAAGGACAAATCGGCGTTTCTGAGCTTCAGTGTCAGCGACACGGGAATCGGAATCGACCCGAGCCAGCAGGACAGAGTATTCGAAGCGTTCCAGCAGGCCGACAGCTCGACTACCCGCAAATACGGTGGAACCGGTCTCGGGCTCGCCATTTCCGCGCGGCTTGTCGCGATGATGGGCGGCAGACTGCATCTGGCCAGCGAGCCGGGCAAAGGCAGCACCTTCGCATTCAGTCTGCCGTTCGCAATTCAATCCGGCGGTCACGATGGCCGCGACGCACAACCGGTCGGTGATCTCGACGGGCTGGCTGCACTGATCGTCGACGACAACGCCACCAACCGTCGCATTCTGGACGGGATGCTGCGCGCGTGGGGAATGATTCCCACGCTTGCAACGAGCGCCGAGGATGCTCTCCAGAGGCTGGGAAACGGGAAGAAGAACAAGTACGCCGTCATCCTCACTGACTCACGGATGCCCGGGCTCAGCGGCTTCGAGCTGGTGGAGGAAATTCGGCGCGGGCCGAAGGTCAACTATCCGACGATCCTGATGCTGAGCTCAGCGCGCGGTCGCGCCGATGCGGCGCGTTCTCGTGAGCTCGGTATCGCCGCATATCTCACCAAACCAATCAGGCGGGCGGCCTTGCTCGCTGCAATAAGGAGCGCGCTTCGCTCCAGTCACGCCTCCGATATCGCAACCAGTGTCGGCGAGAATGGCGCCGGAAATGCCGAGTCGTTACGGATTCTGATTGCTGAAGACAACGCAGTGAATCAGAAGCTCGCGGTGAGCATATTGGAGCGCGCCGGCCACCAACCAACGGTCGTGGATAACGGCAAGCTCGCCGTCGACGCCGTGAAGGGCGGCGGCTTTGACATGGTGTTGATGGACGTTCAGATGCCGGTGATGGGTGGGATGGATGCAACGCATCAAATCCGTGAATGGGAAGCGGAAGCAGGCGGACACATTCCAATCATCGCGGTTACGGCGCGTGCAATGAAGGGCGATCGCGAAGCTTGTCTCGCGGCGGGAATGGACAGCTATCTGCCGAAGCCAATCGAGGCCAAGAAGTTGCTCGCGCTCATAGCAAAGATGGCCGGCGCCGAACTTCCCGCGGATGACGACGAACCGCCGCGCCGCGGCAAGAGAAGGCGACCAACACGGTCGGAAGCGCGAGTCGACGGGAGCGTGGATCTGGATGAGGAGAAGCTGCTCGTCACCGTCGCCGGAAATCGCGAGCTCGCTGGCGAGCTTGCATCGATTTTCCTCAGAGAGCTGGCGCCGCGGATGAATGAAATCGAAGCCGCTATCAACGCGGCTGATTCCGAACGAGTCAGGTTCGCCGCGCACGCCCTGCGCGGCTCCGCCGGCAGCATCAGCGCGATGGCGGTGTGGGCAAGCGCGGGAGAGCTGGAGACGATGGCGCGAAACGGTGAGCTCTCGACCGCGCCGTCTGCTCTCGACGAGCTCAAGGCAGCAGCGTCGCGACTCGAGAAACGACTGCGGCAACTCACACAAACCGTCTAATGGCAAATATCCTGGTGGTGGACGACGATCGGGTGTTATCACACCTCATTTCGAGTCTGCTCCGCGGCAAGGGTCACAAGGTGGTCGCTGCGTTTGATGCCGTGCAGGCAATGCAGCTGGCGATGAAGGCTCCGGGTTATGATGCCGTGATCCTCGACGTCAACATGCCCGGCGGATCGGGCGAGGACACTCTGCGGAAGCTCAAGATGTCGACGCGCACATCACAGATTCCTGTAATCGTGCTGAGTGGCAGCATCGATGAGGCCGGTCGAAAGCGGGTGGTCCAACACGGAGCGGCTGCCGCGCTCGCCAAGCCATTAGTGCCCGACGATCTGTTTGCCGCACTGGAAGGCGTTCTCTAGGCGTCGGCAATGTAATTTTCACGGGGTGAACTCCGTGACTCAGTCAGTCCATAAGCCAGCGGGCGCGCCCGCCGTCGTTCTCCTGAGCGGCGGCCTCGATTCCACCACCGTTCTGGCAATCGCGCGGAGCGAGGGCTTCGACGTGCACGCGCTCAGTTTTCGTTACGGCCAGCGCCACGCGCACGAGATCGAGTCTGCAAAACTCATCGCCCGCGATGCTGGAGTCCGGGATCACCACATCGTCGATATCGATTTGCGCGCGTTTGGCGGCTCGGCGCTCACTGCCGACATCGCAGTACCGAAGGACCGTGATCTGTCATCGCACGCAGTCGCTGGCGAGATACCCGTCACGTACGTACCGGCGCGCAATACGATTTTCCTGTCATACGCAACCGCTCTCGCCGAGGTCATAGGATCGTCGACAATCTTCATCGGCGTGAATGCGCTCGACTACAGCGGCTATCCGGACTGCCGGCCGGAATACATCGAGGCATTCGAGAAAATGGCGAACCTCGCGACTCGTGCCGGCGTAGAGGGGCGGACTCGACTCGACATCCGCGCCCCACTCATCTCGCTTACCAAAGCCGCGATCATCATGCTCGGCACATCGCTTGGCGTTGACTACTCGCAGACGACGAGCTGCTACGATCCGACTGCGAGCGGTGAAGCCTGCGGCCGCTGCGACGCATGTCAGCTGCGGTTGAAGGGATTCAGTGATGCGGGCGTCGAGGACCCGATTCCCTACGCAATCGCGCGGGGCGCGGGGGCAGCGCGATGACATACACGGTCAAGGAAATCTTCTACACGCTACAGGGCGAAGGTGCGCAATCGGGCCGCGCCGCCGTGTTCTGCAGATTCTCCGGCTGCAATCTGTGGACAGGCAGGGAGGAAGACCGGTCCAGAGCAGTCTGCCAGTTCTGCGACACCGATTTCGTCGGCGTCGGACCGGACGGTGGCCGGTTCGGCAGCGCAAAGGAGCTTGCTGATGCAATCGATCGATGCTGGTTCGGCGGCACGCAAGGTTATCAGAGCGCCGCGCGGAAGTTCGTCGTCTGCACCGGGGGCGAGCCGCTCTTGCAGCTCGATGAGGCCGCGATCGACGAGCTGCATAAACGAGGATTCGAGGTCGCAGTCGAAACCAACGGAACCCGCCCTGCCCCGCGGTCGCTCGACTGGATTTGTGTAAGTCCGAAAGCAGGCGCTCCGTTCGTCCAGACTTCTGGTAGCGAGCTGAAACTCGTCTACCCGCAGGACAATGCCTCGCCCGAGGAATTTGCCGGGCTCGACTTCCACCATTTCTTTCTGCAACCGATGGATGGTCCCGACATCGCAGCCAACACTGAGCGCGCGATCGACTACTGTCTACGGCATCCACAGTGGCGCCTCAGCATCCAGACCCACAAGCTCGTCGGAGTGCGGTAGGCCGGGCGAGAGCTAACCGGCAGGACGCGGCGGGAAAAGCGCTCGCCAGTGGCCGGTAAAGAGATTCCTCAACGCGCGCCATACCAGACGCACCAGAAGCGCAGTCAGAACCAGCAGGATCAGCGCGATACACAGCGCCAGTATCGGGTGATGCCAGACCAGATATGACAAGCTCGCCAGCACGCTCAGCTCGGCGATGTTGAGCACGCCATTCGTCACGGGCTCGGGCGACGTGTCCACCGCTACTCGCAGGCCGAGCTTCGTCACGTGTGTCGCGAGTCCGAGTCCGCCGCCCAACAATCCGGCCGCAAGAATCAACGAGGGATCGCCGTGCCACGCTGTCGCGACCGCCAGCACGGCGGCAGCGGGCGGACGAATGAAGGTGTGCGCGGACTCCCACAGAGAGGCGACTCCGGGAACCAGCGTCGCCAGAAACTCGATCACCGCCAACACCGTGGCGAGCACGATCACGATTGGATTGGCGAGATCGCCGAGGGGGCCCGCGATTGGGTGGATCCATCCCGTGCGCTGCGCAAAACCGAGCACGGCAACGGTGGCGTACAGGCTGATGCCCGACAGATACGCCAGCCCCAATGATTGTGCGAGAGTGATCAACGATGCCAAGGCTTTGTTTCCCGTTACCGGTGTGACAACCCTGAACTAACTCCGAAGCGCCGGACCGAGCGCGCTCTTTTTCTGGCTCCGCGGCGTTTGTGCTTTCGTCGCGGAGTCGAACAGATCGAGATATTTGATTCCGGAGCCGGTATTGAATAACACCACACGTTCGTGCGGGCTCACCTTCCCGCGCTCGAGAAGCTTGCGCAGCGCCGGCACACAGGCACCGCCTTCGGGTGCAGCGAAGATCCCCTCTCTCCGGGCGAGCTCGCGCGCACCGGCGAGCAGCTCCTCGTCGGTTACCGAAATCGCCATGCCATCCGATTCGCGAAGCGCATCGAGAATCAGGAAATCGCCGATCGCTTTCGGTACGCGCAGGCCCGAGGCCAGAGTTTGCGCCTTCTCAACTTCTTCCGCCGCGGTCTCACCTTTCTCGAATGCGCGCACGATGGGCGCGCAGCCAGTCGCCTGCACCGAGATCATGCGCGGCCGCCTGCTGTCGATCCAACCGAGCTGCTGCATTTCATCGAACGCCTTCCACATTCCGACGAGACCCGTCCCACCACCTGTGGGATAGATGATCACGTCGGGGAGCGTCCACGATGACTGCTCCGCCAGCTCGTAGCCGAGGGTCTTCTTTCCTTCGACGCGATAGGGCTCCTTGAGCGTTGAGACGTCGAACCACCCTTCCGCTTCCTTGCGGCGCGCCACTTCGGCGCCGCAGTCGGTGATCAATCCATCGATGAGCGTGACGTGCGCACCCGTCACTTCGCATTCGATGATGTTGGCGCGCGGAGTGTCGCGGGGCATGAAGATGTGCGCCTCCATTCCGGCGCGCGCGCAATACGCAGCCAGTGCGCCGGCAGCATTCCCGGCTGACGGCGCGGCGAGTTTCTTGAGGCCCAGCTCCTTTGCCATCGAGACGGCGGCAGCCATGCCCCGCGCCTTGAAGCTCTGGGTCGGATTGAGGGATTCGTCCTTGACGTAAAGCTCCGAGAGTCCGAGCGCGGCACCGAGGTTCTTGACGTGAAGCAGCGGCGTCCAGCCCTCGCCCAGTGAAACGATGTTGTCTTCTCGGCGCACGGGCAGCACTTCTCGATAGCGCCACATGTCCGACCGGCGCGCGTACAGGGTTTGCCTGGTGAGAAACTTCGCGATCCGTTTCAGATCGTACCGCACCAGCAGGGGTTTCCCGCATGCGGTGCACACGTTGTGCGGCTTGCGCGCTTCGTATTCGCGATGGCAGGACGAGCACTCGAGTTTCGTGACGTGCATTCTTGTCTTCGCCGTGGGTTGGACGCGTACGTCGCGGCCGCAGATTAGTTTACCGCAAAGTTAATGACATTCGCATCCTTCGCCGCCGACCGCTTCTTCTACGCTTTCCGCCTGGTCGGCGCTCTCGTGGTGGCGACGCTGGTTCCGCTCTTCATCGATCGCAAACTGCGCCGCTAGATGTACATCGGACATGTCGGGGTAGCGCTGGCCGCCAAGCGGCTGCGCCTGAGCGTAGGCCTTCTCGTTCTACTTGTCGCTACCTACACGCCGGACTGGATCGACAGCGGCCTGTGCATCCTCGGTGGGTACGACCCGCGCCAGATGCTTTCGCATTCGATTCCAGCAGTTCTGATCTTTGCGTTGACAGGTTTCCTCGCCTATACGGTGATCACGCACGACCGCCGCGGCGGTCTACTCATCGCAGCGGTGATCATCTCACACATGATGCTGGACTGGATCACCGGCACCAAACCGACGTGGCCAGGTGGTCCGACAATCGGGCTCCAACTTTACTCGCGACCAATCGCTGATTTTGTCGCCGAGGGGATCGTGATTGGCATCGGAGCGATCGCCTACGCCGGCACACTCCCCGCGCGTCGCCGGCCTTGGCTCGATCTCACGATCATGCTCGGCGCGCTGCTGGCACTTCAGCTCACCATCGACGTCGCACATCTGCTGTTCAAATCGCTGCCCAAATGCTGACACAGGATCTGCGGACCGTCGCGCGGCAAGCCATGATCGACGCAGGCTTTCAGCCTGATTATACCACGGAGATGAACGCGGAGCTGCGCAACATCGGGAAGCATCCCGAAACAGGCGCCCCTCTCAAGGATCTGCGAAACCTGCTGTGGTCGTCGATCGATAACGACGACACCCGCGACCTCGACCAGATCGAGTACGCGGAGCAAGCGGCTGGCGGTGGTTGGCGCCTGCTGATTGCGATTGCCGACGTCGACGCGGAAGTTCCGAAGGATTCCGCGATCGATGCCCACGCCAGGGATCAGACGACCACTGTCTACACTGGCGCGGTGATTTTCCCGATGATTCCGACCGAGCTGTCGGCCGGCGCGACTTCGCTCTTCGCCGATGCCGATCGTAGATCAGTCGTCGTTGACATGCAGATCGATAGCGGTGGCGAAGTAACCGCCGCTGATATCTATCGCGCGCAGGTGCGGAATCGCGCGCAGCTCGCGTACAACTCGGTAGGAGACTGGCTCGATCACGGCGCGGCAACCCCGCCGGCTGTGACGGCGGTCAGTGGAATCGAGGCACAGCTTCGCCTGCAGGCGACGATCGCGGGAGCGCTTCGCCAGACGCGAGTTAATAACGGCGCGCTCGAGATCGAGACCGTGGAAGCGCGCGCGGTTTCACAGGACGGCCACGTCACCGCGATCGAGAAGACGGAAAAGAACAGTGCGACGGACATCATCGAGGATTTCATGATCGCCGCGAACGGCGCGGTGGCGCGATTTCTCGAGGCGCGCAAGGTCTCGTGCATCCGCCGCATCGTGCGCAGCCCCGAGCGCTGGGATCGCATCGTAGATCTAGCGAAGCAGTTCGACAAGAGATTGCCCGCACAACCCGATCCGGTCGCGCTGCACGACTTCATGGTCGAACGGCGACAGGCAGATCCTGACCGGTTTCCAGATCTCTCGCTCGCCATCGTCAAACTGCTCGGCCCGGGTGAGTACATCCTTGACCAGCCCGGCGTCGAAGAGCCGGGACATTTCGGACTGGCGGTCCAGGACTACACTCACTCGACCGCTCCGAATCGACGCTTTGCCGATCTCGTTACCCAACGAGTGGTGAAGGCGGTGCTCGCAAATGCGTCGCCTCCCTACAGCGACGACGAGCTCGCCGCGATCGCCCGCAATTGCACCCTGAAGGAGGACGCCGCGCGCAAAGTCGAGCGCGAAGTGAGGAAGGTTGCGGCGGCGATGTTGTTCAGCAACCGGATTGGCCAGCGCTTCAAGGCAATCGTCACGGGCAAGAAGCCAAGCGGGACGTTCGTGCGGGTGATGGACCCGCCGGTCGAAGGAATGCTCGTGCGCGGCGGGGCAGCGGTCGACGTCGGCGACGAGATCGAAGTCGAGCTGCTCTCGACAAATCCCAAACGCGGCTTCATAGATTTCGGACGAGTCGGATCGACGCCAACTCCCAACCCTCCTGGCAAGAAGCAACGCTGATGACAGAATTTCCCTCGCGCGAGGAGACCCTGGCGCTGATGCACGAGTACACCCAGAGCGATTCGCTCCGTAAGCACATGCTGGCAGTCGAAGGAGCGATGCGCGCCTACGCGCGAAAGTTCGGCGAGGACGAAGAGCGCTGGGGCGTCACCGGTCTCATTCACGACTTCGACTACGAGCGATTCCCGAACAACGCGCATTCAGCGACCGAAGAGCATCCCGCCGAGGGCGTGCGCATTCTGCGCGGACGCGGGTACCCGGAGGATGTGCTCGAGGCGATACTCGGCCACGCGCACTACTGCAATACGCCGCGCACGTCGCGAATGGCGAAGACGCTGTTCGCGGTCGACGAGCTCACCGGTCTCATCACCGCCACCGCGCTGGTGCGGCCGAGCAAGAGCGTGCACGAAGTCGACGCGCGCTCGGTGAGGAAGAAGATGAAGGACAAGGCATTCGCGCGCGGCGTGAATCGCGACGACGTCATCAACGGTGCTTCCGAGCTCGGTGTCGAGCTGGATGACCACATCTCCTTCGTCATCGCCTCGATGCAATCGCGCGCGCAGGACTTAGGACTGGCCGGCGTCGGTTTCTAGACATCTCGGTTGGGGTCGGCGAGGGGCGCTCCCTGAAAAAAACTCGCCCCGCCACGATGACAAAGCCGTATGAGTGGTAGTCTGAAATGGGCGGGTCTGCGGATTTTTTCAGGGAGCGCCCCTCGCCTCCGTAACAGAGATTTGTCGAAAGCCCGCGCGGCCCATTCGCGTTCGACGCGCGCGCGCAATCCCACGCGCGATGGGCTCAGTCCTGCGGGCTGTTAGAGATCTCGGCCGGGAAGGAGGCGCGGTGGCGGGTCGCGGGAGGTCGCGCAGCCCCGCGTCATCTCAGATCGCCACTCCTATGGATTTCGCCGAGGTAGCGGGGCGAGAAGCTCACGCGACCCGCCACCGCGCCGACTGACCGCGCAAAGATCTTTAAGACCTGTCGCGCAATCCTACTCCATCGCGAATGCGCGATTGAAGATCACGTCGAATGCGAAACTCTTGGGACGCGATCTTTGCTCCATCGCGTCCGCGATGCGCTCGAGGCGGTCCGGGATGCCCATAATCTTGTCCTGCGCCTTGCGACCGATCTCGTTCAAGCCAGTGAGCGTCTCGATCGACCAGAACTTGATCAGCTCCTGCACGATCTTGAGGTAGTCACGCGGTCCGTAGATGCCGGCGCGTCGCACCACATCGGCCAGCTCGCGGAAGTGCGGCATGTTGACGCCCGGCATGTCGATCGCCGGCATCAGCTTAGCCGCCGCGAACAGCGCCTCGTTGGGATCGCGCTCGATCACCGCCTTGAATACCGAGCGATAGAAGGTGTAGTGGCGCGCCTCCTCCTTGGCCACGTTCTGCAACACGGTGCCGATCGTCGGCTCGTACTCTGACGCGAACTTCCCGGTGTTGGCGTGGGACACCTGCGTCGCGCGCTCCTGCAAGGACGTGTAGACGAAGACTCGATACGGATCGCGGTCCCATTCAGGCTCGAATCCCGCCCTCAGATAGTCGAATTGCATTTTCTCGATCACCGTGGGATCGAAAATGCGGGCGTCGCGGGTGTAGTCGTGAAGGATGGCGCCATGCCTGTCTTCCTCCGCGGTCCACAGGTTGTTCCACTTCGCCCAGATGCTGTCGGTGCCGAGGTATACCGCGAGCAGGCGATGGAAATGCGGCAAACCTTCTTCGGTGAGAAGGTTCAGCGCGAGGGCGACTCGCGCCGGATCGCTGATGCCGCGCGCCCTCTCACGCAGCGAGCGAAGGTGATGATCCGGATCTTCGCCGGGCGGCGGATCGAGGAGCTCCGATGGAAACCAGAGTACGCGCTTTTGCTCGTGCGACGTCATGAGTTGCTCTACCACTGGCTCGAGATCGGCGAGCACTTCGATCTTCGACAGCGTTTCTGCTTCGACGTTATGCAAAGCGACCTCGGAGATGGGTTTCTACTCGCAGCGACCAACCCAATCGCGACGAGAAGTTAATCTGCATGCAAACAAGTTGCCGCGTTTGCCGTGAGTCTGACACAAACATGAGAACGGGCGAGTAATCCACATTGTGACATGCACTTGCGGGGCACTCGCGCTCGTCTAGAAATTGCGGCCTGACGCTTGCGCACCTGTATTCCCGACGACGCGATTAGCTTCCAAAAAAATCCATCACTCACATGATGGATCGTGAAGCAACCGCTACACATTCACACACTCGAATTTTGCGGCAGGAGATGGATAATGGCAGACCAGGCTGACAACCAAGGGGACAGAATGGACGAGCGAAGCGGACGCAGCGCCTCTGGTGGCGTTGGGAGCAACGGCGCGCTCTCAGGTAGCGCCGGCATTAATAGCGGCAATCGAATCGACAGCGGAGCGGATTCGCGCAGCACCGGAAGTGTGAGTCGTAAAACTCCACGTGGATTCGCGGCAATGGATCCGCAGGCGCAGCGCGCGATCGCCGCCAAAGGCGGACGCGCGGCTCACCAGAAAGGAACTGCACACGAATTCACGAGCGAGGAAGCGAGAATCGCCGGTCGCAAGGGCGGTGAAGCCTCGCGCGGCGGACGCAACCGACAAAACGCGTCCACCGACGCCAATCGCTGACCAAGCCGGGAACGGCGAGAGGAAAAATAACGAGGCGCGGAGAAAACTCCGCGCCTCTTTTTTTTTTCGGCCCTCGCCAGCGAATGCGGCCCTTTAGTTGCGTATCGAATGTTTTCGAAGGGCTTCAACTGAGGTTTCCGCCGCAATGATGGACCCAGGCCGGTCAACCAGCTCCGACCTCCGCGACTTCCCTCGTCGTGTGCGCGACACGACGCAGCGCAACGAAACTGCTCCAGCAAGCTCTGTATCAGACCCCGACTCACGTGAAGCGGAGTTGCTGCGCGCGCTGGAGGAGCTCCGCGTTGCCGACAAAGTTCTGCGCGCACAGACCGAGGAGCTCATTGGAAGCCGGCAGGTAATCGATCGCGAACGGCGTCGCTATCGGGACCTGTTCGATCACGCGCCCGACGCGTACCTGGTCACCGACGCGCAGGGCACCATCCGCGAAGCGAACATCGCCGCCGGAAAACTCTTCGGAATCGACCGGAAATTCCTCGCCGGAAAGCTGGTGCTTTCATTCTTCGGGGAGGGCTCCCGAAGAGAGTACAGAAAACAGCTCGATCGCCTCTGCGACTCTGAACGCGTCGACGACTGGGAGCTCAGGATCACCCCGCACACAGGCGACCGGGTGTACGTCGCCGTTTCTCTCAGCCGCGAGCCGTCCCGCGACGAGAGCAAAATCGGCTATCGATGGATCATTCGCGACGTCAGCCGACAGAAGGAGATTGAAGAAGCGCTCCGTGAGTTGAACCGCAACCTCGAGCTGCGCGTAGCCTCGCGCACCACGCAGCTCGCCGCCGCGAATCTCAAGAAGGACCAGCTCATTTACAGCGAGCGTAAGGCGCGCGAGGAAGCAGAGGTCGCGAATCGGGTGAAATCGGATTTTCTCGCGCTATTGAGCCACGAGTTCCGCACCCCGCTTCAGGCCATCTTCGGCTACACCGAGCTACTCGAGAGAGAAATTCACGGCCCACTCAGCGAGGATCAGCGTCGCGATCTCAAGCGCATTCAGCAAAGCCAGCAACACCTGCTCGGCCTGATCACAACGATCCTCGATTTTGCGCGTCTGGAGAGTGGTCACGGGCTCGACGCCCAGATGGGACCGATCGCCGTCAACGAGATTCTCAGCAACATGGAGGGCTTCATCAGCCCTCAGCTCGAGAGCAAGAACATCGCATACTCCTACAGCTGTGAAGACACGTCACTCACCGCCAACGGAGACAGCGCCAAGATCGAGCAGGTCGTACTGAATCTTCTGGCGAACGCGATCAAGTTCACGCAGTCAGGCGGAGCGATCGCCCTCGAGTGCGCCGCCCATGGCGACGAGATTCACATCCACGTGCGTGATACTGGGATCGGAATCCCGCCCAACAAGCTGGACGCGATCTTCGAGCCGTTCGTCCAGATAAGAGCACGCGGTGCGGCAATCGGTGGAACCGGCCTTGGCTTGCCGATCAGTCGACGACTTGCGATCGCCATGGGCGGCGAGCTCACTGCCCAGAGCGAAGAAGGAAACGGGTCGACGTTCACTCTGACCCTCCGCTCTCTCCCGCCGGGCGCGACGCCACCTGCCGCCTCCGACACCCTCGGCGTAAGCGCACTGAAAACAGCCTAGAGGCCCGTATCTTTCTTTCCGTTCCCGGCATGAGAAAAACACGTCGGGTTACGTGCTCAATCAATCAGACAGCTGAAAGCGCGGGGCCGCGCTCCCATCCGGAATTGGAGATCAGGAAGTGGCTGGGACTGCTACCGGAAGACTAGGTCCCTTCGCACAGCATTCTTCCAGCATTTCGACCAGCTCGCGGATGGTGGTCACTCCGCGATCGCGCGCGTAAAACGTCCTGATCTCCTTGTAGCGGACGTCTTTCGGCAGCTGCATCCCTTCGTCGACGACCCACTGCTGCAGCGCGCGCGGCCGTGGTCCCCACCAGCCGCATTCCTGAAAGTTGTCGTTGAGCAGAATGACGATCGGGATCGAGCGCGATTTTCCGTTCGTCAAATGCGCGTCCATGATGTCGAGATTCTGGTCGCGAGCGAGGATGCGCATGTCCATGTTGCTCACCGAGTCGGACAGCTTCGCGACGATCGGCACGATGTTCACCGCATCACCACACCAGTCTTCACTCAACACCAGGAGGTGCCAGTGGCCGTGAAGCGCCTCTACCCGCGCCGAGTATTCAATCGGAATCAATACCCGTTGCGCCAGCGAGAGCCACAGCTCGTGATTGACCGTCGGCCGCGCGAGAAAGTTCGAAAACGTCTCGCCATCGTAATAGCGCGTTCTCGTGATCAGAGTCATACTGCCGTTCCCGCGTCCGCTTTCGCTCCAGCCTTCCGCAGCATGTCGATGTGCATGATCCCGTCTTCCTCGTACGGCTCCGAGATCACAGAGAATCCGAAACCGGTGTAGAACTTCTCGAGTCGGCGCTGCGCAGCGATTTTGATCGGCTGGCCCGGCACCATCTCCTCTGTTCTACGCAAGGCTTCTACCATCAACTGCCTGCCGAGTCCGGTTCCGCGCACCTCGGGCGCAGTCACGATCCGACCGATCGACGCTTCGCCGTAGCGAATGCCCGGCTCGAAAATTCTTGCATAAGCCGCCAGCATCTTGCCGTCCGGTCCGTCGCGCCAGCCGAGCAAATGCCAGGCGAGTGGATCGCGTCCATCGGCGTCGGGATATGGACAGTTCTGCTCGATGATGAAGACCGCTTCGCGCAGCCTGACAATCGCGTAAAGGTCGTCCACGCTGAGATCGCGAAAGCGAGCGAGCTGCCACGATGCGCTTGTCTTGCTCAATTCCAGCCTCTATTCTGCGCAGTCGACCCCGTCCTCATCAGGATAAACTTAAATGACCGCCAAGTCGCTGCGTAAACTCGCGCTTCTCGTCTCCGCTTCATTTCCTTCGCTGTTGCTCGCACAGCAGCCGATGACATTGGCAGCCGGCGATGTCACGATCGGACTGAAGCGAGATCCTGCACTGGCTGCGACGATCGCAGATATCTCGCCGGCCCAAATTCGCGCCACCGACTCGGCGCTGGTCTCCTTTGGCACTCGCCACGCGATGAGCGACACGGTCAGCAACACTCGCGGGATCGGTGCGGCCCGACGTTATCTGTTCGCCAAGCTCAAAGGCTACAGTCAAGCGTGCGGTGGCTGCCTTCGCGTAGAGTACGATCCAGCGCTGATGGAGATGCGTGGTCACCCGGACAAGCCGATGGTGAACATCGTCGACGTCGTCGCCTGGCTGCCGGGCGCTGATACCAGCCGCGTTGTCGTCATTGGAGGGCATTACGATTCCTGCGGCTGTGCGCGCACTGACATTGGTCCGCTCGCAAGATTCGAAGCGACTCAGGACGCGCCGGGGGCCGACGATGATGGCTCCGGCACTTCGGCAATCGTCGAGCTGGCGCGCGTTTTCTCGAAGCATTTTCCGCACGGCCTGCAATCGTCGATCATCTTCGTCGCGTACTCTGGCGAAGAGCAGGGACTTTATGGCTCGACGCATCTCGCGCAGCGATTGCACGCGGCCGGATACAAAGTCGTGTCAGCGTTCACCGACGACATCGTTGGGAACGTTGTCGCCGAGGATGGGAGAGTCGACTCGACGAGCGTCAGAATCTTTGGCGCGGAGCCGGATAACGGGCCGAGCAGAGAGCTGGCGCGCTACGCGTGGGCGACCGGTACGATCTACAACCCGCGGTTCAAAGTACTGCCGGTATTTCGGCTCGACCGAATCTCGCGCGGTGGCGATCACAGCCCTTACGTGAGTCTGGGCGACCCCGGTCTGCGTTTCACCGAACGCCTCGAGAACTACAAGCGCCAGCACCTGCCGACGGACGACTTCGCGCACGTCAATTTCGGCTACATCGCAAACGTCGCGCGCAACAATGCGTCGGTGATCGGATCTCTGGCCAATGCGCCCGCGCCACCGATGGCGCTGGCCGTGCGCGATCGCGAATCCGGCGGCTCCAAGTGGAGACTGCGCTGGAACGCCATTCCTGGAGCGGCTTCATACGAAGTCCTCTTCCGGCGCACGACGTCTCCCACCTATGAGGAGATCTATGCAGTGCCCAGCGGAACGACGTTCCTTCTGCCCGACCAGCTCGATGATGGGTGGGCAGCTGTAAGGTCGGTCGGCGCTAACGGACACCGGTCGCTGACGGCGGCGGTTCCCCCGCCCTGCCCGATCCTGACCAGCCATGCCGACTCGGTCGCCGCCGGCGATATCATCAGGAACTGCATCCGGGCGCCTGGGCGGTAGTAGCGGGCGGCTGACAAAATCGTCCTTTCTGGGAGATCGCGCCGGCCGTTCCAACCGCCGGCGCCAGTCAGTCACCTCGTCGTCGCTCCCATGAAGTATCCGGCAACGCTTGCCTTCGCGGCACTCGCAACACTCTTCGCTTGCGCCCCACCGCCACCGGCCAAAGTTGTCGCGCCGATTCCGGTGCCGCACCAATACATCCCGCCCGAAGTCGGCCTCAATAACTCCGGGCTCGACACCTCCCTCGCAACCAAGCTCGACAAAATCGTCAAGACGTCGATCGAAGAGGCCGTTGCACCGGGAGTCGCGATCGCGGTTGGCCGTAACGGCCACATCGCCTACATGAAAGGTTACGGCTACATCGACTGGAATCAGCCAGGCTCTCCCGCCGTCGACACCAATACACTCTACGATCTCGCTTCGCTAACGAAGGTCATCGCGACGACGACACTGGCGATGATTCTCGAGGAGAACGGACAGCTCGATCTGAATCGCACCGTCGTTTCGTATCTGCCGGAGTTCAACTCACCCGAGAAAGCGCAGATCACCGTCAAGCAACTCCTGACCCACAGCGGCGGGCTCGAAGCTGGCGCGAACATCTATCAAACCGCAAAGGGCCGCGAACAGTATCTGGCTCAGATCAACGCGCGTCCGCTCGAGTACACCCCCGGCACCAACATGATCTACAGCGACTGGGACATGATCCTGGTGCAGTTGATCATGGAGCGAATCAGCGGCAAGACTCTCGACGTCCTGGCCACCGAAAAGATTTTCAAGCCACTCGGCATGGTCGATACCCAGTTCAATCCGCCGTTCTCGCTGCGGCCGCGGATCGCCCCGACCCAGGTCGATGACGCGCGCGGCGGGCTGTTGTGGGGCACGGTGCACGACGAGAACTCGTATGCGCTCGGTGGCGTCGCGGGACACGCTGGGCTTTTCTCGACGGCGAAAGATCTCGCGCTCTTCTCGATGATGATCCTCAACGGCGGTGAAGGCGTGAATGGCGTGCGCATCGTCAAACCCGCGACGATCGCCCGCTGGACGGCACGGCAGGGCAAAGAATCTACTCGCGCGCTCGGCTGGGACTCGCCCGAGGGCGGCTCCAGCGCCGGCCAATTCTTTTCACCCTGGAGCTTCGGCCACACCGGCTTCACCGGCACTTCGATCTGGATCGACCCCGAGAAGGACCTGTTCGTGGTCGTGCTGACCAATCGCGTGAACCCGTCGCGCAACAATACGCGGCACGTGCAGCTGCGGCGGGATGTTGCTGACGCGGTGCAGCAAGCGGTTCTTGGGGCGAGGATAGTCAACTGGGAAGCGCGCTGAGGACTGAGGACCTAGAAGCGAACTACCTCGCTGTTCGCTGATAGCTGCACGCTGTTAGCTGACCGCTGCAGGCGACGGGACAGACCTCCGTCGCCTTCTTGGTTTGCAACCCGCCTTTCCTCAGAATGGTCGCGATCTGTCCCGTCAATTGCAGCGCTAAGCGGTCAGCGTGCAGCGGTAAGCGCTTAGCGAGGTAGTGCGCTTTTTAGTCCGCAGTCCTCGGCAATGTGCCACCGACATTGTAGTTTTCAGTCATGGCATCAACGAAGGAGCGCGTCCCCGTCGTCATCGTCGAGTACGACGAGATTGCGAAGACCATCGCCCACCGGATCGCCGAGATCATAAAGGAGCGCCGGCGCGAGGGCGGACATGCGGTGCTTGGATTGGCCACCGGCAGCACCCCGATCGGCATCTATCGCGAGCTCATAAGGATGCATCGCGAAGAGGGGTTCGACTTCTCCGACGTCGTGACGTTCAATCTCGACGAGTATTACCCGATGAACCCGGACAGCATTCACAGCTATCACCGGTTCATGCGGGAGAATCTGTTCAACCACATCAACATCAAGCCGCAGAACATTCACATCCCGCGCGGTGACGTGCCGCGCGACGATGTCGAAGTCGAGTGCGAGCGCTACGAGGCCGCCATTAAAAAAGCGGGCGGCATCGATCTGCAGATTCTCGGTATCGGCAAGACCGGCCACATCGGGTTCAACGAGCCCGGGTCTGGCGCCGACTCACGCACTCGGCGCATCGCGCTCGATACGGTCACTCGCCGCGACGCCGCCGCTGACTTTTTCGGCGAGGACAACGTCCCCACCGAAGCAATCACCATGGGCGTCGCTTCGATCATGGACGCGCGAGAGATCGCACTGGTTGCCACTGGCGAGCACAAAGCCGCAATCATCAAACGCGCGGTCGAGGGCGAGCCGGACCCCGACGTCGCCGCGACTTATCTGCAGGCGCATCCACACGCGATTTTCTACGTCGACGTCGCCGCCGCCGCGGAGCTCACGCGCGTAAAGACGCCGTGGGTCGGCGGTGAAGTGAAGTGGACCCGCGACAAGGAAATCGATGCCGTGATCTGGCTTAGCGAGACTACCGGCAAGTCCGTCCTCAAGCTCGATGAGACAGACTATCGGGAACATCATCTGAGTCCGCTGCTGGCGAAGCACGGTAAGGCGGGACCACTGAATGGCGAAGTCTTTAACGCCCTCATCGCCAAGATCCGGGGCCGCAGCAAGCTGCCGATGGGCAAGCGCATCATCGTCTTTTCGCCGCACCCCGACGACGACGTGATCTCGATGGGCGGCATGCTCAACAAGCTCCACCAGAACCGCAACGACATCATCGTTGCCTATCAGACCTCGGGAAACATTGCCGTCTTCGATCACGAAGTTCGGCGCTACGCTGATTTCATTCGCCGCTTCGCCAACGACTTCGACATCAACGACAACGCAGCGGGAACTCTGGTAGAGGAAGTGGAAAGTTTCCTCGACAGCAAGAAGGTCGGCGAGATCGACGCGTTCCCGGTTCAGGTAATGAAACGCGCTATTCGCGAAGCGGAAGCCGTTTCCGGTATAGAGACTTTCGGCATGACACGCGATCAGGCGCGCTTCCTCAACCTGCCGTTCTACCAGACCGGCAAAGTGCGCAAGGATCCGATCGGTCCTGAAGATGTCCGCATTGTGCTCGATTTACTCGAGGAGAGACAGCCGGAGCTGATCTTCGTCGCTGGCGATCTGTCCGATCCGCACGGCACTCACCGCATGTGTCTGGAGGCAGTGCTGCAGGCGCTCACCCAATACTCAGGTCCGCCGCCGGAGATGTGGTACTATCGCGGCGCGTGGCAGGAGTGGGCGATCAGCGAGGCGGATGTGCTGGTGCCACTATCCGAGGACGAGCTGCGCGCCAAAAAGATGGCGATCTTCAAGCACCAATCTCAGAAGGATCGCGCTCCCTTCCCCGGTCAGGACGATCGCGAATTCTGGCAGCGTGTCGAAGAGCGCAATCGCGACACGGCACAACGCGTCGATCGACTCGGCCTCCCCGAGTATTTCGCGATGGAGGCCTACGTCGTTCGTCGCGGCGGCGCCCCGATCGAGCAGGAGATGATCGCGACAAGCTCACTGGCTGAGCGGGAAACCTCGCGCGTGAAAGTCGGCACCGTCAAAGCGGGCCGCTGAATCGAAAATCGGCACGTCCAAACGCAGGAGGCTCGATGATTGTTCGCACCGCCCTCATACTTTCCATCGCCTCCTTGTTTTGTGGCGTGTCTGCGCGCGCGCAAACGCACCCGGGTATGACGTTCGACGAAACGATCCACTCGACGAGGGGCTCGGATAACCCGAACGACACCAGCACCACTTCGGTGCTGCATTTCACGTCGAGCCGCGGCAATGTGCGCATAGACGTCGACGGCACATTCCCTGACGCGGGGAGGATTCTCGGAGGAAGCCGCCGGTCGATCATGCTTTTCACCGATAGCGGTGCCACCATCTCCTTCATCAACGTCGATCAGAAGCAGTACATCTCCGTCGAGCCGGTTGCGATGATGGAGGGTGCAAGAAAGATGATGGAATCGATGGGCGGCAAAATCATCGTCGACAGCGGCGCGACTAACCTGACCCTCGACAGTCTCGGCCCGGGTCCGGTGATCGACAACCATCCAACCTTACGCTATCGGCTGACGACCTCGATGCGTATGACGATGGTGATGATGGGCAGGAACTCGGTGATCGACCAACATTCGGTCGACGATCTCTACGCGGCAACGGACCTGGGTGACATGTCTGATCTCACGTCCAGCTTCAACCGACTCGCAGACATCGGTCAGGCTGTGGGATTCACACCGGATTTCATGGAGCGCGCCAAAGCGCTGCAAAGGAAAATTCGCGGGGTGCCAGTGCGGATTACGAAGGTTCAAACCGTCAAGACCGACACCCGAACACGCAATGTTACCCAGGATATCGAAGTGTCGAACATCAGACGCACCCAAGTCCCTGACTCCGCGTTTGCAATTCCGGCGGGCTTCAGTCTAATGGCGATGCCGACAGTACCGAATACCACACGGTAGGTCAGTAATTTGGCTTGAGCGGCGGCGACCAGTCTGAGAGCCGCGCGTCGCCGGTCAGAGTCAGCTGTCGCAGGCGACCCGTCTGCTTGTCCAGAATCCAAATACTGCGCGGATCACCAATCGCGCCGAGCCTGCGGGTGATCGCCATGTGCCGGCCGTCGGGGGCCCAGGACGGGTCTTCGTTTTCGCCGTCGAAGGTGAGCTGCTTCATCGCCCGGTCCTTCAGTGAGATCGTCCAGACCTGGAAATCGCCCATCTGCTGCTGGTACGCGATCTCATCGCCCTTGGGCGACCACTCAGGCCCGGTGCGGTAGCTGCGCTTGCCCGGAATGGGCGGCGTGAGCAGGCGGAGTCCGGTGCCGTTGACGTTCATCGTGTAGAGCTGCGGGGTTAAAGGTACCGGCGACATGAACACGATTTGCTTACCGTCGGGACTGAAGCTGGGGGATGTGGTCTCCGCGCCCTGACGGCCAACGTACGGAACCGCGACGCTGTCGTCGCTGCCGGTGCTCGCCATCACCAACTCGGCGGGCGAATCGCCGCCGCTCGCCCAGACCAGACTCTTGCCATCCCTGGTGTAAACCGGCGTGATGTTCAACCCGCGGCTGGAGGCAGCCAGCAATCGGGGTCGCATCGTTCTCAAGTCGACGACGGCGATGCGTGTGCCGTGATCATCTGCGTCGACGTAGGCGATGTATCTGCCCGACGGATGCCAGGCGGGCGATAGCGCTGCGTTGGCGGTGGGAATGGTGCGCTCGTTCGCTCCGTCGCTGTCGATGATCTTCAGCTTGGTGCCATCGACGAATGCGATGCGCGTCGCGGAGATGCCGCGCTCTCCGGTGATCCAGCGCTCGATCTCGTCGCTTACGACATGGATGCCGAGCCTGCGCTCACGATCGACGGAGTCGCGCGCTATCGAGTCGCGCGATACCGCTCGAGCGTAGAGTGAATCGACATGCATGGAGTCCTGCGATGCCCGCTGGTGAATCGCGAGGTCATTCCGATCGAGCTCGGCGAGCAGCGAATCTCTCGCCGCGGCTGCTCGTCGCGCGTTGGCCCGATCGCGGGTAGTCTTCATGGGCATCACGCGCTGCGCAGCGCGCGCTAGGCTGTCGCGCGTAGCCTGGTTGGCTGCGAGGGCCTCCTGGGTTTCCTGGGCCTTGTCGCTCAGCGTTGCCGTGAGTGAATCGCGCACTGCGCCGAGACGCTTCGCCGGCATCCTTGGCAGCCTGAAGTTGCCTTCCTGTTTGAGCTGCCCACGTGTTGGGTCATAGACCTCGACGTGAAGCCCGGTGCTGATCGGCCTGATGCGCAAAAGGAAGTTGGCGCGTGTCTGCGCGAGCGGCGCAAAATTGATGGTTCTGTCGCCCGGCTGCCAAATGTCGGCGAGCGTGGCGCTATCGAGAATCAGTGGCTGAATCCGATCGCCGTAATCGAGATCGCGCTGGATGATGGTGCGGATCGAGTCACCGGGCGTGGTGTCGACCTGCAGCACGACCACCGCCGGCGGAACCTCGAGTGGTTTCTGCGGCTTGGGTCGAGCTGGTGTACGCGTTCGATTTTGCGCGTGCAACGCCGGAGTCAGTGCGAGTAAGGCGGCTGCTCCGGCGACGAATAATCGATTCATCAAGCGTTCAATCTATTGGATCATGGGTTATACACCGAAAAAAAGCCGCGGAGAGACATCCTCCGCGGCTCGTTTTTCGATCGGGTTGCTCGCTTAATGCTGGAGGTGGAACTGGAACGGCATCTGGACGAGCTGTGCTACTTTCTTTCCCCCGATCTGCGCCGCCGAGAATTTCATGCGGGGGAGCGCTTCCTTAACGGCGGCGGTAAACGCTGGATTGCTTGAGTCGAGAACCTTGACGGTGCCCATGTCGGCGCGGCCGTTCTCGTTGACGACGAACTGGAGCGTGACCGAGCCTTGGACGCCCGAGTCCTTGAGCTGCGCCGGATATTCCGGTGAGTCGCCGCCGATTCTCGAGACCGGCTTCTCGACCTGGAACTCCATGTATGGGCCGTGGTGCTCCTCTTCGGCCTTCGGGGCGCCTGCTTCCTTGCCCTTAGAGTCAGCGTCACCGGTGCCACCCTTCACACCGTTGGCGGTACCGCCAGCGACGCCCTTGCCGCTGAAGTCGTTCTCGTTGGTGAGCGCCTTCGACAGGTCAATCGTCGGGATCTTGGTCGGGACGGTGACCGGGGTCGGTACGACCTGGAAGCCCTTCGGCGGGGCCGGGGCCTCTACCTTCGGCTGCTCGACGACGAGCTTGGGCTTGGGCGGCTCCGGAGTCTTCGGCTTCGGAGTCTGTTTGACTTTGGGCGGCGGAGGCGGCTCCTTCTTCGGCTGAGGCGGAGGCGGCTCTTCCTTCTTAATAGCTACGAAACGGAGATGTTCGTCCTTCGGCTTCTCGGCCTTTCGCGTGCCTGCTCTGGCGGTGGCGAATACGGCGAGGAAAATGACGAGGACGTGCAATATGATACTGGAGACGGTCCCGCCTGCTGACCTCCCCTTTTTCGTGTCGGATTTCTTGGATTCGAGTAGTCGCATCATTGAAGGCTCCCCTGTTGAAAAACGCACCTCACTATAGAGCAAACGGCTTGCCAAACTCGCTTGATTTTCCACCTCGAAAAATCACAATTGTTGGGACGATCTTCCGGGCAGATGTGGGGGAACGCTAAAGGGCGTTAAGTGGAAGAAAATCAACATGGTACGGCTGAGACGGCTAATAAAAAAGCGACAGAATCATCTGTCGCTTTTGTACGGAATTGCCCGAGCGAGTTAGGGCGATAAAATGGGGGTTAATTTGGGCGTGTTTTCTCGTCGAAAAAGGCGCTTTCGGGTGGCCGCATTCGGCAAGCAGTTTGTGGTTAGCTCTTCCGCGTACTGGCTTTCTTGGCGGGCACTTTCCGGGTAAGAATCCCGCATACCGAATCCCACGCTTTCTTGCCCGCGGTGCCAGCCTTGGGCTTATCCCAAACCATGTGCACCTGGTCGCGTGGATCCACCTCGCCCTCGTCGCGCACCAGGGTGTTGGCGGAAGTGTAGACCGTGCTGCGCACCCGCTTGATGCGGACTGGCGCGCACTTCACGTAGGCGCGCTCCACCAGTCGAGAATACTGCTTCTTGTTCTCGAGCACGCGCGGCCGCGAATAGTCCCAACTCGTCACCGTCGTCCACGTGCCCGGGGTCTGCTGCGCGACGCTGGCGGTGTCGAAGATCACCGTGACGTCCGAGTCCTTGTAGACCTGCCGCCACGGCGCTTGCGCGACTGCGAATGATGGAACTGCAAAGAATGCAACGAGCGCTAACCGCACCGAAAAACGCTGCATGAAAATCTCCTTACTGCCGAATGTCACAATGGAATGGTGTAATCGCTCCAACAGTGTACGGAACGATGTTACGGGTTTGGATTATATACACCTAACGTCTCAAGTTGCTACCGCATTACCAAATGAACGGCAAGCTATCACGCGTTGTTGGACCTGCGGCCATGGGCAGCGCAGTCGCGGTCGCCTTCTATCTTCTCGCGCGTGATCTGAAGTCGTATCGCTATCGCGATTTAATGCGGCAGGTGTGGACACTTCCACACTCGCACCTGTTGCTCGCGGTACTTCTAACCGCTGTCGCTTACGCGGTGCTGCCCGGCTACGACGCGATCGCGCTGTCGTACGTCGATCACCAACTGCCGGTCAAACGAATCGCGTTCGGCTCGTTCATCGCGTACGCCCTCAGTCACAGCCTCGGCTTTCCGCTGCTCAGTGGCGGTCCGGTGCGCTATCGCTTCTGGAGCGCGTGGGGACTTTCGACTTCCGAGATCGCGCAGGCAATCAGCTTTGCCGGCGTCACCTTCATCATCGGTATGATCGCAGTCGCGGGTGTCGTCTTCCTGCTCGAGCCGACCTCGACCATTCAGTTGCTGCGGCTCCCTCTCTCATCGCTCAAGCCCGTTGGCGCGATCTGCCTCCTCCTCGTCGCGGGCTATCTGATTCTTGCCGCAACGCGGAAAAATTCTTTGCGTTTTTTTGGATGGGAATTCCCGGTTCCTTCGATCCGGCTCGCACTCGCCCAGCTCGGTGTGGCAATCGTGGATTGGACCGCTGCCGGAGCAGTGCTCTTCGTGCTGCTGCCTCCCGGTTACCGCCTGTCGTTTCTGCCGGTACTGGGCGTTTTTCTGCTCGCGCAGTTCATCGGAATTCTTAGCCACGTTCCCGGCGGACTCGGCGTATTCGAGGCCGTGGTCGTACTGCTGCTCAAGCCCTATGTGCCCGCGGCCTCGATCGTCGGCTCTCTGCTCGCGTATCGTGCGTCGTACTACCTGCTTCCGCTAGTCATCGCGCTGACCCTGCTCATCGCGTTCGAGGCACGACGCAAACGTGATCGCGTGGCGGAGATGGCGACGATTGCGGGCGAGTTTGTCGGACGCTGGCTGCCCGCGCTCTTACCGCAATTGCTTAGCATCGCGACGTTCGTCGCCGGCGTAATTCTTATCGTCTCCGGCGCGACCCCCGCCATCCGCAGTCGCGTGACCGCGCTCGATTCGGTGTTGCCGCTGGGAATTATCGAGCTATCACACTTCGCCGCCAGCCTCGCCGGCGCGGCATTGGTGATTCTCGCGTGGGCGATGAAGCGCCGACTCGACGCTGCCTACACCCTCACCATCGCGACACTCGGCATTGGCATCGTCGCATCGCTGCTCAAGGGCTTGGACTGGGAAGAGGCGTTCGCGCTGACCCTGGTGCTGCTCGCCGTCCTGCCATCACGACGCGCGTTCTATCGAAAAGCTGCGATCACCAGCGAGCCTTTTACCAATGGCTGGATCGCTGCCGTCGTCATCGTAGGCGTAGTTACAACATGGCTCGCGTTCTTCTCTTATCGCAACGTCGACTTCACCAGTCCGGTGTGGTGGGAGTTCAGCGGCCGTGGCGATGCGCCCCGATCCCTGCGCGCAATGATCGGCGTGCTCGGCGTGCTGATGTTGTTCGCGTTGTCACGGAAGCTTCGTCACGCATCGCCTGACCCGGATCTACCGTCACCGCGCCAGCTCGATCTCGCCGCCCGTATCGCCGCGCGGTCGCCCGAGACCATCGCGAACCTGGCGCTGCTCGGCGACAAGTCGCTTCTCTTCAGCGAGAGCGGCCGCAGCATGATCATGTATGCCGTCGAGGGACGGAGCTGGGTCGCACTCGGCGATCCGCTCGGTATTGAAACCGAGCGGGGAGAGCTTGCCTGGCGATTCCGGGAGAGCGTCGATCAGCACGGTGGCTGGCCGGTGTTTTACGAGGTGAGCGCGCGACACCTGCCGATCTACATCGATCTGGGCCTGACGCTGTTCAAGCTGGGAGAGGAAGCAATTATTCCACTCTCGGATTTCTCACTCGACGGCGGCAATCGCAAGGCTTTGCGCAGGACGCGAAAAGATGCGGTGAAGGCAGGAGCGACCTTCGACATGATTCCCGCCGACGAGACGAGCAACTTCCTGCCGGATCTCAAGCAGATCTCGAACGAGTGGCTGTCGAGCAAACACACCAAGGAGAAGGGATTCTCGCTCGGTCGATTCGATGAGCGCTATATCAACTGCTTTCCGACGGCGTTGATTCGCGTGGGCGATGCAGTCGTCGCGTTCGCGAACGTTTGGCTGGGCGCGGACAAGAACGAGATCTCGATCGATCTGATGCGCTACACCGCCGTCGCGCCGCCGGGTGTAATGGAGTTCCTGCTCATCGAGCTGATGCTGTGGGGAAAGGAGAACGGCTACAACCGCTTCAATCTCGGAATGGCGCCGCTCTCGGGAATCGAGAATCGCAGTCTGGCTCCGCTCTGGAATCGCGTCGGCGCGTTGCTGTTCAGCCGCGGTGAGCCCTTCTACAACTTCCAGGGACTCAGGCTGTACAAAGAGAAGTTCGATCCAATGTGGGAACCCAGATACCTCGCGTCACCGGGCGGGCTGGTATTGCCAAGAATTCTTACGAACGTCGCGTCACTGATTTCGGGCGGGCTGACTGGGGTCGTCACTAAATGAAACTCCGCGTGCTACTGGCGCTGTTGCCGTTGTTTTCGTGCGCACGCGCGCACTCGAACTACCGCCCACGGGATCCGGAGCTTCGGCGCGAGCCACTGTACTTTTATCCCGCTCGTGGCGAGCTGAAGCCCAAGGCCGGCGTGTTCTTTCTCGGCAACGATCTCGGGTTTTGGGGACCGCATCAGAAGCTGGCGCAGCGTTTGGCTGAAGATGGCTACGCAGTCGTCGGCTTTGACATCAAGGCCTTTCTGGAGCGTTATCCTGACTCGGCTCCGTTGCGCGACAGCATTCTCGTTCACAATGTCCCTCTGCTCATGAAGCGATCGCTCCACGAGCTCGGCGCGGACAAAGGTCCAATTGTGCTCGCGGGGCACTCGTTCGGCGCTGACCTCGCGTTATGGACCGAAGCGAATGCGCGGATGCCCGGTGTCGTCGGCATACTAGCACTTGGCCCGACGAAAAGAGATCACCCGACGGTCACCATTCGTGATCAGATCAACGCCGGCGAGCCGAGTGAGCCCGGCAGCTTCGCCGTGGTCGACGAGATCCGGAAAACGCCGAGCAGCGTACGCATCGCGCTAATGCGCGGCGCCGGCGACAAAGAACGCCAGTCGGATCGCGATTTCATCGCTGCCGGTGGATCACGACTGAGCTACACCATAATTCCGTTTGCTTCGCACTCGCTCAAATCGCTGATCATCGTCGGACCGATGATCGAGCACGCACTGGACGATCTGCTGGACTAGCGATCGACGCTAAGAATATCCCGTCGTCGGGCGGTGTCGGCGAGGACGATCGCGTCGGCCTCCGCCGAGATCTCGCGCATTTCACTCGCATTCATCGTCTTGACGACGGTAAGAATTGCGGCGAGCAGCGGCACCGCGACCAGGAGTCCGAGGAACCCGAATAGCAGCGACATGAGGGCCTGGATGCCTAGCGTCATCGCCGGCGGAAGGTTCACGCCGTGCTTCATCAGAATCGGCACCAGCAGGTGATTCTCGAGGAACTGGATCACGAAGTAGCCAATCGCAACCAGCAGCGCTTTGTGTGGCGAGTCGATGAACGCCATCGCCATCGCCGGAATCGCGGCGAAGATACTGCCAACAATCGGAATGAATTTCAGAATTCCCGCCAGGATTCCCAGCGGCAGCGCGGCCTTCACCCGAATCGTAAACAGGAACAAAGTCGTGACGGCGCCAATGACAGCCATTGCAATGAGCTGAGTGACGAGCCAGCGACGCAGCACGTTGGCCAGCCGCGTCAATGCAAGTGCCGCTCGATCTCGCTCGCGCGCCGGCACCAGCTCGAGCAACCCGCCGTGATACAGCGCTGGATCGACGCCGATGTAAGCGGCGATGAACAGCACCAGGAGGAACGCTCCGGAGATGGCAACCGTCGACGTCAGTACGCGGAGAAACGAGTGCTGTGCACCCTTGAATTGCCGCGCAATCTCCCGACGAAGGTTGCCGCCCGCCGCGACATCGTCCGCTCGCGTATGCGTCACTACTGTGGTGGCCGCAACGCTGTCGGTTGGTTGCGCGGGCACGGTGGTGACAACCTGAGTGGATTCGGCGGCCGGCAGCTTCTGCGGAACTGTCCGCAAGCTGTCATTCACACTCTCTTCGTTGAAGAGAATGCCGAGTACGCCGTTGGCGCGGTGACCTAGCCAGGCATCGATCTTATCCATCGCCTCGGGCAGCTGCTGTTGGAGCTGCCGCGATTGGGTGCGGAGGATGGGCGCCATCCACACCCCGCCGGCCGTGAGCAGGCCGAGAAATGCTGTAAGAATTACCGCGACACCGAGCCCGCGCGGAACTCGCCGTTTCTGGAGCCAGTCGGCGCCCTGTGCTAGCGGTAGACCGAACAGAACCCCGAGGAAAAAGAGGAATACGACGGGGTGTGCGATCCAAAGCAGTCGCGCCAGGATGTAGAACCCGAAAATGATCGACAGCACGCGCACTACGTCGCGTGTCGGCGGCAAACGGAGCGGTTCTCTGATCTCCATGTTTACTATGGGTAGCCAGAGCCGTGCCGGAGTGAACAGTGACTTGCGCCCCGTGTTTCACGCGGTCTTCTTTCTCTCACCAACGCAAGAGGCAAGAATGGCTGCAACACCTGATGGACCCATCGCGATCTATTACGAACATCCGGACTGGTTTCGTCCGTTGTTCGCCGAGCTGGATAAGCGCGGGATCGCGTACGAGCGCATCGACGCAGCGGCGCATTCTTACGACCCCGGCGAGACAACTTCGCCCTTTTCGCTGGTCTTCAATCGTGCGAGCCCCTCTGCGTATCTGCGCGGGCATGGTCAGGTCACCTTCCATACCCAGAGTTGGCTCCGCCACCTCGAGCGGATTGGCGTGCCGGTGGTTAATGGCGCGACCGCTTACGAGATGGAGACCTCGAAGGCTTTACAGCTCGATATTCTTAGCGAGCTCGGGCTGGCCTATCCGCGCGCGCGGGTGATCAACGATCCAGCGATGGCTCCCAAGGCCGCGGAAGGCCTGCGCTTCCCCGTGGTCGTCAAGGCGAACATCGGCGGCAGCGGCGCCGGGATCACTCGCTTCGATAGCGCCGCGAGCCTTCGCGACGCTGCCACCTCCGGAATGATCGATCTCGGCATCGATCGCGTGGCATTGGTGCAGGAGCTGGCTCCGCTTCGCGACGGGCACATCACCCGAGTCGAAGTTTTGAACGGAAAATTCTTATACGCAATCAACGTCTACCCGGCCGACAATTCTTTCAATCTTTGTCCCGCTGACATCTGCCAAACGACGGATGGTGTCGAGCTTTCACGCGCTGCATGCGCGGTCGATGCACAGAAGAACGGCATGCGGGTCGAGCAGGCGAATCCGCCACGCGAGATCATTCGACAGGTCGAGCGGATCGCCGAAAAAGTAGAGCTCGACGTCGGTGGCATCGAGTTTCTCGTCGACGATCGCGACGGCAAGCACTACTTCTACGACATCAACGCGCTCTCGAATTTCGTCGCCGACGGACCGAACGTCGTCGGGTTTGATCCGTTCGTGAGGCTGGTGGATTATTTGATCGTTCGGCGGGAAGCGGGAAGCGGGAAGCGGGAAGGGCCAGGCCATCTCTCCGCCTCAAGCGACAGCCGCGAGCCGCGCGCTTCCCGCTCCCCTCTTCCCGCCTCCCGCTAATGCGCTACGGATACTGGCTCCCTGTCTTCGGCGGCTGGTTGCGCAACGTTCCCGACGAAGGAATGAGCGCCTCGTGGAACTATGTGAAGCACCTCGCGCAGCGCAGCGAAAAAATCGGGTTCGACATCACGCTGATCGCCGAGCTGTTCATGAACGACATCAAGGGAATCGATGCTGATTCCCTCGAAGCGTGGTCGACTGCGGCGGCATTGGCAGCGGTGACCGAGACGCTGGAGTTGATGGTGGCCGTGCGTCCGACCTTTCACGAGCCGGCGATTTTCGCCAAGCAGGCGGCGAACATCGATCATATCTCTGGCGGCCGACTGGCGCTCAACGTCGTCTCGTCGTGGTGGAAGGACGAAGCCCGGCGTTACGGGATTCACTTCGAGGAGCACGACGACCGCTACGCGCGCACCGACGAATGGCTGCGCGTCGTCAACGGAGTCTGGAACGAATCGCGCTTCAGCCACAAGGGATCGCACTACAAGGTCGAGGAGACGATTCTCGAGCCGAAGCCGGTGAGACGCCCGCGCCCCACGATTTACGCGGGCGGTGAGAGCCCGGCCGCCAAGGAGCTGATCTCGCGTGAGTGCGACGCGTTTGTAATGCACGGCGATCCGCCGGAGCGTGTTGCTCCAAAAATCGCCGACATGAGCGCGCGCCGGGACAAGCTAGGCCTGGGCCCGATGGAATACGGCGTCGCCGCCTACGCGATCGTCCGCGAAACGGAAGCGGCCGCTCGCGCGGAGCTGGAGCGAATAACCAACGTCAAGCCGGGCTCGCCAGGCTACCAGAATTACCAGGATTTCATCTCACACACCGCGCTCGATCAGCAAGTGAGTCTCGAGGACTACTCAGTCTCGAATCGCGGCCTGCGCGCCGGGCTCGTTGGGACTCCCGAACAGGTCGCCGAGCGCATTCGCGCGCTCGAGGCGGTAGGAGTGGACCTGCTGCTGCTTCAGTTCAGCCCGCAGTTCGAGGAGATGGAGCGGTTTTCGGAGACAGTGATGCCGCTCGTCGAGAGTGCTACGAGAGCAATTCCCTCTGCCGCGACTTAATCACGGCATAGCACTCACACGCGGCACGCTCTAATCCCGGTCGATCGGTAACTGCGATTCGGCCGCGGCCGTGCGAGATGAGGCCGGCCTTCTCGAGCGCTCCCATCGCCACCGTTACGCCCGGACGGCGCACGCCGAGCATTTCGGCGAGGAATTCCTGGGTCAGATCGAAGTGGTTTCGCCCGACGCGATCTTCCGACATCAGTAGCCAGCGCTTTCCAGCACAGTGGGATCCGAAGCTTGGAATTCACGTGACTTGAAGTCGCGGC